>Ga0172381_10002318_pt1 | contig 21141 bp, 15 predicted proteins | sample Leawel6488metaG_FD_119754 | JGI IMG/M metagenome (GOLD analysis project Ga0172381, IMG submission 119754) | Leachate microbial communities from a municipal landfill in Southern Ontario, Canada - Leachate well 64-88 metaG | ecosystem: Engineered > Solid waste > Landfill > Unclassified | place...
TACGATTTACTGAAGAATAAATAAAAAAAAAGGCGGGATTTAGATCTCCCACCTGTAAAAAAGATTTCGCATCTTTTTTGTGTACGTTTTTAGTTCAAAAAACCATTCATTATTTATCCTATTGGCAAAGATAAAACCCCTGAATCAATATTACAAGGAGAATTTATCCGGGTGCGGGTTTTATCTACATAACCCGCATTTTTATCAATGAACAGCCCATTTTCTTCAACATAATTTAATAGCCGAATATTTCTTCCCGGGACAATCTCACAACTTTTCCATAGCCCGAAAGATAATCCAGGTCTAACGCCTTGATATCGCTTAATATACAATAATCGGTAGATCTGCCTTTTATCCATTCCTGTTGAAATGCTACGATATCTTCTAATGCAAGGTCCTGAACGCCTTCAAAGACGACCTTCCTCATATCTTTCCACATATTCTTCTCTTTAGCCTGTCGGTAAAAATTCAAGAGACTTCTGCCTGTGATCCTTTCTGTCCTGAGGGTAGAGATCAGGCCTTCTTTGGCCAGTGAAAATGACCTCTCAGATTCCGGCATATTGTTGATAATATCTTCAAAAGCTTCCATGGCTTCCTCCATCTTGTCATTCTGGGTAGCTATAAAACTGCTGAAAATATACGGGAAGCCTTCCCGGTTCAGAGAAGGTTCGCTAAAACGGGCACTTGCGCTGTAAGCCAAGCCCCTGGCCTCCCGCATTTCCTGGAAAACAATGGCATTCATGGAAGAGCCAAAGTACTCATTGTACATACGTGCCCGGGCATAGGGTACATTGTCGTACGTATCGTTATCCCTTGCAGAATAGGAAGCATAATACATTTGGTTAGCATCGTACTCTGCCAGGTATACTTTATTTTCGTTATCGATAACCGGTTTGAAATATTCTTTTTCCGGCACAGGTCTCAGGTTTTCTGCCATAGGCCAGGAAGCTTCAATAAGAGCACCTACTTGTTCTATGGATGAAGGACCGTGATAATAAATATCTGCCCCGTAGGAGAGCAGATCTTCAATTTTTTTCAAAAGTGAAGCGGGATCCGTACGTTTTAATTCTCTTTCAGTCATAATATGGGTAGCCGGATTTACGGGGCCGTACTGCATATATTGCTGCAGACGCTGAAAATTCGTTCTCTGGTCGGTTTTAGCATCGGCCCGGCTTTTCAGGATATTCCCGGTCAGGGAACTGTATACTTCTTTGTCGGGTTGAGCACCGGTAATCAACTCAGACAAAAGTTCAAGGGCCGGTTGCATATTCTCGGCCAATCCGCTCAAAGTAACGGAACAGGTGTTTTGAGAAACACTTGCATAGAAGGAACAAGCCAGTTCGTAAAATGATTTGCTTATTTCTTCAGCCGATTTTTCAGATGTTCCAAGGTAATTCAGGTAATCAAAAGCCACCGGCAGGGCCTTATCATAATTACTGCCCAGTTCGTATACTATGGATAAGGTAAAGAGATCGTTCACAGTATTGGGAACGTAGACAAGCGCTACTCCTTCCCGGATAGTATGTTTTGCAAAGTCTTTTTCAAAGTCTACAAAAACAGGTTCAATGGGATCTACTCCGGCAGCGAGGATTTCCTGCAGGAACGCGGAAGACTTATCCCTGTTTGTATGAATAGGTGTAATGGCCGGTTTTTCGATTTTTTTATAGGTAGTATCGGGACCCTGACGTTTATATATGACCGCATAATTCTCGTCTTTAAAATATTGCTTTGCAAACGCTACCAGGTCGTCTTTGGTAACTGCTTCCATTCTGTCAATGAAGCGGATCTGCTGTTCCCAGGGGATCCCGTTTATGAATGAGCTGACAAACATATTGGCCCTGCCCCTGTTACTTTCCAGCCGTCGCATCATATTGAATTTGTAGTTGTTTACTATGGCTTTAAGTAACTCCGGGTCAAAGTCTCCTTTGCGGATTTTATCCAGGCTTTCCAGCAGCAGATCTTTTACCTGATCCAAACTCTGACCCTGTTTGGGATTGCCCTGTAATATCAAAGCACTTCTGTCTGCCATCATGTAAGCAAAAGCACCGGCCTGTAAGACTTTTTGCTGTTGGTTCAGTTCCAGGTCCATGATCCCTGCTTTCCCGTTGTTGAGCACTTCCCCTAAAACGGTAAACAAGGCATCTTCCGTGGATGCTATGTGAGGTCCCTGCCATCCCAGGGTTACGTACTCGGATTCCAGTCCCCATACTTCCACGTCAAGAGGGCCTTCCACAGGTTCCTCCCGGGTAAGTGTGCGCTCAGGCAATTCGGAATTAGGCTCCCAATTACTAAAATATTCATCAATTATGGCGATCATTTCATCGGGGTCAAAATCGCCGGAAAGACAAATGGCCGTATTATTGGGAACATAGTATGTTTTGTAGTAATTCTTTATGTTGGTAATGGAGGGATTCTTTAAATGCTCCTGTGTCCCTATAATTGTCTGTTTACCGTAAGGATGCGTAGGAAAAAGTGCGGTTAAAAGCTTTTCAGTCACTTTTTCACTATCCATGGTGGAATACATATTCATTTCTTCGTAAACGGTTTCCAGCTCGGTGTGAAATCCGCGGATCACATTGTCCGAAAAACGTTCGGCCTGGATCTTCGCCCAGTTTCTGACCTGGTTGGACGGAATATCTTCGATATACATAGTCTGGTCATATCCTGTACCGGCGTTGGTACCGGTAGCACCGATGGCAGACATAAGTTTGTCGTACTCGTTCGGGATGGAATACGTAGAGGCCTCCAGGGATATACTGTCAATGCGATGATAGATGGCTTTGCGTTCTTCTTCGTCACGGGTGGCCCTGTATTCCTCAAACAGGACCTCTATCTGATCCAATAACGGTTTTTCCATTTCATAATTCTGTGTTCCGAACTTAGATGTACCCTTGAACATCAGGTGCTCAAAATAGTGAGCCAGCCCCGTTGTTTCGGAAGGGTCGTCCTTGCCTCCCACCCTGACGGCTATGTAAGTCTGGATCCTGGGAGTTTCATCATTGACCGTCATATATACTTTAAGACCGTTATCAAGGGTATATATACGTGCGTTTAACGGATCCCCTTCTACAGTCTGGTATGAGTATCGGGGTTCGCAAGAAAGTATGACACCAATAGCGCCTAGTGTCAAAACGGCAGTTGTAAATTTGTGTAAGAGTGACATAATCATTTGGTTATTTATACAAATGTACAAATATTTGTGCTCGGCATTGTATTTGCTGTTAAAATCAAAAAAAAACAGAAAAATGGAACCCGCTTCAACTGTATCATACTACTGGATCCTTTTCATTGGAACCGTTTTGCTAAGCTGGATAGTCCAGTTGCTGCTCCGGTCAAAATTCAGAAAATATTCCAAAATCCGGATCACATCAGGGCTTACCGGAGCGGAAGTAGCCCGCAAAATGCTCCGGGATAACAATATTGAGGATGTTCAAATTACTTCTGCCACGGGCAGGCTGACCGACCATTACAACCCCGCAACCAGGACTGTCAACCTGAGTGAAGGGGTTTACAAAAGTAACAGCATTATGGCGGCAGCCGTTGCGGCTCATGAGTGTGGTCATGCCCTCCAGCATGCCCACGGATACGTACCTCTTAAAATGAGATCTACACTGGTTCCCGTAGTGAGCTTTGCCTCACAATGGGTTATATGGGTAATACTGGCCGGTATGTTGCTCATAAAAACATTCCCTCAACTGATGCTCTTCGGGATCATCCTGTTTGCACTGACTACACTTTTCAGCATCATCACCCTGCCGGTGGAGATCAATGCCAGCCGTCGCGCACTGGCCTGGCTCAACGATAGCGGGATCACCAATTATGAAACATACCCCATGGCAAAAGATGCTCTCCGCTCGGCTGCATACACATATATAGTAGCAGCGATAAGTTCCCTGGCTACTTTGTTCTATTACATCACCCTCTTTTCCAGACGATAATCACCGGTCACTTCCCGTTTTTTGTATATTTGTCTTGATTTACAATACAAAAACATGGGAAAAGTTGTCACATTCGGAGAAATCATGTTGCGCCTTGCTGTTCCTGATCGTTTGCGACTGGGACAATCCGATGAATTTTCGGCAACATTCGGGGGAGGTGAAGCCAATGTAGCCGTTTCTCTGGCAAATTACGGAATACCTGCCTCTTTTATCACCAGGCTTCCCGACAATGACCTGTCTCTTTGGTGTCTTAAGGAATTGCGATCATACGGAATCGATACCGGCAGTATCGTACGCGGCGGAAAACGCCTGGGACTGTACTACCTGGAAACAGGGGCTGTTGCCAGGGCTTCGAAAGTGATCTACGACAGGGAAAATTCTTCTTTTTCAGAAATACTTCCTGAAATGATCAATTGGGAAGAAGTCCTAAGGGATGCCACATGGTTTCACTGGACCGGAATTACTCCCGCCGTGAGCCGGAATGCCGCCCAAACCTGCCTGGACGCCGTAAAAACCGCCAGGCGGATGGGGATCACTGTTTCCTGTGATCTGAACTACAGAAAAAATCTCTGGAAATACGGTTTGTCTGCTTCCGAAGTCATGCCGGAACTGGTGTCTGGCTGCGATATTATAATTGGCAATGAAGAAGATGCCGAAAAAGTTTTTGACATCAAACCGGAAGGTTTTAAAGCCAACCGGGGAAAAACAGAAGCTGCTGCATTCAGACCCGTATGTGAATCACTGATGAACAGGTTCCCTGAAGCAAAGAAAGTTGCCATAACCTTAAGAGGGTCCCTCAGTGCCAGTCATAACACCTGGTCAGCAATCCTCTGGAACGGGGAAAAAATGTATACAGCTCCCGTATACGACATTACTCACATAGTGGACCGCGTAGGCGGAGGCGATGCTTTTACCGCCGGACTGATCTACGGGCTGATCTCCTACCGCGGCAACGATGCCCGGGCCCTGGATTTTGCCACAGCTGCCTCATGCCTTAAACATACCATTTACGGAGACTTTAACCGGGTCACTGTTCAGGAAGTTGAAACATTAATGGCCGGAGACGCATCGGGCCGGGTAAACAGATAAATTCGTTGTCATGGCAAGATTTTCAAAATGGGATGTAACGGATGCCATAAGGGAAACGGGATTGATTCCTGTTTTTTACCATCCGGAAAAAGAAACGGCAGAACATGCAGTCAAAGCCTGCTTCCGGGCAGGTGTACGCATTTTTGAATTTACCAATCGGGGAGACTTTGCCCACGAGGTTTATGCATATCTGGAAAAGTTAACGGCAAGGGAATGTCCAGGGATGGTACTTGGAGCAGGGTCTGTAACAGAGCCGGCCACTGCTGCTCTTTTCATTCAAATGGGAGCATCCTTTATAGTAGGCCCGAACTTTAACCCCGAAGTTGCCCGGTTGTGTAACCGCCGCCTGATCCCTTACATCCCCGGATGTGCCACGGCTACAGAAATAGGAAACGCACAGGAAGCCGGGTGCGAAATATGCAAGATCTTTCCGGCATCCGAGCTAGGAGGGCCCTCATTCATCAAAAGCCTGAAAGCCCCTATGCCACGCAGTTTATTCCTGGTTACGGGAGGTGTGGAACCCAGTGAAGATAACTTAAAGGCATGGTTCAATGCCGGAGCCGTCTGTGTGGGAATGGGATCGGCGCTCTTTACAAAAGAACTTATGAAGACCAAAGACTGGCAAGGCATAGAACGTTTGTGCAGAATATCCCTGGATGCCATATCCGGCATCAAAGCTATAATATAATTTTCCGGTAACGGGGAACAAGCGTTTTTATGATCACCCAACCTCCCAGGTAAGCCACCGAACAGATACAGAAAACTATAAAATACCCGGCGGCTTCCCCTTGAAATCCCATAAAGGTCATCTGTGTATTGGCGGCATGATCAAACAAAACACCCGAGAAACGATTGATCACATAAGAAGATATCATCCCGGCCGTAGTACCTATCCCCGTTATGGTGGCAATGGTACTCTTTGGGAACATATCCCCGATGGTTGAATACAGGTTGGCAGACCAGGCCTGGTGAGCCGCTCCGGCGATTCCAATTATAACTACGGGAATCCAATAGGATACGCTTCCCAACGGTTGCGCAAACATGGTCAGTAAAGGGAAAAAGGCAAAAATCAACATAGCCCGCATCCTTCCCGCATAAGGTTCCATCTTCTTTTTTTCCACAAAATAAGTAGGTAGCCAGCCCCCTATGATAGCAAGCAGGGTTATGGCATAAAGCACGAAGATCAGCAATTGGGCAGTAGGATTGTTTGAAGGCAGATCGTACACCGAACTCAGGTATGCAGGTGTCCAGAAAAGGAAGAACCACCAAACCCCGTCAGTCATAAATTTGCCAAGGGCAAAAGCCCAGGTCTGCCTGAACGATAAACATTTCCAGAAAGATATCCTTGTCTGGGAAACCGGTGGTCTGTCGTCTGTTGAAACGTCTTCTCCGTCTTGTTGAATATACATCAGTTCTGCCCGGTTCACCTTGGGATGTACTTCGGGTTTCTTGTAAATGAATATCCAGAAACCCATCCAGATAAAGCCTAAAGCACCTATTATCAGAAAGGCAGCTTCCCATCCTAACCGGGTTGCAATTAAAGGAACGGTAACGGGAGCCACCAGAGCCCCCACCGTTGCTCCCGCATTAAAGATGCTGGTGGCGAAACCCCTGTCTTTTTTGGGAAAATACTCGGCCGTCGCCTTTACCGCTGCCGGAAAATTCCCCGCTTCCCCCAGGGCCAATATGCTACGGGCAAAAATAAACAGTGAAACACTTACTGTCGTTATCCTTGCCACCACATCCGTTCCTTCGGCCATGCGCAACGCCCAGGCGTTGTCCAATCCCACGGCAGCTTCTGTAATAACACCGCACAAAGCATGCAGACAGGCTCCTACAGACCATATTCCGATAGCCCACAAATAACCTTTTTTTGTGTCTATGCGGTCTATGATCCTTCCGGCAAACAAAACGCCTATGGCATACATAATCGAAAAGATGCCTGTGATTTTCCCGTAATGTACATTGGTCCAGTGAAATTCCGGAGCAATGAAATCCATCCAGGTAAGTGACAATACCTGGCGATCCAAATAATTAACGGTAGTGGCAAAAAACAACATCATACAGATGGTCCACCTGTATCGTGTCATTTTTTCTCCGGCAGGCTTTATTTTCATGGAATTCAAAATTTAAAATACTCAAGGGCGTTGCGGTAACATACGGCCTGAACAATTTTCCTGCCTATAAACTCTGTTTCTCCGGCAGGAAGCAGGCCATGCTCCATATCATTTCCCAGCAGATTACACAGCGTTCTGCGAAAATAATCATGCCTGGCATAGCTCAAAAAACTCCGTGAGTCAGTCAACATCCCCACGAACCGGCTCAGAAGTCCCAACAGAGAAAGGGTGTTAAGTTGCTTTTCCATGCCATCTTTCTGGTCCAGAAACCACCAGGCAGCACCAAACTGGATCTTTCCGGGAACACGGCCGTCCTGGAAATTTCCGGCCATTGTAGCCACTACCTCGTTGTCCCGCGGGTTCAGATTATAGATTATGGTTTTAGCCAGTTTGTCACGGTTGTCCAGGCTGTCAAGAAAACGTGACATATTCCGTGCAACCGTACAATCACCAATGGAATCATACCCGGTATCGGCGCCAATGGAACGAAACATGCGTGTATTGTTATTGCGCAGGGCTCCGTAATGAAATTGTTGCGTCCAGCCCGTTTCCCAGTCCATGATCCCAAACTCGGTGAGCATGGCCGTTTTGAACAAGCGGATCTCCTGTATATCGGGGTTTTTCCCGCTCATCACTTTTTGGAAAACGGATTCTACCGCGGAAGCGGTATACTCCTCGGCAAAAAATTCCTCGATCCCGTGATCGGACAGGCGGCATCCGTGCTCCCCAAAATATGCATGACGGACACGCAAGGCTTCAATGAGCGTATCAAAGTTACGGATGTCGATCCCAGATACCCCGGCCAGCTTTTCCACATACTCCCTGTACGTAAGCGGATCCTCAACGGCCATGGCTTTGTCCGGGCGCCAGGCAGGCAGGACTTTCACCGGAAATCCGTCCGCGGTAATCTTTTGGTGATGTTCCAGGGAATCCACTGGATCGTCCGTTGTACACAGCGTTTCCACTCCGTACTTTTTAATCAGGCCCCTGGCAGTGAAATCCTTTTGTCCCAACCGGTCATTGCATTCCAGGTAGATACCCTCAGCTGTTTGCGGATTAAGGAGTTCCGTGATGCCAAATGCCGATTTTAACTCCATGTGAGTCCACTGATACAAAGGATTGCGCATGGTATAAGGAACCGTCTGCGCCCATTTTTCAAATTTTTCCCAATCCGTAGTATTTTTCCCGGTTATGTAACGTTCCTCAATGCCGTTGGCCCGCATGGCTCTCCATTTGTAATGATCCCCGCTGAGCCAGATCCGGGTCATGTTTTCAAATTGCCTGTCATAGGCTATTTCCGCAGGATCCAGGTGACAATGAAAATCAATAATCGGCAACTCCCGTGCGTAATCGTGATAAAGCCGTTGAGCCGTTTTTGTCTGTAAAAGAAAATTTACGTCGTTAAACTGTTTCATGAACCTTAAATATTAAAACCATATGGATTCATGCAGTATCTCCCGGAAACTGTGTTCAGAAACAAAGAGGATGATCCTGACAAGATGATAGCTTCCCATTAAAACAGCAGCACCGTACGCCAGTTTCATGTTATAGAGCCACCGGATCTTAAAGTTATGACCCCGTATCAGTTCGACCGTCATAACAAACAAAGCGGAAGTGAAAAATAATACCAGCAACGGTCCGAACAAATGGAACCTGAAACTCTCCACCAGGTTTCCCTTGTAAAGACTTACCATGGATTTCACCATACCACAGCCTGGACAGGGCAGACCCGTAAGCATCTTGAACGGACAAAACGATTGGCTTTCCTGCAAATGACCCGCCCCCGGATCAAACAAAATGATCAGCAGGGGCATGATCAGGAACAGGAATAAAGCGATTATTCCGGTTATTTTCCGCTTGTAAGACAACAATACTATTTGTACAATTTATTGATCTCGCTCTGGACTATCATGGCAGCCACCATGGGAAAGAAAAAGCCTAACAGCATCAGCAATATGGACTGATCCCTGGGAGGCGTCCCAATCCTTTCATCCAATGCGGGCAATCCGTCCCTTCCCACAACAAAAAAGAAATACATATTCACGGGCCAGATACATCCGGCAAATACGGCCACAACAGAAGACAGGATCTCCCTTCCGGCCACGGCATTGAATACCTTGGCCGCCTGAAGGTTCCAATAAATAAGGTAAAGGCCGCATGTGATGAATCCCAGGAGAAGAACAACAATGGGCTCTCTGCGAAACTCGGGAATGTTGTCAATGATCTGCATAATCAAAAATGTTAGTTAATAGTTAATCCGTATTCAGTTTGTATAATTCCGTTTTTTCTGTTCTGTCGGCGGATCTGTTTGTTATATTGCTGTTCCTTCAGGTGCACGTAGTCCCGCGGATGATCCAGGTGCAGGGTCACGGCCGAATACCTGATTTGTTTCCCTTTCACTCCCATGCGTTCAAGCCTTTCGCCAAACTCCCTGTCCTCTCCTCCGTAAAGCAGCCGTTGGTCAAATCCCTTTACTGCAATAACATCTTCTTTCCATGCCGAGGCATTCCCTCCGTTCCAGGTAGCACCAGCCGGCGTAAAGCTGTTCAGAAATCGCTCTTTCAGACCGTAAGCATTTAATTTGTTGTTTTTAAAAGATTTGCCGAGTCCGTTATCTTCCAGCCACGTTCTGTCAAAACAGATTCCCGACCGGATCTCCCCTGCGCCTATCCTTGCAGACAGATCCGCCGGCAACCGGACCGTTCCTCCGGAGAGAAACCTGCCTGTACGCCGCATATTGAAGTGAACCTGCACAAAATCCTTCCTGGGAATGATGTCTCCGTCACTGAATATCAAATAATCCCCTTCACTCTTCAAAACAGCTTTATTCAGAATAGTGCATTTTTGAAATCCCTTATTTTCATGGTAAACGTGCTTAAGGGACAACAAACCTTCCTGCTTTCTTTTTTCAATGACTTCAAGCGTGCTTTCATTGGATCCGTCATCGGCTACTATCAATTCAAAATCACGGTATGTCTGGCAGGAATAACCAAACAACACCAGGTCCAGCCATTCGGGTTGATTAAAAGTTGAAATAATAACAGATATCATTTACGGACAAAGATAGAAAATTAAAAATCTTTTACTATCTTTGCCTTGTACGTTTAGCCCTATGGCTATGAAAACATTCATTATCCTATCCATTCTATGCCTGATCTTTGCATATTCGGCTAAGGCTCAGGTCGTTGTAACAGGTCACGTCACGGCCGAGATCGTGGATGCCGCGAGTATATCCCCGCAGGGTATCTATGCTCTTGAAATTGACAAAACTCCCGATTTCGCAGATGAGTTCCAATACGATGATATTCTTCTGGGAGAAGTCACGGTTCGTTCAGGCTCCGATGTATCATGCAACATAGTGGTAAAAGCAACCACTATCTCCGGATCAGAAGGGGAACTCCTGACAATGGAAACCTCACTGAACCAGCGTGTTGGAGAAGGATCAAGAAAACTGAGTGAATTGCATCACACCGACGGTGACCAGACACTCCAATTGACCGGTAATGTCAATACCTTGCGTGAACAACACTCCGGCCTTTATGAAGGGTCCTACACCGTTGTTTTTGCATACAATTGACCGTACCTCTCAAGGTTCTTTCATTAATATATTGTAAATTTCACTACTTTTGTAAAATTTACAATATATTTTTTTGCCAATAACCTGTCATTCAATCGCTTGATGCCCGACCATCTACACGTTTTAAACCAAATTGGCAACCGGAAAACTCCGGGTCTGTGGATGCGCTGTTTTACCGTCTTGCTTTTGACCGCAGGCATGCTGCATCCCGCTAAGGCTCTGGCGCAGGAAGAATACCTGGAAGAAATGGTCATTTACTTTTCCGTACCGCGCATCGGAGGGACAGATATTTCTGCGGTGATCGGGGAACATGATGTCTATCTTTCGGTTCCGGAGTTATTCGATTTTCTAAAGATCAAAAACACTTACACCGCGGGCTTTAATTCCATTTACGGCTTTTTCATCACAGAAGACGCACCCTACAACATTGACCGGGTAAACAGTATTATCACCTACCGGGGTAAAGAATTCACTTTAAAACCCGGAGATATTATCCGCACCGAAACCAATCTTTATTTGAAATCCAATTATTTCGGGCTGGTATTCGGATTGGACTGTTCTTTCAGCTTCAGGAGCCTGTCTGTTACCATGAACACCAGCATAGAACTTCCTGTGATCAGGGAAATGAGACAGGAACAGATGCGCAAAAGTCTTGGTCAGATAAGGGGTGAAGTGGAAGCAGACACAACCATTGGTCGAAAGTTTCCTCTCATTCATTTTGGAATGGCCGATTGGTCGGCTGTGCTGACACAGGAAGTGCAGGGCCCCTCGGAAGCCCGTCTTTCCTTGAACCTGGGCGGTGTTATTGCAGGAGGCGAAGCTGACATCAGACTTAACTACAATACCAATACCCCGTTTAACGAAAAAAATCAATTTTACCAGTGGCGTTACGCCAACAACAAATACAAAGCCCTTAGACAGGTAATCCTCGGGAAAATAAGTACGTTCTCCACCTCGACCATAAATTCCCCTGTCCTGGGAGTTCAGGTAACCAACACACCCACGACGTACCGGCAGTCGTTCGGGTCCTATACACTGAGTGATGTTACCGAACCGGGCTGGACCGTGGAACTTTACGTTAACAACGTCCTGGTTGATTACCAACAAGCCGATGCTTCTGGGTTTTATACTTTTGAAGTTCCCCTGGTCTACGGGAATACAAACGTGAAACTGCAATTCTACGGACCCTGGGGAGAAGAAAGGTCCAAAGAACAGACATTGAACATACCGTATAATTTCCTTCCTGCAGGTAATTTTGAATACCGTGTATCAGCCGGTGTCGTGGAAGACTCATTATTCAGCAAATTTTCCCGCGTGGATATGGATTACGGAATCGCCCGCTTTATGACCGTAGGAGCCGGGGTGGAATACCTTTCTTCTGTAACTTCGGGACAGTTCATGCCCTTTGTACATACTTCCGTTCAGGTGGCTCCCGGGTTGCTTTTAAGCGGAGAATACACCCACGGTGTGAATGCCAAAGGGATCCTCAACTGGAGGTTACCTTCCGATATACAGTTTGAAGTGAATTACACCCGCTACGACAGGGATCAGACGGCAATTAACACCAATTACCTGGAAGAAAGACGTATTACCATGTCCATCCCTATCCGGATGCGCCGTTTTTCATTATTTTCCAGGATGGCCCTGAACCAGATCATCATGCCCAACACCCGGTACACATCGGCAGAATTGCTGTTATCGGGCAATTTTTGGGGAGTTAATACCAACCTGACAACTTTCGCCACTTTTTCTCAATATTCAAAAACCAATATATACAGCTCATTATCCATGTCGCTCAGGTTGCCGGCTTCTTTTATTCTTACCCCTCAGGCACAATTCAATTATACTCAGGGCAAATTCGTCTCTGCCCGGGTTGCGCTGGAAAAGAGACTGTTTAAAAACGGCTACCTTAACATGTCTTTTGAGCGGAATTTTGCCAACAACATTACAAACCTGGAACTGGGATTGCGCTATGACTTTTCATTTGCCCAAATTGGATTCACTGCCCGCAGAAGCAATGAAACTTATTCCTTCGTTGAAACAGCCGGAGGCAGCCTTATGGTGGATCCGCGATCCAGGTATATTGGTGTCAATAACCGTAGCAGCGTGGGCAAAGGAGGTATGATCCTCTACCCGTTCCTGGATATGAACTGGAACGGAATAAAGGACGAAGGAGAGCCCAAGGCTTTCGGGATGGAAGTCCAGGTAAGCGGCGGACGTGTGGAATACAAAGAACGGGACACCATAACCAGGATATTTGACCTGCAACCCTATGCTGAATACCTGGTAACCCTGGACGGGAGCAAACTTGATAACATTACCTGGAGAATGCGCAACCGGACACTGAGTGTTGTGGTAGACCCCAACCAGTTCAAGCGTATTGAGATCCCGGTTCTGGTCGTTGGGGAAGCTTCGGGACAGGTATACCTGCGTGACGGGAATACCCTCCGCGGCCAGGGCCGGATCACCGTCCAATTCTACAACAAGGACAATGTGCTTATTCACAGTACCCTTTCAGAATCTGACGGTTACTTCACTTATATGGGTCTGGCTCCCGGGGAATATACGGCCGTTATTGACCCGGAACAAATGAGAAAGCTGGATATGACAGCATCTCCGGCCCAAATGCCTTTTACCATTGAACCCAGTATGGACGGAGATTACATTTTCGACCTGGAATTTACTATCAATTCCAATACACCTAAAGAGCAGCAGGCAGCGAAACCCGTAACGCCTACAGCAGAGAAGCCTGTGGAAGAACCGGCGGAAAAACCCGTACTGCCGCCTGCTGAAAAACCGGCACAAACCGCCCGCGACACGGTTCCCGCTCCTGTTGCTAGACCCACACCTAAACCCGTAATCCGGGATCATGAACCGGCTGCCGCATCACCCGCAACCGGCGGATACCGCCTGCAATTCCTGGTCTTAAACCGTCCGCTGGAAGATGGCAGCCTTTATTTTGAACGACTTACAAAGAAACTGCCCAACCTGCAAATATCAGTCAGACTGGAAGAAGACGGTTTTTACCATTACGTATCACGGGTATTCCGCACCAGGAGCGAAGCCAGGCACTGGATGCGCATGATCAACGGTATGGGCTGGCAGGATTGTGTGCTGAGAACAGAAACAGAAAAACCCCTCAACAAATGAAGGGTTTTAGTTTGTGGGAGCAAAGAGATTCGAACTCATGACCCCCTGCTTGTAAGGCAGGTGCTCTAAACCAGCTGAGCTATGCTCCCAAATGGGACTGCAAAGATATATTTAATTTTCTTCCCTGCAAAAAAAGTTTTCCATTAGATCGGCAACAGTAAAAGTGCTTCCCCCGACCAGGATCAGGTCTTCCTGGGACGCTGCTTCACAGGCCTTTTTAAAAGCCTCATTAACACAGGGAACGCCCTCCCCCTGAAATCCCCGGGCTTTTCCCCAATCAGCCAGCTGTCGGTACGGCAATGCCCGGGGTATGGAGGCCTGCGTAAAAAAATAATAGGCATCACGTGGTAATAGCGGGGCTATCCTTGCCAGGTCTTTTCCCTGTACCACTCCAAAGATAAAAAACAGTTTCCGGTAAGATTCCCCTTCCAGTTGATCTTTCAGGTATTGCATTCCGTGGGCATTATGTCCTGTATCGGCAATTACGGCAGGATGCTCTCCCATTCGTTCCCATCGTCCGTGCAATCCGGTCAGGGTTTCAAAACGCTCCAAACCCGCGGCTATGACATCACGGGTCAGCAAAGGGGCAAATTCCGCAGAGGTATGGCGCAATACATCCATGGCACACAACGAAGTTCTCAGATTTTTCTGTTGGTACAAAGTGTTTCCCTCCAGGGAGAAATCTTCATGGAGCCTTTCAAAAGCCTTGTACAGCGGGGCCCCCATATCCAGAGCCTTTTGTTCCAGAACCGGAAAAGACAACAGGTCATACTCCCCGATGACCAGCGGCACTCCTTTCTTTATTATTCCTGCTTTTTCTTCCGCAATTTTTTCAATGGTATCTCCCAGCAGATCGCAATGATCCAGACCAATATTGGTAATGACGGAAAGCATTACCGACTTTTCGGTCACGATGTTTGTAGAATCCAACCGCCCTCCAAGGCCGGTTTCGATGACAGTAACATCTGTTTCCCGGTCTGCAAAATACCGGAATGCCATGGCTGTGGTCATATCAAAAAATGAAGGAAGTTCACCGTTAAGACTTTCCATTCGTTCTGTTTTGAACCTTTCCACGAAGGATACGACGTCTTCCCTGGAAATCATTTGTCCGTTGACCTTAATCCTTTCACGGAAATCCAGCAGGTGGGGAGAAGTATACAATCCCGTCCTGAGTCCTGCCTGCTGTAATACCGCAGCCAGCATATGGGCGACCGATCCCTTTCCGTTTGTACCGGCTATGTGTATACAGGGATATTTTTCCTGGGGATTGTCCAACCAGCCAGCCAGTGAGAGCATCCTATACGGATAAGGCTTATATCCTTCAATCCCAATTTTTTGATATTGGGGAAAATGGGATATCATAAACGAAACAGCCTGCGAATAGTCCATAACGGTGCGAATTTAGACAAATAATTTTGCTATCTTTAAAGATTAAAAAAATTAAGAACATGTCAAACAACCCCAAAATTTTCGTATTGGACACCAATGTGCTCCTGCACGACCACAAAGCGCTTAGTAATTTCCAGGAAAATGATATTGTCATTCCCATTATCGTGCTGGAAGAACTGGACAAATTCAAAAAAGGAAACGATCAGATCAATTTCAATGCCCGGGAATTTGCCCGGGAACTGGATAAAATACTTGGTGACAAAATGCTGAACGGATGGATTGGCATGGGTCCCGGAAGAGGCCGCCTGAAAGTGGAACTGGGACATCCGTTCCCCGATGTTATGGAAGATTCGTTCTACGAAGACACACCTGACCACCGGATCCTGGTAGTAGCCCAGTATATGAAAGAGAACAATCCGGAAAGACGGGTCATTCTCATTACAAAAGACGTGAACCTGCGCATTAAAGCCAAAGCCCTCAGTATAGAAGCACAGGATTATATGAACGATAAGGTACGCGATGAAAGCATTGTAAGCCTGTCAAAAGGAGTGGTAAGAATGAACCGGGTCACGCCCCAGACTATGGCAAAATTGTACCAGACACCAGAGGGATTGAGTGCCAAAGACATAAAATTGAAAGGAGCTCACAACAACCAATATTATATATTAAAGAACAAAGACGGTGCCGCATTGGCCCGTTACGAAGCCGCAAAAAAACGTCTTGTACCGGTTCCCAACCACCGGGCTTACGGAATTACCCCAAGAAACCAGGAACAAAATTTTGCCCTGGACGCCCTGCTCAATCCTTCTGTAAGCCTTGTATCCCTCACAGGTATTGCCGGTACCGGTAAGACACTTTTAGCCCTGGCCGCCGCACTTGCGCTGGAAGACGATTTTGACCAGATCCTGCTTTCCCGCCCCGTGATTCCCCTGAAAAACCAGGAAATGGGTTTTCTCCCCGGCGATATCAAAGAAAAACTGGCTCCCTACATGCTGCCCCTGATGGACAACCTGAGCGTGATCAAAGGCAGTGTGAAAGAAAACAGCCGGGAACATGTGCGTATAGAAGAAATGCTGAAAACAGAAAAACTGCTGATATCTCCCCTGGCTTACATACGCGGAAGAAGTCTTTCCAAAGTGTTTTTCATTGTGGATGAATCCCAGAACCTGACACCTCATGAAGTCAAGACCATTATTACCCGGGCCGGTGAAGGCAGTAAATTAGTATTTACTGGAGATATACATCAAATTGACCAACCTTACCTGGATATGCATTCAAATGGCCTTACCTACTTAACCGACAAGATGTTAGGACAGGATTTGTTTGCCCATGTCAACCTGGTGAAAGGAGAAAGGAGCCGCCTGGCAGAAGTGGCGGGCAATATATTGTAACTTTTTTATAATTTTGCAGCCCAATACAAGATATTTATCTATAATCTAACCTTATACAATTTTATGTCAGAAATCAAACGAGTTTACAGCTTTGGCGGGAAAACTGCCGATGGAGACGGTTCTATGAAAAATCTGTTGGGTGGCAAAGGTGCTAACCTGGCTGAAATGTGCCTCCTGGGAATTCCCGTTCCCGCAGGCTTTACCATAACAACGGAGTGTTGCACAGAATATTACGCTCTTGGATGCAACTACCCAAAGGGGCTGGCCAAAGAAGTAGCCCAAGCCCTGAAGAAAACAGAAGATATTATGGGAACACGTTTTGGCGATCCCGAGAACCCTCTCCTGGTATCTTGCCGCTCGGGCGCAAGAAGTTCCATGCCCGGTATGATGGAAACCGTACTTAATATTGGCCTGTGCTCGGCTACGATCCCCGGACTGATCAAAAAAACCGGCAACCCCCGGTTTGTATACGATGCCTACCGCCGGTTGATCATGATGTACTCAGACGTGGTCATGGAAAAAGCTGAAGGCATTGAGCCGGCCGAAGGACAAAGCATTCGTGTACAGCTGGACGGTCTGCTGCATCAGATGAAAACCGAGAAAGGCTATAAAAATGACACCGAATTATCCGAAGAAGACTTGATAACTCTCTGCGATATGTTCAAGAAAAGAGTGGTTCATGTCCTTGGAAAACCATTCCCCGACGATGCCATGGAACAGCTCTGGGGCGGGATTGGTGCCGTTTTCAAATCATGGAATGGAAAACGTGCCATTTCATACCGTCGGATTGAAGGCATTCCCGATGAATGGGGTACGGCCGTTACCGTGCAATCTATGGTATTCGGGAACATGGGAGACAATTCCGCTACAGGAGTCGCCTTTTCCAGAAACCCGGCTACTGGGGAAGCCAAATTTTACGGCGAATGGCTGGTCAACGCCCAGGGTGAAGATGTGGTTGCGGGGATTCGCACGCCCAATCCCCTGAACGAATCTACCAAGAACGATCAGAATAAACATCTGCATTCCCTGGAAACATCCATGCCTAAAGTGTACGGGGAACTCAACCAGATCCAGAAGAACCTGGAAGCCCACTTCCGAGACATGCAGGATATTGAATTTACCATTCAGGACGGACGTTTATGGATGCTTCAGTGCCGCGTGGGAAAACGCACCGGTGTAGCAGCCCTGAACATGGCCATGGATATGTTGCTGGAAGGGTTGATTGACCGCAAAACAGCTGTAATGAGGGTAGCTCCTTCGCAATTGGATGAACTCCTTCACCCTATCCTGGACCCAGCTTCCGAAAAGGCAGCCGAAGTGGTCGCAAAAGGATTGCCGGCCGGACCGGGCGGTGCTGTTGGTCAGATCGTGTTTACGGCAGAAGATGCCGTTAAATGGAACAAGGAAGGCAAAAAAGTCATTTTGGTCAGGGAAGAGACCAATCCCGAGGATGTTGAAGGAATGCGTGCCGCCGATGGCCTGTTGACAGCACGCGGAGGGATGACTTCACACGCTGCCCTGGTTGCCCGTGGATGGGGAAAATGTGCCATTGTAGGTTGTGAAGCCGTTCATATTGACTTGTCAAAACGCATATTGACCATTAACGGAAAAAAATACCCGGAAGGCACTGTTTTCAGCCTGAACGGAACACGCGGATTTGTATACGACAAGGCTATTGATACAATGGACGCCTCTGAAAACCCCCGTTTCCAGGAATTTATGAAAATGGTGGATTCTTTCCGTACTATGGGTGTCCGCACCAACGCCGATACACCCGAAGATGCCCGAATGGCTCTGAATTTCGGGGCTGAAGGAATTGGTCTGTTCCGTATTGAGCACATGTTTTACGGTCTGAATTCGGAAGCTCCCCTCGGGAAACTCCGGAAAATGATCCTTTCTAATAACGTGGGTGAAAGGAAGCTGGCGTTGCACGAACTGGCTCCTTACGTGAAAAATGCAGCCAAAGAAACCCTCCGGGTTATGGACGGACTGCCGCTAACATTCCGTTTGCTGGATCCGCCCCTCCACGAGTTTGTTCCTCAGACTGCCGATAAACAAAAAGAACTGGCCAACGAACTAGGCATTTCGGTGGAAGAGATCATCAAACGCGGCGAACTCCTGCACGAGGTAAACCCCATGATGGGACACCGCGGTGTACGTCTGGGTGTTTCCTATCCCGAGATTTCTGAAATGCAGTTCCGTGCCATCTTTACGGCAACAGCCGAATTGATCAAGGAAGGACACAACCCCAAACCCGAGATCATGATTCCGGTGACTGTAACCGTTAAAGAGCTGGATGATCAGAAAGTGATTGCCGACAAGGTACATAAGGAAGTCCAGGATCAGTTTGGGCTCACCTTTGATTACCTGTACGGAACCATGATCGAGATCCCCAGGGCTACACTGGTCGCAGAAGACATGGCCAAAACGGCTCAATTCTTCTCCTTTGGGACTAACGACCTAACACAGATGACTTTCGGTTTCTCCAGAGATGATATCGGGTCGTTTATGGGCGAATACATCCAGAAAAAAATCCTGCCCTATGATCCGTTCCAGCACATAGATGAAAAATCGGTAGGAAAACTGATCGAAACCGCCATCAAAGGAGGCCGTACCACCAACCCCAAGATCAAACTCGGCATATGCGGAGAACACGGAGGCGATCCGCAGTCTGTTAGGTTCTGCTATGAAATGGGACTTACTTACGTTTCCTGCTCGCCATTCAGGGTTCCCATAGCACGTTTGGCAGCTGCTCAGGCCGCTATCCAGGCCGACAAATAAGTGTCTGTGTTAGTATGAAAAACATACTTATCACAGGTGGCGCGGGTTTCATTGGAAGCCATACGGCCGTTGAACTGATCGGGGCCGGGTATGGTGTAATCGTAGCAGACAATCTTTCCAACGCAGATACAACATGCCTGGAGGGCGTAGAAAGAATAACCGGAAAAAAGATCCCGTTTTATAAAGCGGACTGTTGCGAAAAAGAAGATTTGCGCAAGATATTCAGGGAAAACCGTATAGACGGGGCCATTCACTTTGCGGCATTTAAGGCAGTGGGAGAAAGTGTGGATAAACCGCTTATGTATTACCGCAACAACCTGTTATCTTTTATTACACTGCTGGAAATCATGGTTGAAAACGGGGGCGGAGGCGTAGTTTTTTCTTCTTCCGCCACCGTATACGGGCAGCCCGACAAATTGCCGGCAACGGAAGACACCCCGAGAAAACCGGCTGCCAGTCCATACGGAAATACCAAACAGATCTGTGAAGACATCCTGCTGGATGCCGTCAGAGCGCATCCCTGTCTGAAAGGTATTATTCTGAGGTATTTCAATCCCATAGGGGCACACCCCTCGGCTCTCATAGGAGAATTGCCCCGTGGCGTTCCCAATAACCTGGTCCCCTTCATAACGCAAACGGCTGCGGGAATGAGAGAGGAACTCAGGATCTTCGGGAACGATTACCCTACTCCTGACGGCACAGCGCTGCGGGATTATATCGATATCGTGGATCTGGCCACTGCCCATGTCTCGGCCTTTGAAAGAATGACAGGTCACAACCCGGACGGCTCCTGCGAAGTATTCAACATTGGAACAGGCAAACCCCTTTCTGTAATGGAGTTGGTGGAACGGTTCATGGCCATAAACCGGGTACCTCTGAAGTATAAGATTACAGGGAGGCGGGAAGGAGATGTGGAGGCCGTATGGGCAGATACATCACTGGCCAATCGCGTGCTGGGCTGGAAAGCTTCCCGTAAGGTAGAAGAAACACTGGCCAATGCATGGGCCTGGGAGAAAAAGCTGCGTGGAATAAAATAATTTTTCACCATGAAAAAAAAACTCATACCTGAACGTTTTAAAGACCAGAAGACGGATAGTTCTCATGTTAAATGGGCTCAATCCATGCAACGCGGGGGTGAGTTTCTGCCGCCTGAGGAAAAGCCGGACGATACACGTACACAATTTTACAGGGATTATTCCCGGATCCTGCATTGTACTTCCTACCGACGTCTGAAGCACAAAACACAGGTTTTCTTTGCCACCCAGAACGATCACATCTGTACACGTATGGAGCATGTTAATCACGTGGCTTCCATCAGTTACACCATATCCAAATTCATGGGTCTGAATACCGAACTGACACAGGCCATAGCCCTGGGACACGACCTGGGCCACAGTCCTTTCGGTCACGAAGGAGAAACCCTTCTGTCCGAGATCATGAAACAATGGGACGGGTCGTTCTGGCATGAAAAAAACGGGTTGTATACGGCAGACAAGATCGCGACTTTGCCCAATGCATCGGGGATTCACAAAAATCTGCGTCTGACTTACGCTGTGCGGGACGGGATCATATCCCATTGCGGCGAGACCGACGAAAACGGACTTTTTCCGCGGGATGAAGCCATAGACCTGGAACAGATAACACGGCCGAATCAATACCAGCCCTACACATGGGAAGGATGCGTGGTTAAACTATCGGACAAGATAGCA
>Ga0172381_10002319_pt1 | contig 21140 bp, 26 predicted proteins | sample Leawel6488metaG_FD_119754 | JGI IMG/M metagenome (GOLD analysis project Ga0172381, IMG submission 119754) | Leachate microbial communities from a municipal landfill in Southern Ontario, Canada - Leachate well 64-88 metaG | ecosystem: Engineered > Solid waste > Landfill > Unclassified | place...
TAGCATACTTATTAGCAGTCATTGTTACTAATCCAGAAGTAACATCGTTATATTGAGTGTTTCCTAATTGAGTAACGCTATCTGTTCTAGTCCAAGTAGAACCAGAATCAGCTGTAAAGTAAGTGGAGAAAGAACCAGAAACGTTTGTATCAAATCCAGTTGTATCAATTTCGGTGTTACCTATGTACCAAACTCCATTTGTTACCGCTAATTTACGAGAATCGCTCTCAGACAAGGTAGCACCAGAAGCCCAATCAAATCCATATTTCTTAACTAACCTATTATGTATTCTTCTATATCCGTTATAAATATTAGTACCAGATGAAACAATATCTACACCTGTTCCTTGCCTATAAGCTCTACCAATAGTAAATTGGTCATAGTCGTGTATGGTTGCTCTATCTATTGTTGCTAATACTTGCGGAGTTCCTGAATTATAATCTACATAGATGTAATTAAGAGCATTGTCTGTTAAAGAAACTGTTCCAGCTGCTAATTTAAAAAACTTTAATTCAGAACCAACACTATTGGCAATATGTATCATTCCCTGTAACTCTGCATAATCAACTGTTCCATTTGCTGGCGAGTGTGCAGTTAATAATCCTCCACTTATTTTACCAGATGATTGTGTTGTTGATAAAAAATCCTTTAAGCTGTCATAGCTAGGAGTTCCAATTCCATTGACTAAAATATCTCCGTCAATATTATTAGTTACGGTTAAATCAGTAGTCCAAAGTTTTGCTAGTCTATTAGTAGTGCTTCCAACTGTTTGAGGCGATGCTTGGTCTAAATAGACTAAATCAGAAATCTTTTTACCGCCATCTTTGATTATCTTTCCAGTTATACTGTCAAAAACTGCTATGTTATCTGCCGTAGCGCTAGCAGGACCAGTAACAGCTCCTATTATATTCTTTTGAACTATATTCCAATATATCCCGACTGTTGCCTGATCACCAGATACTGTTCCGTCTGTGTTACAAATTGCCATATCTCCAACCTCTACCTCAACACCACTAGCTCCTCCAATTTTACCTGCAACTGAAACAACATAAAGATGACCTGCATCGGCTGCAGAATAGTTTGGATTTGTAGAGCAGTCAATAACTCCCTTATAAACAAGAGCATTCGCATTGCCTAAGATATTATCAACATATCTTTTATTTGTTACTTGGTAGTCAGTTGTAGGGTCTGAACTAGGTGTTATAATAAAACTACCAAAAGTCTTAACTCCGTTGACTGTTTCGTTTCCTGTATTGTGAACGACAGCACTGTCATCTGCTTTTAATCCGAGAGCAGTTAGTCCTGCAAGTCCTCCCTCTGGTACTGCTAATCCATTTTTAAGAGTTTTAGAATTTGCACCGTCCCATTGAGGGATATAGTCTGTGGTGTTTGTTGCTGGTGCAATTACATCTCCACCCCCACTTTGCACATCAGCACTTAATACTCCATTTACGTCTATTGATAATCTTGTGCCTACTTTTATTCCTCCCAAAACAGTATCTGTTGCGGTGGGTAAAGTATAAGCGGTCGGGTTACTGTTAGTTATTACAAGTTTATTTTCGTTAGCCCCTGTACCCTCCGCTACGGATATTCCAGCACCTGCAATAATCTTGTCAGCAACATATCCTGCGGTGGGGTCTGTTGCGTCATATTTAACCTTTTCATCATCTCCAGTTCCTCCAGTTCCAAATTCCAATCCAGTTTCGTCTGCCTTAACTTTAACTACTTTTCCACTTTGTCCTGAATAACTTTGAGGAACGTCAAATAATTGATAAAAGTTTCTTGCAATACTTCCACCTCCTCCTCTTGGTTCTCGTGCCAATTTACTAATTTCTTCGTAATCATCAAGTCCACTAATAGCAGATTTATCAAGTCTTTCATCTCCCTCTAAAAGTTCTAATCCGTCCCTTATTCTTTCCCCTAATTGAGGTAATTCGTTCTCTATGTCTGTAATCACTGGCATTATCTTTTTACACTCGTTTAGGGCTAATTTTGAGGCTTCCTCCGCTATCTCGTCGCCAGTCTTTCCTTTTGGTATTGCCTTAATTCCTTTATCAATCAATCCTGTAATCTCTTTTTCGGTATGGACTTTTGGCTTGGCCACTACTCTGTCCCACTCAATAGGTTGGCGATCCATTTCCTCAATGGACATTTTAGCCTCTTGAATAGTTTGGCTAACTACTTGTTTGACTTCTTCTTCTGTCTGCTTAATATCAGATACTGCCTTTTCAGCATTACCTATAAAAGATAACATTTCAGCATTCGAAACTACTTGCCCCTCGTCAATAGCACTTTTAACAGAATTGTCTTGAACCTTTCTTTTAAGATATTCGTCGTAATTAAAACCTCTTTCGCCTAGAAAGTTGCTTGTAGCTTGTTCAAGTTTTAATTCAAATTCTGGAGTGGTAGTATCTACTCCTTTTTCAGTAGCGACCTTGGTTAAGTCTTTAATCAAGGCATCTACTACGATTTTAAGTTGTTTGTATTGTTGAATTGTCATTTTGGGGACAAATTACTTGATTGATTACTATTATAGCACTAAAGTTAAAATAATAAATATATGATTTTATACATAATAGCTTTATTACTATTATCACTATTAATTGGAATTGATAGAACTCTTTTTATTTTATTTATTCTATTATTACTATGGATACTTTTAACTTTCTGGTATCTATTTTTAATTTTGCTAATAATCTATTTTATATACTCTATTATAACTACTGGTTTTTAGTTTTCTTCCTTGCTCTTTCTAGTATTTTTTCTGGAGTATTAAAGTTTTTAGTCATTTTATTCCATAAATAATCTAATGATTTTGATATTACATCTCCACTTGATTTTGGAAGTTTTAATTCTTCTAAAAGACTTGCTTGTCTAGCATCTCCTGCGACCTCCATTGTATATTTTGCCATTGTTGCTTCATTAACTAAATCTATTCCGGTTTCTTTTTTTATTTCGTCAAATAATAATTTTGTGTTAGCATCAGACGGACTAAAAACTCTTTTCATTAAAGAACCTCCTCTCTCTCCTCCCTTACCTAGTTTTGTATTAAGTTCATTTCTTAATTTAAGTAATCTTGAATAATTATTACTTAAATCAGCATAATTTTGGTATGTTGAACCTTTTGAATATTCTTTTAGTGAATTATTAAGTTTTCCTACTTCTGACTTAATTAACCCCTCTAAACTTTTATTAATTGGCTCTGCTCCAACCGATTTTCTTTTATATAAAACTTCTTGCATTGCATCTATCGCATTGTCTATATTTACGAAAGAAGGATTTTCTTGTGTTCTTTTCAAAATTGTCATTACTTCGTTTAGTGATGCTATATCTTTGCTATTCATTGGTATTTTAGATACTTTCCCAGAAGTTTGTGCTATTGTTCCGTCTTTATAAACACTTAATCCTAAATTATTTACATTTTTTTTAATACTATTTATAGAATTATCTACTAACTCTTTAGCATTAAAAACATTTCCGAAACTTTTTTCTTGTTGTGCTATTTTTGAGGTAATTGATTGTTTATTTTTTCCTATTTCAGATATTTTATTATTTAAATCATCTAAAGCATTTTTAGCTGATTGACCAGCAATTTCAAGTGGAGTAGGATTTTTATAACTTTCCGATGCTTTAATGGCAGATTGTGCATATTTATCAAAAGTATTAGTATCTATTTCTTTTAATGCAGACTCAACTTGTTTAGGAATTGGTTTTTTTGCTATTTTTTCAAAAATATTTGTACCCTCCTCTATTCCTAGTTTTCCGACATCAGTAATATCTCCAGCCAAACTTCCTACCTCTTTTTTTATAACATTTAATCCTTTTTCAGCTCCAGCAATTACTTTCGGTTCTACTTTTGCACCTCCTAATAATGTTGCTGTATTAAAAACATCTTCTAATCCTATTTTTATCTCTTGTTTTAATTCTGGCGTCATACCAGCGATACTATCCAAAGAAGTGTCAATTCCAGTATTGATTTTAGTTGCAAAATCTCCAATAGTGCTTTTTACTTCTTCTGGTAAAAATGGACTAATGGCAGAACCGATTATATCTCCAGCACCACCAGCAACCTGTCCAGCTATTCTTCCAGCAGTTCTCGCTCCAGATAATCCATAACTCAATGGAGTTCCTCCAGCTTCTTCTGCTATCTTTTGAGTTCCCTGAACATCAGAAATAACAGTTTCTGCCCTTTTTCCTAATGCACTTGTAGCAGTTTGAGGTACTTCTGTTAATTTTTGCCAAAAGTTCTTACTAATAGGTTTAGTAGTTATAGGTTTTGTTTTTTTCCAATTTTGAAAATCTTGTTCTAATGACATAATTTTATCCTAAATTTGATAATACTTTTTTAACATAAGCAGGAGTATCATATGAAACTCCTAAAGAGTTTACACCTTTCCAATTCTTCCAAGCATCTGGCCTTCCTTCTCCTGCGTTCCACATTGAAGCAATTTGTTTTGCATCATAACCTTTATCTAGCCATTGTTGAACCTTAAATTGAGCTACCTTATCTTGATTTTCTGGTGTTTGTTTCGAAACTGATTGCCCTGTTGCGATTGCATATTCTCTTGCATATTTTTTCCAAGTTTCTGGCATAAATTGATAAGCTCCAGTTTCTCCACTTTCTCCTTTAGCACTATAGTTTCCTCTGCTCTCTGTTTTTTTAATAGCATCAACTATCTCTGAAGCTGTAGGTGTTCCGCTTCCACCACTAATATTTCCCGATTTTAGAAAGTCTAATACTTCGCTTGGTTTTTGTTTTTCAAAAAGACTTCTTATTTCTTTTTCTGTATATCCTGTTGATTTTCCAAGTTTTAATGCACTATCTTTTGTTAAATAATCTTTTATTTTGTTTAATTCTTTAGTAAAAGCTTCTTCACTAACATCATAATAAATATCTCCTAATGCTCCTATTTTTTTCCAAGTTCCTATTTTTGAAGCTGACTGTGCTAATACCTTTAATTCTCCCTCTGATAATGCTCCAAAAGTTGCTCCCTTTGCTTTTGCATCAATTAAGTTTTGAAGTGTCATACCTTGAACAAGTTGTTCTACTCCTGCAACAAATTCTTGCTGTTTTCCAGTAAAAATATTAGAAATATTAAATCTTCCTAATGGATTAGATCCAACTGCTCCTCTCATTGCTCCGAAAGGTTTATCTTCTTCTAGCAAAGAGTTAATTTCAGATATTTTTGTTTCGTTATCAGCTATAACTGCTTGTGCTTGAGATGATAATCCTGCTGTTTCGTCCATATACTTTCCAGTATTTTTATTAAACATTCTTCCGTCTTTAGTTTCTATCCAATTGTCTTTTGTTGTTGGTTCTACTATCCAAGTGTTAGTCGATAAATCAAATAAACCTCCGTCTACTTCTTTGATATTTTTGTATTCTTGTTGTGTTGTCTTGATTTGTCTTTGTAAGTTGTATAAATCTTGTTCGTATGTAGCACTACTAGGATTAAGTTTTGTTATTTCAGCCGCTATATCTGCCTGTCCACTTTCAAGAGCTTTATTAGAAAGTTCTTTTTGAGTAGTTACTGCTATTTTATATAACTCAAAGTTCCTATCATCTTCTTTCTGCTGTGCGTCAATCTTTGCTTTTTCTTTTGCTGTCGCGTACTCGTAAACCTTATCCCTTAAATCCTTATTGTAGTTGTAGGTATTCTCTGCGTCTTTGGTTTTTAAGTTGAAAACAGTTGCTAATCTGTCCTGTGCTAGCTTTAAGTTATTTTGTGCTGTAGTTACATCTCCTTGAGCAGCGGAAACTTTAGCCTGTGCTGTTAAGATTTGAGCTTGTAATGGTAATGCCTCAATCGCTGCCTGACGATTAACTTCTTGCTGTTGTTTGTTAAGATAGCTAGCGGTTACATCTCCTAGTTGTCCAGTTGCTCCCTCTAATTGTAGATTTTGTTTAGTTGCTTTTGCTGTAATTCCTTGTAATTGAGCATTTAATAAATCAAGTTCTTTTTGTGCTTGTGTAGCAATATTTTGCCTACTAGCAACTTCTTGTCCTATTCCTGCTACCCCTGTATCGTTATATGCACTTGCGTATTGCTCGGCTGTACTTGTTGGAGAAGTTGCACCACTTAAATACTTTTCAAATAACAAATCGGCAGATGACTTCTCTGGCTCTTTTTTTGTTCCAGCACCTATAATCGCATTACCACTATCTGTTAATCCTTGGTAATCTGTTGTATCTGTTGGATAAGTTGGTAGATTAACAGGTTTTTGAGTTGATAAATTACTAGCAATAATTGCTTGCTGGTCTTGTGGTAGTGTGCTGACATTAGCTGCAATTTGCTTGTTAGCAATTCCTACCTGTTCAGGAGTTAATGTTCCTGCTTGTTGCCTTTTATTAACTTCTGCTTGTAAATTTGTTAATTCTTGTGTTGTTGGCATATTTTTATGGTGCTACATAATTATAAAAAGAAGTTCCAAGTATTTGTTGATGTGTCGAAAAAACATATCTTCATTGTTCCGCTATCGTTCCATAGTTTAATCTGGCCTTGAAATCGTGTTGGTATTTCTGTTGGCTGTGATGTTACTGTTTCAAACATACTAAAAATATTACGCAGCTCTGTTCTTTCTACTGGATTTAAATTTTCCTCTGTTTCTAATATTTCGTTTTTGTATTTGTCTGTCATACTTTTTGTGAATAGTCATCGATTGGTATTCCATATACCGAAACTCTTTCTACAACTACATTTCCTACTGTGTTTACATCTACGTAAAGTTCTTCAAATTCTCTAACGTATGGGTTAGCTGTTTTTGGGTCAAACGTAATTGTCTTTTTCGCTCCGATAGCTGTGTAAGTCTTAGATGTATTAGCCATTACTAAATTACCCTCTCCATCATATACTGTTATGTTTATTTCCTGTCCTGCAATTAGTTTACTTTTCAATACAACCTTTAAAGAAGAGAAATTAAATGGTTGAGGTAATGTTGTCGTTGCATTCCTAAATGATGCGTTTGCTCTTGTTGTTCCAGAATTATGAATATAAACCTTTGGTACGTTTGTACCTGCATCTACCGAAGCTACAAATTGAGTACCGCAACAAGTTAAAGCTGTATGGATATTATCTGATGCGTCTGTAATAAAAGGTTGAAATAATATTGCAACACCTATTTTTGAACCATAAGCATAAATATCAGAACCAAATCCTGATGGAGTTGCAGCCCAATAAAGAATATTTCCTTGTACTGAAACTTGACTCTGGTCTGTCGGTAATCTTTGAGTTGTTAAAGGATAGACTAATTTTGGAGCAGTTGCAGAATTACAAACCCATATACCAGATGCACCTAAAATAACAACTCTTCCGTTTACATATCTTGCACTTATAAGATAAGAGTCTGGTATTTCGAAAATAACATCAGCCTTGCTCTTTATTCCGTCCCAGAAGAAAACTTTACAGATAGATGTTGTTAAGGTTGACTTAGTTCCGTTATTATCGGCTATTATAATGTTATAAGTTTCGTCCTTAGTAATATCTCTAGGAATTAAGTTAGTATCTGTAAATTGAAAAGCATTATTTATGTTTCCTGATGTTCCAGTAGCTAAAACTATCTTACCAATCGCTCCGCTTGAAATAGCTGTATAATAAAGTCCTTCGTCAACTCCTACACAAAAAGCTATTGAATTATAATCTGCTCCATTATTTGCAGAATTAAGAATAGCAACATCACTTGAACCATTAGGCAATACGCTCCTCAAAGAAATACCAGCTTTTTGCGAATAAATTATATATCCCTTATAAATAGTAATACCATTATGAGTAGTTGCTCCTGTCGGTATATTTGCATCAATGTTTGATGATAAGTCAGTTACAGTCTGGTCAGACATCTGTATCTTGTAAAAACACTTTTCCCCAGTTCCACCTCTATCTCCAAGTGCATAAACATATCTATCGCTAGAAATTAAATGATTAACTCTTGTGGTTATTGTATCTCCGTCAACTTGCACAGGAGCGAGTGAGGGTTGAAAATATCCCATTGTTTCAAACGGATCAAAATTAGTAGCTCTTTGAAACAATCCTCCCATAGCGAAATCTGGCTGGATTGATAATCCTTTTATAAAATCCTGTCCTTTTATTTCAAGTATTTTTGTTGGATTTGCCATAGTTTTACCAAGGGGTATCAATTTTTTTAATACTAATAATTTCTTGTATTGCTGATGCTCCATTAGTTATTGAATATCCTTGAAATATATAACTTTTACCAGTTGATACTGGTACTGCTAATCCATTTGTTATCTCTCCTGCTCCTAATACATTTATTTGACTTGAAACTGTGCCAGGTGTTAGTGCTGTATATATAAATTCTGGTATAGTATATTTTCTGCTATTTTTTAAATTATATCTCGTTGCTCCATATCCTGTTAATATAAATGTATTGAAGGTTTGAGCCTCAGCTTGTAATACTGATTCTCCAGTAGTGTAATCTGAAACATAAGTCAATGTTCCACCAGATACAGAATATTTACCAAATGAATTATAATTACTTCCTGTAATGTGGGCTACATATATATAAGTACCGTCAGTATACATATGTATTCCGTCATTAACACTTCTTGAACCTCCACTAAAACTAATATCACCAACAGCACTCCACGCAGTTCCATTAAAAGTACTATATTTATATTCGGAAGCAACATTGTTTTGAGTCCAAGATGCATATACTGTATTTCCTACTAATATTATCCCATTATAACAAGTAAAATTAGTTGAAACAATAAAGTTAGTAGTAGCTATAATTTTTATTTCTCCAGATGATGTAATTTGACAAGCGTGAACATATAAAACAGTACCAGTAGTTCCAACGCCCTGTACTACATAGAAATATCCTGAATTAGGAGCAATATCTTCTGATGTTAAAACAGTTACAATGGGATAACTACCAGTAATACCAGAAGAAAATATCCTAATATAATCTGAGTCTAAACCAGAAAATGTTTCAAATGTCGGTAATGCTCCTGCTCCGTTAGATGTTAATACTTGTCCTGATGTTCCAACGGAAGCAATGCTTTGCAATGCTCCTGTTCCAGTCATTCCTCCACAAATAACTGCATAGGCTGTTTGAGATGTTGCCCCTGTTCCTCCCTGTGCGACTGTTACTGCCGCATTAGTTGTTAGAATTGTTGCGTTAGCATCTGGTAAGGTATAAGTCTTTTCAGATGTTGTAGCTCCTGTAAACTTCGTAAATCCATTTCCAGTTCCTCCGTTAGCACTTCCTATAATTCCTGTTATTCCAGTTGTAGCAGGTAATCCTGTACAGTTTGTTAATACACCACTGGCAGGAGTTCCTAGTATTGGTGTAACTAATGTCGGAGATGTTAATGTCTTATTAGTTAGTGTTTTCGCACTAGCAGATAAATAGTTATCTAAATTATCAAGAGTGATAGCTTTTGCTCTATTATTATCAGATATATCTCCGAAAATAAACAAATCTCCACTTGCTATTGTTGCATTGGTTAATATTTCTAATTCTCCTGCATTTTTATTTGCTGTATATGCCATAATTAGTGTTTAGTTTCTAAACTATAATTAGTTGTTTGTGGCTGTAATAATAACTTATCTTCGTTATCTATAAGAAAGAAAAATGTATCGTCTATCATAAAGAATAACTGATTTGATTGTTCTTCATTGCTGGAAGTATTGGTGTTTTTAGTCGGTGCTGTGTATCCGTTTGTTGATTTTGTTGGATATGCCATAATTAGTGATTGTCTTGCGACATTGGAGTTAATCTTCTTTTTACATCATCATTTCTTAATGCGTAATCTGCCTGTAAAAGCTTTAATCTATTTTCGTATATATTTGAGTAGCTTATAGCTAATTGTGTGTTTAATGGCATTAAATAGACGCTAGAATAGTCGTAAGCTAGTAAATCGTGATAAGTATCAATAAATCCAGGCTGTTGTGTTGTAGAGGCTGTTGTGAACTCTACAATTGACCTCTGAAATGTTATTACAAGTCCCTCTGTTGTTGTTACTCCACTTGGAAACTCTTTAAACCTAATACTATTTCCTATTAAGTTGTATTTTGTTGGGAAGCCAGATGTTGATAGTTCTTCTTCATCGCTATCCATTAACTCGACTGTGTGTAAATTACCAGAAGTATCTTTTACTTGAATTTTGTTTACTCTCCATAGTGTTGAAGCATTTCCTCCTGATACTGCTGATGGTAGTGTATAATCTCTTTTTGTAATATCTAAATCAATTGCAGCAATAGGAAAATTAATGTAATTTGAGTCATCAAATTTCCATCTTTTGTCGGCACGAAGTATAGCCATTCCGACTTTCTTATCTGCTTGGTTTATTCCTGCTGTTGCCTTTAAGAAAAGAGTTGAGTCGTTTGTAATTCCTCCGTCCCCTAATTTGCATAAATCCTCGCACATTTGGATTATTCCATTTTTGTTCACTGTGTCTGAAAAAACCATATTGTTGTTTTAATAATCTTAATTGGAAACAGGTTTTATCCTGTTCCTTATAAAACTACTAATTATTAGATGTTGGGTGTGCATTAATGTAATAAGGTGTTGCACCAATCATTATGGCTATTTTAGCACCATTACCACTTGCTACTGTTCCAGAAACTACAACTGCTGTATTAGCGGCTGCAAAGTTCAAGAAATTAGTAAAATCACCAGCATATCTATGAGCAGATACCACTGTTGCACCTGAATCAACTACTAAAGCTTGAATTGCATCAAGACTAGTAACATCAGGATAAACTTCAATCATCTGTCCATCGAACTGTCCTGTAACTGTTGCCGCACCAGTAACGTGAATGTGTTGTCCATTAATTGTTGAAGCAGTGAAGTTATCAGTTCCTACATTGATTTTAGGAGAAGATGCTGACATCGCTGTGATAGCACCTGTTCCAGCATGACTAGCCCAAGGTTGTGAAGCATATATTTCTTTTGCAACACCTGCTAAGACATAAGCTCTAGGAGCATCTGCTACTAATGTAAGTCCCGAATCTCCGTCTCCACTAACTGCAACCTTTGTATATCTACCAATTAGGTCATCACAATCTCCAGCACCTGCTGAATGTAAGATATTAATTGTATCTCCAATAACTGTTGCCCCTGGATTTGCATTAAGAGTTCTGGGTGTTGCTATTGTTCCTATTAAATTAATCGAAGGAATACCGCTGGTAACATCTCCGCCTAATGTTGCAAATCCTGCGGCTGTTACTATTCCTCCGAATGTTGGATTTAAACCATTTGGAACTGCCATTTTATTTTTTACTTAATTTTAGTAATAATTCAGCTTCTTTTTGAGCATACTTTACAGGATTTTGAACCTTGTAAATTTCAATTAGTTGTCTGAATTTTTCCTTTTCTTTCGAGTCTGGCACTTCGACTGGTGCGACTTCTACGTTGGAAATATAACCTGGAGTTTCTACTTCCGTTAGTTCTTCCTGTGGTACTTGTCCATTTTCTACTGGTTTTTCTATTGGAGTTTTTACTTCGGGAGTTTCCTGTCCAGTTGATACTGGAGTTTCTACAACTTCATTTTTAGTATCAACAGTATTTTCTTGTGTTTCGTTTTGTTTTGGTTTTGCCATAATATTTGTTTTATTCCTTTTAGGGGGAGTTTGAGATAGACGGTGGAATCTACCCCAAACCCCCCTTGAAAGGAGGGTTAATAACTAAGCTAAGGTAATATCAACGATAAGTGCAGCCTTTGTTGCCCAAACCTTAAATCCAATTTGAGCGTCATAACTAACTTCCATACCTGTTTTACCTGTAACACCTTTTTCTTCCCAGTTTCCACCTCTAGGGCAAGCATAAGTTGTTACACCCTTAACTCCGAACACTCTGTGTCCACTATTTGTCCAAGTTTTAGTACCTGAAGCAGTAGTGGTTGTTGCATCAACGAAAGTTCCTGAAGCGACTACATAGATTTCTACACCCATATAATTACTCATAAAACCATTCTTCAATGCAGCATCTGCGAAGTTAAAACCATTAGTTGCCTGTGCCTGAATAAATCCAGGAACATCTGTACTTTCAATGACCAAGAACAATCCTCTATAAACATCAGCATAGCCTGCTACCTTACTCAAAAGGTTAGACATAATTACATTGATATTAGCGGCGGTTGTAAATCCACCAGTTGGGGTTGAATAAGTACCTGTTCCGTCTTCACATAAACAGTTGATTACCCATTTATCAATAGCTGTTTTAATCGAGTTATTGATTTCGTCTTGTCTGTTTGCGAACAAATCAAATCTTGAAAGTAATTTTTCAAAATTATAGATGTGTTCTCCGATTACTACCTCATCGGCTACTGTTAATGTGTCGTCAGTAGTTGTGAATGCAGCAGGTGTGTATGTTCCAGCGATTGCCTGAACGACTGCTGCTGGTTGTGATCCGTAAGGATTCTGGATAGTCTTACTATCGCTTCTATCTACCTCACAAATCTTTTCTGCTACTAATGCAACTCTCAATAATGAATCAAGAGATGCTAAACGATATTTGTCTCTGTATGTTTTTGAATCAATTGTATTTGCTGACATTTTTTTAGTTAGACAAATACCTTACCACCATATCTTACTTGCCCTTTAATTTAATATTCATTCTAGCTCGTGCTAATTCTTCAGGATTGTCTGGTAACTTTCCTTTATTAGCATCGTCTAAAATTGTTTCGTCAGATACTTTGGTTGAGCCTCGCTTTGTTGTTGTAATATTAGTTGCGTCGGCTACATTCCTTTTTTCTTCTCTGACTTTTAAAACAGCTTTTAATTCGTCATTTTTGATAGCTTCTGTAATAGAAATACCCTCATTTTTAGCGAATTTTTTAACTGTTTCTATATCTTCATCTGATATGTTCCCTCTAATTAGAGCGATAGTATCAGCTGATGATAATTCTTCCTTAGCTCCTGCCTCTTTAGCCTTTTTAGCTTCTTGTTCGGCTTTTTCAGCCCTTATCTTCTGATTAGTAGCAATTTCATCTGCTTTCTTTTTAGCTTCCGCCATAGATGCAAATTCTTGCTTAACTAATTCTGATTTCTTCTCACTAATTAGACGATTAGATTCTTCTTCTTCTAACCCCTCTAATGATGTTTGAAATTCAGTATCTGCGTCAATCTTGTCTTGGATTAAAGTGTCCAAATCACTATTGTTTTCGTTTGCCATAGAATTGATTTTTAAGGAGGCAAAGCACCTCCAATTTATTAAGTTCGCTTTTGATTAGGTACGATAACCGAAACATTACTTATTTGAATTTTTCTTTAATCTTTCTACTGTTTCCTCAACTGTTTCTTCTTTTTGTCCAGCGAGTATCAATAGTTGATTAAGATTTGATTCCGTATAACCTACAATTTTATTTCTTGCGATTATATCTGCGATTGCATTATCTTGATTCTTCCCCTCTAAAATAGAGAAGTCTTCAAACTTTATTTTCTCATCATTTTTTCCTCTTAATGATTGTAATTGCTGTTTGAAGTATTTAATCATTCTGTCTTGAGACGATATCTGTATCAATGCCTCATCGTTAGACTTATTTTCAATGTTAATCATCATAAATAAGTCGACATTCTGGTTAAAAGGTAAATCTCCGTCTAGTTCTGGCAATAATGTCTTGCTAACTACATTAAAGATGTCATCTTGCTTAAATACCAATAACATTGCTAATTCTGAACCGCTCAATGTCATTTGTAGCATTACTTTTCTAATTGCCATTAAAAGTTCGTAATTATCTGCAAAAGTTCTTTTGATAAGGGCTAATTCCTCATCACTGTACCTCATTGTTTGTATTTTTTTTCCCACCATTTTATTTCTTTTTTACTCCTGCTTTGCTTAATGCAATAGCTAGGATTTGTTTATTACTTCTAGGCTTTCCGCCCGATCCTCTTTCTTTTCCTTTTTTCTTATTATCTGCCTTTAACTCGGAAATGTTTTTACCAATATTTTTCTTTCCTTTTAAAAGTGGCATATTTATATTGCTTTATAAAAGATTGTTATTATTCCAGTTGACGATGCATTCGGACTAACTGTTATGTTTGTTGTAAATTTTGCCCCATAACAATTCATATTAGTTCCTGCGGCGGTACTGGCTGGAAGTGTTATTTTAGTAGTTGTATTGTCTTTAATTGCGACAGTGTGAGCCGACATCACTACATCTACGAAAATACCCAATAGAATTGCTGGAACTGCTGAAACTACTGTGTCAGCATCAGTAGACAAATCTATTACTGCCATACTTACTCCGTCTGGAGCAGTCAATAATGCTCCATTTCCGTCTATATTAAATACGTTTGCTTCTTGTTTTGCCATATATTTATGCAATTGGTTGAGCCATTTGAGGCTGAACTGGTTGATTTTTTATTGTTGATAATTCCATTTCGCTAACTTCTCCTGTGGCATTTAATATCTTGTTGACTATTAGTTTACCAGTTGGAGTTTGTAATGCTTGTGCTGTTACTGGATTAGCGGCTACTGTTAAGAGTGAGTTAAGAGTTGTTAAGGCTTCTGCTCGGTTACTATTCTCTGGGGTAATTTCTACCTCTGCCTCCCATTCGTAATTCTTAAAAATATCTTTCCAAGTCTTGTCTGGCTCTTCCGAGGGCTTTAAAAACCTTTGTCCTCCCATATCGTTTAATTCTCCCTGAACATTCGCTGTTTCTTCTGTCATTATTTGCTGTTGAGTGTCAATATTTGGCATCTCTGCACCGTTCTCTCCTGCTCTAATGACTTCTTGTACTAATCTTCTGTTTGTTCTTCGTACAGGCTCATTCTTCAAATATATTTCATCAATTCTGTCTATTCCGTAGGTATCAAGAGTTGCAACTATTTCGTCAGTTGTATCAAGTTGAGTTTTTACATAAGGAATAATAAACTTTCTCATCATCTGTTCCAATGCTAATCCTTTGTTTTGTTTCATTATTTCGAACAAAGAGTGGTTTTCCTGTAATAATTGTTCTGTTTGCCTGTAAGGAGTGCCAGAGGGCGGTGTAATTCCTAACATTGACTCACTTATTCCGTTTATCTCATTTCCTAACTGTTTCCATTGAGTAGCATAATTTTGCAGAGAAGTAATATCGTGAGAATTGTTAGCAATTTGTGTTAAAGGCTGATTTAATGCGTGTATCATTATATCTCCCTGCTCGATAGCAGTTAATGCATTCTGTCCGATAAAATTTCCGTCTGATGTTTGGAATATAAGTTTTGATGCAAGGTCTAACTGGTCTTTAATTGATTTTGTTGTGTGATTCATAATCCACTGACTTTGGAATAATCCTTTTACTGCACCAGTTGAAAGTGTATATCCGTCAGTCTTAATAAGATGAGTTATCATATAAGGGTCTTTGTCTTCTCTACCCTTAACTAAAACATAGTCATCAAATCTTCCCTTTTCTTTACTTTCTACAAAAGAAATAACTTGCATTTGTTGAACATTTTCGTCTTCATCTTTTGGATTGCCAGTTAAAAAAGACAATGGCATCTCTCCGTGTATTTCGTATAATTTGATATATCCGTCAAGATTATCCTTTTTCTGTCCGTCTGATAATTCCCTGTCTGATACTGCATTAACAAGCAATTTTACCATTTCCTTGTCGTATCCTTTCTTTTTTTTCAATTGTGCTGGTGTTAATTCCAATAATTCAATCTTTGGATTATTTTCAAAATCTATTGCATCAACAATTATTCTATTCCAAGGAATAGGCATACTATAAAGTTCTCCGTTCTGTTCTACGTGCTTTGATACGTATGAACCATACCTTGCAAGTCCTAATCCCCAATCATTCAAGAACTGTCCGAAGTTATCTTTCTTCATATATTCTTGAACTTTTGCATTTGCTAAAAATGATGTTATTACATCTCCTCTTTTAGTTGCTTTAAGTCTAATGTTCTTTCTGTCTATGTCAGTAGCTCTGAACCATATATTAGCAGCCGCAATAACAATATTGAAAAAAGGTTTTTCTCTACCTAATGAGTCAAACTCTCCTGATATATGTTTAGAGTTTAAATAAGCATCAATCGTGTTCAATTCATCATACATATTTAGATTTACAAATTTAGACATCAAAGTACCAGTTCCATTTACGAAATTGGTTTCTAATTTTCTAACTAATGAACCGATGTCTGAATTAGTTTGTACTTCCATATAAATAAAAAGAGACAAAACATATAGTTTTGCCCCCAGTCTTTCTGATTGGCTTATTTACTTTATTTAATTATATTCTCTTTTGGCTTGTTGTCAAGAATTATCTTTTGACTGCGATGTACTATAAAATAATTAGCTTTTCCTGATTGGTCTTTAGTAATTTCAATCTTCTCAAAAGGTTTCAGTTCTCGGAGTATCTCTATTATTATTTTTTCGTTTTCAGTTAATTCCATTACTTGCTAGAATTAAGATTATTATTAGCACGATTACGCATAAATATTTCTTTCTGTTTAGCCAGAACCTCTCCTACATCTCCCTCTTGTAATGCTTCACGTTTAAGTTCAAACCAAGCCCTATAAATAAGCGTATCTCCAATATCAGGACTTCTTCCTAATTCTTCTTTGACTTGCTCTTTTGGCTTAATTTGTAATTTTCTATCGCTATCAATGTCTTTCTGTCGTAGTAGTGCCGATAATTCTTCAATGACTTGCTCTCGGTAATCTGGTACTTTAAACGATATTTTATGCTCGTTTATCAATTCAGCCAATTTAAAAGCACATTGAGTTTTAAGGTTTGTATAATTAGTCTTAATGTTAAAACCATTATTTACTTTGCTCAATCTTCCTCTAATTTGGCTTGCTGTTGGCAATGGACTTGAATTAGCAGTAAATCCTCTAACACCTAAACAATGGTCAACAACACCTCCACCTATTCCGTCCTCATCAATCATTATGTTTGAATATGGTATTCGTTCGGCACTAGCAAAATCTTTTACTTGTTGCTCGGTAATATTAGTTGCTTGTTTTTGAAACTTCTCTATTCTATAAAGTTCTAGTCCATTCCAGAAACTAAAGACTGTACTATCTCGTCCTTGTCTTGCTACGTCAACGATTAAATATTTCTGTCCGTCTTTCGTTATTGTATTACTGAAAGCATCTGATAAAGCATCAAAGCTAATAAGTGAGTCTTGATCTTCATCATAGTCCCAGTTTCCCTCCCATAGTCTTTGTCGTCTTACTGTGTTCTTTTCGTTTCGTAGTGTTTCAATGTAGTCTTCTGGTAAATAAACATTATCGGTTGAGAATGCCTGGATATATTGTTTTTGTATTGGAAGCCTATTTTCTTTAAATGGATCAACAAACTCTCTTTTAAGCCAACCTTTCTTCGGGTTAGCAGTCAATAGTTGTTTCTTCTTTAATCCGTATGTATCGTTCTTCCACCTGCCAGTTGCTAGCCATAAGTTAGATTTTGCGTTCTCGGCTACTTCTCCAGCTTCTTCTATCCAACCTCTGGTCATTTGCATACTTCCAAATCTTTCAAATAGTGGGTCGCTAGGTTCTTCTTTACAACTTATAAGAAATACCTTTGAACCATTGTATAAGTCAAATACATTATCCTGTCCGTTGAACTTTGCGTATTCTTCCAGTTTAATGCCCCAATTAGCAAAAACTTCGTAAATAGTTGGTATAGTGAATTTACGAAGGTCAATTAGTTCCTTTCTTGCTATGTAGTAATGAGTTTCTGGATATATAAGAGCATCTCCAAATATAAGAGTAGCACCTAAAAAAGATTTACCTCCTCCTTTCGCTCCTCCATAAAGTATCTGTTCTGTAATGTTATCAATCCAGTATTCGGAAGCTAAAAGCTGTTTATCATTCTTTGTGTTGAATTGAAGTATCATCTTTGTTTATGGTCATTCCTGTTATTTGACTTACTTCTATTGCTTTCCCGTCCTTGCCTGTTAGTTCTGTTCTTTCTGAATAGTCATCTTTGCCCAAAGTCTTTCTGATAAATTCTGACTCTTTTTGTTTTATTCTTAATAGTTCAGCATCAACCTTTCCATTAACATTGTGCAACATATCTAGTATTTCTTCTGATAGCTTCTCGGCTTTCTTTGTCATTCTTTCTTTTTTCCACGATATTAAGTTTTTCCTGAAATCCTTGTAATCTTTATTAACCCAAGTATCCCAAGTATTATCTGGGATTTCAAGTGTTTCTTGTATTACCTTATATTTGACATCATCTAAAACTAATGTTCTAATTTTCAAGGTAAGTTCCTCTGTTAAATCTGTTGGTCTTGCCATACTTATCTCTTTTTACGTTTTACTTTCTTCTTCATTTCCTCATTATCATTAATCATCTTACTAGCCTCATAAGTAAAATATTCTACTAAATAAGCAAATACTTCATTTGCTGTTTCGTCAGAGATATCCATTCCGCTTCTTTCCATTGCTGTTCTTACAAAATGACATATCTCGTGTACTAATACGCATTGATTTCTTAGTTTCCATTCTTCTGATTCAATCCATATACAATGTGTATCTACTCCGTCCTCTGTATTAGTTAAAAAGTATGTTCCTAGATAACTTCTTCCGTCGTCTTTTAATGGACTGTAACCTCCTTTTCCCAACAATACGTTTAATTCCTTTATGTTATATCCAATAAATAGGTTAAGGTTAATTTTTAGTCCTTTTTCTTCTATAAAAAATTGTTTCATAATTTTCTTATTGATAGCAACCGATTAAGATTGCTACTGATAAAAATATTATTTCTTTGGTGGTTTCTTTTTTCCTCCCTTTTTTGTTCCACAAGGCATAGTTTTAGTTTATTAGATTTTTAATAATATTCATTTGCTGAACAGTAATGTTGTCGGGAATAATATCTTGATCCATTTTAAAAAACTCTACCGTACTCTCTTCCTCTAAAAGTTTATTGTAGTCTTCTTCTTGTTTCTTCCTTGCGTCTAAAACTTCCTTGTATTCCTTTCCTAACTTTGCTAACTCTTCGTTAAAGGCTTTTTCATCTTCAAAAACGTATCTACTTACTCCATTGCCGATTGGTATCATCATTGCTTTACCGCTTTCGTCTTTCTTTGATAGTTCTTCGCACAATGCAATTCTTTTCTTCTCGTATTCCTCGTATTCTGGTGTTGATTTTAACCCCTCTGATAAGTGCTTTGCTTCTCTTGTAGCAATATCTTGATTTTTAGCGATTGCATAAGCGAATTTTGCACCTGTTAGATTACCGAGTATTGGTAATTCATTGGCTAGTGTGATGATTTCGTTATTCTTCATACAAACTTTTTAATTTATCCTTTGTTATTTTTTCCTTTTTAAGGATTGAGAAATGTCTTTTACCTCGATTATTGTTTTGCATTCCTTTTTTAGTCCGATGCTCTCTGTGAGGTATTTGTCCGCTATACTTTACGAATCTTGCTATCCTCGTCATTTATTTTAATTTCTTTTCCCCAGCTTTCTAATGGTTTTTCGCCCTGGACTGTTTCTTTCTTATCGTTCTTCTTAGGTTTATTGATTCGGTCAATGTCTCGTTCTTGCATTTATAGAAAACTTATAGTTATTAACTTAATTATACCACTATTTATTTGATTTGCAAGACTAAAAAATACATTCCAATATCATAAATAAAATAACAAATCCCCACATTATATTTCCTAACAAATAATTTCCCCTAATAAAAAATACAATCTCGAGAATAAGGGAGATAAACTGTAAAATTAAAAATATCATCTTATTTAAAACTTAATTTACTTATAACTACCCCCAGCATATCCACTACGTTCTTACTAAACTGCTTAAATGCCTTGTCTAAGGCGTTTAAGTTTACTTCTAGTAGTGATTGTCGTTCCTCTAACTTCTCCACTCTCTGCTCGCATTTTGTGGCTCTTTGCTCTAATTGTCCTATGCGGTCGTACATTCCAATTACTTCTTTGTCGGATATGGCAAAGGTTGTAAAAGGGATTAGACAGAATAGGAGTGTGATTATTAGTTTTTTCATTTTTCTTTACAAATTAAATTTATTATACCTAACTCGCATCCCTCCATATCGTCTATTGCAATATCTGGATTTATTGAATGTGTTTTAATTCCCATTGGGTCTTCTTGAGTTACATTTTTAGATGCGTACTTGTGAACATATTGAGAAATACCGATTGCCTGCGATACTTGGCGAGCATATAACTCACCTCCACCAGACCAAACCATAATTTCAACATTCTTGAATTGTGATAAGATTACAAGCAAAGCTCTTATATTCTCGTTTGGAGTAGGGTTTGGAGTGTCGTGATATCCACTTCTCAATGTCCCGTCTACATCAAAAGCTATTAGTATTTTTTCCATAGTTTTGTTCACTTTTAATTAACTCTTCCAACTTAATAATTAGCCACTCCTCAACATCAACCATATCTCCTTTTAGTAACGGAATATCTCCAATTTTCTTTTGTGTTTCCCATTCCCATACCCTATAAAACTTTTCTTTTCCCATAAAACAAAAACTATATTCCCCCATATCTGTTGTTATAATAGTATGAGGAACTCCACGATTAGATATTCTTATTTGTATTTTTTGAATCATAACTCTATGTAATTATTTCTTTAGCGATACACGTTATAAATATAACACCAAACATAACTGAACAAATGCTGCAAAAAATTAGTAATGGCTCGAATGATGCTAGAAACCCCATAATAATTGATAAAATAAGAAAAGATGTTGAGTCTTTAATTTTTGTGTTTTTCATAATTCTATATTCCACTTATCCTTTGCCTTGTTTATTATTTCTTGGCGACACTCGTTAAATGCATTATTATATTTTCGTTCTTCTTCAGTTTCAAACTCGGAAATCATTCTTAACTTCTCCGGCAACACCTCCTTTAGGGTTTCAATGCGGATTTTGGTTTCAAAAGATTCTATGAGCTGCTCCAATTTAAAACTGTCTCCTTCTTCTCCTATATTAAAAAGAGAATATATTTTAACCATTAAATCAATCTTAGGTTCATCTTTTTTGTAATTCTCTTCAAATTTTAATTCTTCTTTATTCATTTGTTTATTTTAATAATGTTTATTGAAGCATTATATCTTATCCCATTTTCTTCTCTACTAGTTTCTACTTTAACCAACCCACTAGAATTAAGCTCCTCAGTTATAAGATATTTTAATCTCTTTTCATTTTCTGTACTTATTCCTTTTGTACTAAGAGATGTTTCAATCATATAATCTGATACGAAAGAATTTACTGATA
>Ga0172381_10002320_pt1 | contig 21137 bp, 19 predicted proteins | sample Leawel6488metaG_FD_119754 | JGI IMG/M metagenome (GOLD analysis project Ga0172381, IMG submission 119754) | Leachate microbial communities from a municipal landfill in Southern Ontario, Canada - Leachate well 64-88 metaG | ecosystem: Engineered > Solid waste > Landfill > Unclassified | place...
CATCTATCTCCATGTTTGCGAATGTGATGAGATGATATTTAAGAACCGTTAAACAATCATGTTTGAGAATATTTCTTTTTTGCGGGAGCGTGGTCTCCGACCCGGTCCATAATGTTTTTAAGTGTCGATAAAATATCTTTCGTCATAATATTTATTTAATAAAAAGTTTTTATCTTGAAACCGAACTATTAAAGAGCTAAATTGAATACCGGTTCCCGCAACCCGATAACCTATACTATTATCCCTAAATCACACAAAACTATCCGATCATCTCCAAAAATTCTTCCTCACTCAAAACCTTCACCCCTAGCTCCTGAGCTTTTTGGAACTTGCTACCCGGATTCTCGCCAGCAATCAAGTAATCGATGTTCTTTGAAATCGAAGAGCTCATTTGACCGCCTAAATTACGAATAACCTCTTTCGCCTCTTCTCGGCTATATTTTTCCAAACTCCCCGTAAGCACAAAGGAAAGTCCCTCCAATTTTTTCGAAACTTTTCCATCCTGAGATATTTCCACCCCCGCTTTGAGAATTTTTTCAATAAGCTGCAAATTATCCTCATTCCTGAAATATTCAAAGATGCTCTCCGCCACTTTCGGACCGATATCTTCCGCCACCTCCAGCTCCTCCAACGAAGCTTTTTTTATATTCTCCAAAGAAGAAAACTTTTCGCCCAAAGTAATTGCCGTCTCCTCCCCGACATGTCTGATACCGAGCGCATAAATAAACCTCGATAAACTGATTTTTTTAGCCTTCTCGACAGATTCCAAAAGATTATCCGCTGATTTCTCACCGAATCTTTCCAAAACTTCCAAATCACCTTTCTTAAGTTCGAATATATCTGCCAAATCAGAAATAAGTCCCTCTTCCGCCAGCTGCTTCACTTTATTCGGACCCAAACCATCAATATTAAAAGCTTTTTTAGAAACAGAATGTGATAAGTTTCGGAGCTCCACAGCAAAACAATTTTTATTCGGACAATAAAAGGCCACCTCTCCTTTTTTACGGATAACTAGGGAATCACAAAACGGACATTTTTCCGGCATCTCGAATTCTTTCTCTTTGCCTGTACGAAGCCCCGTCACCACACTCACCACTTCCGGAATGATATCACCCGCTTTCTGAATAATCACAGTATCACCGATGCGAACCCCCAGACGCATAATCTCATCTTGATTATGAAGCGTAGCGCGAGAAACTTTTGAACCGGCAACAATCACTGGCTTCAAATGTGCCACCGGAGTAAGCGCGCCAGTCCTACCGATTTGTACCCTGATATCCTCAACAATCGTCGTCACCTGCTCCGCTGGGAACTTATAGGCAATCGCCCAGCGCGGCGCCTTACCGGTATATCCCACAACCTCTTGCCATCTTCTCTTATTGAGTTTCAAAACAACGCCATCAATCCAATAATTTTCGTTATCTTTATTCTTGTACCAAAAATTATGGAAATCAAAAACCTCCTCGATTTTCGAAAGAAGCTTCCAACTTTTATTGACTCGAAACCCCAATTCATTCAAAAGCTCAAGCTCCTCCGCTTGACTTTTTGGAGTTTCGATATCATCTGCCCGAGAAAGATCATAGATAAAACACCCCAACTGTCGCTCCTTGACGACTTGCGAGTCCAATTGCCTGATCGCTCCCGCCGCGGCATTGCGCGGGTTGGCAAAAAGAGGCTCGCCATTCCTCTCCCTAGTTTTATTCAGTTTATTAAAAATATCCTTAGACATAAAGACTTCCCCTTCCACGATAATACTGACCTCGCGATTCAATTTTAGAGGGATGCTCTCAATCGTCTTCAGATTCTGCGTCACATCTTCCCCCACTTTCCCATCTCCCCGTGTCGCGCCCCGCACAAAAACTCCTTTCTCATAAGTAAGCACTACATGCAATCCGTCGATCTTAAGCTCCGCCGTATAGCCAAGCGGACCAGAAACATCTTCTTTCAAATCTGAAAGTATCTTGCAAATCCTTTTATCAAAATCCAAAATTTCCTGCTCGTCGAAAGCATCGTTGAACGACCACTGCCGCACTTGATGCTCGACTTTCTGAAACTTATCCAACGGCTTTCCGCCGATGCGTTGTGTCGGCGAATCGGGTGTTATGAATTCTGGATATTCCCGTTCCAGAACATAGAGTTCGTGCTTAAGCGAATCCAACGCCGCCTCAGAAATTTCCTGTTTATCCAAAACATGATAAAGATAGCGATGATGGTTGATCTCTTTCTTGAGCTTCTCGATTCTTGCTCTTGCTTCGGTTTTATTCATATCATTAAATTCATTATTATATTACAACAATACAACAATGCGGGAACGCGTTCTCTGAACCGGTCCGCAAGCTTTTAAATATCAAACGAAAGATATTTCCATCTTCGGGCCTTATAAATACTGCAAGCCATATTCTTTCTTTACCAATGCTATCCTATACTAGAATCAAAGCATTACGGAACCGGTCTGGAGACACGGTTCCAGCAATATTGCGATCCAATATTACAAATCCTAAAACAAAAACTTCTCCCCATACCAGGCAATTATTTCTGCTCCCCAAAAATAACTCACCAAAAAACCGAATACTAAAAACGGACCGAAAGGAACCATGCTTTTCATTTTTTTCTTTCCGAAGATGATAAGAGTGACCCCGACCAACGCGCCTGAAACAAAAGACAAGAATAGTGCCAAGAATATTTCCGGAAAACCGAGAACCAGTCCCATCAAAAGTCCGAGTTTTACATCTCCGCCACCCATCCCCTTACCCTTCGTCACCACCACCAAAAAAAGAAAAAATCCTCCGGCAATCGCAGCGGATATTGCGTGATTCGCAAGATAATATGCATCATATCCGCCGACATAAAAGCTAAGAAGAACGAATACGAATCCGATTGCAATCGCAGGATAAATCACTTCGTCTGGAATTATATAATGTCGCAGATCATACACGAATATGACCGCAAGAGATGAGAATATATAAACTAAAAGAACATAAAAAATTACAGAAAAAAGATTAGGATTGTATCCTGTAAAATTTTTCACAAAAAGTAGCACAAAAAAAGCCCCTGTCACGATTTCCACCAATGGATATTGCCAGGATATTTTTATTTTACAATAACGACACTTACCGCCCAAAGACAAAAAGCTGAAAACTGGGAAAAGGTCATACCAGGCAAGCTGATGAGAACAAGCTAAACACTTCGACCTAGAATTTACGATTTTATCCTCCGTCCCGAGACGAAAAATCACCACATTCAAAAAACTTCCCACCACAGACCCTAAAATAAATATGAAAAATAAGATTAGAAATTCCATTCCGATAAATTTAAGATTCAATAAAATCACAACCGGATCGACCACAAAGAGCATATTCTACCGAACCGGAATCATTCTCACTTCCAGGAGTAAGCTTGAGCTGAAATCCATCGACATCACCACAATCCCTCACCACCTCTACGGAGCTGACACTTTCGCTTTTAGGGTAGTTACTACCCATTATAGGGTAACAGACATCCGCCTCAAGCACATTCTCGAGAAAGCTCACGCCTGAACCAGAACAGCAAACAGAGGCGGTCGCTTGGATACTCCTAGCCGTTGACTTAAAAGCCGCGTCACTCGCCTTTCTTCGAGACTCATTCATCGAAGTTAGGGCAATCGTCGATAAAACACCAATGATGGCGATAACAACCAAAAGTTCGATTAGAGTAAAACCACCATTTTTAGAAATTATTGCTTTCATATTATCTAAAAAATATTATTATATTAAAAAGTTTACTACAGAAACCTCCGAAAAAATCTAAAAAAGATAATTTTTGTCGCTCCTGTATAAGTTAGATAATTCACTGACAAAACACCATATAAATTTCACCTATACTAAAATTTTTGTATGTCATGCCGGGCTCCGACCCGGTATCTTCGTTATATTTCACTTTTATTTTACCACAACGCTTAATCATTATACTTCGTAGATTCCGGATATTTCGCAGTAACGAAATTCCAGAATGACAGATATCGTGATTTTAGCATTTGAGAAAAACTCTTTGAAATATTCTATATAGAAAACTGTCAACGAATTAAGTATCTTGTACAATTCCCGCCCCCGTCTTCACGAGGATAAACTCCGGCAGGAATCCAGGATTAAAAAAAAGGGGGAGAAATAGATTCAAAAATTTATATTTCTCAGTTTTCAGAAGTTCCTATAAAAACTATATAGCTCGTTAGAAAAACTCTATTCAAAGTCGCATCCATCTGCCGTGCATATCGCCCGGGAAAATTTTCCCGTAGCGTACGGCGGAGTCATAATCACCTTAAAATCAAATCCATATTGTCCTCCGCAAGCATCAACGACCTCTATACTTTCAATATAATCTCTATTGGGATAATTGCCATACCCACCGGTACTGCAGATGCTTTCCCCCGGAGTATCCTGCAACACTCCTCCATCATCACAGCAGAGTAACATCGAACCTACGGAAGCAGACACAGAAGCAGCGAAAGAGGCATCCCTAGCTCTCGACCTTGCATCATTGAGCGATGACATCGCAAAAGTATAAATCATCGTACCGGCAACAGGAATCGCGACTAACATATTGATTAAAATAAATCCTTTATTCCTCTGTGCAAACATACGGATAATATTTAGAAATTACAATATAAATATAACACAAAATCAAAAAGAAATAAAAAAAACAGGCGAATTTCATCGCCCATTTCTTTGATACCGTTTTATATGAAACAATTACTATATCTCATTACCAGAGGCATCATAATATTTACATCCGCCTTCTGCACAAATCGCTGTATCGATATTACTATTACTATTAGCATTAGTAAGGGTAATACTAAATAATCCATCATCACAGTCACTTGTTGCAGTAGTAAGAGCTGCGGCTGAGAAAGCACCATCTGGCCAATCTCCAGCTGAATCGCTAGAACATACATCACCTGTTAAATCTGCTACATCAATGGTTGAACTAGAATCACTGCAGCAAATCACCATTGAAGAGACTACGCTTGATGCACTACTTTGAAAGGCAGCATCGTTAGCCTTCTTTCTGGCACTGTTGAGTGAAGTCATGGCAATCGTTGACAAAATACCGATGATAGCAATAACGACCAAGAGTTCGATAAGAGTAAAACCTTTAGAATTCATTTTCATTTTCTTCACCTCCTTTCAATAATTATTTGAATTTTAATATATATTTTGAAAACTGGTAGTCTCTTTATGGTATTCTAACACACTATCTATTTCTTGAACATACCTACCTCGTAAGGAGCATTTTCAGGTCATTAGTGTTGGTCGAATAAGTATTGGCATCCTCTACGGAAATCTCCCCCTCTTTGACCAATCTTGCCAAAGAATTATTAAGAGAAACCATTCCCTCATCAGCACTAGTATTGATAACCAGGTCTAGCTGATGTATCTTATTCTCTCTGATCAAGTTTCTGACTGCCGAATTGGCCTTCATAATTTCCACTGCTGGGACACGACCTCCTCCGATACGAGGAATAAGCCTCTGAGAAATCACGCCGAGCAGATTACCCGAAAGCTGCGCCCTAATCTGATTCTGCTGACTAGCAGGGAAACTGTCAATGATACGATCGATTGTCTGTGCCGCGCTATTGGTATGCAAAGTCGCAAACACCAAGTGCCCCGTTTCTGCCGCAGTTATCGCCGTACTGATCGTTTCCCAGTCACGAAGCTCACCGACCAAAATCACATCCGCATCTTCTCGGAAAATCGCCCGAAGTGCGTGTTGAAAAGACTTCGTATCCGTACAAACCTCTCTTTGATCAACAATACAACGATTCTGTGTGTATATATATTCGATAGGATCTTCAATCGTAATGATGTGCTGATATTTTTCGGAGTTAATCCTGTCGATAAGAGCCGCGAGTGTCGTAGATTTTCCATGTCCGGAGGGGCCGGTAACAAGAACGAAGCCCTGCGAAGGCTTAGTAAAATCATAGACAGAACTAGGCATTCCGAGTTCTTCCAGCGTTTTTATCCTTGAAGAAATAAGCCTGAAAGCTGCACTAACATTCCCTCTTTGAAAAAACATATTGGCTCTGAATCTGGTTCCGCCTTCCAGCTCATATGAAAGATCCAGTTCTTGTTCTTCATAAAACTGTTGTTTTCTCTTCTCGGTCAAAATTGAAGTGATCAGTTCCTCAGTATCCTTTGCAGACAGAATGCTTTTGCCGTTAAGAGGAACCAGTCTCCCGTCAATTCTTAAAGTCGGATATCTTCCCACTGAAATATGAAGATCCGAAGCATTTTCTTCCGCCGTAGTAGATAAAAGCCCTTCCATTTCCTGCTTAGAATTTATACCGGACATAATTTTATTCTTACTTATTCAAAATATCCTCAATCTTACTAACAACCTCCGAAGGAGTAAAATGCGCTTTGACTATATAGTCATCAGCACCGGATTTCAACCCCTTCTCCACACTTTCTTTTTGCCCTAAATTGGTAAGCATTACTATAGGAGTATCCTTGAATTTCGCATCACCTCTGAGATTCTGTAAAACTGCGAAACCATCCATCTTCGGCATAACGACATCCAGAAGGATAATGTCCGGCATAATCTGGCTTGCAAGCTCAAGACCGCTTTCCCCATCCGGAGCAACGCTGACAGAATAACCACCTTCTTCCAATTTAATCTTATACATATCCGAAATATATGAATCATCCTCAACTATCAATATTTTGTTTTTCTTTTGATCCATTTTTATAAATTAGTTTATAAAATTATTCTTCAGTGACTCTCATAACTTCTTCAATAGAAGTCATTCCTAACAAAGCCTTGATGATTCCGTCTTGTTTCATTGTAATCATTCCTTGTCTCTTTGCTTCTTCTTCTATATCATTATCCGTCACTTTGGCATGAATTACCTTTTCCATTTCCGGTGTCATCGAAAGGACTTCGTATATTCCGACCCTTCCGATCGATCCCGAATTCTTGCATTCCTTGCAACCTTTGCCCCTGTAGAATTTAAGCCCTTTACTGATATCAATATCACTCCGCTGCTCTTCTGGGATAAGTTTCATTTCCTCCTCTACGCTCGCAAGAATTTCCGGCGGCACCTGGATTTCCTCCTTACAATAAGGACAGACTCTTCTGACAAGTCTCTGCGCGATAGCGATATTAAGCGCGGAACCGATAAGAAAAGACTCTATCCCCATATCAACCAACCGGGGGATGACCCCCACGGAGTTGTTTGTGTGTAAGGTTGAGAGCACAAGATGCCCAGTAAGGGCGGCGTGCATAGCCAGCTCTGCAGTTTCTTTATCACGAATCTCACCCACCATCACGATATCCGGATCCTGTCTCAATATTGACCTCAACCCAGACGCAAAGGTATATCCAATTTCCGGCTTAACCTGACTCTGATTTATCCCTTCCAAATAATACTCCACCGGATCCTCAAGAGTCACGACATTAACCCCCTCCTTATTCAACAATTTTAGAATAGCATAAAGGGTGGTTGACTTTCCACTCCCCGTAGGTCCTGTAATCAAGATTATTCCGAAAGGTTTCTTTATATTTTCCTTAACGATATTGAGTGCCTTAGTCCTTATTCCCAGACTTTCCAGATTAGCGATTTCTGAAGATGTGTCCAAAATTCGCATAACCACTTTCTCGCCGTTTACAGTAGGAAAAGTGGACACACGAAGATCGATACTCTTTCCCAGTCCACTATGGTCGGAAAGATTAAAACGGAACCGCCCGTCTTGAGGCTTTCTAGTCTCATCTATTTTCAAATTGGCAAGAATCTTGATTCTAGAAACGACTGCCGGACCCAATTTTTTAGGCAAAATAAGACTGTCATGCAACTCGCCGTCCAGACGGTATCGCACTCTCAAATCCTTCTCTGAAGATTCAATATGTATATCACTCGCCTTCCCCTCAACTGCGTGAGAAATAATAATATCGACAACCTTGCTGACTGGCGCCTCTTCGGTTATTCTCTGGGTTTCCTTTTCCTTGTCTTTATCTCCCCTCTCTTCTTTATGCTCGATCCTCTTGTCCACCGTTTCCAAAACATTTTTGAGTTCATCTCCGAAAGTTTTATATTGTTTGATAATCGTATTAAAGCTTCCCTTTGATATGAGATATATCTTGGTGCTGATACCGTGCCTTATGGAAATGAACTTGAGAGCATCTAAGGCATCAAAATTATCAGGATTAACCATCCCCACTTTCAAAAGATTATTGTCATATTCAAAAGGGGCAAATTTATAAAACATAACCGCCTTTTCAGGAATAACCCTGAGTACTGCTTCATCTATGACTTTTTCTTTTAAAGACACATAAGGAATACGCAAAAAATCGGCCTTTATCTTTGTGGCCTCTTCTTCTTTTAAAATCTTGTCATTCACCAGAACCTCAAAGATATCCGCCTTGGTTTTCTGTGCCTTCTCATAAGCGGCATCGATATTCTGTTTCTTATCTATAGAACAAGACAAAAGATAATCATATACTTTTTTCAGTTCCTGATCATCCATAAGCTTTTTAAAATATCAAACTAATTATTTATCTTCAAACCCATAAAGAGCAAGCCCTACAGCCACTGCATAATGAGGAGCTATCTTCTCCAGTTTATCGGCGAGTACTTCATTATAAGAAATCATCTTAAAGGGGTTCCCCATTTCTACTGGAATCTTGAGTTCGTTAGCGATATATTCACTGAGTCCAGGCATAAGAGAAGATCCTCCCGTCAAAACCACGCCATTGATTTTTTTGCCGTTAGTCCTCATATAAGCCTCTTCGTTCTTCTTTACCTCGGAAACGACAATACTCAAAATCGGCGAAATGACTTCATAAACTTTTTTATCGGTTGCCGAAGAACTGATTCCTATCTCCTTTTTTAGGACATCTGCTCTCTTTTCATTGACTCCAAAGCTGTGACTGATGACTTTCGTAAATTCCTCCCCTCCCACGCTAGAAATACTGTGACTTTCAGTCACGAGTCCGTCATCAATTATAGTTATACTGGTCATTTTATAGCCGATATCGATGACAACGAAAACACCTTCCTTTTTCCCAACCAATGACCTGGCCAGGGAGAAGGATTCCGTCTCGAGAGCTATCAAGTCAAGATTAAACTCATTGGCAATCTTCATATATTTTGCAGAAATCTCTTTTGGAATAGCAATCAGGAGAACTTTTGTCTTTTCATCACCACCCGAAGGCAACGATGACTCTTTCTTTTTTCCATCTTTATCTTTACCCTTCTTATAATCATTTTTACCGCTCTTCAAAATAATCTTATCCCTGCCTGTTCCAGAAATTACACTCCATCCAAAAACAACCTCGTCAATTGAGATGGGTATATATTGTCTTGCTTCATAATTCACCGCATTCTCAATCTGATCTTCCGGCATCTTTGGGAGCGTAATGATTGAAGAAAAAGTAGAAGATGTCGGAACCGACATAGCCACTTTGTTGTTTGCAACATCAGCGCTCTCGATGATAGTCCGCATACTTTCAGTGGTGTCCTGATCAAGTGCTTGAATATTTCTTTTCGTAATAGAACCGTCAGGATTGATTTTTTTCTCTGCCTCCAAAGAGATGTAATTCTTGAGAGTCACGCGGTCATTTTCATACGCAAGATGGACCACTTTAATACCCGTAGTTCCTAAATCTATTCCAAAAAAAGAAGCGGATTTTTTATTCAATTGAAACATTGTTTTAATCTTATTTTTTGCTCCTCTTATTCTCCCCTGACTTCAATTTTAGTAGAAGAACCCTTCTCAATTTTAGGCATTCTGATCGTGAGAATTCCATTCTTCATTGAAGCCTCCACGCCGTCCGTTCTGATATCACATGGTAGGATAACCGACCTCGAAAAACTTCCCCAAAAACACTCTTGATAATAATAATTATCATCCACGATTTCCTCACTATTCTGTCTGACTCCTTTGATTGTCACCATATCATTAGTAACCGTCAAATCCAGATCTTCCGGCCTTATGCCTCCGATAATCGACTTCACGACTATCGCATCATCTGTCTGATAGACATCGATTGCCAGCTGACCGTCATCTTCAGCCGCGCCTTCTTCCATCCACTCTTCCCGGGCACTTTCCTCTGTCGCGTCGACAGACTCATCCCGTTCAGCGTTTTCTATACTGATTGTTTTTGCTTCTTCACGAACCTCTTGCTCCTGTGTCTCCTCACCGCTGCCTACTATCTTATCGAGGAAAGATTTTTTTTGTTTCATCATATTTTTCTTTTTATTTAATGAATTATTAAAAACACAAAGACCAACCCGGATAAGGTTCGCCTATGAAGTTTGTGTCACTATGAAAAGCATTATGAATTTCAGTTATATTTATATTTTCCAAACTTACTACTCGTATATTATAACATCTTTAAAAATTACAACAAGGATTTTATTTTTTCTTCTATTTTTTCAAGCCTATCTTTACTGTCAACAAGTTTAGCTCTTTCCTGTTCAATGATTTTTACGGGCGCTTTTGCAACAAAAGTCTCATTCTGAAGTTTCGCCTCCAGATTTTTTACGAATTTTTCCAGATTCTCCTTTTCCTTCAAAAGATTATGTTTTTCTTTTTCCATATCCACCAATCCCTCGAGAAAAACAAAAATTTCTACGCCCGGCAGAACCGCCATCGCCATATCCTCGCTTTTTTCAAATTCATTCACCGTTTCCAAGCGTTCTACCCTTCCTAAGAATTTGATAATCTCCGATTGCGCTTCAATCAATTCTTTTTTATCCACCGACACGATCACCGCCTTCACTTTCTTCGCCGGCTCAATTTTATATTCCGCACGGATGTTGCGAATGTTCGTGATGATTTCCTGTATGAGTTGAAACTTTTCCTTCACGCCCTCACCGACAAACTTTTCCGCTTCCGGCCATTTCTGCACCATCAAAAGCTCGCCCGTTTCAAAGTTCTTCCAAATCTCCTCCGTAACAAAAGGCGCGAACGGATGCAAAACAGTCAAAAGCCTTTCCAGAACATATAATAATATCTCGTCCTTGTCTCCTTCGACTTTAGCAATCTCCAAATACCAATCCGCCAGCTTGTTCCAAGTAAAATCATAAATATCTTCTCCTGCTGCAGAGAATCTGAAATTCTCCAAATTATCTTTTACATTCGCAACCAAAAAATCTACCTCCCCCAAAATCCATTCATCCGCCAAAGTCTTCGCTTCCGGCCTCGTTTCCACAAGCTTCACTTCCTTCACGCTCATCAAAATATATCTCGAAATATTCCATAATTTATTCACAAAATTACGATAGTTCTCAATTTTCTCTTCATAAATTTTCAAATCATTTCCCGGCGCCGAACCGACAATCAGACTCAAACGAAGCGCATCCGTGCCATATTTCTCAATCATCTCGATCGGATCAATTCCGTTGCCGAGCGACTTGCTCATCTTTTTACCTTCCTTGTCACGAAGCATCCCGTGCAGATAGACATTTTTAAAAGGAATCTCGCCCACTGCATAAGTCGTCATCAAAATCATCCGCGCCACCCAGAAGAAAATAATATCATAGCCGGTTTCCATCACACTAGTCGGATGAAATTTTTTCAAATCGGCGCTCCCCTCTCTCCACTCTTCAAAAGAATTATATTTTGTAAAATCCTTATCCATCAGCGTCGAAAAAGTCCACATTCCCGACGAGAACCAAGTATCAAGCGTGTCGGAATCCTGCCTTATTTTTTCGCTGTTGCACTTCGGACAAACTCCCGTCTCTTTTTTATTCAAGATTATTTCCCCACAATCTTCACAATACCAGACAGGAACCCTGTGTCCGAACCAAAGCTGGCGGGAAATGCACCAATCTCGCAAATTATCAATCCAGGCGAAGTAAGTCTTTTCAAATCTTTCCGGAATTATCTTAATTTTTTCTTCTCCTTCTCCTACAACCTCAAGCATCACCTCTTTGAGAGACTTGTCTTGAAAATATTTATTCCCCTCTTTTGTAATTTTCCCATTAACATCAATGAACCACTGAAGCGACGGCAACGGCTCGATGGTCGCACCACACCGATAACAGACACTCAAATTTTGCGCCACTTCTTCCTCTTTTTCCATCAAACCATTATCACGGAAATATTGCACAATTTTTTCCCGCGCCTCAAGCGCCGTCAATCCTTCATAATCCTTGCCCGCCTCCGCCGTCATCTTGCCATTCTCACCGATCACTTTTATGACCGGCAAACCGTTTTCCTGCGCCATCTGAAAATCAATCATACTATGTGCAGGAGTTACACCGATTGCGCCTGTCCCAAAAGCCATATCAACATTCCGGTCAGCGATAATTTTGATTTCGTGCTCGCCATTACCCAGATTGATTTTATAAATCTTACCAATAAATTCTTTATACCTCTCATCTTTCAGATTTACCGCCACCGCCACATCTCCCAACTTCGTTTCAGGTCGCGTTGTCGCGATCATAATCGGAAAATCCTTGCTATATTTGAAGAAATAAAATTTACCCTGTGCCTCTTCATATTCCACCTCATCATCGGCAAGCGTCGATTCGCACCTCGGGCACCAATTAACGATTCTATCTCCGCGATAAATAAGCCCGTCTTTATACATCATCTCAAAAACTTCTTTAACCACCTTAGAAAGGCCTTCATCCAGAGTATAACGCTCACGCGACCAATCACAGGACGACCCCATTTTGCGCACCTGATTGCGAATCGTGTCCCGAGACCCCTCGACATATTCGTGCACCCTCTCCAAAAATTTCTCCCGCCCCAAATCATATTTTGTCTTACCTTCCTTGGCAATGATCTTCTCCACTTTTGTCTGCGTAGCGATAGAAGCATGATCCGTTCCCGGAAGCCAAAGCGCCTGCTTCTGATTCAAACGATTGAATCGAATCATCAGATCCTGATAAGCCAACATCGAAGCGTGCCCCAAATGTAAAATCCCCGTCGCATTTGGCGGCGGCATCGAGATAACGAACTTCTCAGGCGCTTCCCCTCCCTGAGCACACAACAAATTATCAGGATTAAAAAATCCTGACTCCTCCCAAATCTTATAAATATCATCTTCCACATCCTGTGGCTGATATGCCTTCGGTATCTCACGCATAAATGTAATATGATTATATTTTTCTTAAAAGTGTTTCATAAGAACATATTAACACACGCTTTTGCGTTAGGAAAGAGGGTTTTGCGTTTTATATTTTGCATTTTGCCTTATGTGTTTCCGTGTTTCACATTCTGTATTTTCGCATTTCGGACCACGACCGAAAGGTCGTGAACCACGCGGACAGAACATCATTTTATTTTTTACACTTATCCCGCGCTCACACATCTTTTTGGGATATAGTGGAAAAATCAAAAACAGCCCCAAAATGTTGACTATTTATAAAAAAGATTATATAATCCAAAGTCTAATCAGAGACAAAAAGAAACGAAAAACGGGAGGTGAAAAAATCTATTTTGGAGTAAAAAAGCTGTTATTATTTCTAATGACAGCATTCCTAATCCTTGGAGGACTGTCGTATATGAGTATAACATCCCATCCAGGAGATTGGACAGTATCAGCTTGGTTCGAAAAAGTACTAAGCTGGTCAGAAGCCCCCTAAGAGTTCGCTCTTAGGTTTTTTTATATTTTAGATAAAACAAAGAATCCTTTCCTTATACCATATACCATAGTCCTATCAAGACAACGACAATCTGATTTCTCCATATATGCAGGAGCGTGGTCTTAAGACCCGGTACTTTTTCATATGTGTGGGAGCGTGGTCTCCGACCCGGTCCTGATAGTTTTAAGTCTCATAAGGATAATTTTGCCACAATATTCTTTTCGCTATGGAGAATTTTTGCGTGGAATCGAACCAAAGGGAACCGGTCTGGAGACCAGCTCCCGCAGAGAGTTATTATAAGTGAAGTAACAGACTTCAGTCTGCGCGCATCTATGGGAACGATATTTTCGCGTTGGACAACCGCGCAGGTTGAAACCTGCTACTCCAAATACGAAATTCATTTCGTTTCTTGAATCATACAGACTTACAAGGCAAAATCACAAACTGAGACAAAGGACAGTCCTTGTCTCGCATAATCTTATTCCAAATGCACATCTTTCTCAAAACTTTCTATCTTCTTTAATAATTTCGGATATTTCTTCAAGTTTGCGTCTTTCTCCAGAACAATCTTAGCTTCATCGCGCGTTGCCTCGATGAGCTCAGAATCGGAAAGTGATGCCATCGCTAAGTCTGGCAAACCTGACTGTCGCACTCCGACCAATTCTCCCGGACCGCGAAGCTCCAGATCTTTTTGTGCAAGATCAAAACCATTATCGCTCTCGATAAGAGCTTTTAATCTTTTATGTGTCTTACTGGAAGTAGAATCTGTAAAAAGAAAACAATAAGACTGATATTCACCCCGCCCGACACGACCACGGAATTGATGCAATTGCGCCAACCCGAATCTGTCCGCACCCTCAATGAGCATCACGGTTGCGTTGGGAATATCGATGCCGACTTCCACGACCGATGTCGAAACCAAAATATTAATTTTATTTTCCGCAAATTTTTTCATAATCTCCTCTTTTTCCTTCGGCTTCATCTTGCCGTGCAAAAGTCCGATATAAAAATCCGAATATATTTCCTTACTCAATTTTTCATATTCTTCCGTCGCTGACTTCACCTCCAAAATATCCGATTCCTCAATGAGCGGACATATCACAAACGCCTGCCTGCCGGATTTTATTTCCCCGCGAATAAAATCATAAGTGCTTCCCCGATTTCCCGGCGCTACCAACTTGGTCAAGATTTTCTGACGACCCTTCGGCATCTCTTTCAAAACCGACAAATCCAAATCGCCATAAACCGTAAGCGCCAAAGTCCGCGGAATAGGTGTTGCCGTCATCGACAAAAGATGCGGCACTGTCATCTTGAACCCGTCATCTACATCCGCAATCTCATTCTGTGTTTGTGCTCTCTGCTCGATACCAAAGCGATGTTGTTCATCTACCACCGATAATGCAAGATTTTTAAAACCCACTTTTTCCTGAATAAGCGCATGCGTACCGATAACCAAATCAGCTTCACCTTTTTTTATGATCTCCAATATCTTTTGCTTGGTTATACTCTTCTCGTCCCTGCCATCAAAAAATCTGCTCTCACTTCCTGTAAGCAGAGCAATCCTGATGTTCAAAAGATTATCCTTTTTCAAAAAAGAATTTGTATCTTGAATTTCTCCCTCACCCATCGGGAGAGGGTCGGGGTGAGGGGGTACACTTGCTTCCATATTTGCATTCACACCGAATCTTCTAATACTTTCCGCGAAATGCTGTCTCGTCAAGATTTCCGTCGGCGCCATAATAAGCGCTTGATAACCAGACCGGACCGCTACCAACACCGCCAACAGCGCCACTAAGGTTTTTCCCGAACCGACATCACCCTCCAAAAGCCGATTCATCGGACTATCCTTTTCCATATCTTTGATAATTTTCCAGACCGCAATCTTCTGTCCATCAGTCAATTTAAATGGCAACTTCTCCAAAAAATATTTGATTTCCGCTTCTAATTCTTTACTATATTTGATTTCCACAGCTTTTTGTCCTTGCCATTTTTGCCTCTGGCGCTGCATATAAAGTTGCACCAAAAAAAGTTCATCGAAAGCAAGTCGCCGCTTGGCAAGCTCCGCCGCCGTCGCATCATCAGGAAAATGAATCTGACGAATCGCCTCTTGAATTTCAAAAAGATCCTGCCGCTCCAAAACTTCTCCTGGCAAAAATTCCTCCACACTTTCCGTCAGACCCAGAAGCGGTTTGATATGCGCCCTGAGCCACTTAGAAGATATTCCTTCCGTCTCGTGATAGACCGGCACCAGTCTTCCCGTGTGCAAATTGCTTTTTCCCAAAATTTCATAAGCAGGACTGGAAAGTTGAAAACCCTCTTTAGCAAACGCAACCTTTCCGCTCAAACTCACGCTCATTCCCGCCTTGAGATTATTAGTAATGAACGGCTGATTGAACCACACCACCTGAATCGCCCCTGAATCATCCTCCACCGCCGCCTCAGTGAGCGTCATATTCCTCCGCCGCGTCCGCACATTCCGAATTTCCACAATTTCCCCCTTGATACTCACGATCTCGCCCACCTCAATATCCTTAATCATTTTGAAATCCGAAAAATCGTCATAGCGGAAAGGAAAATGAAAAAGCAAATCCCCCGCCGTCTTGATGCCCAGCTTATGCAAATACAAAACATATCTCGGACCGATATGCGGAAGTTCCTCAATTGGAGTCTTGAGCGTTGTCATATTTATAAAAACTTTTTTATGTTATAGAATCAGACTTATTATTCGATTGTCTTCATCTAAATAAATTGTAGCAGAACCGTGCCCCATCCACAAATAAAAAAGCGCCGAATCTCACATTTTAAGACCGGCAGTATTTTTCCTAATCCTTTTTTTAAAGAGCAGAAAAACATAAAAGCTTACAAAAAACCAGAAATCAATAAAAGGTAATTCTAGCTTTCTGGCTAGAAGGTCTAGCCTCTTTTCAAACTCCTTAGGAGGAATTATTATGGCAAGGAAAAATACCAGAACGAATTCAACCACAAAAGTAAAGGCTGTGACAATCGGCAATACTGTTACAGTCAAAAATACAACCTGTTCCAAATCTCCGCTCAAATTATCTCCTCCCTTTTTCTATTTTTTATTAATGAGCCTATATAAAGACATAGCAATAAAAGACCGGATTGTCAATCATCCAGTCACGAAACATCAGCCTATTATCACAAGCTTATCACTTTAATCGATATAGATTTCTTCTTCGCCATATCCAACTATATCAAATTTATATGTGCCTTTAGAAATATTCCGAGGAACATAAAAACATAAGATCCGCTATTAGCAGCTCCTGATTCCTGCCAAACACCCTCTCTGTAAGTACAGGCTTCACATTCGACATAAAGCCTTATATCCAGCAAACTATTAGAATTAGCTGGGCCCACTTCATTCAATAAATTTTACAACAATAAACCCCTCTCTCGGCAAAGAAAAGCACATTTATTTATCAATAAATCTAAAGGTAGAAAGCATCTTGTCAAAATCCCCCAACAACCCGTAGAGGATATCGCCCTTCTCTCTCGAGGAATCGAAATGCAGATCGGATTTGAAAGAAATTACGATTACCTGACCTTCGCGCGGCACAAAAACATATCTCTCCGAACCTCCCGGTCCATCCAGGTATTGGTCGATCCCCTTCTTGCCCGCTACCTCTATCTCGCTCTGCGCATAGCCTACCCCCACCCCGGAAAATTCCTCTCTCCTATTGATTTCATCCGCTTCGGCCTGCGAATAATGATTCACAGCATCTGTCAGCCAAGAATCTAAATCCAGATTGTCCAGATTCTGCTCGACTGTGACGGAAGCGATTCCGCAATCTGCTCCGGGCGCTTTCGCGGCGTCATAAGTGGAAGGTTCGAATGATACACTTATCGCATTTTCCGATATCTTTTTCCAGCCAGTCGGACAGCCAATCTCATATCCGAAGAAAGAGCTTTTATACCAATTCCAATCTTCTGTTCCCGCAACCGCTACTCCTCCCCTACCCCCTTTATCTATCAACCCGAAATATTCTGCACAATCTGATCCAAGAGCAGCCGTCATTTCATTATTCTCACATATGGAATAATCATTCTTGAGCATTGCTAGCTCCACATAACAATCCGACCTCATTTCAGGGAGCTCTAAATTGTCACATAAAGATTCGTCTTTGTTCGCTCGCGCCAACCACTTATAACATTCGTATTCGCTATCGAAAGATTTATTTTCATATTCCTCGCAATTCTCCGTAATTACAATTTCTCCTGTATTTATATCAATTGTTTTCTCCATACTGAATCCCGTAAGCCCTAAATCCGCATCATATACCACTTTGCTATCATCCTGTGACCAGACAAAATTTATCCCACTACCGCCAGTCAAAAAGCGCACCTGCCATTCAGGCTCATCCCCGATACACGCGGACACAGGAGAAGTCGCGTCTTCCCTATCTCCAGAATCACACAAGGAATCTGTAATTACCAGTTCATAGACACCAACCCACGACTGAGGCATATCACCCGCCAAACCATATGTTGAAAAAATTATTTTTTTTCTGTCATTCGATAAAGCAATCTGATTAAAACTATCTCCTGCATATTTGGCATCAGTAGTCTCGAAAGTTTCAGAGTCATATGCCAGACCGGCTTGTTCTAAATAAGCTTGCGCCTCATCGATAGTAAAAATGATTTCCTTAGTCTTAACATTAATCACCGATTTTTCGTCAGCCGCCACCGCAACATCCGGCAAGGACATTACCGTCTCCTCCAAAATAATATCCGAAGATGTCGAAATTTTCAAAGTATAAAGGCTAAGTCCGAGCACGGCCCCGATTCCAATAATAAAAATCAGCGTGACGACAAGACCTAAAGTGTCAGACAGCACAGGATATTTTTTCATAATCTTTTTGTTTTCGATTAATTTATAAGTTATTTTTTATAATGATTTCAAAACTCTAAAAAATATTATTTTGCATTTATCACCTCCGAGAAATAATCAAATATATCACTCGCAATAAGAGACTCGCCGAATTTCTTGCCCGCCAAATCACCTGCAGCTCCATTGATAAAACATGCCCAACGCGCAGCCTCCAAAGGTTCTACACCGCGTGCCAAAAGTGCCCCGCATACTCCAGCCAAAGTATCGCCAAAACCGCCTTTGCTCATAAAAGGATTTCCTGTGCGATTAAGAATTATTTTTTCTCCATCAGAAATCACATCGACACCCCCCTTAAGAACAATCACTACCCCCAGCTTCTTCGCCCATTTCTGAGTTTTATTTTTTCGACTCTCAACACTATCTTCAATTTTCTCGCCAGTTAAAAATTCAAACTCTGGCACATTAGGAGTCAGGACTATTTTCTTACCTTTCAAGATTTTTTCATGCCCAGCAACAGCCCGAATCGCCTCCGCATCGATCACCATCGGCAGCTCTATTTTGGAGATTACTGCCCGGATAGCCTGATGTGATTCTTCTGACCGCTCCAACCCGCCACCGATTACCAATGAGTGGAATTTCGGAGAAAGCCCGACAACCTCACCCGCATTATTTTCCAGAAGTCCATCTTCCAACGGATATGTAATCATATCCGGCAAAAAATTTGCAACCACATCCATAGCCCGCCTGTGTCCGACGACAGTTATCAAATCCGCGCCACATCGAAGCGCCGAGACCGCATTAAAAATCGGCGAACCCGAATACATCTTGCTCCCCGCCACAATCAACACATTTCCAAAATCGCCCTTATGCGCCCACTTGTTTCGTTTGGGATAAATAGTTTTAAGATTCATAATTTTAAAATATTAAGATAATTTTAAGTACAAAAATGTCATTTCGAACCGACCGTAGGGAGCGTGAGAAATCTAGAAACTTTAAAAAGTGCATATAGTGTTATTTTTATGAAAATAATTTTTTATTATCTATCTCCACTAATAATAAAATTCAGCGACGAACCCAGAAAACCACCAATAAAAGCGGTAAATATTAATTCAAATGCATTCTTTGACAAGCAACCATAATTTTTCATTTGATACGAAACAATCAAAACGCAAATTAAAAAGACAACCAAAACAATTTTTTTATTTCTTACATTTTTATCTAGCGCCTTAAAAGCTTGTTTATCCTTTTCATCTAAATCTAAATATTCCCAATATTTCTTCATATAATTATTATTTAAATATTCTACGATACACACAAAAAGTTATTTCTAGTATTAACAACGATTTAACTTTTTTCTTCTTATTTTTAAATTCATTATCAAAAGTAATCGCTATATTTTTTATCTCAACAAATTATCATAAACAATCTTCGACCAATTTTCAAAACTTTCGTAATGTTTTGGGAGTTCGTTTTTATCAATCCAAATTCCAGTCAAAATTCCTTCTTCTTCAGATTTAATTTTATCAGTCGTAAGCTCGATTTCATAAACCAACCCCAGGTGATCAAAGTCAACTCCGAGATCACTCCTGATAAGACCCTTCAAGGAAATATTTTTTATTATCTTCTCGTTAACCCCCGCTTCTTCTTTTACTTCTCTAAAAAGTGCATTATAAAAAGTCTTCTCAAGATTTCCTTCTACCAAATCACAGTCATCAACATGCCCGCCGATAAGCCCTTTCTTACCGATGAGCCTTAATTCGCTCCCGCCCTGTTCGCGCAATGTGAAAAAATATTTATCTTCAAACCTGACAATGATATATGGGATAGGATGTCTTCTGGTCGGATGATATTCCAAAAGACTTCTTTTCTCCACACCGAAAGGCAGATCATAAATATCCGTATTGGAAGTGAAAACGCCCTCGATGCCATCCAGATCGCTCTCTTCGAAATAAATTGTATCATCCTGCATCGAAGACTTGATACTTTCCAAATAATCCGCCTTCTCTTCATCTACCTTTTTCCATTCTTCCGAGCCAAAATTAAAACTGTCCCGTCTTGTCAGTATTTCCTCCAATTTTTCATCTATCATGTTTTTCACACTTATTTTTATATTTCCATTCTAACAGAAAAACACGCAAATAAAAACAGACACAGAAAGTCATTTTAAATTTAGATAACTACCAGAACCTGTCGTCCCGAACGAATATGAGGGATCTGTGAACTCTATATATTATAGATACAATGTTATATAGATAACAATTTCCCCAGATTCCTCAATCACTTCGCTCATTTCGGAATGACAAAGATAATTTATTGATAATACTCTTTTTTTATTTCAGACTTATTTCTATTATCTCGGACCTAATCCGAAATCTACTTTATTAAGACCTACACATTTGAACAATACTTTTAGTATTCCCCCTCGCCCTTTGAGAGAGGGCCGGAGTGAGGGTGACAAATCTCATATAAACGCTTAGATTTGATATAAAAAATACCTCGTGCCCCTATATCAAATAGAAAATTTACCCCCGCCACATGAAAGCAGAAATATTATATCCGTTTTCCAGAAGCTCGATAGCCTTACGAAGTTCATATTGGCTAGGCTCTAGACTAGATAAACTAATCTTTTAGATAATTTTTTAACATATAATTCATCTCTTTTTCCAAGGTAGCATACTTCTTTCCATAACGCCATTCTGATTCTTTTAGATGCAAATTAAA
>Ga0172381_10002321_pt1 | contig 21135 bp, 18 predicted proteins | sample Leawel6488metaG_FD_119754 | JGI IMG/M metagenome (GOLD analysis project Ga0172381, IMG submission 119754) | Leachate microbial communities from a municipal landfill in Southern Ontario, Canada - Leachate well 64-88 metaG | ecosystem: Engineered > Solid waste > Landfill > Unclassified | place...
CCGAAAAGTCAAATCTTTCATTTTACCGCGAAGACGCAAAGACACAAATATATCATATCCAATTATTTAAAATTTTGCGCCTTAGCGACTTGGCGGTAAAAAGTGGTTTTCGGAGTGGACTCATGGATTATATACAAAGGAAGCAGAAATGGGATAATGGTCAGAAAGGTCAATTTCCATTTTTTTATATTTCACTGCTTTAAAACGATCTGAATAGAGGATATAATCAATACGGAAAGCCGGGAAGCGCCCCGCGTATGTACTCCCCAAAAATTCATTTCCGGCGGTGACATAGGCATCGTTAAAATTTTCATTCAGCTGGTGATAGGTATAGGATGGTGGAGTATCGTTAAAATCGCCAGCAATGATTACAGGGTAAGGGCAGGAGGCAATGTGATTTTTAAGGTTATCTACTTCCTTTGCCCGTAAGATGAACGCCCTTCTCAGTTTCCAGAACATTTTTTTGGTTCCCTCTTTCAGGGGTGGTTTTTCCTTCATCGGGTCTGTCAGGTTGGAATAAAAGGAATAATCATCATTCCCAAAGCGAATGGATTCGAGATGGAGGTTGTAAATTCTTATGGTGTCATGGTGGTGGATAACATCGGTAAAAATGGCGTAAGCGCTTTTGTCCGGATATTTAAAATAGCCGGTATCAGCGATCGGGAAACGGGAGAAAATCATGATGGCGTCAATTTTTTTCTTATCCCAGAAGTTGCGATAATTTTTAAAATAGAAGTATTTCATACCGATCGTTCGTGAATATGATTTCAGGGTTTCGGTATAATCCGGACCTTTCATATAACATTCCTGAAGGCAGATCACATCAGCTTTTTGAGATAAAAGAAAAGAAGATATGCTGTCTTTGATCTCGGAAATACTTTCAGTCCGGTTATTTCCCCAAAAGAGGTTTACATTGTAGCTTATCAGTTTTAATTTTATACCAGATTCCGCTTGTTTTAAAGGCCAGTGAAAAGGATATGCTGCATGGAGGATATTCCATCCAAGGAAGATCGATATCAGGGATAAAAAAATATATTTCTTCCAGGTTATAAGCCATAGGACAACAAAAATGACATTGCAAAGGAGGAAGATTGGATAAGCAAGACCAAAGAAAGCAAAATACCAATTTTTTGCAGGGCTGATATAGGCAGAAAAATAGGAGACCAGCAGGGGAATTATCACCAGTATATTAATGATAACTAATATTTTAATAATTCCTGATTTCCTTTTTCCCATGGGCCTGAGTTGTTACGATCAGTTTTTGTTGGAGGTTTTAAAAAGAAAATCTTTTTCTTCCTTTGTCAGGCTATCATATCCACCCCTGGAGATTTTTTCCAGAATTTTGTCAATTCTGTTTTCTTTCTCTTTTTTCCTGATATTATATTCATCATCGCTAAATGGACGTCCATAATTGCCTGATGTTGTTTGGTATCCATTTGACTTTGATGAAAATTTAGTTTTAAAATTTGTAAAGAACGAAGAAGGGTCCCTGGAAATGTTTGAATTTCTCAACGCCAGTGCATAAATCAGTCCGAACAATGCCCCACCGATATGTGCCAGATGACCGCCAGCATTACCTGTAGGGATCATGAAAAAATCAAAGACAAAAAGTATAATGGCCAGATAGAGAATCCTGACACGTCCGAAAAATAAAAGTTGGATGGAATAGGTGGGTGCATAGAAAGAAATTGCAGATACAATGGCCATCACAGCAGCTGAAGCGCCAAGTGCAAAAGCATCGCGTACAACAGATGAAAAGACCGGGAAAAGATTAAAAGCAAAGATATAGACGAGTCCACCGGTAATTCCACCCAGCAGGTAAACAGTCACCAATTTACGCGAGCTCAGGAATTCTCTGAAAATCCGGCCAAACCAATACAGCCATAACATGTTAAAAAGAAGGTGCCAGAACTCAATATGCAGGAACATATAGGTAAACAGGGTCCATGGTTCTGATAGAAGTACAGGCAGGGAGGCTGGGAGCGCCAGGTTGTGAAAAACCCAATTGATGGCCAGTGAACCATCTGGTTTGTTATACAGGAATAAGATCACTTTTATCAATTGGATCAAAATCCAGACGGCGACATTGATGATGATAAGGGACGATAAGGCCGAACCTTGCCGGAAAAAGCTCAGAAATTTATTGAATGGGTTTGGGTACCGGGTATTTGAATAATCCATCATGGTCAATTATAGGAAGATTTCTTTTTCCAGTAAAGGATCAGGAAGAATCCAAAAACCATTCCTCCAAGGTGTGCAAAATGAGCAACATTATCACTGGGATTATTAGATATTCCCGAGATCAATTCAATAGCGCCATAGAGTATTACAATCCATTTGGCCTTGATCGGGAACAAAAAATAAATATATACCAGCATATTAGGGAACATCATGCCGAATGCAAGCAGGATACCATAGACAGCTCCGGAAGCTCCAATGGTCGGGATATCCATGTGTAACCTGATCAGTTGATCAGTATATTCTATGGACTGTGCCGTAAAACCAGGGGCATTTTTAGCCCGGCTCCATTCCTGGATGAATGTCCTTACGGTTCCTTCAGCTTCATAATACTGAGGGTAGTAGTGGCGCACAAAAGTAACAAATCCATCCAGGGAAGGATTCATGCTATAAGCAGTAGCTGCATTCTGGATGGAAGAGATATCCAGCCAATTAACAAAAGACTGAATAAAGGCTGCTCCGATGCCTGTGACCATATAATAGATAAGGAACCGTTTAGGGCCCCATACATTTTCAAGCAGGTACCCAAACATCCAGAGGGCAAACATATTCCAGAAAACATGCCAGAAGTTAGCATGAAGGAACATATAAGACACAAACTGGTATGGGCGGAAAAGATCCGACTGGAAATAATGAAGTCCAAGGATATTAGCCAGGTCAATTCCGAATGCCGTGTTGAAGGAGATGGTAGCCAGGTAAAAAAGCCCATTGATGATGAGCAGGTTTTTCACCACGGGGGGAAGGAGCCTGAATCCGGTCGGACTATATTGGTTCTGTAGCATAATTCATAATCAGTTAGTGCTTGAATTTCTGCAATAGTTCTTCGAAAGAGAGGATCACCATGGTCAGTTTCCCGTCTGGTGAAATTTCCGGTACCTTGCAGGCAAACAGGTTTTCAATGATTGAGCTGATTTCTTCGGGCTGTAATTTTTTACCCCTTTTGACAGATATTTTTTTTGCCAGGGAGCGGGCTAAAAGTTGCAACCGGGATGATTTATTGTCCTGGGTTGTTGATTTTAAGGATTCAAGGATGGATTCAATTAATCCTTCGATATCATCGGGTTCAATATCAGGTGGGATGGCAGTAACCAATACTGAATCCTTTCCGAATCCTGAAATATCGAATCCCAGGAAGGAAAAATGATCTTTCCAGGCCTGAAGAAGATGCAAGTCATCAGGGGTCAGGTGAATGGTGACCGGAATAACCAGTTGTTGCCGGGAGGTTTCCCTGGATACCGATCGGTCGATCAATTGTTCATACAGGATCCGTTCATGGGCATGTTGCTGATCAATAATGATAACACCACGTTTTGAATGGGTAACCAGGAAGGAATTCTTTATCTGAAAATATTTTGGGGGTTCCACAGCCTGTTCGGGATCCAGCAACCTGGTGTTGGTTGAAGGCAGGTCAACGTGTGGAATGGTTGACTGGTCTTTATAAAAATCGTTCATTGCCTGCACAGATGAGCGAGAAGCAGGGAATGAGAATTGGTTTTGAGGTTTGACAGTTTTTTCGAATGGATTGTAATCGGGATTGATAGTAATTGTAGGTTGTTTGATGGTTGTGCCGGCCGGTAACTCGGTAATATTCATACTTTGTTCAACTTCAAAATCAATGGTAGGGGACAGGCTGAATTTTCCAATGGATTGTTTGATTGCAGCATTGAGGATGGTATAGATGCTTCTGATATCCTGGAAATTAATTTCCGTTTTAGAGGGATGGATGTTTACATCGATGGTTTTTGGATCAACTTCCAAAAAGATAAAATAGGAAGGGAAGGAATCCTTGGTTATTAATTCCTGAAAAGCGTTTTCGATGGCATGATGCAGGTAAGGGCTTCTCATGAACCGGCCATTGGTAAAAAAGTATTGTTCTCCTTTTGATTTTTTTGCAAATTCAGGTTTTCCTATATATCCGGAAAAGTTGACCAATTCAGTTTGTTGTTCAACCGGGATTAGCTTTTGGGCATAAGATGGGCCATAGAGATTGATAATTCGTTGTTTAAGGTTTCCTGCATGAGTTTGGAACAATATTCTCTCCTGATTATACAGCGTAAAAGAAATGGCAGGGTTGACCAACGCGACGCGGAAGAATTCTTCGATGATATTTTTAAGTTCTACGTTGTTTGATTTCAGGAAGTTCCTGCGGGCAGGGACATTAAAAAAAAGGTTTTTAACGCTGATCGAAGTTCCATTCTGGCATGAAACCGGTGATTGACCTTTAAATTCTGTTCCTTCAACAATGATTTTTGTGCCAATTTCGTCCTCATGACGTTTTGATTTCAGTTCTACCTGAGCTACCGAAGCGATAGAGGCCAATGCTTCACCCCGGAAACCCAGAGTCCGGATAGCCAATAAGTCGTCGGCTTTTTGGATTTTGGAAGTTGCATGCCGTTCGAAGCACATACGGGCATCCCGTTCAGACATTCCGCATCCGTTATCAATAACCTGGATCAATGATTTACCAGCTTCACGGATAATAATAATGACATCGTTTGCGCCGGCATCGATGGTATTTTCAAGTAATTCTTTCAATGCTGAAGCGGGGCGTTGGACCACTTCACCAGCGGCGATCTGGTTAGCAACAGAATCAGGCAATAAATGAATGATATCAGTCATCATTGCAAAAGTACTTCATTTTTTCAGGAAAACAGTGAGGATAAGAAAAACAATAGGTGTTGCATGAACATAACTGAAGATGCCAGACAACATAAATTCACCCAGGGATGGCCCCGGAAAAACTAACGATATTACCTAAATATTGTTTTCAAAAACATTCTTCCTCTTTTCAGAGGAAGAATGTTTGGTTAGAACCTGGTTTTGTCCAGAACCGGGAACCGGAGTTGCAGGAGGAAAAATGATCCATAAAAAGCTGCGCTATAAAACGTTGTTCCCAGGAGATCGTTCATAAAGAACGAAATTCCATTGGTCGTATCGCGGAAGAAAGCAAGGCCGGCGATGTAAGATTCGGTCAGTCCGGCCATGGTTTGTGGATAGAAGGGACTTGCCTGCCATGCAGCAAAATTGGTTATCAGGAAAAAGATAACCGCTGAGGTAAAAGAGGCAAGAACTATCGAACCCACACTCACTTTATTTCGGATATACATTCCGATGAGAACGGTGATGGCAAAACTCAGATAAACCGCAGGCATATTGGCATGCAGTCCTATGATGAGATCGCTGAGCAGCATAGCTGCAATCGGGATCGCAAAAGCATATTGCTTTCTATCAAAATAGGTACCAGCAAAAAGCGCCATGGCTGCAATTGGTGTAAAGTTTGGCCAATGGGGCAACAGTCTTAAAACAGCTGCAACAAGAATGATTGTGAAAACAACAATAAATCTAGGATTAATAGATTTATATTTCATGTATATATATTTAATATGTCTGACAAAAATAATAAATCATTTCAACTAATGGTCACTTCCTTTTAAATTTTCTTCCTTATTTTTGAACCCTTTCATAACTCACAGAAAATCGTAATAATGCGTATTAAAATAAAGTTATCGCTGGTATTTTTAATTCCATTTTTTTTAATTGGGTGTGGAATGAAAGAAAAAACCGACCTTCTTATCATCAACGGAAGGATCTATTCTGTTGATAGGATAAATAGTATTTATGAAGCCATGGCGATCAGGGAGGGCAAAATTTGTGCTCTTGGAAAAACAGAAGAGCTGAAAGCAAAGTTCAGCGCTGGTCAGATTGTAGATATGCACAAAATGGCAGTTTTCCCTGGTTTTATTGATGCTCATTGCCATTTTTTTGGATATGCCATGAACCAGCGATATGTGGATCTTAACGGAGCAAAATCATTTGATGAAGTATTATCCAGATTGAAGAAGGAACAAGGCAAAGTTGCCGGACCATGGTTAACGGGAAGGGGATGGGACCAGAATTTATGGAAAGAAAAACGGTTTCCGGAGAAATCGGAGCTTGACCTGATGTTCCCGGGGAGACCTGTTCTGTTAATAAGGGTTGATGGCCATTCTGTTTTATGTAACCAGGCGGCTTTGGATCAGACAGGGATAGTATTTCAACACCATTTCAAACCGGGAGAGGTAGAGGTCAAAAATGGAAAACTTACCGGTATTTTAAGTGAAAACGCTGCTGATTTCGTGAAAAATATGATCCCGGAGCCTGATGATCAGGTAAAACAGCAACTTTTAGGGGAGGCTGAGAAAAAATGCTTTGCCGTTGGTCTTTGTACGGTTTCAGATGCAGGACTTAATAGTGATGATATCAGGTTATTACTTTCAATGCAGAAGGCCGGGAATTTGAGCATCCGTGTATATGCCATGCTCAATCCCAATTCTGAAAACCTGATTAACTATGTCAATCATGGTCCATTTGCAAGTAAAAGGCTTACAGTCCGATCGTTTAAATTATATGCAGATGGAAGCCTCGGAAGCAGGACTGCCCTGTTGAAAAGCTGTTATTCAGATGATCCTCTGAAATCTGGAATTCAGGTCATGCCAACCGATTCCATAAAAAAGATCTGTAAAATTGCATTAGCCCATGGATACCAGGTAAACACGCATTGTATAGGTGACTCGGCAGTCCGGTTGATCCTTGAAATCTACGGTTCATTCCTGAAAGGAAAAAATGATCTACGTTGGCGAATTGAGCATGCACAAGTCGTGGATCCGGCGGATCTGCATCTTTTTGGCGATTACACGGTCATTCCCTCGGTGCAGGCAACCCATGCGACTTCTGACATGAAATGGGCGCAGGAGAGGATTGGCCCTCTCCGGATCAAATGGGCTTATGCTTATAAAGATCTTTTGGATCAAAATGGTTGGATAGCCAACGGCACTGATTTCCCGATCGAAAACATTTCTCCTTTGCTAACTTTTTATGCCGCGGTGGCAAGAAAAGATATTCATGGATTTCCTCGGACTGGTTTTCAGGCAGAAAATGCGCTCACGAGGGATGAAGCTTTGCGGTCCATCACAATCTGGGCAGCCAGGGCCAATTTTATGGAATCCGGGAATGGAAGCCTTGAAGTCGGCAAGAACGCTGACTTTGTGATTTTAAATCAGGATATCATGCAAATTCCATTACCGGAAATTCCATTGACGAAAGTGACCGGAAATTATATCAATGGCGTGAAGGTGTTGTAGATTTTACGCGTTATTTAAATGCGTTTTTCACAAGGAATTTCCCAAGGTAATCTCCGGCACGGTCATAGCAGCTTTGGATCCGTCCTCCTGTATCATAATCGTATCCCATCATGAATACACTTTGTAGCCCTTTCATTTCGATCGATGCAAGAATTTTGTCGGGAGATGCAGTTTCAACCACATCTACCATCATATCAATATAGGCATTTTTTCGGGTTACGCCGACATTGAAGCCAGGCTCCGTGAAAACGGTATGGAGAACAAGGGTATATTTGGCATCTGGTGTATTTTCCTTAGCAGTAACTCCTGCATCTTCAAGTTTCGCGTTGAAGTTTTTTTCAAACATAGGCTGGAAACGTTCTTTCCGGTCATTTACCCATGACGCGGCCCATTGATCGCCGCTTCCCGGTTGCTTCTTATTCATATCTTCGGTTCTGTTGGCAACATATTCCTTTTCGTTTTTATATTTACCCACAGCCATGTTAGAATAATCGTACTGAAGGTTGAGAATGGTCTGTCCTTTTAACATGCTCACATCGCCTGACTTTAATTTCTGGGCGAAAATGTTGCATGCAGAGAGCATAAATATGCTCAGAAACAACATGATACAACTCTTTTTCATAGATCAATAAGATTAATGGTTAATGGTTATTTCAGATAAAATTAGGATATTTAAATACATGAAGAACTATTTTTCACGTTTATCGATAAATTTAATTGGTTTCCTTACCGAGGCGGGTAATTGTAATCTGGCAATCTCTTCAGCAGGTTGAAATTTAATGGTTGGGGCAACTCGTAGTTTGGCGCGGAAGTGATCTTTGATATCTTTTTCCTTTTCCTCACCCGATTTTTTACTTCCGATATGGATCAAGATCTCGTCGGTACCGATTTCATTGGTGGTGACTTCGACGACATAGTTCGCAACAAAATCGATGTTGTCAAGAATGTCATATAGAGCCGAAGGGAACAGCGTCGTTCCTTTATATTTGATCATCTGGTTTTTTCTCCCGACAACAGGCCCCAGGCGCATGGTATTCCGGCCGCATGGGCAGGGTTGGGTATCATGTTTGCAGACGTCCCCCGTTTTAAAGCGAAGCAGGGGCATCCCTTCGACTCCAAGGGTAGTGACGGTTACTTCGCCGAGTTCACCTTCATGAACCGGGTTGTCATTATCATCAAGAAATTCAACAATAATGAGTTCAGGGTGATGGTGACCACCTTTCCCTTCCTGGCATTCGGCAAAGGAAGTTCCCATTTCAGTTGAAGCATAGGTGGAAAAAAGTTTAATTGGCCATTTTTCCACGATTTTACTCCCTAACGTATTCAGGGACAAGTCAGTTTTTCGCAAGGGTTCGCCGATACAAACAGCCTTTTCAATGCTGCTTGACCGGTAATCAATGCCATGAAGTTCAGCATATTCAATAACTTTCAGTATAAAAGAAGGAACGGCAATGATGGCGTTTGGTTTAACCCGGTTAATCGTATCCCATTGCAGCTCAGGTATCCCGTTTCCAACACGGACAATACCTGCTCCCATCATACGTATACCCAGAAAATAGGCAAGACCTGCCATAAACCGCCGGTCGATGGTGGTCATTAGCTGATAGACATCCGTGGGTGAACCATCCGAACAGGTAAAGGAAATGGCTTCGTTATAGGCCAGCCTGTCCAGATCATGGTTTGTCATGGCAAAAGTGACGGGATCGCCCAGCGTACCAGAGGTTGTGATGTAATCAATGATCTGTGAGGGGGGGACACATAGAAAATCCTTATTTCTCTCCTGAAGGTCTTTTTTTGTTGTTACAGGAATGTTGATAAGGTCACGGGTATTTTTTATCCGGCTTATATCAATTTTATTGGTGTGGAACTGATCACGATAAAATGGCGAATGATCGTTCAGATAGGCGAGGGCTTCCCGGAGACGCCGATCCTGATAGTCTGAAATTTCCGTTATGGAAGCATTTTCAATAGCAGGGAAAAAAGTTTTTTGAGTCATTCTATTTTAAATTAGTTGCAATCAGAATTTAACGCCGAATAAAATACGAAAAGTATCGGCATTAATTGTTTGGTCAACTCGTTCTTTTTTCAAATTATCGTATGAAATAGATCCGAAATTATATTGAAAAGAGAGGACCATCACCCTATAGCGAAAGCCAAGGCTCAATTCCTGGTGGAAAAAATCCATCCCGTAATTTGAATACTGGGATGATGTATAATCGTCCCATTCGCCATAGTATACCGCAAAATTGGCATTGATCTTATAGGAAATATCAACCATAAGCCGGTCAATTGGGTTAATGGTAAAGAGGGGGCCTATTTTTTGTCCGAAATTGTAATAATAATTCTTCCATCTGTTGGAGGTTTCTGATGAGGATGTAGTATTGAACCATACATTTAGAAATGTAATATCCATGCCGGCCCGGAGATGATTATTGGCAAAGGCAGGGCCAAAATAGATCAGATAACCCATATCGAGAGCCGCTCCGATTTGAGCTGGCTGGTATGGAAGATAAAGTGTGCTTTTATAGCTGGTAAGCGCTGGCGCTATTTGACCTTCAGCGTATGATCCGATCGGAATCACCGGTCCCAGTTTTAAATAGAAACCACTATTGATATAGTTATCCCGCTTCGTAGCGCCTGTTTGTGCTTTTACAGGATAAAGTCCTGAGAAAAGAAGGATTAACATTACTGTGATGACATTTTTCATGGTTTGAGGTTTTGGGTTATTACATGGATGATCAAATATAATAAAGTTTAACTTCAAAATCAAATTCATGGGAACGCCAATCAATGGTATCCAAAATGTTCCATGTGGGTTTTCATTTTGGAATAAATCCATGCTGCATCCTGAGGGGAAAGGACAAATTCATTTTTATAGAAGTTCCGGGCCTCCTGATGATAATCATCGATATTTCTTTCAAATTCAGCGGTGAAATCAAGTCCCAGTTCCTTGTAAATACCTCTGATCGCCTTAACGGGATTTTTTTCGAGTTCATCGAATCTGACTTCAGCTCTTGAACCGGATGGAAGTGTTTGAAATTCATTCCTGATCGTGGTCAGTAGCTTGTCCATCATGGTTGTGACTTCGGTGATGGAAGGCCGGCATGCGTTTTTATTTAAGGAATTTTGCTGTTGAAGGATATCCCACATATGGATAGTGGAAGGTATTACCTCATAAGGATGACGATGAATATGAATAAATTTAGCTTCAGGGAATGACTTTATCAATAATGGAATCCGCATGGAATTAAAAGGATTTTTCGAAACAATTCTTTTTTTACCTTTATAATTCAGCTTTTTATAAAATAATTGAAGTTGATCTATCCAATAATTTATCTGATCATCTGTTGGAATAAATTTATCAGAACCGGATAAAAAGTAGGCTTGTGATTTAGGAAACACCAGGTCTTCCAATGGTGAGGCCCCAGTTGTCCGGTAAATGGCATATTCATCTTCCTGAGGTTCATCCATTCCAAGTCTGACCTTGTCCATTGGTCGATGTTCAGATACCAGATATTTAAAAATCGGGCGATAATAACGATATGAAGTCAGGAGGCTGTCAGGAACTGCCACCTGAAACAAGGTTGGTGCAATCAGGTTAGGGTCTTTACTGAGAAATTGATGCAATAATGTAGAGCCGGTCCTCCAATGTCCAATAATGAAAACCGGATTTTTCGGGACGGGGTACATTTCCAGTTTTCGAGCAAATTTTCTTTTCTCGACAAGTGCAAACAGGGAGGACCAGCCTGAACTTTGGAGAAGGAACAGGAGCCTGAAGGTTGTCTTAGGGGTTAGTGAAACCGGGTTTCTGGAAAGAAGATGAAGAAGATTGTTGAGTTTTATACCAGCTGTAAGGTAAGAATCTTTCAATGGATCATGAATTAAATATTCAGATTTTCCTGTTATCAGTTATAAATTGAGCAATGGAATTTATCGAACGTACGACTTCACGGGCAATATGCTGATCTGTAATCCTTAATCCATATTTACGCTGGATGGCCATAATAATCTCGATGGCATCTACAGAGTCGAGGGTCAGAGTATTTTCCCCTCCAAAGAGTGGTTTTTCATCATCGATACTATTGATATCCACATCAGTTATGCTCAGGGTATTTATAATCAGTTTTTTGATTTCCAGTTTTAATTCTTCAGAGGGTGTTGTCATTTCGTGAAATTAATGTTTTCAGTTAATTGCCTTTGACAGGTTTTTAAAAAAATCTTCTTCGACATCGGCCCGGTCATGGATCATATCGCCCAGCTGGCGGAGTTTTTCCTGTCCAAGGTCCCTGTTTTTACCGATACGCGCAGCAAATAAGGATATTTCGCGCCAGCCATCACCTATGATCATCAGTTGTTGGGAAAGATCTTTCAGCTGAGGTTTATGGATTATTTCAGCAGCTTGTTGAAGAAAAGTGGCATATATAAAGCGGAAACCGGCGCCTCCGGTACCCTGGTCTTCAAGTAGGATGTTGATCTTCATGATCTCGTGTGATAGGTGCTCCGTATCCCTCGCAAATTCAGGCCATTCAACAACTTTTTTTGCAAACATACGAATCCCTTTAACACCAAGAAACGGAATCGGGATACTGAGCATATTAAAACAAGCTTTTTTGATCCCTTTTTTAATGGCAGATTCAAAATCAATGGTTTGAGGAATTGTTTTACAGTGGAACATGAATCCTTTTGGAGACATATTTCCGCCGGCAAAACGTCCTTTTTCCAAGGATCCGGTATCGAGCTGCATAATTGTAGGGAAATACGCGTCGCTGATCACGTAATTATTTCCCTCTTTTCCAATGACGGTCATGAAATGAGCATTGATATGAACCCTTTCCCAGGAAGGGACGTAATCAAGATAGAAGAAGTCAACCTGACAAGCCGTCGGGATATTTTGCGGGATTATTTCATCCAGTTTAGCCATCCCTTTATCCGGTGAGTTGAAGGTATAGGTTGAAAACTTTACGCCAAGTCGTTTCTCGATATTTTTTCGCATTTGTCCGGGTTTGTTCCTCACAATGAAAGTCGGGAAAGAGAAGGCTTTCGTTTTATGGAAGTATCCGAAAAAGATACCGCTGGAAATGCCAAAGACAAGGGGTTCAGATATTTCAAGGCCGGCATAGTTCAGCAGGGACGTTAGGGTCCCGGATTCGCAATGGGCCGCCATTTTATGATTAAAATTGGGAATCGTCATTTATTTTCTTTCCTCGATTTTTGTCAGCACAACATAGGGATTTTGAGTAGCGGACTGGGTGACGGAAATATTTTTAGCTTTATTTTCAAGAATTACATTCGATTGAAATTCATCATTGGTAAAGATCAGGGTAACCTGTAAAAGGTTAGCGGCAGGGATGTTGAAGACGGAGGCATAGTGGTTCAGCTCATCAGCAGTTACCTTTCCAAAGCTGACCGGATCAAGGTGTTTTTTTATCCGCGATTGCCTGATACCCGAACGGGCAGATAATTCCTGCAGGGTAAGATCTTCCATAACCATATAAAATCTGACCGGACTTATTTTGCCAGCGATCAATTGTCCCCTGAGTCCTGCTTCAAGGTTTTTTCTTTTATGCAGGAAGTCATTCATGAAATTGGCTGAAAGATAGGAGCCGGTTTGGATGGGGCCATATTGTCCATCTTCTTTTTCAACATAAAGAATGATCTGTTGATCAGGATAATCAATAAACCCGTCTTTTTCTTTCATGAGATGCGAAATAAGGATCTAATTTCTTTTGCAAAAATAGCAATGCTGATCGTCATTGCAAAACCCAAAAAGGGGATGAGTAAAAATATATTATGAGGATTGTGGGTTGTGGGAATAACCACATTGTTGCCCTTCGATCAGACAGATCGGGGAAATGGTTTTATAGATCCGGGCTGGGGTAAAACCTGCTTGTCCAAGAAGGTTTTCAAACTCACTTCGAGTTCGCTCCCTTCCGCCAGGCATGGTAGCTAACATCTGAATATCCAATAATTTTGACAATTCCTGGCGCTGGTCATCGTTCACGATCATTTCGATGATTAAAACATGGGCATGAGGAGGCATTACCGAGTGTATGTTTTTTAGCAAATCGATGCATTGTGCATCATTCCAGTTATGGATGATATTTTTCAGGATATAAAGATCAGCGCCGGAAGGGATTTCTTTGAAAAAGTTCCCGGTTATGATGTTAACTCTGTCGCGTACCAGGTATTTTTCAAAAAGAGCAGGAGCCATTTGAACTGTTTCTTTCGTATCAAACAAGATCCCCCTGACTGAGGGATTTTCCCTGATGATGTTGGCTAACAGGAAGCCCTCTCCACCGCCAATATCCGCGATGGTCTTGTATTTTGAAAACCGGTATGCATTCATAATTGGAGAGAGGCCAATGTCGGAGAGGTTGGACATGGAATGATCAAAAATCGCGGATTCTCCTGGATTATCTTTCAGGTAGTCATAAATTCCCTTGCCATACTTATCAGCAAAAGCATCATTCCCTGTTTTTACGGCATATTCCAGGTTACTCATCAGGTTCCAGTTAACTGGTCCCAGGTGGTGAAGAAGCATATAACGTAATGATCCTGGCTCATCCAGTAATCCTCTGGCTAAATTGTTCAATGCAAATTTACCGTCGCTCTTCACTTTAAAGATACCTTCTGCGGATAATGCCCGCATGATACGATAAAGAGAAGGGGCATGGGACTGTGTTTGAACGGCTAACCCTTCAATGGACAAAGGCGCTTTTTTCAGGAGTTCCGCGATATTCAGTTTTGCAACCACATAAAGGGAAGGGAGCAGCCAGAAATGCTGAAATTGCTCGTAAAGCACCACGTTTCCGGGAAAGAGTTTTTTATTCATATCGAGTAACATATTCCGGAAAGCGTTCAGCCCTTTGACAAGCCAGACGGGAGGAAGATTTTGAACGGGAGGAGGATTATCCATAGTCATCATATTTTAAAACTGTATTCGCCAGGTCCCCATTGGAAAAAAGCCCATGGTAAAAAAATATCTGATCTCACCTGTTTCAGGATCAATCCGTTGAAGGGATACATTGGTGTAATTTGTTCTGTACTGAAGATCAAGGAGAAATTCAATATTGTATCCCGGAAGATTCCGTTTGATCCCAAAGCGGAAAGAAATTCTTTTGTACTCAGGGTATCGCGGATTATATCCCTGATCCCAGTCATAAACGGGTTCTGCCGTAAGCATGGTAGTATTCACATTATATGGAATGTAAGGATTTCCTCCTGCCCATGTTGCCCTCAGACCGAATGACATTGTTCCCCATTGTCGTTTACCGATGATGAATTCGTAACCTCCTGCGGCATTCAATGCATAATTAACGTTAAAAGCAGAGTTCCGGATGATCTGATCATATCCCTGATAGGTTGAATTAAAAAGGGATGCTGTGAACAGAAAAAAATAGTGTTTTTTAAAAAAACGCTCAAAGGTACATTCTATCCCGTAATTATATCCCTTTCCTTTATTTATAAGGCTGTCGGCATATTGCCGGTCCAGGAAAAAGTCATGTCCCTGATTGCTCAGGGCATATTGTGGAATAGCCTGTTTTACAGGGATATCCCATAAATATTGATAGTAGATCTCTGTTTTAAAGCGCAGGTTTTCAGTCAACTGGTAATTATATCCCAAAGCAATTTCAGCGCTTCGGGTATTATCCAGTTGCCTGTTCGGTTGTAAAAGGCTTCCATCCGGTAGACGAGAAAGGACGAAATAGATCACGTGGGGTTGGATTTGACTGTAAAGGCCCGCACCGAAATTTATCGAATGTTTTTTATTGAAGTTCCAGTCGAAACCCATCCTTGGTTCCAGTGACCATGAGTTGTTGAGGGATAGCCATGATCCGAAGAGTCCTGTTGTTGCGCTTAAAACGTCATTAAAAGCATGCTGCCACTGAACGAAGCCCCTGGCCATCTGCATCTGTTCGCGGGAACCGGTATTTACAAGAAAAGAGTTTTCATACATCATACTATCGGCAAATGCCATCTGGTAATAATCGAAGAATATTCCAGTGTTCAGGACATTTTTAGCATTGATTTTTTTTGTCAACTGGGAGGAAAAGGAGTATTTTATTTCGGAGGAACGTTCCCCAGCCCATGAAGACGGGTTTTGATGGATAAAGGAAAAAGTGTCAATTTTTGTTCGGGTACCGGAGGCAACGGCATAAAGCATATTTTTCCATTGAAGATCTTTTTGAAAGAAAATCTGATGTGTGAGGCCCAGTACACCCAGGTCCGATCCGTTCGAGAGATCCTCGCCATAGTCTGGGAAAAGCCAATTTTCCTGACTTTTCCGGCTATCGAAAAGCTCGATGAAACTAAGTCCGCCAATGCCTGTAATGGTAAAAGTCCCTGCTTTTTTTGTCGGGATATTAATTTTCAAGTTAAGATCCTGATATTTAGGGACGATACCGGTGTTGATGCCAAACCAGTTTAAAAATTGCAAGGGGGAGTAACGATAGGAGATAAGGTAAGATGCCCTGGATTTCTTAGAGAAGGGGCCTTCGGCCCCGAATTCCAACCCATTCCATCCGATTTCGAACCAGTATTCCCGTTTTTCAGTATTTCCGTTACGCATTTTCAGGTCAAAGATCCCGGCTAAGGTATTCCCGTATTGGGCCGGGAATGCTCCGGTGAAGAAATCGGAATTAGTAAGCAGGTTATTGTTTAATATCGTAACCGGTCCACCTGTGGTTCCCACAGTTGCAAAATGGTTAGGATTTGGAATTTCCATATCATCGATTCTCCATTGCATACCTATGGGGGAATTACCACGGACAATGATATCGTTCCGGTTATCGATTCCTGAGGTCACTCCGGCAAAATTAGCGGCCATCCGCGCCGGATCATTATAACTACCGGCGAAACGGAACGTTTCGTCAACGCTGAATGATCTGACGCTTACGGTGGCCATTTTATTGATGGCTTCATTTTTCCGGTAACCGGCCCTGATCTCAACTTCGGGAACATTCAGCGCAGTTTCATCCATGAAAATGACGGTCATGGTTTCTTTTCCGGTTGTGACAATGAGTGGATCAGTGATTACCGGGGAATATCCTATATAAGTCACTTTGAGTTGATATTGTCCGATCTTAACGCGAGGGATCCGGAAATGACCGGAGGAATCTGCGACCGTTCCGATAACGGGATCGGTATCCGGAACAATAATGGTAGCGCCAGGCAGGGGAGCCTGTGTCTGATGATCGAGAACGGTCCCGGTGATGGTTGAAAAAAGGATCGTTTGGCCTTTAAGGCCCATACCGCAGAGTATGTCAGCAAACAACACGACGAAACAGATGAAAATCCTTCGATTCAGATGCACCATGATTATTTTCAGCATGTGCAATTTATGAAAAATCAAGTCAAATACGCATTTCACAACGACAGACCGATAAAAAATACGAATTGTGATAAGGTTTCCTAAATGAATCTGTTGAAATGATAAAGCGTATTTTTTCCAAAAAGAAAAGAAATGATACACTCAGGACTGCATCATGGCGTCAACCTGGTCAGGTGAAAGCCTTGTCCAATGAGGATTGATAAAGTTTTCGCCATCCCATTCAAAATTGACCAGATCAAATGTTTCACCGTAAAAAGTCAATTTACTATGCAGATCAGGGGTATGTTCAATAAAGATGAATGATGATGGGTCGCCATGCTGATCACGCATAATTTTTGTGGCTAACCGGGCGACCCATTCAGTTACTGGCGTTCCCGGATTCAGGCGGTAAATTTCAGTCGCAATGGCCAGCAGTTTACCGTCATTCCGGTTAATAATCTTTAATCCGCATCTGGAAGGACTGTCCCATTGCCCAAAGTAGTCATAATAGCAGTCCATGTATTTGTCAAAGTCTGGATGAGTCTCCATTAGTAAATAGTGAAATGGTGAAATAGCGAAAGAGTAAATTTTATGCAACTTTTTGTACTTTCTTCCCAAAGCTCAGGTCGGCCAGGTCACGCCGGCGTGGTGTATAAGTGCCATCAGCAATTTCGCGCGATACAACAGTGTTGATCAGGTTGAACATTTTCATAGTCTGGGGTTCGTCCTTATAGAAAGTATCCCATGCGTATTGATACAATTCAGCAAGACGTTCTGCTGACATGTTCTTGGGATGGTAAACCACTTTTCCAGCATTATAGTGATTCCAGTCAGTGTCGAAAATACGTCCTTGTTTCAACAGGTCGCTGTAAGCTTTGGTGTGTGGAAAAGGGGCCAGTACAGTAAATTCGGCCAGATCCAAGTCGATTTCAAGCAGGAAATCGATCAATCGTTTGATATCGTCTTCAGTTTGATTATCAAGGCCCAGGAGGATGGTCCCTTCCACGGCGATCCCATATTCATGATATTGTTTAATGCGGTTCCTGATATAATCGGAAGTATCGAAGACAGCCTGATAGACGTACCATGCGCCAGCCTGAGCGGCCAGGTCCAGAACTTCATCTTTGTCTTCGATGGTGTGGCTAACCCATTTTTTTTTGAGTGGGATCATGGCTTTAAACAGATCCTTTTCCCATTGGGTGTCGAGGGCCAGGGAATTGTCAACAATGAAAAGGCGGTTGTTGTCCATCTGTGACAATTCTTCGACCACCCGGTCGATCGGGCGGGGGCGGAATCCGCGGCCACCCAGATAACGAACGGCACATGGATAACAATCATAGATACAGCCACGGGAGGCATGGAAGAGGTCTACCATCCGGAATCCTTTATGGTAGTATAAATCTTTTTTCAAAATATCCCTCCTGGCCGGACCGATAAGTTTCATATCGGGAGGGTTATTGATATAGTTATAGACTTTTTTCAGTTGGTTCTTATGAAAATCCTGAAAAACCTGGTCCAGACGGCCTTCCACTTCTCCCAGAAATACTGAATCGGCATAATGCATGGTTTCTTCAGCATGGAGCATCGTGGAAATTCCACCAAACATCACTTTCTTTCCCAATTTCTGGTATTGGCCGGCAATTTCCCATCCCCGTTTTACCTGGGTAGTAAGCATCATGGATATCCCCACAAAGTCAGGACTGTCATCAATCACAAGATCTTCAACGTTTTCATCGGTGAAATCGACTTCGACATTTTCGGGTAATGCAGCTGCCATAACAATAGGGCCATGAGGTGGTAAGTTAAATATAGTCTGACCTTCCAATTTTTCCCAGCGCGGATATATCAGTTTGAACTTCATTCTTTATTTTTTTTTATTTTTATTCCTGCAATCTGTCATTTTCTTTATGATGTTTACCTTCTCATTCCACCGGGGGACTATTTTTGTCAGCGCTTCCTGATATGCTGATCCGGCTTCCTCCCATTGACCATGTTGGAAATAATAATCTCCGAGAAGGGAATAGACCTCATAATAGCCGGGGTTTGAATTCCTGAAAGCATCAATAAAAGAACCGGAAAGCGGTGCGGGATCATCTTTCCGGAGCTGCCTTTTGATTATATCCCGCATCTCTTTAAAACGGAGAAATTGCGTGTAACCGAATGAGCCCAGGAATGAATCCGCGGGAATGGCCATCGCTGAATCAGTGATTTCCATCTTCCGCTTTAACCCGGCAAATTTATGAAAAATTTCATACAGGTCATAACATACATATTTACCCAATTGCCAGGGAGAGGTCGATACCCATACTTTTAATTGTGAGGGCTTGAAAATGATGGAATGATGGGCTATCAACTGGTTGATGGCTTTTTCATTTCCATAACCCGGATCAACGTTGTTAAGTCCTTTTTTATCGCGAAGGATCACTGCAACATCGTTGTAATCCATGGGACTTTTCAAAGAAATATCCTGAATGAGCCTTTTATAGCGATAAAGAGAAGCATTTTCAACTTTATCACGGATATTCCGGGGATCAGAGGCAAAGGCTGAAGATTGGAAATGGTTGGTGCATGCCATATAATCTTTGGTAGGGAGGACCAACGCCAGTCTGTAAGGTGATTTTTCTATGATCCCTGCCATATTTTCCTTTCCGGAGCCCACCAGAATTGATTCCGAAACAAAAGTTTGTTTTTTTCTGGCAATGGCATAAGCTTCATTCAGGGTTGATGCATACTGAAGGATTTCGCGCGTAACAATGGAAATGGGAGTACGGGCAGCGTATGGAATATCCGATTTGGCTGCATTAATGGTAACCGTGAGCCCTGCTTCATTCATTCCTGACATTGTGCCGATCATTCCTCCCCAGGTAACCATCATGAACCCATAACCTTTATCAGGTTTCTCAAAACAGATGATCTTATTTTCTGCAAATTCTTCTCCCATATAAAAGTCAAAATTGCGCCCGATGATCAGTTCATGATCCTTTGACCGATCACCCCATACCCCGAAACTGGTACAGCCCACCAGGCTTAGATCCTGTAACGCGTGACCGATATCATGCGCGGAATGATAATTGAGCATTCTTTGGTACTTTGAGCCGATAAAATCAAACTGGCTGGAAGCAGATAATGAAATACCATAGATCTCAAGTTTGTATTCTTCAGGGATATACTCATCCAGATGGCGGTTAAACCAATAGATGAAATATTTCAAAAAACGAAGGTAAAAATCAGAAGGGACCATGGTTTTGATCTGATCCACAAAAGCTTGTTCTTGCCCTACGATGAGAAATTTTGATAATTTTCCATTGATGACACCCCGTTCAAAAGGTTTTCCCTCCAGGTACATTTCCCAAAGTCCGCTATTGCTTTTTTTCATCCAGTTATTTCCTGAAAAATAGAAATCAGGTTGTGGATTTTGGACGATCGTTGCAGTGTCGACCTTGCTTCCCGGATCCGGTGGGATGATTGTTGTGATAAGATGAAAGGAGACACCCAGAATAAGTACAATGACCACGATGACTGAAAGGATCCAGGCTGTTCTCTTCATTCTCCGGTTTTTTTTATGACCCATGTTTGATTTTCTTTAACAGGTAAGGTAATCCGAGAATTTCACCACAAGTAAGGACAGCGCCAATAGTAACGCCCAAAACACCATGTAAATTTGTATTCTGTCCGGTGAAGAAAAATCCGGGAATTTTGGTTTTAGGGAAGATGGTTGTCATCAGAGGATCGGTATAATCTTTCCGGATCCCATATAATGCTCCGTCGGGAGTTCCGGTATAATCATGGTAAGTCAACGGGGTTGCAGCATCCATCCAATCGATTGAACCTTCCAGTCCGGGAAATTTTTTCCCAACCAGGGTAAGGAGCTTTTGTGTTTTTTCTTTTTTAAAAGTTTGGTATTCTTTTCCTCTGTTGCCGGAAGTTGTACATTTCCAGGCGTTTACTTCTCCGGGGTGCATATACGTAATGATGGTGATGGTTTTCGCAAATTTTTGATCCGGTTTATGACAAGGTGTGGAAAGCATGTACATCGAAGGCCATTGGGATCCTGTTGTTTCTCCATCCAGCCAGACATTCTGGTTGACATGACCATAAATGTTATAATTCAGATATGGGAATGAATCCGGTTTAGCCCCGATATAGAGGATAAAGGCGGAAGGTGTATTGAGAAGACCTGAGATTCTTTTCTGAAAGGCCGGCCGGATCATTGAATCGGGGAACATGGCAAGGGTTATGGCCGGATGAATTGCAGAAATGAGTTTGGATCCCTCAAAGAGTTCATTTCCAGAGGTAGTCAGAATAAAATTTCCGGCTGATCTGGAGATTTTAATTACTTCTTTATTGGTAAATACTGCGCCGCCCTGATTTTCAATACTCTTCACCAGTTGCTCGGCAATCTGATTGCTTCCCCCGATGATGCGGCAAGCGCCTGAGATAAAGGAGTGGCTGATCAATCCGGCAATA
>Ga0172381_10002322_pt1 | contig 21124 bp, 24 predicted proteins | sample Leawel6488metaG_FD_119754 | JGI IMG/M metagenome (GOLD analysis project Ga0172381, IMG submission 119754) | Leachate microbial communities from a municipal landfill in Southern Ontario, Canada - Leachate well 64-88 metaG | ecosystem: Engineered > Solid waste > Landfill > Unclassified | place...
ACATCAACGCGGTCTTTGCCGCCGTTTGAAAGCCAGTCAACAACCTGTTTTACACCTTTGCCAAACTGGCCTATACTATACCCCTGAGCGTCGAGGCTATTTGCGATAGCTTCAAAAATACTCTGAAGCCGTGGATTTTTATTTTGTCCTATAATTTCTATAGATAGCCGTGGATCCTGATAGGTATCGCCATTAATGATATCGATTGTATCTTTTGAATATCCGGTCTCTGAAAGTTTCTCGAGTATTTTCTGATAAACTGTTTCTCCGGTAAGATTGGATGGCAATTTTAACCGGGAGAGCAGCTCACTCAACACTTGCGGTGATAGATTCCGTTCCGCTATCTTTGTCTGGGCGGATACGAAGTGCTCCAGGTCTACGCCCTCGAAACCTCCCTCTGCGGTAATAGCATAAGAAACAGGGCTCTTTCTCACTATGTCTGCAGGCGGACCTTCTGCGGCAGGTTTTTCTTTTCCTTTCCTGAACCAGTCCATTATAGAAGCGAAATCTCTTGAGCTTTCCCGCCTTTCTTCAGCGTCCATCTCCCATATCGGCTTCTCGGGTAATGTCATAGAGGCAAGCAGGTCTACGGCATCGCCCGTTCGCCTATCTTCGGCTGCCTCGGCGATGGCATGATCGCCTGTTATTCCCGCAATAGCCTCGTGGACTATGAGGCTGGATACTTTTTGAGGGTCGTTTTCAATTTTGGAATTTATGTGTATGCCCCGCCCTCCGGCATGAGCTTCAAGCGGAGCGTCGCCCACATTGACCAGATTTATCGCTACCCCGCCATTCTTTACCTGATTTGCTGCGAGGTATAACTTTTGGGCATTCTCATTGTTGAGCTTTGAAAGAGCGTCAGCTATTTCATTGATCTGCCGATAAGCGTCTTCCCGGATTTTTTGATCGACCGCCTTATACATTCCCTGCTGCTGATACGCCTGCCTGATCGGAAGATCTACATTTCTCTGATGAACCCTTTTAAGGAGGCGGTTTAAAGACATGTTCACAACTTTATCGCCTTCACCAAACGGCACAATTCTCCCATCGGCAAGAGTTACGTTGACCTTCCTTCCTTTTTCGACCTGTTCTTGTATGAACACAGCGGCATCGAAAACGCTGACATTGGCTTTACCCCATACTTCGGGAGCGATCGCACTCAACATGCTGGCTATCTGGATTGACGATGCAGACGTTATTATGGGAGTTAAGGTTTTAACAATCCCATTTTCTTTTCCAGCCAGAAGGGCAAAATAAGGGCACTGATAGCCTTCGCAGTTACTGAAAACAGGTATGATCGAAATGTAGGAAATGTTGCGCTGTTTAAATATCTCGCACAGGTTTTCAGTATGAAATCCTCCTGTGACTACAAGCGCTACATTGCGTCCTGGGTTGAACTTTATGTTTTTTAAGAATGCCGTATCTCGTTTAAACGAACATTCATAAAATTTTGTTATGCTTTCGCGGTAGCTATCCAGATTGACTATGCTGTCATCGAGTTTTGCGGTTATCTGATGAAGAGGAGCTTCTTTTTTTATGAACGAAACATAATTTAATATTTCAAAGGATCGATCATTTTCGGTGTAATATGTATAATCCTCCTTGGTCAGGGTGATGTTGAATATATTTTTAAGGATGGCAAGGTTTTTGGATAATTTATTTAAATCCCTTTGTTCATTATTCCGATACATCGCCTCTTTTATTTTGTCCTCCAGAGTTTCCAGCTCCGCCATTATGCTGGTCTTATTTATACTGTTATACATGGATATATATACGATGTATTTCTGGAGTTCGGGGTAATTGCTTAAATCAATCCCTATGTAGTCGGATTTATTCGTGAGATAAGCGTAGAAGTCTTTCTGTGATATCTTCTCGGATTTAAACTCTACGGTTTTCAGGACAAGCTCATCCAGCGATTTTTTAGATAGTTTCTTCTGGAGGCTGTCGATCAGTTCATCCCGCTGGTTATTGGCTTTTTCGAAGTCTACGTTCTCTTCTTCCGAGAGTGTCTGGCTTAGTAGGTAGATGTTGGTAGAGGCTTTAATGTCTATAAGTTTTTCTTTTGCCGTTTGGAGTAAATACGCAAGGTAATCTTTAAATTCTATAGTGCCGTCTTTGTGCTGGGAATATTTAGTATCGAAATCAAACAGTTCTTTAGAGTAGATCTTTGATTTGAGGTTGTTCAGTATATTATTCAACGCGCCGATATGCCTATCGACCTCATCTTTGTTTTTAAGAGAATTCCGATAGATATTAAGATTATCGAGATAGAGGCTGGTGTCTTCTATCCCCCACAGCGCCGCATTTTCGGGATTATTTATAGCAAAATATTCTGCGCCGTTAACAAGTCCCTCCCTGACAAAGTAGTCGGCCGTTTTTTTGCGTATATCCTTATCGTAAATGTCAGTAAATACCGACAGGTCGTACTCCTGGGCACCGCCCTCCAGATTAATATCGCGTATGCCATGTTCTTTACTCAGGTACTCGATGATCTCGGCGATTTTTTTCTGCGCGGCGTAATTGCAGTGGGCGTCCTGGATATGGACGACTATTTTATCTGAGCCGGCTTTGAACGAATCCCTGATCTGTCCCAGATATTCTGGTAATTTAAATGTGTCTACGTTTAACTCTTTAATAACACCTGAGCCGTTGGTTCTGTTAGGGCCACCGCCAGGAAGCTCTAAAGATGTTCCGACGGCCCAGGCTGAGTCAAGTAAGAGTGTATTACATAAAAAAGCCACCAAGGTTACCAGGCATACCAGCACCTTGAATGGCTTTCTTTTTACGAGGACTCCATTAGATCTGGCGGTTATCATCTAATAGCTCCATTTGATCTTATTAAATCTGTAAACTAACAGGTGAAAAAAATACTTGTCTGGAAGCGCATGCTCTCCAGACAAGAAAACATATGTTAATCTATTATAAGTATACCATCTAATTATAAAACAGAAAGGTTAAAACGGCTTACTTTTTGAAACCTTAACGATTAGCCTTATGCGGATTAAAATATCCCATTCGAAGGTTTGGAAAGTGTTTGGTGAGGTGGTAAATCTCCTGCCTTATTCCCATTGGCTCGATATTTTTAGTGTCATCGATCTTCAGGATCTTAAAATACAGCATAGGATCAAAATTCAGATTGCGCCATTGGATCATGCCGATCCCTGATGTTTCTATTAGCCTGATAAGTTCTGCGGCCTCGTCTCTAGAATCCGTAAATCCGGGCATCGTCAGATAATTTATTGAAGTAAAAACGTTTTTTTCTTTAGCGATCTTTGTTGATCTGATGACATCTTTAAACAAATAGCCGCGGGGATTATAATAGCGTGAATAGTAGTTTTCCCTGGCGCTATTTAAACTTATGCGGATAGTGTCAAGACCGGCATCAATAAGTTTAGACACAGCTTCCGGCTTGCTTCCATTGGTGTTAAGGTTAATTGTTCCCCTGCCCGTTTTTCGGCGTATTATCTTTATGGAATCCTCTATTAATTTTGCCTGAAGGAGCGGCTCTCCTTCACACCCCTGTCCAAAACTTACGATCGGATTTTTTACATGTGCGATATGAAATATGGCTATCTCGGCTATTTCTTCTTTAGACGGGACAAATTTTATCCTGGGCTGGCTGCAGCTTATTTTACTTTCCTGATATGAAATACATCCGGCGCATCCGGCGTTGCACGAAGGAGATGTAGGCAGCGGTGCCTCGTATCTTGATAGGAAGAAGTTTTGCGCATTAGGGCAGCCGTAAACTGTAGCACAGATCTCGAGATGTCTTATCAGCCGGTTTTTCGGGAAAAGCTTTTTAAATTTCAGGATATTCTTTTTGACCTGGAAAATGTTTATCAATGTTGTATCGTGCCGCTTATCTTTATCGACCTGCATGGCTGCGACATAGGTATTGCCTTTATAGCTTGCGCACGCACCATATGAAAATAACGGTAAGGGTTTTACCGTATTTTTTTCACTATAAGCGGTATTGTAGGTGAGCGTATGCCCTGCAGACGCGAATGCGGCTACGGCAAAAGCGTCGTCTATGATCACGAAGCGATTAAGGACCCTGTCGTATCCTACGGGATTTCTGTCGGGCAATCTGAAAAGCTGGCTTCCCGCAGGGATCTTTAGCAGTTCTTCCGGTTTTAATCTGGAAAAGTTTCCCGCCTCCATTCCTGCGGGTTCGAGGAAAGGGTGTTCAAAAATTTTTCCTTTTGAGTCGGCAATTAAAAGCCGTAATGGATTATTTTCCATAAGGCCGCCTAGTGCCAAAGAAAATATTTGCCAGGTCCATCCTGTCCATTTTTCGCAAGGCTTCGATAATATAGCGTTTATTGTCAGGATTATCATACTGTATAAGGGCTCTGTGAAGCTTTCGTTCGCGCAGGCCCTTTGCGACATATACGCTCTTACCTGTCATCGGATCTTTCTCAGTGTAATACATGCTGCCGGACATAGTCATAGGCAGAGGTATGAAATCCTGGATTTGCTCAGGATGAATATGCCTCTTTGCCAGTTTTAGCGATAAACTTAAAGAGTCTTCGAGGGTGCAGCCCGGATGTCCGCTTATTATATAATTGACCAGAAATTGCCTCTTACCTGTTGCGTGATTTGCCATGTTGAATTTTGCTGTGAACTCTTCGTATGAATCAAATGACGGCTTGTTCATGAGTTTGAGTACGGCACTTTCTGTGTGTTCCGGAGCCACTTTTAAACGGCCGCTTATATGATATTTGCAAAGATCATATAGATATTCCTCGGCGTCTTTGTCGGCCAATAGGTCATATCTTAGTCCGCTGCCGATAAATATGTGTTTTACTTTCGGGATCTTTCGGATGCGTTCCCACATTCTAAGCGTATTTTTATAATCGGTTATTAGGTTTTTACATTTTGACGGCATCAGGCATTGTTTACCCTTGCAAGCACCTTTCGAGCCCCACTCTTTACATGAAGAAAGAAACATATTTGCTGTTGGTCCGCCGATATCGGTGATCGTGCCGTTAAAATCGGACCGCTCGGTCAGTTTGACCACCTCATTTATGATCGATGCCGGGCTTCGCGACTGGATGATTCTGCCCTGATGCAGATAAAGGGAGCAGAAATTACATGCACCGAAACAGCCGCGATGAGATACTATGGAGAATTTTATTGTTTCGAAACCGGGGATGCCGCCTTCACTGCTGTATTTAGGGTGCGGTTGTCTTGTGTAATCCAAACTGTATACTCTGTTAAGTTCGCTTGTGGTAAGAGGCAGGGCGGGAGGAAATTCTATGGTGAATCTTTTTTCGCATTGCTGAGCTATTGTCCGCCCTCTCAGGGGATCCGCTTCCTCGTAAATCGTCCTGAACGCGGCGTTGAATTTGTCCTTGTCCTGCGAAACATCTTCAAAGGAAGGTATGGCTATATGCTCGCCGATTCCCTCAAGGTTTGAGCGCGCTATAACAGTCCCCTTAATATTACCGAGCTCTTTTACGGTTTCGCCGGATTTAAGACGGCGCGCGATCTCGACCGTCTGCTTCTCGCCCATTCCATATACCAATATGTCGGCTTTTGAGTCGAGGAGAATGGATTTTCGGACTTTATCCGACCAGTAATCGTAGTGAGCCAATCGACGCAGGCTTGCTTCAATGCCCCCGATTACTACCGGCACTCCGGGAAACGCTTCCTTGATCCTGTTTGTGTATATTATTGTTGCCCTGTCCGGCCTTAAACCTGTCTTACCGCCGGGCGAATATTCGTCTTCCCGTCTATGGTTTCTATTTGAAGTGTAGTTAGCAAGTAATGAATCGAGGTTGCCGGCAGTTACGCCGAAAAATAGCTTAGGCCTTCCTAAAGCTTTAAAATCTTTAGTGCTCGTCCACGAAGGCTGGGCTATGATACCGACCCTGAATCCTTCGCTTTCCAGCACCCGGCCTATGACCGCCGCACCATAAGATGGATGATCTACATACGCGTCGCCCGTTACTATGACTACGTCCAGCTCGGTCCAGCCGCGCGAACGGACATCATCCAGAGTTATTGGCAGGAATTGGTCATTCATTGGATACCGCTGCGACCTTTCTGAAAAGTTCGTTGAAGTCACGGCTTTTGCAATTGTAATCGGAAATCTTTGAAAGCTCTTTTGATGTTGAGTTTAATGCCATAGAATAACCGCATTCTTTTGCCAGCGGAATATCGCCTTCGCTATCGCCGACGCATATAACCTCGTGGGGTTTTACGTTAAAGCGTCTGAATATTGTTTTTAGCGTCTTATGTTTCGCGCCATGCGCTATTTTGATTATGACGCCGCCCGTCAGGCGTCCATTGCGTGATACCAGCCGGTTTGATATCGTATAATCAAATTTAAGCTCTTTGAGTATGCGGTCCGGCATAAATTGCAGCCCTGTTGAAACAGCTGCAAGCTTAAAGCCCATCTTTTTTAATTTTTTTATAACGGGAACGGCGTTCTTTGAATAAAGAACACTTTTAAATATCTTTCGGATTTTTCGTTCGGACATCCCTCGCCAATGAGCTGCATCGAGTTCGCAGAATTTGCGGTAGCTGATCTTACCCGCAAAGAATTGTTCCTGGTAACAGAATGCGCGCTTGTGCCACAAGCCCAGCTTCTCATGTATATACCGCCATGAGCTTATGTGGCGTGTGATCGTTCCGTCGATATCAAATATGATAAGCTTGTAGTTCATTGCAATATTCTTAAAAGGTTCAGGCCTGTTTTCGGGTCTATGGCTTTTGTTGCTTTCACACCTTTAAGCTCAAAGACCACAGCTTCCATTACCAGGAATATTTTTGATTTTTTCCTTACGCATCCAGTAAGCGTCCTTAATTTTTTGCCCATTGTTGCATGGACATGTATCTGCGGACCTGATTTGTTTGTGAATATGCTGCCGATCCCCATAACCTCCCAGGCATCCTTAAAACTTACCCAGTTGGGCTCAGGCGGTATGACCGGCTTTTTAGGTCCCGTAACGAGGTCGCCCTTTTTGAGTGCTCCCAGAAAAATAAGGGTTGCAGCGCCTATCTTCTCTTTTTTTGCGAACCTTTCGAGTTCGTCGACAAGGATGTCGTCATCTTTAAATTTAAGTAAAAATATCCTACCTATCTTTCCTTTGGTGTATTCCATGCAATTCTCCTTTTGATATTATGCGGGTTAAATATTTATACAATTATGACGGGAGCTCGACGGAGTCGAGTATCAGAGTGGCCTTGTTTTCGGAAAATTCAAGAAATCCGTTCGTTTTGAGCTCGAAGGTAGACGGTGCGTTTTCGCCTGTGCGCAATGTTATGATGCCCGGTTTTAATCGTGCGATTATGGGGGCGTGATGCGCCAATACGCCCAGATAACCTAGTTGTGCCGGAACTACCAGAGACACAACATCCTGATCAAAAACGATCTTCCCTGGAACTGCTATGCTCAAATGGAATGGAACGGCCATTTTACTTTATTTCCCCTTTAAGTATCTTCTCGCCTTTCTCAATAGCCTCTTCGATGGGGCCTACCATGAAAAATGCCTGCTCGGGAAGATGATCAAGCTTTCCGTCCAGAATCATAGTGAAGCCTTTTATAGTATCAGCCAGCTTAACGTATTTTCCCTTTATTCCTGTAAATTGTTCCGCTACGAAGAATGGCTGGGAAAGAAATCTCTGTATCTTCCTGGCGCGTGATACTACAAGTTTGTCATCATCTGAAAGCTCGTCTATACCGAGGATCGAAATGATGTCGCGAAGGTCTTTATATCTCTGAAGGACTTTCTGGACGCTTATAGCGGTGTTATAATGTTCTTCGCCCAGTATTTTGGGTTCCATTATGCGCGAGGTTGAATCTAGCGGATCGACTGCCGGATAGATGCCCAGTTCAGCTATTTGCCTGGAGAGAACCATTTTTGCGTCAAGGTGCTGGAATGTTGTGGCCGGTGCCGGGTCTGTTATGTCGTCGGCCGGAACATAAACTGCCTGAACGGACGTTATTGACCCGCGTCTTGTGGAGACTATTCGTTCCTGCAATTGCGCCATTTCTGTGCCAAGGGACGGCTGGTAGCCTACGGCTGAAGGCATTCTTCCTAAGAGTGTTGACACTTCGCTTCCCGCCTGGACGAACCTGAATATATTGTCGATGAAAAGAAGAACATCCATGCCTTGCTCATCCCTGAAATATTCGGCCATTGTGAGCGCCGACAAACCTACGCGAAACCTGGCGCCGGGAGATTCGTTCATTTCACCAAACACTAAAGCCGTCTTTTTTATAACTCCCGATTTCGTTAGATCCAGGTATAATTCGTTGCCTTCCCTCGTCCTCTCACCCACACCGCCGAATACCGATACGCCGCCATGCTGAGTCGCGATGGTCCTGATCAGCTCCATAACTATAACGGTCTTACCTACTCCCGCGCCGCCGAACAGACCTATCTTGCCGCCCTTCGGATATGGCGCTAAAAGATCTATGACTTTAAGGCCCGTCTCAAGCATAGTATGGACAGGAACCTGCTCTTCAAACGAGGGCGGGCTCTTATGTATCGATGTATGTTTTTTTGGATCGGGAACCGGCCCTTTATCGTCTATGGGCTCACCCAGCAGATTAAATATCCTGCCCAGGGTTTGCTCGCCTACCGGAACGCTGATGGGCGCGCCTGTATCGGTTGCCTTCATGCCGCGCACTAACCCTTCCGTGACTCCCATTGATATGCATCGGGCTGTATTGTTGCCTATCAGCTGCTCGACTTCAAGCGCTAGATCGATATTACGCGATTTATCCACTATTTTGATCTCGTTCAGTATCTCAGGGACTTCTCCTTCGGGGAATCGTATGTCGACCACCGGGCCTATAACCTGTAAAATTTCTCCATCTGCCATGATTTAACCTTTCTTGCTATCCTTTAAGAGCTTCAGCGGACAGGGCTATTTCAAGGACTTCTTTGGTAATAGCAGCCTGTCTGGCTTTATTCTTTAAAAGTGTTAATGTGTCTATGAGTTCGTCCGCGTTATCTGTAGCTAGTTTCATCGCGAGCATTCTTGCGGAATGTTCCGCGGTAAATGAGTCGAGCAATATCATCCTTATTTTATCCAGAAGGTATTTAGAAATGAGCTCGTTCAATATGTTTTCCTTGTCCGGCTCCAGCATGTAGTATTTTTTTTCTTTTTTTTCATATTCAATATCAAGGAATTTTTCAATTACAGGTTTGTGGCGCAGATTTGGGCTGAATTGCGTATGTGCGATATATATCTCATCAGCTTCGCCATTTACGAATAAATTTGTAAGGGTATTTGTCATATCTATGGCGATCTCTTCAGAAAATTTCCCCCTCAGTCCCAGATAATAATTGTTTATCGCGTAATCTTCTTTTTTAAAATATGCGAAGACCTCTTTCCCTACAGCTACTATCTTTGCTTTTTCCCTGCCTATCTTATCTGTAAAATCTTTTGCTACCTTTATTAAATTATTGTTATAGGTGCTGCATAGGCCTGTGTCGGACGCTATAACCATTACAGCTATGGACTTTTTAATTTTTCTTTTTTCAAGCAGCGGATGCTTTGCCGGTTCTATGTCTGATAATAAATTAAAGAGTATTCTCTCCATCTGCCCGAAATAATTTTTAGATGAAAGGAACGAACCTTTGACTTTGTTCAGTTTTGCGGCAGATACCATCTCCATGGCGCGCGTTATCTTGCGCGTGTTTTCTATGGATTTTATCCTGTCTTTTAACTGCCGGAAGCTTTGTATCATATTTTATGCGTCTCTTTGAACGATTTTTTAAATGCCGTGAGCACGCTGTCGAGTTGTGCCTTTATGGCGTCATCTATGGCGGCTTTTGTTTCGATCTCTTTTTCAAGTTCGGGGCATTCTTTATCTGCGTAGGCGTAAAACTCTGCCTCAAACTTTAATACGCTTGGCAGCGGCAGGTCGTCTAAGTATCCGTTTGTGCCGGCATAGATTATCATAACCTGTTTGGCCATGGGAAGCGGCGAATATTGAGCCTGTTTCAGTATCTCCACCATGTGAGCGCCGCGGGTAAGCTGTGCTTGCGTTGCCTTGTCGAGCTCAGTGCCGAACTGAGTGAATGCTACGAGCTCGCGATATTGCGCGAGGTCAATTCGCAAGCGGCCTGCCACCTGTTTCATGGCCTTTGTCTGGGCGCTGCCGCCTACTCGAGATACTGATAATCCGACGTTTATGGCAGGCCTTACGCCTGAATAAAATAGATCTGTCTCGAGATAAATCTGTCCGTCAGTTATTGATATAAGGTTTGTCGGGATGTAGCTTGTAAGGTCTCCCGCCTGCGTTTCAATGACTGGTATTGCAGTCAGGGAACCGCCGCCTAATGCATCTGTGAGCTTTGCTGAACGTTCAAGAAGCCTTGAGTGGAGGTAGAATATATCTCCCGGATAAGCTTCCCTGCCCGGCGGTCTGCGTAAAAGCAGCGACAGCTGCCTATAGGCCTGTGCATGTTTTGATAAGTCATCATAAACTACGTAAACGTGTTTTCCGGCATACATGAACTCTTCACCTATAGCGCATCCGGCATATGGGGCTATGTATTGCAGTGACGCGGCGGCTCTGGATGAAGCGCTTACTATTACCGTATATTCCATCGCACCATTTTTTTCCAGGACTTCGTTTACCGCCACAACATTAGACATCTTCTGGCCGATTGCGACATATATGCAGTAAACGCCTTTACCTTTTTGGTTAATTATAGTATCAATGGCGATGGCGGTTTTGCCCGTCTGTCTGTCTGCTATTATAAGTTCCCTCTGTCCGCGGCCTATGGGGATCATCGAATCGATGGCCTTAATACCTGTCTGGAGCGGCTCTTTGACCGGCTGGCGCTGCACGATCGTCGGAGCGGGACTTTCTATGGGGCGGTGTTTGTTTGTCGCTATAGGTCCTTTACCGTCGATGGGCTGACCCAGGGCGTTGACGACTCTGCCTAAGAGAGCTTCACCTACAGGGACCTGCGCAATCTTCCCTGTCCTTTTAACAACGTCGCCCTCCCTAATGTTTTTCTCCGAACCCAGTATGACTATACCTACTTTATCTTCCTCGAGGTTCAGGACTATCCCCATGATATTGCCGGGGAACTGGACCAGTTCGCCGACCATGACGTCGTCCAGACCATAAACAAGCGCGATTCCGTCGCCTATCTGCAGGACTGTCCCTACGGATTCGACGCGCAGTCGCGTTTTGTATTTATCGAGTTCTTTCTTTATAATCGCCGTGACTTCTTCAGGTCTCAGTGCCATATACCACCTTTGTCGCTAGTAGTTTTGATCTCATGTCTTCGAGTCGTTTTTTTACTGAGCCATCGATCAGGATGTTTTCGATCTTGGCGTAAACGCCGCCGAGAAGATCCGAGTCGAGCTCTATATATAAGTGCAGTTTTTTATGTATCTTGTTTTCGATAGCGCTTTTTATGCGCCTGATCGATTCCGTTTCAAGCGGATAGCTTACTTTGAGCAGCGCATCTACCTCTATGCCGTGCGAATAAGTGATCCGGACGTAGTCGGCTATGTCGCTGAACTTGTCAAATCGTCCTTTTTCGATAAGATGCCGCATGAAATATATAACTTCTTCCGAAAAACCGTTACGTATAACATTTTCAAGCACCTGGAATTTCTCTGCGTGGTCAATGCCGGGTGTCAGTAAAAAATTTTCAAGGTCCGGATTGTCGAGAAAAATACGTCTGACATTGCGCAGGTCGGCAACGCCTTTTTCCAGGCCGCAGCCATCTTTTATGAACGCCATGAACGCGTCACCGTATCTTTTTGCTAATATGTCGCGATCCATTATTTCTTTTCCATTGCTTTAATGAATGTCTCGACGATCGCCTTATCGTCCGCTTCGGTCAGTCTTTCCTGGATAACCTTGGCTGCCACATCTATCGTCAAGTTCACGATCTTATCTTTAAGCGCTTCCTCGGCCTTAGCCACCTCTGCCTTTATGCTTTCCTGTGCCTTGGCAAATATCTTCTCGCCGTCTTCTCTGGCAAGCTGGCGTATCTCCTCAGCGGCTACCCTGCCTTCCTCGATAGCGGTATGGATCCTCGCCCTTGCCTCGGCTTCGATAGTAGAAAGCCTGGACTCGTAATCGGCTTTTATGCTATTTACCTCGGCCTTGGCATCTTCTAGCTGTTTAAACTCTGAAGCAATGCGCGCTTTTCTGTCGTCAAGCGTTTTGAGGAACGGTTTCCACGCAAAGCGCTTCATTAAAAACAGCAGCACCAGGAATGTGATTACCTGTGCCACTATTTCATTTGTGCTTAAAAGTTTTAGCAGTTCCATATCGTTCCTTTAGTATTGCTTAGATCTTTCCTGCGAGACCGAACACAAAGACGAGCGCGTAAATGGTCAGCGCTTCTATGAATGCACATCCGGTCGCCATATTGATCAGTATCTTTGTAGCGGCTTCAGGCTGGCGCCCTGTTGCGTCCATAGCGGCAGCTACGGCCTTTCCCAATCCCATTGCCGATCCGAAAGCTGCGAGGCCTAGCCCCAGCGGCAGCCCTATTGCAAGCATCGATTTATAATCCATTCCCCACCTCCGATTTGTTGTTGCATTGTCCTGGTAAATCGTCCCGGGCAAGGCCATCTTTAAACACAGGCCGCGCCAAAGGACTGCCTCATTATTGAGTTTCTACACTTTCTTCTTCATGCGTTAATATTAACGTAAAATATATCGTTGTCAACAGGCAGAATACGAGCGTCTGGACTACCGCAACGATCACTGCCATAAACGAATTAAATATCAGGAGTGCGAGTCCCTTTAACCCAAACCCGGCGAATACAGCCAGAAGCATATCGTCGCCCCATATATTGCTTCGAAGACGAAGCGACAGGCTGAGCGGTCTTACAAGGAAAAGAGAAACTATCTCCAGGAAGAACATCATTATTGGTATGAAAAACAAGATCGCTACTATCCCCCGCGGTTTACCCGCGAGGTGGTCTATGAAGCCAAGGAATCCCATTGTCGAAATTCCTGCATATATTGTATAGAACGATACGCATATTGCCAATGCAAGCGTCGTCGACCAGTTTGCTGAAGGCGACTTCATAAACGGTATCAAGCCCGAAAGGTTCATGAATAGTATGTATATAAATAACGTACCGATAAAAGGAACGTATTTGCGCCCCTGATGGCCCATTATGCCGCATACAAAATCGTCAACGCCGCTTACGAACATCTCGAATGCACTTTGAAGTCTGCCGGGTATGAGAGCGGTTTTTCGTGACGCGATATAAGTGATTAAAACAATGGCAGTAATTATTATCGCGGAAAATATCACGTTCTCCCAGGCGATAATAAATGACGAAAAGGCGCTGCCCTCAAATTTTTCTGCAATGAGGGTTACTATGTTCGGCAGTTCGGGACTTTTGCTTACGACCGGTTCATGCATAATCTGCGTATTCCCATCATTATTACAACGGCGGTAAGGCCGGTTAGGAGTCCCGACACAGGAAATAATTTTGAGACAAGGATGAGAAAGCCTGTTAAGTAAAGAACCGGGAATTTAAGCAGCAGGAGTGCGGATAACTTTGCCTGCTCTTTTTTAAGAACGCTTATCTTCAGTATGTTTACTGTGAAATATAGATTCGCGGCGGACCATGCTGCGCCTACCATGAAACCCAATATCCACCTAATCGTGCTTTCCATCAAGCTCTTCCTCTGTTTTTAACGCCAGTCTTATTATCTTCACTGTTTCTATCACACTTGCAGCAAAACCTATTACCATACATATTACGTAGGTGAAATCCGGAAAATTAAATCTTTTATCAAGGTAGTTAGCCGCAAAATAACCAGCCAATGGGCCTGCGGCCATAGCTATGGGGATAAAAGATAGCAATCCACCTATTCTAATCCACTTATAAACTTTTGTCAATCTCTCGACGCACTCCTTGATTTTAACTGTCCTATTTACTTAAAGATTTTATCGATCTTGTTATAGCGGACGCCACTTCCTTGGCTGAGCTTATAACGCTTTTGGATGGTTTAACCCCAAAATCTACTGAAAGCGGCTGAATGCCTATAAGTATCGGGTCGCAATCGATGGACTTGGCGAAGTACTGCATCAGTACTTTTGCCGGCATTTTATGCGTAGAGAATGAAACACCGTCTCCTATATCCTTTGGTATGAGGACTACTATTGAGCCGGGCTTATCATGAAAATCTACGCTGTCTACCAGAAGAATATGTGATGGGTTGAATTTTTTGATATCGCCTGTAAGGTTTTCGGGGGCGGTTGCGCCTATAAATATTTTAAAATTGCGCTTCGAGGTCTTGAGGAGTTTCTTTACATTGTCCGCTACGAGGATGCCGGCAGTGTCGTCCCCCCTGAACTCAGAGCCTATGGCCAGGAGAGCTACTTTGTTAGCATTGGTAAGTCTACTCTTTAGAAACTTCTCCAGATTCGGCATGATAAGTTACCTTGAGCTTGTTCCTTTCCAATGCCGCAAGTTCAAATTCCTTGGTTGCCTCAAGAGCTTTCTTAAGGCATGAATCCACGCACTGGGCGCAATATATGCATTTACCCAGATCTATTTCGCATTCAAATTTCTTTTCGCCGACTTTTCTGATCTCGATAGCGCCTGCCGGACAATCTTTCATGCACAATTTGCAGCCTATGCATCTTTCGGGATGAAATATTATCTTTCCCCTGAACTTGTCAGGCATTACGGCTTTCGCGAACGGATATTTTGTAGTCGCAGGTTTTTTAAATATAGAATCGAGCACCTGCTTTAGCATTTTCCCTGGGCGGATCATCTGAGTATAATTCCTTTTAAAAATAGAGCTATGAATATTTGTAAAAATGCCAGTGGTGCCAGGATCTTCCAGCAGAAGCTTACCATCTGGTCTATTCGCAGACGCGCGAAAATTGTCCGGAGGACAGTCAGCGTGCATATTATTGCCAGCACTTTAACGACAAACAGCAGGAACCCTAATATCGGTGGCAGGTTTAAGCCGAATGGTATAAATACCGCGGCAAGAAGTGAGGCACCGACGATAGCCTCTATATCTATTCCCAGTCTGAAGATTGCAAGGAGCTTGCTGCTGTATTCAGTAAAAGTCCCTCCGACTATTTCCGTTTCTGCTTCAGGTATGTCAAATGGTACTTTTTCGAGCTTACCTAAGAGCGAGATGAGTGAAATAGTAAAGCCAAGAACATTTGATAGGCATAATATTGGATGAATGGAATAAAATACCGCCATCTCGCTTAAAGACCACGTATTTGCCAGAAGTGCCGGGGCCATAATGCTCATGAGCAGCGGAACCTCGTATGCAAACAGCTGAGTTAATGCGCGCACAGCGCCGATCCGCGAATATAGTGATGTCGAATACCATCCTCCAAGGAAGAAAGTCAGTGTCGGTATCGTCAATAAGTATAGGATGACTATAAGGTCGCCGCTGAAAGAGAGTAATGGTTTTGCGCTCCATAATGGGATGTAAAAGAAAGCGGTGACCGTTGCCGTTATCGCCAGTATCGGCATCATCCTGAACATGGACGGATTTGCCTCATCCGGGACGATCTCTTCTTTGGCAGATAATTTTATAAAATCTGCTAAGGGCTGGAACCATGGCGGACCTATCCTGTTCTGGAGGCGTGCATGGAATTTCCTGTCCAAAAATTCAGCGCCTAAGCCGAATATGCTTAAAAATAGAAAACCCGGGAATATTAAGATGTAGAATAAGTCTATCATTTTAAAAGTTTTGCCAGTTTTTTATTGAGATCGGTAAAATCTATTCCGTGTTCCTGATAGTATTTAATGCTATAAGAGTGGAGATCTTCCCATCTCATCACGTTTTTACTTCTCTTCCCTTGCTGTCTTACTCCGGTCAATCTGTCGGTGCAGGAGAAGCAGGGGTCGATGGCGGCGATGACTATCGGAAGGTCCGCAAGCTGCCTATCCTCAAGCATTTTTGCCACCGTCTGTATATTGGCTAAGGTCGGCGCTCTCACCTTTACTCGCTCGGGTTTTTCCGTACCATTAGCTTTAACGTAATGTAAATCTTCTCCCCGCGGCGCCTCGTATCTCGAAACGGCTTCGCCAGCAGGTATTTTCCGAGGGACTTTTACAGCGACAGGCCCGTCAGGCATGTTATTTATGATCTGACGTATTATGGAATAGGCTTCCATTAATTCACCCATGCGCACAAGTGTCCGGCCATATACGTCATTATGGTTATCGGTGATAACTTTAAATTTCACTTCCGCATATGCGGCATAAGGATCGTCGCGACGAACATCTCTATCGACACCTGAAGCGCGAGCCGTTGGCCCTACTGCCCCAAGCTTTAATGCGTCTTTATTTGAAAGGACGCCTACTCCGGACAGTCTCTGAATAAGAGTGGTCTCTTCGGTGGCGATTTGTATGTAATATTTTGTCCGCTCTTCAAGGGTATCCATGGCTTTAAGGATCTGCTTTGCCTGCTCCGGCGATACATCGCGGCGAACGCCGCCTATTGTATTTATGCCATAATTGACGCGGTTACCGGTAAGCATGGCCAGGATGTCCATCACAACTTCACGATCGCGCCACGAGTACATAAGGAGAGTATCAAATCCTACTTCGTGTCCGGCTACTCCCAGCCACAGTAAATGACTGTGTATCCTTTCGAGTTCACCAATAAGCGTCCTGATGTAAAGGGCGCGTTTCGGCACAGCCACGGCAGCGATCTCTTCTACAGCCTGCACGAAGCATGTGGAGTGCGAATGTGAGCATATCCCGCAGATACGTTCCGTCAGATATACGTCCTGGGTGTAGGTTCTCTCTTCGCAGGCTTTTTCAATGCCGCGGTGGTTGTATCCGAGTTTTGCAGAAAATTTCATTATCTTCTCACCACTTAAAGTTACGCTAAAACTCTCTGGTTCTTTTAAAGCCGGGTGCTGTGGTCCTATAGGAATGACTACTTTATGCATTGTTCGCCCCTTCCTGCTTTTTCCAGTCTTTACGTAAAGGATAATCCCCAACAGGCCAATCGTCGGAGAGCGGATATCTCCTGCCTTCCGGGAGCCCTTCAACCTTTGCCCCCAGCAGATCCATTAGTTCCCGCTCGTAAATGTCAGCTCCGGGGAAATAACCGGTTATAGTTTTTATTACAGGATTGTTCTTGTCTATGTTCAGTTTTATACTTAACATGATACCATCTTCCCGGGCGAGGTGGTATAGAAATCCAAGAGTTGCTCCTTCATCAAGGCCGGTTATAGTGCATAACATCGTAAAAGATAGATCTTTCATGGCATACTCAATAATAGTTGCAAAATTTTCCGGTGCAGCATCCGCAAAAATGCGCCGTTCTCTCGGAATCCTTATTTTTCCTTCCAGGAAACCGAACTTTTTTATTAAACTATTCTGAATGTCTGGTTCTTTTGTCATAAGTTGACTCACTTCTTATTCTTTTCTTCTTTTTTTTCGAGGCTTGCCAGTAATTTCACAACTCCGTCAATAATAGCCTTTGGGCTGGCCGGACAGCCCGGTATGTATGCCGATACCGGTATTACCTTATCTATGCCAGACTCTACGCTATAGCAGCCGTCAAAAACACCGCCAGAACATGAACAGGTGCCGACAGCAACGACAAATTTAGGCTCAGGCATCTGGTCATATATTCTTTTAAGTCTGCACTTTATCTGTTTTGTGACCGGCCCGGAACAGACCAGGACGTCGGCGTGCCTGGGTGTGCCTTTTAATTGTATGCCAAATCGCTCTATGTCGTATCGCGGGGTAAGCGCTGCCACTATCTCAATATCGCAGGCGTTGCAGGCACCAGTATTGAAATGGATTATCCACGGTGATTTTATCCTTGCCCAGGTAACAACCTTCTCTACTAATCCCATCTTTAATCTATCTCCTGAAAAGAATGACCAGGCCCGTTATCGCGGCCAGTATATAAATGACTGCTACGACAAATGATCCGCCGGTTAGTGCCGGAACGGTTGCTATCGTGAGCGTGAATACGTGCAAAAGTGTAAAAAAGAAAGCAAACGGGAAAAATTGACTGTAATCCGGCTGCATCTGATTTGTTGGGGCATCTTCGCCGCAGGCGTATGATTTCCCCTCGCCTTCACCATGAGTTTTCGGCTTTGCAGAAAGTGTCGAAAGAAATCTGGCGAATAGCATCATAGCGATAAGAACCACTACAAAAGCTACCGGGGGTGTCAGTAATATTCCATTCATTTTATTTCTCTAACCTTTCAGATTGCGCAGGTTTCTTACATCAAGGGAATTCGTATGTCTGAATACAGACAGTGCTATACCTGCTGCTGTGGCCGCTATAACAACCTCTATGATTATGATGGTAATAGCAATGCTCTGTGCCAAAGCTGTCCGGCCTGTTAATTGGCCGGCTAAGATAATAAGAAGCGTTACCGCTTTGATCAATAATTCTATTCCCACGACAGCGCGTATCATGCTGCGCGTAACTACCAGGCAGTATGCCCCGCATATAAGTAATAAGACTATAAAGAAACCTATCATTTGGTTTTCTTCTCCTCAAATAATATTACTATTCCCAAAGCGCCGGCGATCAGTATTATGACTTGTCCGATAACATCAAGGCGGCGGAAATCCCACAATACCGTCTGGACGTCGGGCTGCGCCACAGCAAGAGGTGCGATGGTAAAATCTTGTTTCAGCTTTAACGCTATAAGAACCGCGCCTACTATCGCTAATATTACAGGAAGATAAATATATCTTTTCATCCTGTCTTTAGATACCTGCAGAACTTCTTTATGTGTCAGAGGTTTTGTCATGCTTATAGTGCTGACAAATATGGCCGTTATCAGTCCCGCGCAAACTGACAATTCAAAAACCGCTGCCAGCGGCGAATTCATCCTGAATATCATCACAGATATGAGAGCGCTTGTGATGGCAAGGCCTATCGCAGCTTTTAATAAGCTTCTGCCCATAACAGTCCAGATCGCTGCAAGTGTCGTCAGTATTAAAATAACCAGATCGATATTCATATTTACCTTATCAGTAGTTCCTTAACGGGTGATATAAATACATTGTATACAAACGGGAAAAATATCCCGGCGCCTACAGTTATTGCGGCCAGGATTATCGAAACTGTAATAACGCCCGTATCCGCATCTTTTAAATTCTCAAATCCGTTTTTAAGCTTTCCGAAAAATACGCGGCGCTGCATTGACAGGAAATATGCCACAGTTATTATGCTTGCAAGTATGGCAAGGGCTGCATATGTGTATTGACTTGCCTGCCAGAGGGCAATGACTATGATGACCTTTGACCAGAATCCCGATAACGGAGGGATGCCGCAAGTGGAAAGAAACGCTATGATTGATGTTGCTCCGGTAACTGGCATCTTCTGTGCGATGCCGCCCATCTTATTCATGTCGCATGTCCCTGTTTCTTTTTCTACCGCTGCCGAATTTACGAATAAGAGAGATTTGAATACAGAATGATTAAATAAATGGAATACGGCTCCCACGATTCCGAGAGGTGTGCCGGCGCCTAATCCTAACAGTATGTAACCCATCTGACTTATGCTGGAATACGCAAGCATCCTTTTGAAGTTATCCTGGCCTATAGCAGCCAGCGCGCCGACAAATATCGAAATTGTTCCTATGAGCATTATGACATTGTTTATGGGCTGATCAAACGGAAATAGCGAAGTGACTATCCTGATCAGCGTGTATATACCAGCCGCTTTGGTGACTACGCCAGCTAGAAGGACCGACACCGGTGCCGGAGCTGCTGTGTATGCATCGGGCAGCCATCCATGGAAAGGCACAAGTCCGCCCTTCACAAATAGGCCGCATATAAATAGTCCCATTGCCAGCACCACCAGTGTGCTGCTGCGTGAATTTGCTATGGCGAGGGCTATATCCGAAAAGGATGTGCTTCCGGCTACTATGAATAATAAGCCTACAGATGTCAGCATCAGGACTGTAGCTACTGAAGACAGGATCAGGTATTTAAATGAGCCCTCGAGGGCATCCAGGTTTTTCGGATAAGCTATTAAAAGGAATGACGAGACGGCAGTTATTTCCATAAACACATACAAAGAGAACAAGTCTTTTACCATTACTATGCCGCTCATACCTAACGACGCCAGAATGAGAAGGTTTTTAAATTTAAATCTGCTATCATCGTTCGGCATAGTGTATCTTGCCACGAAAAGGCTTGCGATAGATACCATACCAATGCATATGAACATAATAAAGGTCAGGTGATCGACAAAAAAGCTTACCTTAAAGAAGGAATCTATCTGTTCTAGCGAATTATTTCTTAATACCGGATGGTGGAATATTACCGCTGCGATCTGGAGGATGAATATGACAAGAGCAAACCAAAACGCAGCTTTCCGGGTCTTCTCATTGGCTGCGAAGACGAGGTTCAGTATGATTACTCCGAAAAGCGGTATCAATATCATTAAAGACGGCACTATTTATTCTCCAAGTTTATTCAACCACCTGCAAGCTAAGTGCATAGGTCTCAAGACCTATGCCAAGTTTATTCAGATCGCGCGGATAAGAAATATTATTACTGCACCCGCGACACCTATTGACCAGACTATATATGTTGCGTAATTGCCTGTATGCAGCTTTTTAATAATGCCTGATGTTCCGTTGGTCACCATTACTACAAAGCTGTTGTAAAACCAGTCGATCGCTTTATCAAATCCAAAAGCGATTTTAGAAAAAACATTTATTATGTTAAGGCCGATATTGTAAGGATCGAAGAATCTATTCTCTGCCTTATCGTAAATATTTTCAAGCACAGGTGCATGGCGTATATGATCCGTTGCTTTTATTGCCTTACCTGTCTTTTTGATGCCATAAATATGGTTTAATACGGCTAGTACGAGAACTACTATTGTGATGATCACCAGCATCGCACTTGTCGGCATGCCTGAGAAATTGTGGCCTTCCAGCCGTTCTCCGAGTATGGGTTGTATTAAATTGTTGAGTGGAAGCGCGTTCCAAAGTCCGAAGAGAATACATAGGAAGGCAATGACTACCATTGGAATAAGCATTCGTATCGGAGCTTCTTTAACGCTTTCCTTGCCATCCCCTTTTCCTAAAAACGCCGCATGACCCAATTTTAAGAAAGAAGCTGCCGTGAGGAATGATCCCAATATTGCAGCTATGTAAAATATCATTCCCCGCTCCATAGCCCCGTCATAAAT
>Ga0172381_10002323_pt1 | contig 21114 bp, 27 predicted proteins | sample Leawel6488metaG_FD_119754 | JGI IMG/M metagenome (GOLD analysis project Ga0172381, IMG submission 119754) | Leachate microbial communities from a municipal landfill in Southern Ontario, Canada - Leachate well 64-88 metaG | ecosystem: Engineered > Solid waste > Landfill > Unclassified | place...
CAAGAAAAGGAAGAAGAGAGTCATTAATGTTATCACTCCGGAAAAATTAGATGAACTGGTAAAGAAAGGCAAGACTAGAGGTTTTGTGACTTTTTCTGAGATTTTGAATTATTTTCCCAATATTGAAGAAAACATGATTGAATTAGACCAGATGTTCGGTAAATTGGAACAGTTGAGTATCGATGTGAAAGATTCTAAAGGATATTTGGATACCAGCGATACAACTAAGAAGAAAGGAAGGAAAAGAGCTTCGACCGGAAAGATTGATTCAATCCAGTCTTATTTAAAGGAGATTGGAAGAATTGATCCGATTACCGCTCGTGATGAGAAAGATTTAGCTAGAAGGATTGAAGCCGGAGATGAAGATGCAAAAAGGAAATTAGCTGAAGCCAACTTAAGATTAGTGGTTTCAATTGCTAAGAAATATATCGGACGCTCTCCTAATTTAACTTTGCTTGATTTGATTCAAGAAGGTAATTTGGGATTATTTCGTGCGGTAGAGAAATTTGATTGGAGAAAGGGATACAAGTTTTCAACCTATGCCACCTGGTGGATTAGACAAACCATTACTCGTGCTTTGGCTGATCAAGCCAGAACTATTCGTATTCCGGTTCACATGATTGAAACTTTGACTAAGTATACTCAAGCCAAGAGAAAATTATTGCAGGAATTAGATAGGGAACCGTTAGATGAAGAAATTGCAGCGGAAATGGGAATTGAAGTTGAGAAGGTGAGACACTTAGAGAAGATTTCTCAAAAAGCTGTTTCACTTGAAACTCCAGTGGGAGAAGACGAGAAAGACAGTGTTTTGGGTGAGTTTATCAAAGATGATAAGATTGAATCTCCTGCTTCTCAAGCTGGAAGAACATTATTGAGGGAGCATTTGGATGAGATATTTAAAGATTTGGCTGAAAGAGAACAGAAGATTCTTTCGATGCGTTTTGGTTTAGAAGACGGAGTTACTCATACTTTGGAAGAGGTAGGACAGGAGTTTGGCGTAACCAGAGAAAGAATCAGGCAGATTGAAGCCAAGGCGATTGAAAAAATCAGGGGACACAAGGATTTGAAGAAATTAGAGGGATACTAAGAGGGTTGAAAAAAAAGCGAAAATGACTATAATGTAATAGTCATTCATTCCGGTGTGGCGCAATGGTAGCGCGGTTGCCTGTTAAGCAATAGGTTGTAGGTTCGAATCCTACCACCGGAGCCAATTTGATGTAGTTATAACCTGTTTCTCCTTTATTAAAACTTCGATTAATTCGGTTGGTTTTGCTTTGATGATAGTTTTGTCCTTTATCCAGATTCCGTCCCAGAAAAGGGCTAAATAAAGCCTTTTAATGGGGTCTGGAGCCTTAACATAGGACCCATGGATATCTCTGGCTAAAGATAAAATGTTTCTCATTGTATCAACGTCTACATTTCTTTGATTTTCTATCTTTTCTATCTGTTCCTGTATTTTTTCTATTCCTAAATCAAGTTTGTCTCTTAATCTAATAAAGCTTTCGTCTTTAATGGTTCCAGATAGTAGTTTTTCTTCTGCTGTTTCTTTTTTCTTTTCTAGTGCAGCTTTCTGATTAAGTAGGCCTCTCTTATCTTTATTAATTCCTTCCTTTTTCTTTTCATAGAATAATTTTACTTTTGAAACTACAAGAGCAATGAAGCTTTCGTTGAATTGTATATTTTTGAATTGGTCAGAAATCATTTTTTCTAGCTTTCCTGCTTCAATGTTTTGTCCCTCATTGCTATGTTTTTGTCCGCTCAATATGCAGTGGTAGTAACTTATATTTTTCTTTTTGTGTATTTCTGCGGTGTATTTTTGTCCGCAGATACCACAATAAATAAAACCTCTTAGTAAAAAATTATGTATTCTTCTCCTGCAGGCATGTCTATTATGGTCGTCCATTATTGCTAAAATATTTTTGTGTTGGGCGAGCGTTATCATTAGTTCATGATTTCCTTTTCTTTCTTGTTTATTCCAACTCATTATTCCAGCATAGAAAGGGTCTTTAAGGATGTTTATCATTATGCCATTACATATCTTTTTGCCTTGTCTGGCAGTTAATCCTTTTTCGTGTAGAATGTCAGATATTTCTACTGCAGAATAGTTTCCAGTTAAATACATTTCTAAAGCTTCTTTTATCAAGTCCCACCTTTCTGGATCATTTACAGTTATTTTTTCTCCATTAACTTCTTTATTAAGGTATCCTAGTTTTGCCAATCCTGGCCACCATCTTGATTCAAATTTCTCTTGCATTCCTTTTTTTGTTTTTCTACTATTAAGATCTGATTGAAATTGATTCATGGCGGCAATAACTAGATCCATCACATTTCCTTCTGCAGAATCATCTAGCATTGGTTGTGCTACAGAAATAAGCGTTATTCCGGCCTTTTTAAGAATAGTTTTAATTGCTAAATGTATGCCGACTCCTCTAGCTAATCTATCTGTTTCTTGAACAAGAACCGCTTTTATTGATTTATCTTCTTGGCACCTAGAGAGCATTTCTTGAAGAGCTGGTCGCTCAATCGTTGTTCCGCTTTTTCCTTCGTCCCTGTAGATATGGCTTATTTTATAATTATTATTTTTAGCGAAGAGTCCGCAGAATTTTTCTTGAGCATCCAAAGAATAGCCCTCTCGTGCTTGTTCTTCGGTTGAAACTCTACAATAAATTAATGCGTTTTCCATATGTTTATTTTTTTATTAATCACATTATGCCGCGAACGTTTAACAAGTCAAGTTTTAATCAGTATTATTTGTTGTTTTGGAGGCATTGTTTTTATAATCTAGTTCTATTTGTTTAATCAAAATCTCAGCAAGTCGATTGGCTGCTTCTTCTATCCAAACTGATTCTTTATTATTTTGATAATCAGAACTTTCCATTTTAATAAATAATTATCTCCAATCTATTGTTGATTCTTTGTCTGCAAATTCACACCATGGGCCACCTTCTTTCGGTATAACCATCCATTGCCCATCTTTTTTTCTCATTTCTTCTCCTTTGTAATAAGGTTTCTTCTTTTTTGAAAAATAAACTTCTTTCTCTTGTGTTTCCTTAATATTGTGTTTCCTTTCTATGGAGGTTGCTGTAGTAAACTCAAGAAGTTTATCGTATAAACCCTTGAAGTTTATATTGTAAACTTCAGAAAATTCCTTCAGCGATTCTATTTTTATGGTTTTCCAGATCGTTTTTTTAAGAAGTAGATATCTGTTATTGCATTTCATTCCCAACCTTTGTTTTTTAATGATTTTCCAGAATTCAAGATACTTTATACTTTCGATTACTTTATTCCGACTTATGTTTAATTCTTTGCCCATTAAATTTATTGATGGCCATGTTTTTTGCCATTTATTTACGTGCCTACAAAGAGAACAATAAACACCAACTGAATAAATACCAAGGAACTTTGAATATCCATCTAAAAATTTATCATCTATCATAAATCTGCCTTTTTCTCTCAAATCACGTATTTCAAATTTTTCTTGAAAATTATCAATCATATTTTGGATAAATTTATTAAATAAAAAAACCTGACTATATTCAGGTTACTTTATTTTTCAAGAGAGAGATATCATATTAAGTCCCCCCCATTTATATTCGCATTTTCTTTTGGAGGGAGATGATTTTCCCTACATAAGAATAATCAATTCTTTTACATTTGTCTTCAAATTCTTTATTAGTTAGGGCAGCGATTTCTTTATGTGACAATTCTTTGTTGTTTTTATGCAAATTATATATAAATTCACTCCTTTTTTTAACTATATTACTTCTTTTTCTAATTTTTCCTATCTTAGAACTTTCATCTTTATATTTTTTAAGGTAGGATTTTATTAATTTTCTATTTTTTTCAACAAAATCCTCTAAATCGTTGCCACTTATTGATGGATGAAGTTTTATTATTATTGGATAATTTTCAAAACTGTTTTTAAGTACTTCTACAGTATGAACAGGCCCCATTTTCATCTTTTCATTTAACTTTAAGGTTAATCGCATATCCTCAATAATGCATAAGTTGGTTCTTTCTACGGAGTATTTAGATAGGAAAAAATAGAATCTTTCATTATATAAAACATAAAATTTGAAGAAATTGATTATGGTTGTGTTAGTGGTAGGGAAGTCTTTAATTATTGATTTCGTGTAATCATTGATATCCGTGTATAGAAGATTATTCAATTCTTCTGGGCAGTAGAAGAAATTTGTAATGCCACCCTGTTTTTCTATTGTTTTTTTAAGCTTTGCAGATAGCTCAAGACCATCTAATGGTATTCTTAATTTTATCCTCAATAATTTTGCTCGATGCTGGAATTTATTAGAATCTACGTAGTAGTCCGTGTAGTTTATTAGTTTTTGGTGTGACTGATCTTTCATGGTCTTATTATGCCAAAAACCGCTATTTTTAACAATAGGTTATTTGATGGAATTTTTATTGTTGATGGCATTAATTATTCCTCCAGAAATGAATACCACAATAGCTGATATAAAATAAATTAATGGCCAGCCTTCCGAATAAGTCATCGCACAGTAAAGAGATAAAAGGATAAGGATTATTGCTGCCACTGTATACATGTTAATTTTCATAATGTTTTTAGTTATTTTAATAATAGGTCATTAAATTTATTTATAATCGTTTTTGTTCTAATCTTATAATCAATTTTTTCATCTGTTTTGTTGATTAAAGTATCGTAATTAAAAATAATGGCATCTCTCCAATCAATGGCAATTTTTAGTAATTCGCTTTTGTCGTTTTTGTATTTTTCTCTAAGTTGTATATACTTTTCCTTTACTTCTATCAATTTCTGTATGTCATTGCCAAATTTTTCTATATTTTTATTAGCCTTTTCAAAACCTTCGCTATTTATTAATTCTATTGTTTGTTTGACTGAATTAGATTCTAGTTCTTTAAGTATTTTTGATAAGATTTTTTCTGCTTGAGAATCAATAAATCCGATTTTGACATTTATTAAAAAATTATTAATCCACATTTTTTTACTTTGTTTTTTTAATAATATATTTTATTAAATCTATTAATCCTGTAATCATACCGATTATGATTAAAAGATTAAATACTCCAATGCCTCTGCCTATTATCGTATCTGTTCCTAAAAGATTTGATAGTCCATAAGCAACTAATCCTAATGGAATTGCATAATTCCATTTTAATATATTTTTGTTAAGGTTATTAATCCATTCTCTGTATGTCATTTTTTTATAAGTTATAGAAATACTTTATTTTATCTTTTTTATTTTTTTCTTTCTTTTTAGCATAGTCGATCATTGCTCCGATTATGAATCGGAGAACTATTATGCCGATAATCATTTCAATATAATTCATATTTAGGTTTATTGGTTTTTTATATACAAAAAGCCCACCACAGGTAGTAGCCGAAACTACTCATACCGGTTTCCCGATATGGCAAGACATGCGACCCCATGATGGGTTCTTTATGCATGTCTTGACTTCGAGCCATGCCTTTATTGCTAAAGGTTTAGGCTATTTTATTTAATTGTATTTTTATTTTATCACTTTTTACAAAGTTAATCTAGTTTTTTAAGTTATTTGTAGGTTATTTATCTTACCCTATTGACTAATTTATATTTTTGATTTATTATTACCAATATGGGAACAAATATAAGTGTAATCTATAGAAATGAAATTATTAGGTAAGAAATTATTGAGCGATTTTAAGCAAAAACATGCTAATGCTCGGTCACAAATTGATTCGTGGATGGCGGAAATCGAAGGAACAAAATGGGATGATCCCCACGACATTAAAAGAAGATACCCTAAGGCCAGTGTTTTAGGAAACCAGCAGGTTATTTTTGATATCTGTGGTAGTAAATATAGGCTTTGGGTCTCGATTACTTATAAGAGCGGAATGGTGCTCGTAAGGAACATAGGAACACATGATGAATATGATAAGTGGAAAATAGACAAGTAAAAATATGATTAAAATTAAAACAATAAAAACCGAAAAAGATTACGAAGAGGCACTTAAGTTAGCTGAGATGTTGATAGGGCAAGATCCAAATCCCGATTCAGAGGAGGGAGAACGACTTAGTATTTTAAGTTCTCTTATCGAAAGCTATGAGGCAGGTTTATTCCCAGAGACTCTTCCTGGTCCTATTGATGCAATAAAATTTAGGATGGAACAATCTGGACTTAAACCAGTTGATTTGATTCCTTATATTGGTAGCAGAAGTAGAGTATCAGAAATTCTTTCTGGTAAACGTCAATTAACTCTTGAGATGATAAGAGCTCTTGAAATAGGATTGGGCATTCCAGCTAAGGTATTAATAAAAAATCCTGACCAGGGAGGTGATTCGCAATATCACAATTGGGATAGTCGCCTCGTCTCGGAGATGGAGAATCGTGATTATTTCGAAGGTGCTTCGTTAAAAGACACTAGTAAGATAGAATTGTTGCAGAAATTTTTTTTAGGATATCCAACTCAAGTCTTTGGAATGGCACGAAAATCTAACTATAGATCTTCGCCTCTTACGGACAAACACGCATTGGCTGCTTGGGCTACTTTTGTTGTAAAAAAATCTAAAGAAATAAAAACAATTAAATATAAAGCTGGGGTTGTTGATGTTGGTTTCATGCAAGAAATTGTGAAATTGAGCGTGAAAGAAAATGGTCCCATATTAGCTCAAGAATATCTAAAAGATCATGGAATTATTTTAGTGATAGAACCTCATTTTCCAAAAACTCGCTTAGATGGAGCAGCAATTTTATTAAATAATGATAATCCAGTTATTGGATTAACCTTAAGACATGATAGATTGGATAATTTTTGGTTTACATTGATGCATGAGCTGGCTCATATTGTTTTGCATTACGATCAAGAAATTAATCTTTTTTATGATGAGTTAGATGATATTAAAGGATTTGATATTAATATTAAAGAACAAGAGGCTGACAGTTTAGCTAGTGAAGTTTTGGTGCCATCAAATAAATGGGAAATTAGTGCAGCAAGATTGCTTCCTTCGTCTATAGCCGCAAATAGTTTGGCAAAAGAGTTGGGCGTGCACGTTGCTATTATTGCTGGAAAAATAAGATATGAGGGCGGGAAATGGAGTTACTTAAATAGTATTATTGGTCAATCAAAAGTGAAGCAATATTTTTCAAAAAATAAATAAGTTAAAATATGTTTAATTCAAAGCATTACATACCAATATTAAAGTGGAAACGTGCCGAACAAGAGGCTCTTAAGGCACTGGAAGAAAAAGAAAAAGACGCTATGACGCCCTTAATTGAATTGGTAATGCCAACGGTTGATCCTTTTTATAAAAAAGAAAACAAAAGAGTTAAAAAGACCCAAGAAGAGATGCTTACAGGAATAGTAAAAAAATTCAAAGAAGAAAGAATTAATAAAATTCCTGAAGAACTTTTACAATGCTGGGGTCTTACATCTATATTTCTTGATTTTACCTTGCTATATGAAGATCAATTTACAACCCAATTAAAGATTGATAGCCTTAATAAAATAATACCAATAGGGTCAAGCCTAGGTCTTAAAATAATACCAGTTCTTAACTTAAATGATGATAAAGAAATAAAAAAGACAATTTGTTTACTTTTTGAAAAATATAAGCAAGGGATTTGTTTAAGAATAATGCCTTCTGATCTTGTGGACGTAGAAGAGTTAAATGTAAAAATTAAAACTTTTTTGTCCGATTATCGTTTGCATAGAGAAAATATTGATTTACTTATTGATATTAAAGATAAAGAGAGTGAAAAAGAAGGTAGTCAATATTTGCAATTTTTAGCTAAAAGTCAAAAAATAGAACACTTAACAGAATGGAGAAATTTTATTTTTGCAAGTGGATCATTTCCGGAAGATCTTTCTGGATGCAGATTAGATGAGCCAAAATTTCTTCCTCGTTTGGGTTGGAAAAATTGGCTACATGTTAAATCTCAAAAAATAGTTAGAACTCCTAATTTTGCTGATTATACTATTAGAAATCCAATTTTTAAGGATTATCTTCAATATTATAGTTCAACTACTAGTATCAAATATACAGTCAATGACGATTGGCTGATTATGAAAGGAAAGGTAAGGGAATATGGACTTTATTTAGTAAATGCGAAACTTTTAGTAGAGGACACTAGTTATTTTTATGGAGAAAATTTTAGCTGGGGAGATAAGAATATTGCTCAAAAAGCAAAACATTATTATCAATATCGTAAAAATCCATTAATCAAAGGAACTGGTCGTGCGGAAGATTGGATTGCATGGGGCATTAATCATCATTTGATGCTAGTAATAAATCAGATCTCCAGCCTTCCCTAGAAATTAAAAGAGTATCTCTTACATTTTTTTTAAGAATATCCATACTTACCACATTGGCTAGTCTTTCATATATTACTTCTCGTGGCTTAGATCTAAATCCTGTTGCTTTATTTCTTTTTTCTAGTATTTGTAGAGCTTCTTCTCTCCACAAAAGTTGTGCTATAGAAGACCCAACTTGTTCTTTATTTTTTTCCGCTTCACGAATAGTATTAAAAACTATTTCATTATTTGAATCAATTTTTGCGACCACGATGCCCCACCAATCAGGAACAATATTTATAGCATTATATAAATGATGCTTCCCGACAACCAAAGTTAATTTGTCAAAGACGGTATTATATTCCTTCATTTGTTCACGTAAGCGATTAAGAGTATCTTTATCACTTTTTATTTCGTAACCATGCATAATACCATTTATGACAGCGATGTCTATTCTTGCTATTCCATGCTTGACTCCAAATTCTTCAAAAATTTGGGCTGGATGTTTATTTTCGGTTCTATATTTTTCTAAATCTTTTTCTAAAATAATTCGTAAAGCATTACGGATGACTTCGTCATTTGTGAATGCAAGATTGTGAGAATTATTTTTTTTCATAATACTATTAAATAGAAATAAAATATTACTTTTATACTACCATAATTAATAAAAAAGTGGAAGCTATATTAATACTAGTTTTTGTATGAAAATGAAAAAACTACATAAATATAGAAGTGTAGTTTTTAATTTAATTATCTTTTCTGTTCGTTATGGGAAATAGATGTTTGACTGCTAATTGTAACATGCAAGTTATTTGTAATATCGTTGCTACTATCAGTAATTTGAAGCTCCATTCTTCTAATCCGAATCCCCAAATTTTTGTTGCCTGCAAGAAAGAGAAACTGAAAATAATAATAGTCTCTATTCCTAAAAAAGCGAATAGCATGTTCAGTGTTCTTCCTTTTAGTCTTATGTCTTGATCAAGGGCTTTATTTTTTAATTCTTCTTTTTCTGCCCTTATTTTTGACATAACACTAATAGGTTCATTATTATAGGGACGATGATAAAAAAAGTTATTAATAAGTTGATTATCTTTTGCTATTTGTTTTAATTTTTTAGTTTCTTCAATATAAATTCTATCTTGGGATCCGCCCCATGTTTTAATTTCATTACCAATTTTTACTTTTTTTCCTTTAGTCATGTTAATCAGGGAAAATATTTAATCTTTCGAGTCTTATTGCCATAGCCGCTACGGATACATTAAATATGTCAGCACATTTTTCAATATTCTTAATTTCACCCCAGGCCTTTCTTATTAATTCTTCTGGCATAATTAATGAGGCAGCAAAATTATTAGCCTCTGTTTCAATATTTGAGTAAGCATGACTATCAGCTCTATACATTATTGACGCTCCATCTAAAGAGACTTCTCCATCTATTATTACTTTGTTTTCTTTGAGAATATCTTGATGTAGAAAGTAATGCCCTAATTCATGAGCAGTTGTGAAATATTGTCTGGTTTTAATTTTGTTTTTATTAATAACTATAGCGTATTTTTCTTTTTCGAGTACAATTGCTCCCGATAGGCTATCGTCTAATGTGCTACTTGAGATTATGACTAAATCAGCCCTATCTTTTAATATTGCTTCAAATGGAAAAGGAGAGAGTCCTTCTGGATTATATAACTTTGCTAATTCTTCTGCTTTTTGGCAGATTTCTCCTATGCTCATAATATTAAAATCATTTTAGCCTTTTTTTATAAATATGTAAATGTGTGTTTTTCCCACGATAGATTTTAATTGTCAGATATGTTTATAGGTTTTATTCTTTTCTCTTAATCTTTTTAGTCTTTGCTCATAAGATAATCTAAGGATGTCTACTTCTTCGGTTGCAACTATTTCGTGTCTCAAGCCAAACTCGTCTTTCTTTCTTCTTTCAAGATATTTTAATGCTAATTCTGGATTTCCTTTTAATCCATTTATTACTTCTTGTCTGGCAAGAAGAATTGGCCTCTGCTTAAGTAGGTGTTTTCGCTCCGAAAACTCAGGATTTTCGTTCTGATAATCATATAGCGTTGACTTGCCAATATCTGCATAAAGACAAGCTTCTTCATCGGTTCCACCTAATGCAAAAACCTCCTCTAATTTTCGGAGTATTATTTTATCAATTTTATGTTTCCTTCCTTTTTTATTCATGCTATAATACTATTACAAGTAATCTTATTTAGGTCGATTAATTTCTCTTTTAACATCCCCATATATGCCCAGTTTTCTAGTGTTATAGTTAACTCTGGAGAGGGGAGCCAATATGAAAAAGTATCGAGAGACCGGTTACGGTCAAAATATAAATAGTTTAATAATCAAGGCACCTCTTTTTGAGGTGTTTTAATTTATGAATTGGAAAGAATTTTTTAGTAGATGGATTAGATTAATGCCGTTGGTCATAATTATTTTATTTGGGCCAATTATTATGTTTTTCTCGAATGCTGATCGAGAAGATATCGCGATATTTATTGCTCTCGAATTTGGAATTCTTGGGATATTACAAATACCTATGAGCGAGACATTTATTAGCCCCCTATTTAATTGTAGTATTCGAGAGGTTGTAACTAAAACGGATATAGGTGAAAACCAAAAGTATTATCATTTGTCGATTAGAAATTATGGATTTATTTCGGCTAAAAATGTAAAAGTTAAAATAAGAGACGATGAAAATAAAGGATGGATAAATTTAACCCTTCCTTTTCGTAAAATTCTTGAAGAAAAGGGAAAAGACGCTACTTGTATGGAAAATTTATCTCCCGGAGAGGAGAATCAGTTTGATTTAGGGTTCATAGACTCATCAGAAATTTTTTCCTTAATGGTTAATATCTATCCTTTTAGCGAAAAAACGGCTATAAAGAAAAAAGATAGTCAGTTATATTTTATTGAAGTTACGGCTGACAATACTAATCCACATCGTTTTAAAATGGATATTGAAAACAATGGATATAGTTCTTTATTAATCAATGTGTTTTAATTTATAAAAATATGGAAGAAAAAATTATTCTCCATGCTAAGTGGCTTATCAAAGCTCCTTTAATAAAGGTGTTTAATATAATAACCGACCTTGAAAAATGGCCTGAGTATTTTCCGAAAGTTGCAGAATCTATACAGGTCATAAAGCATGAGGGAAATAATTTGGAAATAGCCGCAACTGTTAAATCGTTCGGCCAAAATTTTCCAGTAAAAATGAAAACTCAAATCCTCCCTGGAAAGGGATTCATTTCGGACAATGAAAGCTCTAAATTTGGAACCTCTGGCCACGAAGAATTATTTCTCTCTGAGCATCCAGAAGGAACCGTAATAGATTACACTTATCAAGTTGTCATCCATAAACGCTGGCTCCGTATAGTTGCACAACCATTAATTGAATGGTTTTCTATGAAATACTGGCAGAAAGCTGTCATAGATGAGTTAAGAAAAAGGCTTGAGAGATAAGCCTTATCTACAACTAAAGTATATTGACATAAGGTTATCTACGATTTGCAACGGTAAACGTAGATAAGAAAAATTTTATCTACGGTAAATGATTAATAGGCTTAAAAATTTAACGCCGCCCGTGGTTTAGTGGTAGAAACCGACTTTTGTCGGTTTTTGCTTTGTGATATAATCAAAACATGAAAATAATTAAAGAAATAAGCGGAAAAGATATTGGATTAAGTGAGGGAGAAAGGTTTGATAATCCATACCTTCTCAGAAAAGCAGCCAGAGCAGTAGTCTTTAATGATGATAACGAAATTGCTTTTCAATTTGCCACCAAGCATAAATATTATAAACTTCCCGGTGGAGGAATTGAAAAAGGAGAAACAATAGAAGAAGCCCTTAAAAGAGAAGTTTTAGAAGAGTCGGGCTGCAAAATAGATATTATTGATGAATTGGGTATTATTATAGAATATAGAAATCAATTTAATATCTTGCAGATATCATATTGTTTTTTAGCTAAAGTTGTTGGAGAGATAGGCGCTCCCAAGTATGAAGAAATAGAAATTAACGAAGGTTTGACTCCAATATGGGTTTCTTTAGAAAAAGCAATTAACTTAATTGAAGAGGTTAATACAGATAATTATCAAGGAAGATTTATAAAAGAAAGAGATTTGTTGTTTCTTAAAGAAGCTTTTAATTTAATCAATAAAAAATAATAAATAAAAAAAATATGAGTCAAAATAATTCAGCCGTTTATGGTCTTGGTTTTATCGGTGCTGCTATCTATTTTATCGGTACAGCGACAACATTTTGGATGGGATTTATCGGTCTTTTGAAGGCAATGGTTTGGCCGGCATTCTTGGTTTACTATGCTTTTCAAATTTTAGCCAAATAGAATACTTAAATAATTTAAACTATGGAAAAGGTAGCAGTTTTGGTCTGTAATTTTGCCTCAATTAATGAGGCAACTATTAATAAATATAACATTGTCCAAATTGTATCTACGCCCTATTGGCCGGAAGGAGATTCTTTGGTTGGAGACAATATCTTTCAGAAAATGAGAGATGCACGCAAGAAAGGGATAAAATCAAGCCCCAAAACTTCGCAACCATCAATGGGAACTTTTAAGAAATACTTTGAAGAAGCGCTTAAAAATAACGATGAAGTTATTTGTATTACGATAAGCTCTAAAATTTCAGGGACATATAATGCCGCTTTACAGACTAAGAAATTATTTAGCCCTGACATTCAAGAGAAGATACACATTATTGATTCTAATAATATTGATGCGGCGGAAAGTCTTTTAGCGATTAAGGCGATTGAAATAATTAAAAATGAAAAAGACATCAAGGCGGTAGTTGAGAAGATTAATTCCTATATCCTTAAAACATATTTCTACGGCATGACCGAGAATCCGGATCAGATGGAAGCGGGAGGAAGAATCAGTCATGTTTTGGCGGTAATCCTTTCTCAGATGCAAAAAATTGGAATGAGGCCGATACTGCATATGGATGACGGAGTTGTTAAAGCAGCCAATCTTAAAATGAATGCTAAAGATATCTCCGAAGCATTATTTAAGCAATTTGAAGATATTAACAAAAAATCATTGACGGAAGGAAAGACTTATCGAGTCGCAATCAGTCATGCCGATAATATTATCGGGGCAGAAAAGTTAGAACAGATGTTCCTCGAAAAGCATCCTTCTCAAGTTAAGATCGATTTTATAAGTATGACAGGCGTTTTTATCGGTTCTCATGTTGGTCCGGGAACTTTAATGTGTTGTACTTTAGAAGAATAGCAAATATCTATGGAATACAAAAAGGCAATCAGCGTTTTATCAAAAATAATGGATAAGCATCTGCTTGATACCGAAGAAAAAGAGGCAATTAAAACTGCAATCGGAACTCTTGATTGCGGTTCGTTGGCCGAAAACCGATTTAAAAAAATAATAAAAGGAAAAAAATCCAAAAAAGAAAAGGATATTATGTAGCAATCCTTTTAATTAGAATGGTTTCTTGGTAGAATTAAAGTATTATTATGCCAGAAAAAGGATTAAGCGAAAAAAGAGCTTTAGAGCTAAAGAGCAAATTCGGTTCAAACATAATTCCATCAAAAGATAGGGTTGCTTGGATTTCAATTTTATTTTCTCAATTTAAAAGTCCTCTAATTTATATCCTAATTGTCGTTGGGCTTATTTCTTTGTTTTTCAAAGAATATATAGATGTTATTTTGATTTGGTCGGTGATAGTGCTTAATACAATTATGGGCTTTTCTCAGGAGTATCAGGTTGAAAAGACTTTAGCTGCCCTTAAAAAGATTTTAAAACCGAAGGCGATAGTTATCAGAGATGGCCAGAGAAAAGAAATTGAAGCAAAGGATTTAGTGCCGGGTGATTTAATTGTTTTAAATAGCGGAGACAAGGTTCCGGCCGATGGCAAGATAATCGAAGGATTCAATCTATTGATCAGTGAAGCGATATTAACTGGTGAGGAAGAACCGGTGGCAAAAACCGTAAAAGAAGAAGATAATCTTCTCTTTATGGGAACGATAGTGCTTGCCGGAAGAGGAATAATGATGGTTTCGAAAACCGGAAGAAGTACCGAAATTGGAAAAATAGAAAAGAATCTGTCTGATATTAAAGATAGAAAGACTCCGATTCAATTAAAGCTGGAAGAGTTTTCAAGAAGTTTGGGAGGAATTATTGTTGGTGTTTGTTCGATTGTTTTCTTGGTGGGATTACTATATCAAGCCGATGTCTTGGAAACATTTAAGTTTGCTATTATTCTTTCGGTTGCCGCAATACCCGAGGGGTTGCCGATAGCGATAACCATAATCTTGGCTTTAGGAATGAGGAGAATATTAAAGAAGAACGGATTGGTTAAAAAATTAATTTCAATTGAAACTCTGGGAGCTGCCTCGGTTATCTGTACCGACAAGACCGGAACCTTAACCGAAGGAAAAATGAAGGTGGCTAAGGTTGATTTTATAGATAAGGAAAAGGCATTTCTTGCTTTAACATTAAATAATGACCAGCGAAGTGGTCTGGAAGTTGCGATTTGGGATTATCTTAAAAAAGAAGGAACCTTTGACCCCCAAAGCGTTTTTGATGAAACGAAGAGAATTCATGAAGAGCAATTTGATAGCGAGAAGAAATATTCGGTAACGATAAATAAAATTAGCGATAAAAACACAGCCTTTTTAAAAGGAGCCCCGGAAATTATTCTTTCTTTTTGTCAGCTTTCTTCAAAAGAAAAAGAAGATATTTTAAAAGAGATTGAAGAATGGGCGGACGATGGTTTAAGATTATTGGGCGTGGCTTTCAAGGAAGAAGGTGATTTGGGTGAGAAAAAAGATTTTGTCTGGCTGGGATTGATCGGTATTATCGATCCGATTAGAAAAGATGTTAAAGAAGCAATTATGAGTGCCCAAGCAGCTGGGATAAAAATTAAAATAGTGACTGGTGATTATCGAAAGACTGCCGAAAGGGTAGCCGCTAACCTCGGCTTCAAGATAGGGCCCGAGAACGTTATGGAGGGAAAAGATCTGGAGATTATTTCAGAGAAAGAGCTCAAAAAGATAATCGACAATATTATTATTTTTAGCAGAGTTGCTCCTCATCAAAAACAAAAAATAATAAAGGTTCTGCAGGAAAAAGGAGAAGTGGTGGCGATGACTGGCGACGGGGTAAACGATGTTCTTGCTTTAAAGAAGGCCGATATCGGTGTAGTGGTGGGAAGTGCTTCCGAGGTGGCCAAGGAATCTGGAGATTTAATTCTGTTGGATAATAATTTTAAAACAATTATTGCCGCAGTTGAAGAGGGCAGATTGATTTTCTCTAATATTAAAAAAGTCGTGAGCTATGTGCTTTCCAATTCTTTCATCGAGATTTTTTTAATTTTTGGTTCAATAATTTTAAAATTGCCTTATCCGCTTACAATAGTTCAGATTTTGTGGCTTCATCTTATTTGCGATGGACCGCCGGATATTGTCTTAGGGTTTGAGCCGAAAGAAAAAGATATAATGAAAGAGAGACCGGAAAATCTCCAAAAAGAAAGTATTCTTTCTAATTCAATGAAATTGTTAATTTTAGGAATCAGTTTGATCGTCGGACTTTTCTGTTTATTCTTCTTCTATTATTTTATGAAAAAGACAGGGGATATAGATTTTGCCCGTACTCTTATTTTTGCAATCGTGGCAGTCGTTGACCTGGTTTATATCTTTTCTTTTAAAAATCTTAAAAAGTCTATTTTTAAAACTGATAATTTCTTCCAGAATAAATTCATGTTTTTAAGCGTACTTTTCGGATTCGCCCTGACTTTTGTCGCTATTTATCTTCCCGTCTTGAATGATATCTTAGGCACCCAACCACTTGCTCCTGTTTATTGGTTATTGATTTTTGGGATTGCATTGATTACTACTCTCTGGGTTGAATTAGTTAAATTTATATATTCTAAAAGACATAGAGTTAATAATAATTAATAGAATTTGAATCAAAAAAGGAGGAGGCAGCACTTTTTGATTCGAATTGTTACTCACTAAATAGGATATTAAAAAAGATTTAATTATCTTAGTCAAATTAATGGGGGTTGACAGAATTTATAGAATATGATAATTACATATTCATACTATTGAAGTATATATAGTAATTTGAAAATTATATAAAGCAAGAAAGGTTTTTTTATTGTGAATGAGCGATTTTTGGCTCAATAAATGGTTCGAACCCATGTCACAATTTTCCCCCAAATGGGGACGTATCGACTGCAGAATAAAAAAAAGGCAAAATAGAGGTTTTTTTATGGAAATAAACGCCAAGATTTTTGCCGTATTGGTTGTCATCGCAGCATGTATTTTTTCACCAGCTGTGAGCGCCAACACGGTTATCACGGATGTATCGCAGAACGGACTCAACGATCTTCAGGCCGGTCAGGTCATTGTTAATGGCTGGAACAACAACCTTAACACCAAGATGACCCAGGATGGCTTTATGTTGAAACAGGGTGCCGGCATCCAGTCCAATGGAATTGGCAACAGAATGATTACCGTTGCTGACCAAGATGGACTTGACGATGTACAGGAAGTCGGAGCCCGGACAACCGGAATCAAGAACAAAATGATTACCGTTTCCGACCAGCAGTCTGTCGACAGTGAACAGTACACTTTCGCCGAGGCAACTGGAGTTAACAACAAGATGGCTACCTTCAGTAACCAGAAGTCACTTGCCAGCAGCCAGTACACCAGCAGTGCGACAACTGGAGCGAACAACAGGGTGGGTACCTTCACTGATCAGCAGTCTATCGACAGTGTCCAGGAGACCGACGTTGTAACAAACGGTATCGGTAACACGGTAGCTACCAAGGCCAGACAGAGGTCACTCGGAAGCATGCAGTCCATCACCGTAACGGTGAACTAACCGGACACTTCCAAATTTTTTAAAATCTGGAGGAAAAACAATGAAGAAATTTTCGATCTTATGCTTACTCGTTTTGACGATGTTCGTCGCGGTGCCCGCGGTACTTGCCAGTAGCCAGTACACCGGAACAAACGTGAACGGTAACTTCAACTACGTTGAGGTTAACGCTAACCAGTATTCCACGGAAGAAATATACAACCAAGCGTTCTACTTCCCGACATCGACAAGCCATTCATTAATGGATATCGGCTATGCCCCAGGCAATGTCATGTCCATCAGCAAAAACAAACCGCTGATTCTCCCGATCTATCGTGACAATCAGACCGTGAATGGATGGATTGTTGAAAAACCGGACGGAAACAAGACGCTAGTTCGCTCCCTTGATGATTCTCGGTTCTACAAGTACCGAATCGGAGACGATGACTTCCGCCTGCTTATGCCCGGAGAGATATGGGCCATTGAATGGTCCGCTGCCGAGCCCGTTTACGTGTACGGAATTCCCGGAATGGAACGTGGCAAGGTCGCCAACGTTGATGGTGCTCCGATCGGAGACAACATCAGGCAGACATACGATCACCAGGGACTGGTCACAGTATCTGGATCAGACAGCATGCAGCTCGCTCGCGAAGGGACAGTATATCTTACTGCCGAAGATCTTGCGACATATGCATTCGTCATTGACCCGCGAGTAACCGATCAGTTTGATGGCCGGCAGATGATGCCCAATAATGCAGACACCATTGAAATCTGGTTCTACATCCACCGGTACGGCTACGAAGACCCAGCAGAAACTGTCCGAGAGAAGATCGGATTCACCAGCACGTACCCGACTGATTCGTACGGCCGTGTTATCACTACCTAATCTTGCTTAAATAATCTGAGAGCTTTTTATCTCACCAACTTATCACAAGATTAGTAGTGATGATTCTCTCTCTTTTTATCAAAAACCACCGCTATCGCTAAAGATACGGTTTTTTGTTATAATAAAAACATGATATTTGAATATTTTTCAAAAAATAAAATATTAATTGTTATTAGTTTTATAATTCTACTTGCTGGAATTTGTTTTATTTATTTTAATCAAACAGAACAAGTTTATTGCACACAAGAAGCCAAGATTTGTCCCGACGGTTCAGCGGTTGGACGCATTGGACCGGATTGCGAATTTGCTGTTTGTCCCATTAGTAATCAATTAGAAAAAGCTATTACCGATTATCTTTTAACTCAAAGTCAATTCAGCTGGGAAACAAAAGCTGATAGTCAGAAGATTTGTGTAATTGAAAATCTTTCAGAAGCTGAATTATTTCCCAAATATGTCTGGGCTTATTGTGTAGAATACGACGCTGATAATGGTAAAATATTGAGCGGTTCTTCTTTACCGGCAAAGATAGACTATCCCAATGAATTGTCTTTTTATGATATTGAAGGATTCTCTTATGAAATTCCGGGAGACGGTTCTAAATATAGTGAAGATGTAAAAAGAATATTCCCTCAGGAAATTCAACAAAAAATATTTAATTTTGACAGTAGAAATATCATTGAAAAAGCTAAGGCGATTATTAAAAATAATATTTCAAACTAAAACTTTAATTAAAACAAGAACAGCTCTCTCGAGTTGTTTTTTAATCTTGCTCTTCCTATTTTTCCTAAAATGCAGTATCCTCTAAAATATGCCAAAAGACGAAACAATTCTTAGTTTTAAGAAAGTATCATTTGAATATGTAGATAATAAACCTCTTTTAGATGAGGTTGATTTTTCTATTAGACGCGGCACAAAAACAACCATCATGGGACAGAACGGTGCCGGCAAGAGTACTTTATTCGGATTAATTACCAAAGAGATTTTTCCCGAATCAGGAGTGATAAATATTGCCAACGGTCTTTCCATTGCTGTTTCCCGCCAGGTTATCCCAAGAGACGAGTTTGATTTATCGGTCCGGGAATTTTTCGAAAAATCTTTAGCTAAGAGTTCTAATAAGAAAGTTTATGATATCGACCCTAAGATTGACGAAGTTTTAAAGGCGGTTAATTTTGATGCTCCGCACGACAAGCTTATTAAATCGTTTTCCGGCGGACAGCAGGCCAGGCTTCTTTTAGCCTCAGCCCTTATCCAGAATCCCGATTTGCTTTTATTGGATGAGCCGACTAATAATTTGGATAAGGCGGGAATTGAACATCTTACACAATTCTTAATCGGATACGATAAAACCTGTATTGTAATTTCTCACGATGCAGATTTCTTAAATAGCTTCACCGACGGAGTTTTGTATTTAGATGTTTTTACCAGAAAAATAGAGCAGTATACTGGAAACTATTTTGATGTGAGAGAGCAGATTACTCTGCGTCAGGAAAAGGAGAACAGAAAGAACGCTCAATTAAAGAAAGAAATTCAGGAGAATAAAGACAAGGCTAATTTTTTTGCCAACAAAGGAGGAAATCTTCGTTTTGTTGCTAAGAAAATGAGAGAAAAAGCAGGAGAAGCTGAAGAGCAGATAGTTGAGATAAGAAGAGAAGATAAAACTATCCGTTCTTTCACCATTCCGTCTCAAAAAGATATCAAAGGAGAAATTGTTCATATCTCTTCTTTTAAAACTATAAAGAAACACAAAGAAGTGCAAAGAAAAGCCAATGTGGAATTAAGAAGAGGCGAGCATCTTTTACTTGTCGGACCTAATGGTATTGGCAAGAGTACTCTTTTGGAGGCAATTGCCAAGAATGAAGCTGAAGGAACAAAGATTGCTCCTAATGTTGTTATCGGATACTATCGTCAGGATTTTTCAACTTTAAATTTTGAAGATACTGTTTATAAATCGCTTTCTCGAGTTTCTGAAAAACATTCTGAAGAGGCGATGAGAAAAGTAGCTGCCGGATTCCTGATCGCGGGCGATGTAATGAGCACTAAAATCGGAGATTTATCAGAAGGTCAAAAAGGTTTGGTGGCTTTTACCAGGCTTGTTTTGCAGGAGCCGGGACTTCTTATTTTAGATGAGCCGACCAATCATATAAATTTTAGGCACATTCCTATTATTGCCGAAGCATTGAATAAGTATGACGGAGCGATGATCATTGTGAGTCACGTTCCTGATTTTATAGACAAAATTAGGATTGATAAGATTTTAGATTTAGAAAACGATTAAACCTTCTTTTGTTTGCTTTATATCCCTATATAGCCTATAATACCCTCAAAGATTAATATATAACAAAACATATGGCAAACTTTAACAAGATATTTGATCGTGACAGAAGAGACACCGGTCCCAGAGAAAGAGACTTTAAAAAAAGAGATTCTGGCGGAAGAAGAAGTTTTGGTGGTAGAGACAGGGGAGACAGAGAAAGACCCGAGATGCATGAAGCTGTTTGTAGTGATTGTGGCAAGAGATGCGAGGTTCCTTTTAAGCCAACCGGGGATAAACCGATTTATTGCAGTCAGTGCTTTACCAATCACGGAGGCGCTTCAAGATCAGAGAGACCGGAAAGAGGCGGACGCGAAAGGTCAAGATTTGGAGACAGAGGAGATAGGCCAATGTTCGATGCAACTTGCGACACTTGCGGAAAGAGATTTCAGCTTCCTTTCAGACCGACCGGAGAAAAACCAGTTTACTGCAATGATTGTTTCGATAGAGAAGGCGGTTCTTCAACTAAGAGTGTTGAAAAACCGACCAACCAATACAAAGAACAATTTGAACAGTTAAATGCTAAATTAGACAGAATTTTAAAGGTATTAGCTCCGACTGCTCCTGTAAAAGAGGAAAAGAAAGAGGTTGTTATTAAAAAGAAAGAAACAATAAAAAAGCCGGTTAAAAAGGTGATTGCTAAAAAACCGGTAGCAAAGAAGAAAGCAAAAAAATAGTGAATTAAAAGCCGATTGCAAAATCGGTTTTTGATTGTCTAAAAATAAATACAATGATATACTTTATATATAATAATTAATATAAAGTTATGGCAAAAGGAAATAACTCTAGAAAAAAAGAGG
>Ga0172381_10002325_pt1 | contig 21108 bp, 36 predicted proteins | sample Leawel6488metaG_FD_119754 | JGI IMG/M metagenome (GOLD analysis project Ga0172381, IMG submission 119754) | Leachate microbial communities from a municipal landfill in Southern Ontario, Canada - Leachate well 64-88 metaG | ecosystem: Engineered > Solid waste > Landfill > Unclassified | place...
AGACTGGTAAATTTATAACTGATAAAAATGTTTCAGATTATCGTCTTAAAAGTAAAGGTGGTAAATTCTTATCTGAAAGATTAGCAGAAGAATTAAAACCAGAACAAATTGAAACTACCACTGTTTCTCCTGCAGAATCTGCTCAAGCAGGTTTATCTGTTGGCAAAGCAGAAACCACAAGAATTAATAAATCAGAAGTAACAGAAGCACTACCAAGTGCTATACTGGAAATGCGTAGAAATAAGCTAGACCCAACTGATAGAGAAGCTATTAAGGAAGCATCTCAATTAGGTATTATCGATGACTTACAGCGTAGTGCTTTACTAAAAAATATCAAACGCTCAGAGGAAGATGTTACTAATATCGAACAAACAGAATACAGTCAGCGATTAGATAATCTGCTAAAAACTGGTAAGATAACTCAAGAACAATATGATCAAGCTAAGAATATTTTATTTGAAACACAAAGTCCTGAATTAGCAAATTTATCACAATCACCTGAAGCAAGGACTGCTATTGAGAATGAATTTAAAACTTTATTTGGTGATAGAGTTATGGTAGGTTGGGATGCTATTCTGCCTGAAGGTAAAACTGCAAGAACTTATGTAGATGAAAATGGAATTGCTCATATAGATTTTAGTGCCCTAGCTTCTGAACGTGCTCCATTAGAAGAACGTATTCATACAACAGCTTTACTTGCATCAGACCAAGCAACTTTGAATAAGGTGTTAAAAGATTTAGTTCCTGAATACGATAACATACCGGGTTCTGAAAGTTGGATAAAAGCCCATGAATTACTTGCTGAAAATGCTATGGCATCTCAAAAAGATTCTTATGGTATTGTAGATACAATTCGTAATACTTGGGAAAAACTGAAGAATTTCTTTACTGGTAAAGGTTGGTATTCAACTGCTGATTATTATCAGAAGTTACTTAATAATGAAATTAAATTAAAAGAACCCCCCGTTACATTTGCTGATGAATTTTCTTTAGGTCAGCAATACTATGGTAATGAAGCGTTATACGAAACTCGTAAACCTCTTATGGTAGATAATTCACCTGAACGTCATGCTGAACAACTTAGAGAACTAGACCTTGAATTTCAAGAATGGAATGCTTATAGAAGAATACCAACACAAGATACAGATTGGGTTAATAAGATTCATAATAACATTATAGTTCGTAAAGCAATCGGAGTAACAGATAATTTAGTTAAAGCATCATTCCAAAATCGTAATACTGCTGATAGAGTAGATACTAAAGGTGCTCTAAAAAATCCATATACTCATTCTGTTTATCATGGACTGGAAGATAAAGTAGTATTAAAAGTTAATGAAGATATTAACAGATTACTCGAAAGTAAAAAGGGATGGAACTTAGGTAAAGAGTTCAGAAATCTCAAAGAAGATGCTCCAGCTTTAGTTTCTAAAATCGGTAGATATGAAACTGAAATCTCTGATGGTAAACGAGAACCTATATTACCACAAGATACGGCGAAAAACGAAAGTTTTGAATCATTTATGAATAGAGTAGCAGAAGAGCTTAAACTGAATGAGAAAGAAAAAGAAGTTATTAGCCATACCCAGATAAGTGCAAGAGAAACTCAGGATATGCGCAGACGTGGTTATGGGGATATGATTCGTAAAGATATGGTAGATGAATCTGGTAAGACTATAATCGCTGATGGTCTATCAGTTAAAGAACTTCGTAATCTATTTGGTAATAAACTTGATTATAAAGTATCAGAAGTTGAACTTTATAAAACAGCAAATGATATTCTTGAAAGAGATTCTGCTTTGAAAGATAAAGTTGTTGCACAGCTAGTTGATGCTTTTGCTCCTGAACATCTTGGATTTTATTATAATTCAGTTCGTCCTTCTGACCCTAGTTATTATAATATAACAGGTAAACGTCCTTTGGATGCTTCGGGTAATTTAGCAAAACAGCCAGAAAATATAGTTAAATGGGAATCTTTTAATTCTTATGGAAAGAATGAAAAAGAAGCTAAAGAAAAAGCTAATGAATTTATTAATCAAGGTTTCTCCATTGAAACTTTTGATAAGATAGGTGAACTGATTACTAAAGAACAGTTTGATAGATTGACTGCTAATCAGCTAATGAATCTTGTGGATGCTGGTCATATCGAATCTAATCATCCTGTTATTAGAGCATTACTTAATGCTACAAAGACTGGTAATTATGAACAGCATACTATTAATAAGAAATATATTAAAGGTATGCATTACACTCCTGAAGAACTTGAAAGAGGAGTGCAGAGTTTAATTAGAGAATCTGTATCAGCTTCTACTAAACGATTTGGATTAGCTGAAATTCGTGGTAATATTGCTAAGTCAAGAGCGCAGATAAATGAAATGCTAAAGTCTCCTTTAATTAACCCATATGATAAAGATAGAATCCGCAGAGACTTTGACTATTCAGTTAAATTGTATAATCAGGTAAGCAAATCAGATGTATCTTTTATAGATGCTTGGAGACAGGGAGCCACTGCTTTCTATATTGGTATGAAACCTTCCTTCTGGTTCCAACAAATGATGCAACCTTTGCAGACCACTTTACCTGAGGCAGTAAAAGAAGCACAAAATACTACTTTGAATGGTAGTAAAGTATGGTCAGAAGCATTTAGTAAAGCATTAGAATTAGGAAGAGTATTACGTGCAGAAAAAGTTGGAGAGACAATTCCAACAAATCTGGATAAAGATTTCATTGACTTTTATCATAAGTTAGATTCTCAAGGTTTAATGGGAGCTGTTGGGATAGAAGAATTAACTGGAGAAGGTAAAGATGTCCAGATGCGTTATGGTTCTGATGCTTATAAAGGATGGAATAAGTTAGTTAAGTTAGCTAATCTAGGTGGTGCAGCAGCAGAAAAGTTTACTCGTATTCAATCTCTAGCTACATTTTATGAAATTGGTAAAGCTAAGAATTTAACTGGAACAAAATTAGAAGAATATCTTGTTAAGAATGTAAAAAATGTTATGGGAGGATGGGGAGCATTAGATAGACCTGCTATTTTCCAGTCTAAACAACTAGGCAAATCTGAACAGAAAATATTAAAAGCTATTGATAAAGCATTCTTCACATTTAAAACTTATAGTAATGCAAATTTAGGACAATATGATAGATTATTCAGAACTCAAGCATTAGGTGCTGCTGGTGCTAAAGCTATAATTGGTGTAGGAATGCATGGTATAACTAGGTTTCCTTTAGCAGCAACAATATTTGCAATTGCTAATCTATTTATGGATGATGATTCTGAACATGAAACATTAAAATTACTTGATGAATTAGATAACAAAATGGGTGGTAGTTTTGGCAGTATATTATCTAAAGGATTACTGTCTCAAGGTGGAATCAATATGCAGAATTTATTCGATGAACGTTCTACATTTGCTTCCGATGTTTACGCAGAGACTCGTAGTCGTTCAGTAGAAGGTAAATTAGCAGAAGCAATGTTTGGTGCACCTTATGGACTAGCAAAAGATTTAGTTACTAGTGGATCAGCATTAGGTCAAGTAATTCATAATAATATATCTGAAGATGGTTTAATGACTAAATCTGAAAAAGATTTAGCATTGAAAAATCTTAATAAGATGTCTCCTTTATTTATTAGAAATGTTCTTAATGCAATGTCATTGAAAGAAGATGGCATTCAACTAAAAGGTAAAGAATTAGTAAAATCTGATGATATAACTTGGGGAGATGTTATTTATAAAGCATTAGGTTTTAACCTATCGAAAGTGAATGATGCTTATGAATATCAATTTAATGATACTCCTGCTAAATTAGCTAGAGCACGTGGTAAGCAGATAGAACTAAGAAAAATTCGTAAAGAAATAAGTTCATCAAAAGAATATGATTCAGTTACTCGATCTGTTGAGTTACTTAAAGTAAAAAGTTTACTGGAAAAATCTTTTAAGGAAGAAGCATTATTAACTAAACAACTGGCGATGGAAAAACGTCAGAAGGAGATAAGATGAAAAAAATATTAATTGTTCTGCTAGTCTTTGTTTTTTCAGTTCCATTATTTTCTCAGCGGTTATATGAGACAAGCAATAAAGAAAAGACTATACGAGGTGATACTCTATCACATTCTACTCATTCTCTAGCTCTTAGTCCATTATCTATATGGGCAAGGATAATTGTAGAAGCGAGGGAAGATACATTAGAATTTTCTTTTAATTCTGCTTTTACAAATTCACGCATTGTATATCCTAATTCTGCTCATACTGTTGATAAAAAAGATTTAGCTGATACTGAATATCCTATTACTTATGTATATTACAGGGCTTATGGAGATAGTTGTGTAGCCCCTTATCAAATAATTATTGATGGAAGATAAAATGAAAAAGATTTTGTTCTTTCTGTTTCTTACTTGTATAGTGGAAGCACAGGGAATATCCAGTAATTTAATCAGGGCTTATGCTTCGATATATACTCACGAAAATTCTTCAGTCCAGTCTATGCAAGATAGTGTATTTATTAAGGTAACTGCTTATACGAATAATGGATTATCTTATAATTGTATAGCTGATGCTGATTCAGATAGGATAGAAATACTACAATCTGGAGATTATTCTCTCAATAGTAATTTTTCTACGAAAGCATCAGTAGCAGGTGTTACATTTATAACTGTTTTTTGTGTAGATAATATAGAAATTCCTGATGTTTATACAGAAAGAAGATGGATCAATGCAAATGATAATTCATCTGCAGCAATGTCTTGTCAATATCATTTACATAAAGGACAGCATATTGAAATTTGGGCTAGACATAATCATTCAAGTGCAGTTAATATTACCGTAACTAGTGCTAATCTAAATATTACCTATATAGGAGCAGGAAATTAATGAAAAAAATATTATTAATCTTTACTTTATTACTAACCAGCATCATTTATTCTCAAGGAATAAGTTATTCTGCTATTAGTAATGATTATCTGAATATAAAAGATTATGGAGCTGTTGGAGATGGGAGTAAAGACGATACCCAAAGTATTAGAGATGCTATTGCTGCTGCTGCAACAATTAAAAAACCTGTTTGGTTCCCACAAGGTGCTTACAAAGTAACTTCAGCTATTAATATAACTTCTTCAGTCGTATTGATAGGTGCAGGTAAGTTCAAGACTGCTATTGTAAATTATACTGCCAATAATAATGTATTTGTTATTGAATATGATATGGTTACAATTAAAGACTTAAATATTCAGCAATCTGCTACAGTTACTGCTACGGCAGGTGCTGCAATAGTTGTTGGACTATCGAAAACACAAAGAAATTGGCTCTTGGTTGAAAATGTAATACTGCAGAGAAGTTATAAAGGGATAGAATTAGTAAATGCTAATGATTGTAAATTTTTGAATGTTGATTTCTCTTTAATAGAAAATACTTGTGTTGATATGCATAATGTTAATCCATCAGGAGATAATATATTTGATAATATTATTATGTCTGCTACGGATTCAAGTAATGCTTATGGATTTTATATTAGATCAGCAGATGTCTCTTTCTATTCTAATGTTAAAATACTAAATCATAAATATCCGATATATGCTGTTTCGGATACTGGCAATATAAATAAACAGTTCTTTAATAATCTTTCTATTGAAGGTAATAATGGAACAGAATTAATCCATTTAGCCAAAGGAACAGGTTATGTCACTAGTGAAATTGAAATATGTGGTGGTAATTTAGGAACTAATACTAATGATAACACAACTAGTATTAATATACTGGATAGTGTTACAAATGTTTCGATCAAAGGAATTGTATTTAGCTCCATAGGAACTACTTCAGGATGTAATGGAATAAAATCTTCAGGACAAAGGATAAACATTATAGGGAATATATTCACAGGTATTAAGGGAAACGGTATATCTTTAGGTGCTACTTCTCTTTATAATACGATTAATTCGAATACAATTAATTCTAACAGTAATTATGGTATATCTCTCGATGATTCTACTAATTATTTCAGTATTACTGGGAATTCATTTTATGATAATACTACAGGAACTATCTATTATTTTAATGCGAATGTAAAATCATATAATATAATTGATAATAATTCAGGAGATTCTAGTAGTTTTCTCAAATTAGATGCATCAAGAACTTATAATATTGCGACTTCTTTATCAGCAGCAGATATTCAATTGATAATTGATGCGCAACCTAAGAATCTTAATGGATTTAATTTGATATTCCAATTAGCAGATGGGACTCATACTTGGACATCGGGAATAACATTTTCAAGTTTTTATAATGGACTAATTGTTATTAGAGGTAATAGTTCAGAAACGAATACCTTGCACACAAATCAAGCTGTCACTATTCAATCGAGTTCTAACATCGCTAAATTAATTACTTTTAATCTTTGTCAGAAAGCAGAAGTAAGATACATTCATTTTAATTTTACAGGAGTTACTCTTTATAATATTGTAATTCAAGGTGCACAATCTAATATGGGTATATATGGAAATTATTTTCAAGACGATGGTAATAAAGTTATTGCAATTAATGCACAAACATTTTCAAATTTTAGAATAATGAATAATTACTTTAATAAAACAGATACAGCATTATTATCTGAACTAAGTTTTTGTATTAGTCAAGCAAGCACTACTCAAACAAATCAACAGACAGTAGGATTAGATGCAAGAGATGGTTCTACTATTGCTAAAAATGATGTTCAGCCAACAGCAGCGACAGCAGAATCAACTGCAACTGGCGGTGTAATTAGATAATTATAAATTAAGGAGACTTATAATGGAAAATAAAGATTATCTTGTTCATCAACAGAAAGAGAAAATAAAATTTTCTCATCTTTCTGATGGACAACAAGAAATTCTGAAAAAGGAACTTGCTAAAAGTAATAAAAAAGAAGAGACCACAGCAACTAAAGTTGAAGAGGTAAAAATATGAAAATAGATATTTCTAATCCTTATGGTATTAACTGTCATGTAGTGGAACAATGGTCACCTGTATTAGGTGGATGGTCTTGTTGCCAACCAGATTTTCTACCATCATTAGGTAATACAGGTTTTACTCCTCTAGCTTGTTCTGTCGGGCATGTATGGAAAAATTCAAGTGGTAATCCTATTCTAGCTAATTGGTCTGATGTTAATCTATATGAACAAAATGGTTATTGTCAAGGATCAAATTCTATAGTAAATGCTAAACCATCTCCAGAACAAGGAGTTTGCACATTATGGTTTGTAGTATGGTTCCAGATTAAAGATGATAATAATAATTATTATGCAATGACATTTGATTTTAATACTGGTTGGCAAAATGTATCAGCACCAGATCAAGTAACTGCCAATTATCCCGATATACTTCCCGCTAATGCAGGTATAGGACAACAAGTATATTGTAGTTTTGATGTTAATGGAACTAATACACGTTACGAAGCAGAAGCAAATAATGCTTCAATAACTCCTAATGGGAATAACGGTTTCACAATAGTTCCAAATGCATCAACAGCAAGTTGGAGAGCGAGAGCAATAAATGATCAGGGAATTGGTGCTTGGTCAAGTTGGTGTTCATTTGCTGTTATTGAGGCATTAGCAGGAAATTTGAGTGTAAGTCTTGATCCACAAGATGGTAAACCAATCCATAGTATTGATGGAAGTTTTAGTTGTAGTTCTGGTCATACTATAACTTCTTATAGTTGGCAGATTTATAAACAAATAAATGGCAACTGGATGTTAGTTGATAGTTCTATATCCAGTAATTATGCTGGAACTTTTACGGATAATCCTGCTGGAATTAATTATAAAGTAGTTTTATCAGTGCAAGGAACTAAAAACGGTAATACTTCTTCTGCAACTTTTGAAGAGTATTGTAGTTATGGTAACTAATAGATTGTAGGACTAATTAATGGATAATCTAAAAATTACTGGAACAGAATATCTCATGGGCGATAAAATTATTACTCCAGAAAACGTTTATGATTTATCGGATGAAGAATTAAAAACTCTAATTAATACTCCAGCTTCATTAAGGGATATTCTAAGACTTCGTGAAAATCAGCATAATTTTGCTAATACTATAAATAATACTCTCGGAAATATGCAGGTTACTTTACATAATATAGAAAAAAGTCTGATAGTAAAGAGAGTTAATGGCAAAGTAATAGAAATGTCTATTTCTGAAGCTGTTGAAGAGTTACTTAATATGCATAAAGGAGAACGTAAAAGAATCAGATTTATAAAATCATTAAAAGAAAATAAACAAATCATTTTTCTGATAATAGTTGTTCTTATAGGTTTCAGCATATACCAACATGAAACAATTAATTTATTTATGAAAATGATAAGTAGTTATTTTATTCCAATAGCTATTGCTAGCATATCAGCACCTCTAATGGTTATTGGAATAACACGTCTATTTACTAAAAAGAAAAATTAAGGAGTATATATGAGTATTATAACAGGAATAAAAGCATTTATCTTATGGATTAGAGACCAAATAGAATGGCTCAAATCATTTTTCCAGCAAAAAGAATCTAGAAAACCAAGTATATCTTCAGTAATGAAATTAATTATTGTATGGTATTGGGCGCAATCTTATATTAAAGCAACGAGCAATATGAAAAATGATGGTATTCCACCTATTTCTTGGGAATGGATAGTATTCCTTTCTCTTGTAGTAGGCATATCTCAAGTTACTGATTTAATGAAACAATATTTTTCTACAAAATTAGGTGGTGGAGCACCAAAACAATGAACAATAAAAATCTGTTATATCCTATAATCATAGGATTAGTGGTCATTGGAGTAGTATGGTATTTATCTAATTATTTTGGTTACAATCAGTATAAACCTGCTATTCCTACTGTTACTAAAGATACTGTATGGGTAAAAGCTGATACAGTATGGAAGAGTAAATTCATTAAAGCTAAACAAGTTCCTGCTAGAATAGATACAATACTCTTAGCAACCGGGCAACCTGTAGAAGTAGCTATCAGTGATACTGTTGTATCTATTGATGATAGTAAAATATGGGCAAGGTATTATGGAACTCCCTATAATTTCTTTGATATATCTGCTGATATAAGAGAAAAGATAATAGAAAAGAAAATCTATATTACAGAAAAAAGTGTAGAATTACATAAAGAATCATTTTGGGATAAGTTTGGTATATCTTTACAAGCTGGTGCAGGTTATGGTCTTATCAATAAACAACCCGATGTGTATGTAGGTGCTGGTATCCATTTCAAATTAAAATAGGTGAGATAAGATATGAGACAATTCTATAAATGTAAGCATTTCACAATAAGAGAACTAGTTGATGAAGCAACATATGAGAAATATGGTGAATCTGCTTGGATGTTTTTTAACCCGGTGATGTTAAGAACGTTAGATAATATACGTGAATATTTTAATAAACCTATTACAGTAAATAACTGGAGTTTTGGTGGTGAGTTAGATTCACGTGGTTTACGTTCTCCTACTGATGATACTGGTTCTAAATGGGTATTCCATTATAAAGGTAGTGGAGTTGATTTCTCAATTCAAGGAATGACTGCTGATGATGTAAGGGCAGAAATTATTAGACACCAATTTGAACCGCCTTTCGATGATATTACTGCAATGGAAATTAATATAACTTGGGTGCATATTGATTTCAGAAATGTTGATACACCAAATAACAAGATACTTCTATTCAAAGGATAGGTGGGCTAGTTGCCCACTTTTCTTTTCAATTCCTTTAATCCTTTTCAGAAGATAATTCCATATAACTAATATTAATAACATTAATAAAGTTACTAATGTTATTCCAAGTGTTATCCATAATGGTAATAATATCCACCACCAACTCCAATCAATCTCATTTAATAATTTTAATATTATTAAAGTTATTGTAAGCATTATAATAAAAAGTATCGAACTAAATTCTTTCATTTTGCTTTCCTTTTATTCTACTGGTTCATAAGTTGCTTCAAAAATATCTGGTTTACAAGGATAGAACTCTCCTTTAACACCTTTAATTATCCAATCATTGAGACTAACTTTCATCCAACCTTCTAAAGTTTCAATCGCTAGGGTTGTGTATCTAGCACAAGGTTGCATATCTTCATTAAATCCATGAAAGACTAATTTTCCATTTGTAAATTCGATAGCATCTTGAAGATCAGATGCACTTGTATATTGTATTGCTTCTATTATTACTGGTTTCTTTCTAAATTTTGGCATATTATTTACTCCTAATCATTTATTTCCAATCCCATTAGGTGAACTCGTCCTAGATGGTTCTTTAACGTTATTCGTTGTTTATTTAATCCTTGTGCTGTTCCAATTTCAGTTACTAAACCGTAGTCTGCTGAGAAGTTCTCTAGTTGCTCAGTAGTAACTCTTTGACCTACTACAAATTTTCTACTTGCTTCAGTCTGAATATCTTTACCTAGTTCCTGCAATACGAATGATACTACAAATTGTTTGTTATTATCCATAATAGTCTCTAATTTAGTTTATAACGTTAGTATTGCCTTGCTCCCGCCTTTCAAACTATTAAGTAATATAAAACTATCAACCTTCTTGAGATCGGGGCTTGTAGAGCTTTTAATTAAGCCGTTTGCGAAGAAATAGGTTCATAACTAGTATGAACAATAGTTTCTGTTTTTGCCTTATATTCTTGTATAGTGGATTCATCAAATTCCCATCCACAATCAGTAGCAGATTCATCTCTAGTTGTTTCTGCGTCAATATAACCGATAATCATATAACGATCTTTAATCTCATCGATTGTGAATTTTTTTATAACCAATACTTCATTCCACCATCTGCATTTATCTTGGATTTCCCTAGATAATTCTTCACCACATTCAAATAATGTTTCCAGTAATTCTTCTTTCAGAAGTTTAGGGTCATTTTCATGAACATCCCAACCGCTGACTATATTATAAGTTATTAGATGTTGCTTAATATTTTCTTGCATATTTCCCTCTTTATTTATTAATTATTAATTCCTCTTTTAGAAGAACAAACTATTTTACCATATCCACGTATAGGTAGGTTTCTTCCTTTAGTGTTAACAGTTATATCAGCAAACATCGTTCCTTTTATAACTGTATATGGGTCATAACAATTTGGTGGATATTTAATATCTTTTCTTAATTGACCTGCTGAATTTTTTATCCATCTAGCCATTAGATTCTTCCTTGCCTATTTCATAAACTTGCTTCAAAGTTTTGTAAATCCAGTTCAAATTTGATATAGTTAGCATATTCTTTGCCAGAACCATTATCTGAAACATTTTCTTTTTCTTCTTCTGTTAAATCCCTATAAGATGGTGATGTAATTTCTAACATTTTAGTTCTCCTTACCATTTAAAATCTGTTAAAGTTACTTCAGTTCTTGGTTGTTCTGATGGTAAGTATATATATCTACTACCATCGTGGCTACCAATAAAACGAGTATTATCATCCATTATTATTTGATACATATAATCAGGTATCTTAATCTTGATACCCGCATTACCGGCTAATACATCCTGAACTCCTTCATAAAGAGCAGATAAATCTACAATCTTATCTTCATTAGAATAGAATAAACATCTCATATTATACTTATCTGATAAAGGATATCCAAATTCTGGATGCTTACTTTTAAACACTACTGCAGCTTGTATAGCTAACTTAGCCCATTCTACATAAGCTGGTTCTAAATAAATTACTGGTCTAATCTTATCTCCACCATATAATTTAATTTGTCCAGTCTTTTTATCACGATAGACTTCGTGTTTATGCATAGAGTTTTTCTTAACTCTAGCTTCACCCGGAAATATTATTTTAAGTTCCATTAACTATCCCTAAAAAGTATATTCTTTCTTCCCATTCCATAATGTTTCTTCTGAAGGGATACCATATTCTACTTGTTTCTGAATTTGTTTTCCTATTTGTTCTAATGACATACCAATCATTAAAGCAATTTGTCTTTCTTTATAAGATGGATGGATACCAATAGTTTGCCTAAATTCTTGAGCACCTGCTTGTCCTTCAAGTTGTATAGTCACAAGGATTTCTAATACTTCAACATCTCTGCTAGGAAGTTCTTTATTTAGTTCTGACTTTCCATTTATAAGAAATTTAATTTGCATTATCTTATTCTCCTTTTGCCATTTTAGTCGGGTCAATACTTATGATAGCTTCTCCTAAAACTGCGTCATTAAATAATATATCATACCAGAAGTTCTGGACTTCTTTGCTTCGAGGATATATTTTAGATGCTAATTTAACTAACGTAGTTGCTATCCATTTTCTGATGTTATCCATATTAATTACCTCCCTTTCTTACACCAACTAGTTGAACATTTTCAGCTATTTGATTATTTATTTTTTTCATTTCTTCTTCTTTATATTTAATTAAAGTATTAATACCAATCAGTAAAGGAGAAGTTTCTTCTTGTGTAACTTTATCTACGAATGATTGTTTGAAATATTCATAGTTCTGTTTCTGCTTGAATGTATCTTCTAACTGTCTAAACAGAAAATCAATACGATTTGCTTCTGATGTAATTTTCATTTATCTTCCTCCGGATGTGTAACTAAATAAGTTTCTATTGCTTTCTTTACATTTAAATCTATTTCTTTTTTCAATTCTAATTCGTATTTTTCATCTACTATATTCTCAGTCCCTTTATTCATAGGAGGTTTATATACTCCCCATATATCTAAAGTATCTATAACATCATCTACTATTACTTTAATAAGATTATCTGATAACATATCATCCTCTAAATAAAATTGTTTGTGCATTAATATTACTAATGCGTTCAAGTATTGTCTGATAATGTTCAGGGTCTTGTTCTATTATGATATACTTTCTACCAGTTTTAATAGCTACTTCAGCTAAAGTTCCTGATCCACCAAATGGGTCTAATATAGTATCACCGGGTAATGTATAATGCTGGACTAATTGGTTGATTAACCCAACAGGTTTGGTTGTAGGATGATTCCATATTTTCTTAGCTACTGAATCGTATTTCAAATCATCGTAGTTCCACTTAACATCAGGGTCAAAATTATGAGTAGTTTTATCTTTATCTTTAGTAAAAACTAAAATAGGTTCTAGAGAATACCATACACGATTATTAGAAGCACCAGCAAATTGATTTCCGGGTTGTTTATTCCATACATGTTCTCTTAGAAATTGTTCAGGTTTAATTGCACTGAATATATAAGGATACATCCTATTGGCACAAAACCAGATGATAGTATGCTCGGCTACTCGAAAACATTCATCAAGCCATAATTTTATTTTTTTCTTAAATAGTGTGGCGTCATCCCATGCTTCTTCTTTACGAACCCCATAAGGGGGGTCAGTAATAATTACTAATCTACTGATATTATTTTTCATTTTGAAAAGCACATTCATCATATCTTCATTCCAAATATGACCTGTTGAGTCCCAAGAATCTTTAGTTATTAACTGATTACATTTAGAACAATACCCAGAATATTCCCAGAGAGGAAAAGTATGTTTAACTTCCAGTAATTCTATTGCTTTACAAGCAGGACAGATGACTGTTTCGTAATGACTTTTCATTTAACATCCTTTGCAAAACCAGCAACTAGATTAACACGCATTATTTTTTTAACTCCGGGATTGGATTGTATAATACTTGCATAAGCATTATAATCTGGATGCTCAGAATGTCCTTCGATAAGTTCAGTATTTATAAGTGCCCATGCTCCAAATAATACTTTATTATTCCATAAAGTATTTACTACTTCTATATCTTCATCAGAAGATGCAAGTATCATAATTTTAGTAGGGTCTTTCTTACTTGTTAATTGTTTCATATTACTCTTTCCTAAATTGTTCCGGGTTTGTGCAAGTTGCAAAATGAGTTACATGTTCTCCCCATCTAAAGGGAAGGAGAGTGTTATCATTCGGATTTCTACTTAATAACCATTTCATATCTTCTTCTGATAATGAATCTAAATCTATTGGGATTGCTTTACCATTCTTTGTAATACCAAATATAATTTCTTTTTTGCATTTTTGACATTTCACAAATATCCCCTATCATTTACTCAAATAGTCCTTTTTCCTGTGGAGGAATGTAGTCTCCTTTTTTCACTTCATATACATCTTTAAAAGAATTAAACTCTGGATCAAATTCTAATTTCACTTTACCTATTCTACTGAATGAAGATTTTTCTATGCTCATTCGTATATCATTAATACTGAATTGCACGTTGCCGATAGCAAACTGATTATCTTCTTGGTCTTTAAATGGATACCATAAAGCTAAGAACTCTCTTGATGCTTGATACAAGACAGAAGAACCATAAGCATCCCAATATCTTGGTGCTTTTATAAGTCTATCTGATCTTTGTATATCTTTATCATTTACTTGGCTTAAATTAATAATAACTATCTTGCGCTGTTTAGCTAACTTTTTCTGGAAGTCTAGCATTCCCGGTATATTACCTATCATACGTGCAAGGAAATCTCCTGTTCCCGGATAATCAATAGCTTGTAAATGGTCAACTATTATCTTATCTGTTTTTAGACTATTCATTAAATCAATAACATCTTTATACTTAAAAACATTATCATATATAAATAGTCTATCTTTGAAAAGTTCAGCTACTTTTTCTATATGTTCTTTAGATATTGTTGCAGTTTTTTGTCTCATAGCTGTTGTAGGTATTCTACATACCATAGCAAAAATCCTACGCCATCTAGTTGTTGCACTTTCTTCTGGAGATATAATAGCAGCAGTCTTAATTTTTCCTTTGAGTAAAGAATGTATAGTATCATAATCAATCCAAGATGATTTTGTATGCCCTGACTTAGCAATCAAGGTTCCGACATAACCTCTAGTCCAACCACCTATATACTGATTAAGTTTTTGACTACTAGTAGATACATACTCATCATCTGAATTGACTAACTCCATAGTTTCAAATAACTGATCACGCTTTATTTCTAATCTACCACTAAGAATATCGTGGACTTTTACAATAGCTTTCGATGCCCCTACTATTGCACTATTATATTCTCCCGGATAACTATTCCAGTATCTAATATCTGTTTGTCTATCTTCTACGAATCTGGCAAAAGCATAAGTAATTAGATAACGTTTTGCAGTTTCAAATAAATCAGTTTTAGCAGTAATTTCTGTATCATAAACCATATCAGATATTTCTGATTCAACTAATCTTTTACATTTGTGTTTTTTAATAAAATTATTTAATGCTTCATTATCAGAATGAATATATAAAGCAAGATTTGGAACTGTAATCTCAATATTAAGTTCAATGAGATTCTGAAATGCATATATCATTAGACGCTTATTTGGGTCAAGAAAAATATTTGGTAATGTATGTTTTAGATATTTTTCTCGTAATTCAGGTTTATGAAACATCCAAACTATATATGCTCTTTCAAGAATATCAGAATTAGGATATTCTTTTTTGATCATAGAAACTTCTCAATGTATTTGAGAGGTTCTTTACATAACACCATCTGTTGTAAATGATATTTCCAAGTTGGCATATCTATTTCATATTCATTTAGATATAACGGAAATGGAGGTTCAGAAAGACTTACTTTTTCCTTTCCCCAGAATGCTTTAGCAAATTTATGTGAGAAAATATTAGTATAGATACATCTTTCATCTGATTCGATAGAGTGCGCTGGACATTGATTATAAATTTCCCATTCGTTTACAGGAGCTCCGAATGCTTTATGCATAGCTACTGCTAAAATTTGTTGATCTGTCATATCATCCTTCTATATTTTCTTTATACCAGAACTTGCAGGTGTTCATTACAATTTCTGTTAAAGAGGGATAAACTTCTTTTCCATTAATAAATTGAATATCTGATGGATACTCACAAGAACGTATTAAATCATTTCCAGTAATCTGTGCAAAATCAATAGCTTCAGGTAAAGAATGTAAAATTACATCTCCAACTTTTAACCGCATAAAACCACAACCATTACATTTTGTATCATAAATCATTACCTTTGTTTGATGAGGTAATTCATAACTCCTTCTCCAACACTCATCATCTAAAGGAAAACCTTTTATCATTTCTTCCATCTCGACTGAAATTTTTGAGTTGTCAAGTGGCATAAGACCTCCAAGTTACTTATTTTATATGACTAGTTCATATAGATTTTTAATCCAATTAAGTTCAGTAAGAGTAAGCTGGACAAAATATTGTTTATCTTTCACTTTTAGACCTCGTTTAGTAACTGATAAATCAAATTCATCCAGCTTTTCTCGTATTGTTTCATTATTATTTACATAACAATTACACCAAACTTTCAATAATCCATTTAATGGTAATTGAATTAGTTGATTACTGATAATCATTTTCTATATCAGAAAAATCTGACTTTGGCGGTGGAGGTGCATCAAAAGATTCTCCTTGTTTAGACTTACGAGCATCTTGTTCTGCTTTAAGTAAGTCAAGATAATCAGATTCTAAACGATTCATTAGCTCAGGAGCAACTTTATCTGCATTAATTAGCTTGATACTGGCAAGATAAGGACTTGTTTTTGTTCCATCTTTTTTTACATCATTTAAGATAAACTCAATTTGCATACCGTAGTAAGCAGGAAATGCTCTGAAATTTGTTATTTTTTCAGTCATCTTAGCAGGATTAACTTTGACTATTCGCAGTTCTTCATGACCTTGGATCATGAATGATTCAAATTTTCCTTGAATTGACCATTGCATTTTAGGGTCAAGAGATATTACTAGTGGAAAATATAATTCTGCTACCTGTCCTATACCAGCAGGAATATGAATCATATCTTGACCGACAGATAAGATTGGTTTATGAACTGGTGATGCTGGTGTTCCAAGATATTCTGTTACCCAAAGATTATTAATAAAATGTGATAACTTAGCTGTATCAGCTGTTTCTTCACATCTATTACCATTAATATCTTTGTATTTTGCTACTAATTTACCAAACAGACCACGATAGATACCTACTGGCTGTTTGAAATACTCGAAAGATTCGGAAGCAATTCCTTCAGGAACTGAATCAGGAAGTTGATAACCTAAATCTTCATAAAAATCATTGCCACTCATTTTTTCTCCTTCTTGTTTAATGTAGTTTCTAAATCATTTAGCCAACTACTTACTGTTTGTTTATTTTGTTTGATGAAATCTAACCAATATTTTTCATGTAAATGTTCGGGAAGTTTCTTTACTAGTTCTCTCATTTTGACTATATTCTCAACCGATGGTATTCCAGTTTCTAACCATTGTTCAAATGTGCTTTTCTTTTCTATCTTAGATACTATTTTATTAATATAGACAGAACATACTTCAGGTATTAACTGTAATATCGGTTCAAGTTTTTCAAGTGCAAATTCATTATTCATTCCATCTGAATCATCATCCATAGTCATAATACCAAAGGCATTACAAAAAGCATATCTTTTACAAAAAGTAATAGTGCCCGCTGTTACTTGGGCATTTGACATAATCTCAGTTTGAGGAAGCATTGGCATTTTAACTATGCTTGTTTCTGAATGACCATTAATATGCCGAACTTCACAAGATGCAATAACAAATCCTTCAGGAAATTCTGTTTTTATTAGATAACTAAAACCACATTCATTTCTTAATTCTTTAGTCTGTGATTCTATATCTTCGATAGGAGCGAAACTATACAGTAAAACTCCATTTTTATTCTTCACTCCCTTCATTTTCTTGATGGTCGGACATTTGGACTGGAATAACGCCATCGCTTCGTCAAATGCTTTCTTAGCTTCTTGTGCATCATACTCTTTTTTAAGAGCAAATAGGCGTTCTAGATATTCAATGCCAAGTCCTTTGTCTAAAGCCATCTCTATGAAATGATCTGGATTTGATTTTTGGACTGCAACAGATGAAGCTGGATTTATTACTTCTTCCACTTTTACCATTTCTATTTTTTCTTCATTTTCAGCCATTTTTCATTTCCTTTTCGATTAGACTAACATATTTATATGCTTCTTCTAATCCACAATGTGTTTCCTCACGATAATATTTAACAGCATGTATTTTATTACCAGTAGATAAATACTGACGAATTTTTTTATCAATTTTATCTGCTTTAGTCATTATTTGTTCGGACTTTTTCATTCATACATCTCCTTAACTAAATCTTTATTATCTAATATACCTACTAATTCTGACATTGCATCTTCAGCTTTTAATTGAGAATCAGGAAGTATATAACGAGCACAAATTTCTTGACAACTTTTAATTGCCCTAAAGAATGTATTTCTTTTATGAATTTCACTCTGAAGTTGTGTTTTATCTACTCGGACAAGTTCCATTTCTGCCATATTTATTCTCCATATAACTGTCTAAATCTCCAAGATATTAACCATAGTTCATTAGAAGTGCTTATTCTAAGTAATGATAATGGTAACCATATAGTCTCACCAAGAGATTTTAATTCTATTCTAACTGCTTTCTCTGTTATAGCTTCTATTTTACCAACTTCATATATTTTATGATAGTCTCTAATATCAGCCATACTAAGCACGTTTAATTTAGATGCAAGATTAGAAAATGTATATTCCATTATTTAATGCTCTTGATAATGCGTCTGAATCTTGTTAAGACACCCAAATAATGTAAGATTATATCAGAACGTCCTAAGAAATCTTTCACAATCTTATATTTAGGAATTTGAGATGAAGTATCAATTATCCTATATATTACAAATCTTGCAGATTGGATTTCTGCTAGTGGTGCTTTTTGTATTTCAGCTTCAGATTCAAAGATTAATATTTTTATCATAACCAATCTCTTACACGTTGATAAATAGAAAATGTTTGTGCTAAATCAATCTTATTTTTATCAGCAATAACATTCATTTGCCCAGCTTCATACCAACTACCAATCTTATTACCATCACGAACTAGCGAATCAGTAATTCCAAGTCTATAACTCCATTCAACTAAACTACCTCCATCGAACCAATTATAAACATCAAAGTGTGGATCATTACGATATTTATTTAGATAGTCTGACATCTTAATTCTACGTGGGACTAATGCTTTTTTAATTATAGAACGATGTAAGATGAAAGGTAGATCAAACTTTTTACCATTAAAACTAACAATAGTAGGTGAGTTAAGATTATGGAAAGAAAATATATCCCACCATTTACTAAGTAATACACTTTCATCATTATCTGATAATCCGATATAATGCATTGTAGTCCCACCAACAGAATAAGTTGTGTAAGATGTCTTATCTGTCTCGTATAAAGGAGGCAGTTTGTCCATTAACATACCGATAAGGATAATTTTACCTGTTAGCGGTGATAAGGCAAATTTATCAGCTAATTCAGCTTTCTGTTGTGCTATATTTTCAGCTATTTTAGCTGGGTCTTTATAGTTACCCGGTGCTTGAATATTATTTGATTTCCAACTGATGTAATTTGTATCTTCTACATCTTTATAGGATTCTAAGTCAAATACAATCATTTTTTCACCTTCCTTGCCTTAATTTTTGCAGACTTCTTTACAGGAATCTTACCATTTGAATATGGATAAAATTCACTTATAAAGTCATCATTATATTTCTTTACTTCAAGAATTTCATTAGCTAATTCTGCTAATTTTGGAGACATAGCTAATACTTTACGTTTAACTGGAGCAGTTACTGCTCTTTCAATTAAACTGGCTTCTCGCACTGACAATTGTGCTATTACAGAACCATCTGCTTGGGTTGCTAAAATTTTCATAATAAGTCATCCTTATTTAATTTATAATATATTGAGCATATTTAATATGATAATTAATAAAATTATCATATTAATCGTAGAAATAATAATAGATATAGTGATATTCCTATTCACAATATTAACATACTTTTCCCGCATAGTTTTCACTTTATATTATTTTTGAATATAATGCAGTTGCAAATTTGTGTGCTTCTATAAAAGAAGTCCTACTCCATTCGTTAATGAATGGTAAAAAAGATTTAAGATATTCTAATCTGGAATTTAATTGTGCATTATCATTTGGTAATAAATTTCTATATTTTGCAGGATACTGATAAACAGGAAGATCATAATATTGCCATAACATTCTTGAACTTTTCAATACCTCCATTATATCTTCATAAAATGAAGGTTTTACAATCCATTTTAATTCTTTATTATTCCAGTCCATAATTCGCTGATTAGTGAATAAGAACTTATCATTATATCTAAATGCATAACTTACTCGTCTTTGCTTATGTCCATCATAACTATTGATAGCTTCAATGTAAACTTCTATATCTTCATATATAGCTAGTTTAGCATAAGCATACATATTATATGTATCATAATAAGCATACTTAAATTTAGTTCCAGTAAGTAGCTCAATCTGTTCTAGTAACTTTTCATTAGATATTATATCAGGTTCATTTGAAAAGACAGCGAGAGGAAAATAATCGTTATTACGGACAACAGCATATCCTGCGTGGATATTAGTGTTCTTATATATTTTGGGATTTAAAACTGTAGATACGACTGATATTGGATTATATACATCCGTGATGTTATCAGTAAACATTTATAATGACCTCCATTCATTTGTCTATTTACAATAGAGATAAAAAAGGATGGCTATTAACCATCCTTTTCATCTGTTCATTCAGCTAGTTCAATAATGTGGAGGGCATTATTGAGGAATTTCTGCTACTGGTTCTGCTGGTTGTTCTTCTTTTGGAGTTTCTAGTTTTCGAGGAATAGCAAAAGATGCTCTAGCACCAGTCATCTTACTATTTAACGATTTGCAAGTAGCATAAATCAGTTCTACTTCTGCAATATAAGCAGGAATTTCTTCAGGTTTAACACCTCTTTCAAGAGCAGCAGCTTCTGTATTTAATCTGGTATGAGATTCACCGGACTTTTCTTTTGCAGTAGCAACTTTAATTGCACCTGTTGCCTCACAGAATGCACGAAAACTAGGTAAATCGATGGAGGGATATTTCTCAGCAAAGTTATCAAACTCGCTTTCAAATATCATAATCCCGTTAGACTCTTTCGCAAACTGCACATTTTTTGTAATCTTTTCTAGATTCTCTTCAGGAGTTGCACCTAAATATCCAGAACTAGATAATTCA
>Ga0172381_10002326_pt1 | contig 21103 bp, 19 predicted proteins | sample Leawel6488metaG_FD_119754 | JGI IMG/M metagenome (GOLD analysis project Ga0172381, IMG submission 119754) | Leachate microbial communities from a municipal landfill in Southern Ontario, Canada - Leachate well 64-88 metaG | ecosystem: Engineered > Solid waste > Landfill > Unclassified | place...
AAACGAAGAATTGAATTAAAATGAAAAAAACGTTCATCGAGGCCTTAACTGAATTAGCTAAAAAAGATAAAAATATTTATCTCTTAACAGGAGATCTTGGTTTTTCGCTTTTTGAAAATTTTGCCAAAGAGTTTTCAGACCGTTTTATAGATTGCGGGGTTGCAGAACAAACAATGGCAGGTATCGCAGCTGGATTGGCTTTAAGCGGTAAAAAACCATATATTTATTCTATCGTTCCGTTTGTTACAATGAGATGTTTTGAGCAAATAAGAAACGACATTTGCTATCAAAATCTTGATGTGAAGATAATTGGCATCGGAGCTGGATTCTCTTATGGTGCGCTTGGCTCTACCCACCATGCAACAGAAGATATTTCAATTTTTAGGTCATTGCCAAACATAGTAATATTATCCCCTGCCGACTCAGTTGAAGCTAAAGAATTGATTTTACAATCTTATAAAAAAGAATCTCCAACATATATTAGACTAGATAAATCAGAAAATTTTTTAATTAATCCAAAAACTAAAATAAAAATATCTGAACCAAATATCGTAAAACAAGGAAAAGACGGAATAATTATAACAACCGGAGCATGTTTTGGAGAAACCCTTAAGGCACACGAAAAATTAAAAAATGCTGGGTATAATTTAGAATTAATTAGCTTACATACTTTAAAACCAATAAATGAAGAGTTAATTATTAAAGAAATCACAAATAAAAAATACCTATTTGTAATAGAAGAACATAAAGAAATTGGAGGATTAACTAGTTTAGTAAGTGAATTGATAGCAAAACATAATATCAATAATTTATTTTTCAAAAGTATTGCCTTGCCAATAGAATACAAAACTTTGATAGGAAAACAAACTTTTCTTAAAGAGTATAACAACTTAGATGAGATGAATATTTACAAAAAAATATTAGAGTGTTTATTAAAATAATATTTAAATAAATAATATGTTTGCAACTTTAAGAAATAAATTTTATCATTCATCAAAAAATAAACTACCAGAGCCTATTTTAAAATTTATTAAAAGAATATATCATGTTTTTTTTGCATCAGAATTGTGGTGTCGTATAGTGATGAACAGAGAAACTGAAAAATATATAAAATCTTTAGATTACAAAAAAATGAGAGTATTTGAAATGAGCGGATTAGGATCAAGATGGGAAACGTTTGGCTTTGCTTCTTATTTTACTATCGATTGGCCAGAATATGATATTTGCGAAAAACCATTTAAAGATGAAGGTTTTGATATGGTAATAGCTGAACAAGTTTTAGAACATGTTAAAGCCCCACGCGAAGCTATAAAAAATATATATAAAATGTTAAAACCAGGCGGAGTTGCAGTTATTACCACCCCCTTTTTAGGAAAAATCCACAATTGTCCTATTGATTGTTCTAGATGGACAGAAACTGGATTAAAATATTTAATCACTGAAGGAGGTTTTAATTTTGAAGAGATAAAAACTGGCTCATGGGGGAACAAAGCATGTATAAAAGCTAACTTTGGAAAAGAGTGGGTACAATATATCCCAATGTTGCATTCTCTCAAAAACGAGCCAGAATTTCCAATTTCTATTTGGGCTTTCGTTAAAAAATAGATTACTAATTACCGAATATTAAATATGAATAATAAATTTCTATTAAGTATCTGTATACCTACCTATAATAGAGCTAGCTATCTAAAAGATTGTTTAGATAATATTGTTTGCCAATTTGATAATGAAACGGTTAAAAATTTAATTGAGATTGTAGTCTCCGACAATGCTAGTTCCGACGATACAAAAAAAATCGTAGAAGATTATCAAATAAAATTCGGCAATATAAAATACTTCAGAAATCAAGAGAATATCGGCATGGACGAAAATATCCTCAATTCAGTTTTAAAATCTAATGGCAAATACTGTTGGCATATCGGAGATGACGATTTTATTCGAAATGGCACATTAAAATTTTTAATTGAACTTTTATTAAAAAAGGATATCGCTTTGCTTTCTGTAAATTTTTATCCATATATTGATATTAAAAAATCGAGAGAAAAAATAGATAAAATAAGAGAAGATGAAATAAAGTTTTTCCAATCTCCAGAAGAATTTTATTCAAAAGGTTATTGCCAGGGAATTTTAGGAATCTTTATTTTTAACAAAGAACTATGGCTTAAAATAGACAGAAGAAATTACGAAAAATATTGGTCATATTATGAAATTATTTTAAAAATGATTGGAGCAACCAGCTTACCATTGGCATATATAGAACATCCCCTTCTCTTCATTGGCCAAGATTACAGATGGAATGAAGGTGGCACTGCTTTATTTATATTAATACATAGCAAAAGATTTATTAAAAAATTAGAAAATTTTGGATACACTAAAAATTTTATAGACAGTGAGATGGATAGACTAGCTAATAATCTCTTTGCAACCATTTTAAGCGCTAAGTCTTATAATTTAAAATGTTCATTTAAAAATTTATCTTTAATCTATAAAGAATTTTTAAATTATCCGTCAAAAATTTTTTTGACAACTATTGTTTTTTTTATTCCAAATTATTTTATCAAATTTGCTAAGAACACAAGAAAAAATTTAATCAAAAAAAATGTATAAAAAGGCATACTTGGTTCTTGTTGATAAAATGTTTTATAAAAACAGAATATTTCAATTAAAGAACCCAGACAACTTTTCCGATCGGCTTTTTAAAGAAAGAACTTATCCTTATTTTTTGCTTCAGCAAGAATTCAAAAAATTAGGAATAGTTTTGGATACATATGACTATTTTAAAGAAGGAGATTCTTCTTATGTACTAGTTTTTGTAGATGTTCCTGTAAATTTAGAATATTTTTTAAAAAAACATAAAAATGCTGATAAATTTTTAATAATTTATGAATCGCCTATCATAAGTTTAAGAAACCTTGATAAAAAAAATCATAAGCATTTTAAAAAAGTTTTTACATGGCAAAACAGTTTAATAGACAATAAAAAATATTTCAAATTAAACTATGCGAATACCATACCAGATAATCTTGGATTTAGTTCATCAGATAAGAAAAAACTCTGCACAATGATTTCGGGACACAAATTCAAAACTAACCCCGCCGAACTTTATACAGAAAGAGTAAAAGCAATAAGGTGGTTTGAAAAGAATGCCACAGAAGACTTTGATTTTTATGGCAAAGGATGGGATAGATATTATTTTAAAGATAACTTCACAAAGTTGAACCGACTAACCTTTCTCACAAAATTTTTAAAGCCTCATTACCCTTCTTATAAGGGACCGGTAAAATTAAGAGATGAAATATACAAAAAATTTAAGTTTGCAATCTGCTATGAGAATTCAACTGGATGTGATGGATATATCTCAGAAAAAATATTTGACTGCTTTTTTTCAGGATGCGTTCCTATTTATTGGGGAGAAAGCAATATAGATAAATATATTCCAAAAAATACTTTTATTGATAAAAGATTATTTAAAACTTACGAAGAATTATATTCTCACATTAAAAATATGCCTAGTGAAAAGTACGAGGAATATTTAGAAAACATTAAAAAGTTTATTAAAAGCGAAAAAATGTATCCTTTTACTGCAGAATGTTTTGCAGAAACTATTTCGAGAGAAATAACAAAAGAATAATAATTCCAACAAAAAACCCGCCTAAGCGGGTTTTTTGTTTTAAATTACCTGTTAATCTGAGAAAAAATCCATTGATATGTTTTTTTTAAACCTTCTTCAAGAGAAATTTGTGGTTCCCAATTGAGAATTTCTTTGCACAACGTATTATCTGAGTTTCTGCCCCTAACTCCTTGTGGCTTATCCAACAAATATTTTTTCTTCAAATTCTTTTTTGTGGCAGAAAAAATAACATTTGAAATTTCCTCTATTTTTATTTTTCTCTCGAAATCTTTAGATAAAATATCAATTATTTCTTTTGCAGAGAATTCTTTCTTTATTGATATGTTCGAAATAATATCAATCATGTCATCTATTGAAACCAATCTGTCTGATCCTATGTTCAATGGTTCTTTAAAATCAGAATGCATTAAACGATAAACTCCTTCTACACAGTCATCAATATAACAAAAAGAACGAGTTTGTTTTCCATCTCCCCAAATATCTATATAATCATTATCCTTTGCTAAAATTATTTTTCTGCACAAAGCAGCTGGGGCCTTTTCTCTTCCCCCGTCATAAGTTCCTTCTGGTCCAAAAATATTATGAAATCTGGCGATTCTAACTTCATAAAATTCTCCATAACTTTTATACAATCTTTCTGAAAATAATTTCTCCCAACCGTATTCATTGTCTGGATCTGCAGGATAAGCATCTGTTTCTTTTAAGGCAACAACATTAGCATCTTCTTGTTTATACGTTGGATAAATACAAGCCGAAGAAGAATAAAATAATCTTTTAATTTTATTTCTTTTTGAAGCTTCCGCCATGTTGGCGTTTATGCAAACATTATCATATAAAACGTCTGAATTATGAAAGCTTATAAACCCTATTCCTCCCATATTAGCTGCTAAAGTGTAAACCTCATCTACTCCTTCTGTTGCTTTCAAACAATTGTCTAGTGACCTTAAATCTAAAACTAAAAACTCGTCTGCTTCATTCTTGGCAGAATATTCAGGCTCTTTTGTGTCCACTCCTCTAACCCAGTATCCCTTTTTCTTCAAAAACCTAACTAGGTGGTGGCCAATAAATCCTCCTGCACCTGTGACTAATATTTTTTGTTTAGTATCCATGTATAAAGTCTAGTATTCATATTTCTAACAAATAATTACAAAAAATTCAAGTATTTACGCCCCAATTACAATAATCTCATTTTTGAATTTACTTTTTATCAAGGGCATTTTCTAAACGAAAAGTATCTTTCTCGTAATTTTTACCGCCCCTTAAACCATTAACAAAAGCAAAAAATATAGTATCTTCATCTGCTATAAGCGTATGAGCTTCTAAGGGTTTATGTTCCATTAAATCATTTTGTTTTAAAATGTGGCGGTAAATTTTTTTAGACCCCTGTTTTTGGCTAAGCATTGTTAATTGTCCTTGAACAACAAATGTATATTGTGTGGACTCTTTATGGTAATGATTTCCGCGAACGGCTCCTTTTTTTGAAAAAATAATAGTACCGTGATCTTTTGGACTATTAGTAAAAATATCTACAATAGTGCCTCGCCCATCTTTAAAATTAACTTTTTTATGTTCTACTTTCATATTTTTTTATTTTTTAATTACAGGAACTATAAACTTCAAATTTAGATGTTTTAATTTATTTTTTAAAAATTCACCTATATTCCATGGCAGAATAAGGGCATACTCAATATCTGGCGTTATATCGCTATCGCTTTTTATCAAAATGTGAGATCCTGGCGTAAACTTTCCAATTTTCAAGGAAGAACTATCGGTTATAAAATCGATAAGGGTATTATCAATTTTACAATAATTTAAAAGAGTATTGCCTTTAGTAGCGGCTCCAATACCTATAATTTTACCACCGTTGCCCTTAACTTCATAAAGTTCTTTACAGAGATTAAACTTTAAATTGCGGATTTTTGCCATCATATTTTCATAAGTTTCCAATTCAAATATTTTGGCGCTTTCTTCTTTATCTAAAAATTCTTTCAAAAATTTATGATTAGTTTCTTTTCTGCCAACATAAACTCTTATTGATCCCCCCATATAATCATTTGCCTCCAAATGCGAAATAAAAAATCCTAATTTTTTAAAAAACTTTTCGAATGGTTTTACTGAAAAATAAGAAATATGCTCTAAATAGATTGTATCAAATGCCAAATCATTAACTAAAGTTAACATATAAGGAGCTTCAAAAATAAAATAACCGTCATCCGCTAGGATTTCATCGATGTTCTTCATAAACTCGTTTAAATCACTGATGTGGTTAAACGTATTTGTGCAGGTAATTGCTTTCGCTTTGCCACGTTTCTTTAAAATTTCATCCACAGAGTTCTTATTAAAAAAATCTTCGATAGTAAGTATGCCGTCTTTTCTTGCCAATTCAGCAATATTAGATGATGGCTCTATTCCTAAAATTTTGCAGTTTGCTTGCTCTCCAAAATTTTTTAAAAGAGTACCTACGTTGCTTCCAATATCAACAACTAAGTCATTTTCCGTTATTTTTACTTTTTCTATAACTTGCTGTGCCATTTCTTTAAAATGAGCTAATGCAACAGAAGAATTTGAAGAAGTATAACTATATTCATTCTTTTGATAACGATCAGGAGCATCAACAATATTCAAAAGACCCGTATATCCACACTCTTGGCATAAGAAAACCCTTAAAGGATAAAAAACCTCTTGTTCATTGAGGTTTTTTAAAAAAGTGTCGGCTAATGGATGAAAATCAAGGTTGATAATCATCTTAATATTTTCAGATCCGCATAATTGGCATTTTTTTACAATCATTTATTATTTTGTTTAAATTCGATAAATTTTTTAAAGCAATCTTTAAAATTAGTCTGGCATTTCCAGCCCAAAACTTTCTGTATCTTTTCTGTACTTGGAATACGAAGCTGGACATCAACAATAAAAGAAGTGCTTCCTGTAATAATTTCTGGGTTATAATCTGCTGGTAAAATATTGTTTTCTTTTCCAATTTCTATAAGCATATCTTTCAGTTCTATCATATTTTTAGGCTCATTGCTTCCTATATTAAAAATCTGGTTGTCTGTTCTTTCATCAATCAAAAAATCAGATATTGCACCAACCACATCTTCTACCCATGTAAAACATCTCACCTGCTTACCTGTTCCATATATTTCAATTTTAGGAGATTTCTCGCTAAAAATCTTACGATAAAAATCTACAAAAACATGACCAGACTCTCTTTCATGGTCTTCCAGAGGAGAAACGACATTAAATGGCCTCCAAATAGTATAAGCAACCCCATATTGCTGATTAAAAAACTTAACTGCTTTCTCTCCCAAATATTTTGTCAAACCGTAAGAAGACTTAGGTGGATGAATTTCTTCTGTTAATTCTTCCGTAAATGGTACCTTCTCACTTGATTCATAAACCATAGAAGAAGAAAAATAAACAAACTTTTTTACAGATTTGCTATTATCAATAACATTTAAAAGGCATTTTATATCATTGTTGTACAATCCAAAAACATCTTTGTTAAAACCGGCTACTCCATATAACCTGGCTGCACCATGTATAACATAATCAATCTTATTTTCTTCAAAGATTTTAGCGACAAAAGAGTTGTCAGTTAAGTCTCCTATATAAAGATTGCCATCTTTTAAAGGCTCATCATTTTTTTCTTTTAATTTAACACGAATAATTTTATAATCTGGATATTTTTCTTCTAACTTTTTTACCAGATATTTTCCAATATTGCCTTCGCTTCCTGTAACTAAAATTGTATTCATAGTGATTAATCTCAAAATTATTTTTTAACGCCAATTGATTCGTAAGATATATCGGAAGAAATATTTTTTAACTGATCATAAAAAATTTGCCAACCGTCAAAAATAAAACCGTCCTTTTTCATTTTTTTAATCAAATCTTCTATTTTAATATCATTATACTTTTTATGATTGTTCATAAAAACCACGAAATCAGCGTTTTCAAACCCGTCTTCAATAGAGCAAGGTTTTACTTTTAACTCATTTATCAAATTTTCTGGAACAATAAAATCGTGCCCATATATATTCATGTCATTTTCCTGCAACAAAGAGGCAAGTTTTACAGCCTGAGACGATCTTAAATCATCCGTTTCTGGGTGACCCTTAAAGGCAAACCCTGAAATAAATATTTTAGAGTCTTTAAGAGCTTTATTATTTTTCTTTGCGTGTTCTTTTATGCTTTCTAAAATATGACTGGGAATATCTTCATTTATTGATTTAGCTGCTTTTATAAGACTACAGTCACAATTAGCTGAATTTATTAAAATATGAGGATCTTTCTCCAGACAAAATCCTCCCACTATGCCAGGCTTTTGCACATTGCTTCTAGGATATCCAAGATTAGCCGCCTCAACAACTTCAGAAGCGTTTAACCCCAATCCTTTGCAAATCAAGGCTATTTGATTGGCATAAGCAAACATCATGTCTCTATAGCTATTATTAACTAGCTTTACTATTTCTGCTGCCTCCAAGGAGCTCGTTCTTATAACTAGCGGACTTATTCTAGAAAATAATTCAACTGAATAATCGGCACTTTCTTCATTTAATCCACCAACAACCTGAGGCAATGTTCTTAGTTCTTCCATCGCTTTTCCTTCGGCTGTTCTCTCCGGACAAAAACTAAGATAAAAATCTTTAGATTTTGTTTGTAAGATTGGTAAAACAGTATTTCTGGTTGTACCTATAGGAAGAGTACTGCGTAAAACTATAAGCTGTCCGCTTGTTAGGTGAGGTAAAATTTCATTAGTTGCTTTTATAATATAATCCATTAAGGGCTTTTTTGTCTTTGAGTCTACGGGAGTTGATACAGCGATGATAAAACAATCCATATGTTCATCTGGAATTTCAGAAAGGAGCTTTAGATTGTTCTCACTTTGTTTTACGAGAAGCTCTGCTAATCCTTTTTCATGAAAATGGGGCTTTCCTTTCAAAAGAGCATCGAGAGTCTTCTGATTTTTTTCTATTCCGAATACCTTAAAACCACTTTCAGCCAATGTTACAGCTAATGTTAATCCGACATAGCCCAATCCAATTACACAGACATTATTGACATCCTTTTTAAACATATTTTTATTATAGGGTATAGACCCTCAACTATCAAGTATAATATTATTTTAATAAATTTGAATAAACTTCATATATTTTATCAGCCGTACCATCCCATGTAAAATTATTTATTCTTTGCTTTCCTTTAGCTGTGATGTCTGATACTAAAAATTTATCATCAATTACTTTTTTTATTTGTTTTGCTAAATCATTCTGACTTCTTGGGTCAAAGAGCAACCCCGCATCCCCAACTACTTCAGGAATAGCAGAAGCGTTAGACGCAACAACAGGACAAGAACAGGCCATAGCCTCTAATGGTGGTATTCCAAAACCTTCGTATAGAGATGGAAATACAAAAACAGAAGCGTTTGAATATGCTTTAAAAAGTTCATAATCATCTCCAAATTTTTGTTTTACCCAACTACCTTTTTCAGATGTATTTGCAATTTTTTCTTTTTGTATATCGGTAAGTTCATTTTCTCCTCCAAATAAAACTAAATCAAAATCCAGGTAAAATTTTTCTTTAATAAAGACATCCAATAACAGGTCGAAATTTTTGTAAGGGAAATATCGCATTCCAACATATAACATATAAGGTCTTACTGGGCGTTCCAAATCTTTTTTTTGATTAGACATTTCCGCAAAAAAATCGCTGACGGCATAAGGAATTTTCACTATTTTTTTAGGATCAATAGAAAATAATCGATTCAAATCATTTGTAGTAGAGTCAGAAACGGAAATAATAATATCTGCCTTATTAAAAGAATTTTGTTTATAATCTTTAATTTTTTTATTAGATCCAAAAATTTCGCTTATCATGTCATGAGCATGAACTACTACTGGACCTTTGGGATGCTTTGGTACTCGATAAAAAAATGAGTGAAATACTAAATCTTCATTAGCATTCTTTTGATAAGCCATTTCCATGCCCAAATTATCTATTAGACTAAAAGCCCTGCTATTTAAAAAATATGGTTTTCTTATGCCATAACATTTATTAAACCACTCTTTTTGAAAAGGATACTTGTCCACAAAAAGACCTCTGTATAATATTTTTTCTAAATCTTCTTTTCTATTTAAAGATTTTATCACTTCAAAAACAAGCCTGCTTATCCCTCCCCTTTTTTGAAATGTTAGCGTTTTACCTTCAAAAAATACTTTCATTTTTTAATAACTTTTTAATAATTCTTAAAACATTATAAACAGAATATTCAAAAAACACAAAATTTATTTTACTCAGAAACTTATTTTTTATAAAAATATGACACGATATGCTAGGAAAAAAGAAATATATAAAACCGTATTTTTTTCCTAAAAAATAAAGTGATTTAGACGAATAAAGAGCCGTATGTCCCCCATCGGAATTTATATATTGCCAATTTGCAATCTCCTTATTATTTATATTATCAGACAGCCCAGTTGTAAAAACAAAAACATTTGGCATTAGTTCTTTTAAAAATTCCCATTCCTTAATATCTGTTAAATGTTCAACTAATTCCACAGCATAAATAATATCTGCTTTCTTTGGTTGCTCTAAAATTTTATATTCTCCGAGAAAGGTTGGCTTTTCATATTTATCATAATAAAAAGTGTTAAAATCCTTATAAAGTTTTGAGGCTAAATATCCATTACCTCCGCCATAATCTAAAACACTTATATCTTTTTTATTTTTTGAAAAACCATATATTCTAATAATCTTTTTTATTATTTTCAAAAATCCATCACAACGACCTTGCCAGCCAACATCAATTTTATCAAAATAGTCACTCTTATATAAATCACTTACTTTTTTTTGCAAACCAATAGTATCTAAAACTAAATTCTGCTCAAAAATAAATCTGCAATTTTCACAAATCTCGTATTTATAAACTCTTGCAAACCTGTCTTTTTTAGCGGTTAAAAAATGTGTCGATTTATTACAAATTGGGCAGTTCATTTTATCTTTTCAACAATCCTATGCTTTCTTTTAAAAGCTGGAGTGATTTAGTGTTAAAAATTTTATCAGAAGCCAATGTCAGCAAAAAATAAAGCAAAACCCCTATTAAAATAGTTAAGATAAATTCCAATAAACTGCCATAAAGTATTCCTCTTAATGAGTAAACCAAAACCGTCATTATTAAAGCGTTTATAAAAGAAAATATGGTACTGTCCATAAATTGGCTAAATCCGCATTTTGTGATTTTTATAGCTTCAAAAGAAAATCCCAAAGCTGCAACCAATGATCCTATCAAAACAACTATTGATGCTCCCAAAAACCCAAAATTTAAAACAAAGGGATATAGCAAAACGAGCATTATCACAAGTCTTACAGAGCTCCATTTTGTCTCTATGTGGGGCTTTCCTACTGCCAAAAACATATAATTTGAAACGACGGCCATTGTCCACGCTAAAGCCGACAATGAAAGAAATCTCATTGGCCAGACAGACGGCATCCAATTTTCTCCTAAAAATATTCTTACAAATTCTGGGGCTACAACAAATATCCCCCCACCTATTGGCATTAAAATTAAACAAAAAAGCTTAACAATTCTTAAATATGCGTCTTTTAATTTTTCTTTATCGTCTTGAATTTTAGAATAAGCTGGAAATGTAGCTCCAGCTAGTACCTCCATTCCTAAAATACTAGGAATTCTTTGTGCCATTTGATAAAATCCAAGAGAAGTAATTCCGCTGATTTTTGCAACAAATAAACTATCTATCTGTGTCACAAAAAATCCAATAATATTTGATCCAAAAACCCATTTACCATATACAAAAAGCTCTTTTGCTTTAGAAAAATCAAACTTTAATTTTGGTATATATGAATATACGATATAAGAAACAACACATCTTAAAATTGCTCCGGCTACATAACCAAAGACCAACGCCCACACATTATGCAAGACAAATGCCAAAATAATAGAAACAAGAAAATCTACAATTGTTCCACTTATTTGGTAAATAAAATACTTTTTATATTCTAGTTCTTTAGAAATATAGACTGTTGCTATACTGGTTAAACCCTGAATAAAAATTGCTAAGCTAATAACTCGTAAAATCAATTCAGACTCTTCTGATTTAAAAAATAATGCTATATACGGAGCAAATACAAATAGCGATAAAGCTATTAAAAAACCTCTGGTCGCCTGTACAAGCCAACTAGTATCTAAATATGGCTTAATATCCTCCTTCTTTTGAACTAAAGCCTGCTGAAAACCGCTTTGTGAAAAAGTATCTAAAAAAGAAACTGCCATAAGGGTAATCCCGAATAAGCCGAAATCCGAAGGCGCTAATAATCTTGCCAATATTATTGTTCTAATAAATCTAAAAGTTTGATCAAAAACCCTAAAAGCTAATAACCAAAAACTTCCTTTAGCTGTTCTTTTAGCTAGAGACTCTGAATTATCTGTAATACAAAATTTTTTGATTAAATTAAACATTAGTATTTTTTAAATACCAATTAATTGAAAGTCTTATTCCTTCTTTAGTTGAAAATTTTGGCTTATACTTTAACATTTTTTTTGTTTTAGAAATATTGGCGATGTATTTTACAACCTCTCCTGTTCTATTCTTTTTTAAAATAATTTTATTTTTTGTTGCAAGCTCCGCCTTTATCAATTTTGCAACATCAATCAGCTTATCGCCAAAACCTGTGGCTATATTAAAAACGTTATTTTTTGCTTTGCCAAAATTTTCGATACATTTTATTATTCCACCAACGCAGTCATCGATATAAGTAAAATCCAAAAGTTTATCTTTTCCAAAAATTTCTATATTTTCATTAGCTTTTATTTTTCTAATCATTAATGGCACAAACCTATCGCTTTCGTCATACATACCATAAACATTAGAAAAACGACATATAATATATTGAAATCCGTAGCATTTAGAATAAGAGTAAACTAATGCTTCGTCCGAAATTTTGCTAGCCGAATATGCACTTTCGCAAAGTTGTAGGTCAACATCTTCTTCTTTGGCAATAATCTTTTTTCTATTACCATAAACTTCCCTACTAGAAGAAAAAATTATTTTGTTTAGATTATTTTTTCTCATAAATTCTAAAACATTATACATAGAAACAATGTTTTCTAATGCTAAATCGGGATTTACAACTAAATCATAAACTCTGGCGTTAGCAGCTAAATGAATTACTAAATCAATATCTACTGGGAGTTTTTTAATATCTTGGCTATTTAATAAGTCTCCTATTATTGTTAGTTTATTTAAATCACTGTTCCATTTATTAGGCTTTTTATCAAAGCCCTTAACGTCGTATCCTTCTTCTAAAAGTTTTTCAAAAAGCCTAGTACCTATCGTACCAGAAGATCCAGTGATTAAAATTGTTTTTATTTTTTTATCCATAAAAATTCTTCTTTTGATTTTTGCATACCTAACGAATTTAAATATTCTTCCGGATTAAATTTAATCTCAAAATGCATTGGAGCCTGCTCAGAAACATTTGATTCTAATGCAGTAATTATTAGCTGTCCTCCAGGATTTAAATAACCTATAAGTTCTTTTAATGAATCTTGAGGATGAGGAACATGCTCAATAACATCTATACAAAAAATTGTATCATATTTATCTACAATTTTATCATTACTCAAATTTATCATCTTGATATTAACATTACTGATTTTGAAAAAATCTTTGGCTAAATCAAATGTTTTTCCCTGCAAATCAGCATAATCTACCACCAAGCCTTTTTTAAAAATTTTATAACATAAATCTCCAACTGCTCCACCATAATCTAATACCCTGCCTTTTGCCAGTTCGGTAAACTTGTTTCTTAAATTCCTTTGATAACTAGTCCCGTGCCACAAAATAAGATTTAATGCATAAAATGGATTATCTTCATAAAAATTTTTAATTTGTTCATCTGTTTTAGGATTTGAACAAAACCAAAAATCCGCGCTTAATTGTCCTGCATTGTTTAATAAACGAAAAATATTTTTTTCAGAAAGATTATAATATTTTTTTAAAAAATCTATTGTTTCATTATCAATTTTTATGCTCCATTTATGATAAATCCACCTAATAGGTCTTTTAACCTTCTCTGGTATTTTTTTTCTTATAGATAAAAAATTTATTTTCATTGTTATTTAATCTTTAAAAATACTTTTTTAATTTTTAAAATTTGGTTAAAAAAAATCTCTCTAAATGGTAAAAAAGAATATAAATAGCTTAAAAATGAAAAAATAATTGCCCTGTTAAAACCAGGGTAAAAATTTCTGTAATTATTTTTCATTTTTATACTTTCTTTTATCCTTCTCCTTATTTTGACATCATGACTGTTACCTATCTTTTCTAAATCGTTGTCTAAATAATTAACAAAAATTTCTGGAAAGTTATAAAATTTACCAAACCTTCCAATACTTAACCATAACTCCCAATCTGCAAAAAAACCATATTCATCTTTATATCCGCCAGCCTTTTTGCATAAACTTTTTAAAAATAATACTGAACTATGAATAAAAACATTGGAAGATAATATTGTTTTCTTAATATCTTCATTTGTTTCTGGCAATAAATATCTTGAAATTTCTTTTCCCGATTTATCTGTTTTTATAACACCTCCCCCGACTAAAACATAATCTTTGTTTTTTTCTAGAAAATTTACTTGTTTTTCTATTTTTTGTATGTCGGGCCAAGTATCATCATCATCAAGCCTAGCAATGTATTTTCCATGAGCCAATGCAATTCCTTTATTCAAAGTTTTTACAAATCCTAAATTAAACTCATTTTTAAAAACAAATACTTGCGGATATTCTTTACAAAATTGCAAAATATTTTCAAATGCATTGCCACCAGAACAGTCATCGATAATTATCAACTCGATATTTTTATATGTTTGATTAAGCGCGCTATTAATCGCCTTTTTAAGATATTCTAACCTATTATAGGTTGGTATTATTATTGAAACTAAAGGCTTTTCCATTTTTTTAAAATTGATAATCTTTTTGGAAAAAATATCATATAAAACAGTAATAGTATCAAACAATATATAAAAGCTCCTATTAAGACCACGAATATTATATTTAATCCAGCAATAAAATTAGAAACAATAACAAAATACATTGCAAAACTGGATATCAGAGACATTAGAGAAACCTTAAATAAATCTTTATTAAAAGGAGAGATTAGCCCCATTTTTTGGGAATAAAATATTGTTAGCAAAAAGACAACAAGTGAAGAAATAATCGTAGAAATTATTGTTCCGTAAAAACCAAACATTGGAATTAAAAATAGATTCAAAATTATATTTAAAATAGCACCAAAAATTATTAAGCCAAAATTTCTTTTTTGGTGATCAGACACAACTAGAATAGCTGCATACGGATAATTTAAAAAGCTAATGCCCACTGCCACCATTAAAAGTTGTAACGCCAAAATTGATGGAATAAAATCAGAACCATAAAAAGATTTTATAATTTTGCTAGACAGGGCAATTCCTCCAACAACTGTAGGTAATGCTAATAAAATCATTAACTCCATTAAATAGTTCCATGCTTTCTGAAGTTTTTCTTTTGAAGAAACAAAAAGACTGCTTAATACTGGATAAAAACTTTTTATTATTAAACTTGCAGGAAGTATAGCTACTATAGAAATTTTTGAAGCTGCATTATACCAGCCGTTTTCGGTGATAAGATTAAAAGCTCCCAACATAACTGAATTTAAGGAAATATAAATCCAGGCAATCATTAGCCCCAAACTTAACGGCCAAGATATTTTTAAAATTTCTAAATTTTTCTTATCAAAACTTAAACTTAATTTTTGAAAATAAAAATTAAAAAATATAAGAGTAGCAATTAAAACTATAGCGTTTGATAAAAAATATCCGTAGCTTAAATTTATAACCGACGGTATGTTAAAAATAATTAAAAAAACTGCCGCCCAATTTATAAATGCCTGCAAAATTTTAATTCCGGCTTCGTATTCCATTTTTTGTCTGGCTCTCAAAAAGGAAAAAATTATTCCAAAAAAACCATTACTTAAAATAAGCAATGTTAGAATCCAAATAGATTGCCTTATCACTTGGTCGGTTGTTATAAAAAATGAGCCTATAACAGCTATAATTAAGGTTAAAAAACACAATATAGCTTCAATACCCAATATTCCAGCTAATTTTGATTCATTTTCTTTATTTCTTGAAAATTCTCTTGTAGAAATATCTGCCAAACCAAGATCACACAAAATAGCCATTATTGAAGCAAAAGAAAAGGCAAACGTAAATTTGCCATATTCTGTAGCTCCCAAAATCCTAGCTATATAGATAACTAAAAATAATGCTAAAACTCTGGATATTACTTCTGCCGATACCAGCCAAAAAGTATTTTTAGCAACGATTTGTTTTAGAGATCTATTCTCTAGAAATAATTTCTTAAAGAAACTAATCATTTATTATATATATTCTTTAAATCCTTGAGAATTAAGTAATTTGTCATTATAATCATTTGTTGCTTGACGTACTGGAAGATCAACTCCATTTTGTTTCGAAAATTCTAGTAAAGCTTTATTATCCTTTGGAAGACATTTTCCAAAATATCCTCTTTTGCCTTTATGCGTTATTGTTAAGTGAGTTCTTCCAACTCTTTTATCCACTGCTATTCCAGAAACTACTTCTTCCCAATTTTCATCCGTAAATCCAATTTTTTTGGCTAAGTCATACAATTCATTGTTCATTGCCACCTTTACTGCAAACCAAGTATTATTTCCATATTTGATTAATTCAGCTACTTTTGAAGGAACCATTCTTTCATATGGAGCCAATGGAAGTTGTTGTAAAACGTCTTTTGCTACGTTATAACTTTTCTCTGTATAACCAACTATTTGCCTATCTGGACAACACATATCTTCGTCAGCGGTAACTTCTGTTAAAAATTCCGGATTAAACAAAAGTTGATGTTGTGGAAATTTCTTTTGCAATGCTTCTGTTGTCCCAGGAATAACTGTTGATTTTACAATAACAACCTTCTCTCCAGTTAATTGACTAATACCACTTTCTACAAGCGATGTATCGCATCCCTTTCCAGGAATATAGGGTGTAGGAAGACAAATATAAATAAAATTTGCTTGGTTAATTTCGTCTAACGACCCTAATCCTTTTTTGTCGTATAAAAAAAGTTGAAACTCTTCTTGTTTTTCAAAATATCTTTTTAGGGCGCCACCAACCATTCCTACGCCGAAAATACCAATTTTTTTAGATTTGTTTTCCATTTGCTTTTGCCAATAGCCAAGAAGAGCTTTGAACCTTGCTACCCCCTACGCCATTAATTATTTTAATATTAAATTCATTGCAAGCTTTTGTTTCGCTTTCTGGAATATTGTCTGAATTTCTATCTCCACCTTTAGCAAAAAATATTTCACCTGGATGAAGACTAGCCAATACTCTTAAGCTTTCCGCTACGCTTTTATCTTTGTCCACTGAAAGAAAAACCTCGTCTACATATTTTAAACCCTTCACTATCTCCAATCTTTCTGCTTCTGGCATAAAAGGACAACTGCCCTTTAATTTCACTTGTTCGTCATTATTTACAATAACAATCAAAAAATCTCCAAGACCTCTAGCTTCTTTTAATAAGTTGATATGGCCTATATGAATTGGGTTAAAATACCCCGACGTCACAACTATTCTTTTCATATTTTCCTTGCCTTATATATGTTTGATATGTATTATAAATAATACAATTATATTTAATTTCTACCATAAAATACTATGAAAAACAATATTGAGGCATATTCCTCTAAAAAATTGCAAAATCTATTTTTTGGAGCCATTTGCGCCATTTTAGCTTTACCAATAATTATTTTACCTCCGGTCTTTAAGCCATCTAATTGGAGCCGCGTAATTCTATTTAAAATAATTTTGACATGCTTGGTAAGCTTCTTATTCTACAGATTTTTCTACAAAAAAGATTTTTCTTTAGCTATTTTTACCAAGAAAAATCCGGCTGTTTTACTGTTAGTAGTGCTATCATTATTCTTTTTTGTTTTAATTTTATCGACTATATTTTCAGTAGATGTAAGATTTAGCATCTTTGGAGATCCGGGAAGGTCAGGAGGAATGATTAATCTTTTAGCTTATTTTATATTTGCCATATTTATATCTATTTTTATAAAAGAGGAATATTGGGAAAAGCTATTAAAAGTAAATTTTATATTTGGAGCTATAGCCGGAATATTTGCCGTAATTCAATATTTTGGAATTTTTAACAATATTTTTGTTTCTTTTTCCGTCGGTGGAGCCGGAGCTCCCTCATTTTTGGGCAATTCAACTTTTCTAGCAGTATATATGTTGTTTCTAACCTTTTTGGCTTTTTACTTTTTTATCCAAAGTAAAATTAAAAACCAAAAAATTCTTTACGGCTCTTTATTCTTTTTATTTCTTCTTACAATTATAATTTCCGGCTCTAGGGCAACTTATCTTGGAGCATTAGTTGGATTTGTTTTTTATTTTTTATTTTATCCAAAAAAGTTAAAAGTGCTAAAAATATTTGCCGCATCTCTTTTAGGGCTAGCGATAACTATTGTTTTACTTTTCAATTTTTTTCCTCAATTGGGACAAAAAAGCAGTTTATTAACCACAATCTCCTCTCGAGTTTCTATTAGCAAAATTATATCTGACTTAGCAGGAAATCGTCTTCCAGCTTGGGAAATGACATGGCAGGCAATAAAAGAAAAACCTTTATTGGGTTGGGGTCCAGAAAATTTTTATGTAGGATTTGAAAAATATTACAGTCCTGTAAATGATAGCTTAAAAAAAGAATGGTGGGATAGACCGCATAATATATTTTTAGACATTTTTATACACTACGGAATTTTTGCTTTAATTTTATATGTTTCTTTTTGGTGTTTAATTTTAGCAAAATTGCAAATATTCAAAAATAAAGAGCAAGACCAAAGCAAAGTTTATTTAGCTCACGCAATCCAGGCTATGTTTTTAGGATATCTAACTGTCTTGTTTTTTAACTTTGATGAATTCCCTACTTATTTAATGTCCTTCTTTTTTATAGGCCTTTCAATTTATTTAGTTTCCACACACGGTGAAAGAAAAGAAATTCTGCCTCCTAAAAACATTTTTTTAACTAAAGGCCCTATTGGTTTAATTCTTTTAATTTTAGTTTGTCTTTTTATTTGGTTTTGGAACATAAAACCATTATACCTTAATGAAAAACTTTCTTGGATTGGAAATTTAATCAATCAACAAAACTGTGAAAAAGGAATTTTAGCTACTGAAAATACTTGGCAAAAATCTGGAATATTAAAAACATATTTTGTGCTTTCTTATGTTGACTTCATTAAAAAATGCGAAGTAACTAATCCAGATAAAGAAGTTGAATATTCTCAATCAACCATGGCAGGGTTGGAAGTAATCAATAAACTTCAGCCTTATTATTCTAGAACATGGCTATCAATGGGAGGTCTTTCCGATGTTTTAGCAGCCAGAGAAGAAGACTTAACAAAAAGAAAAGAAATTTTAGCTAAATCAAAAGGATATTTACAAGAAGCTTTAAAACTAAGCCCAAAACGACAAGAAATTTTAGCTGAAATGGAAGTCAATTATATGGTTTCTGAAGATTATGAATCAATGAAAAAAATTGGAGAAGATTGTATTAAAATAAATCCAACTCAAGGATTTTGTTATTGGTATTTAGGAATAGCCCAAATTTTTACAGGAGATATCAAAAACGGAGAAAGTAATATTGAGGAGTCAAAAAAACAGGGCTATACCAATCCAACTCTTTTGCAATTAGCTATCGCCTATTTAAGTCAAAATGATTATAAAAAAGCTGGAGAAATTTATGACCAACTAGTTAAAGATTACCATGAAAATGCAGGATATCATGCGGTAGCTGCTGCCTTAGCAAAAGAAAATGGTGACTATCAAAAAGCTGCAAAAGAAACATTAGAGGTTTTTAGAATTCAGCCACAAAATACAGAAAGTTTGCAATTTTTGGAGATGTTATTTGATGTCAAAACCAATGACCCTGTTGTTTTATCTTCTTTAGCTTATGTTTATAAAGAAGTTGGCAATAAACAAAATAATAATAGCTTTTTAAAAAATGCCGTATCCATTTATTTGAGACTAACTGCAGCATATCCAAATGATGCTGATTACCATTATCAACTTGGAGATACATATAATAAATTAGGAGAGTATTACAAGGCGAGAGAGGAATTGGTTTTATCAGCAAAGTTAAATTCTAATTATGCAGAAAGTATACAAAGAATGTTAAATTTATTGCCAATAGAAGAAAACTTAAAAACTTTGAACTAAAGAAAAATCCACAAAACAAAAAACCACCCCGAAGGGTGGTTTTTTGTTTCCTTAAACTCTTTTACAAGAAGAGTAAAGGTAGTAGAAACTCTACTTAGCTGATTGACCAACTGAGTCAAGAGGCAAGTTCAATACTTGATATCCATTGAACCAGTCTGCTGAAGCACCATTGGCAGCTGTATCAACTACATATCCGTGTACTTGGGCTGAGTTATCAGACCAGATAACGTTTGCGGCTGTTCCAGTTGTTTGGTTGACTGCGTTAGACAATGCTTGAACCTTAGTTTCTGATTGGCTAGCTGAAGCTAGATAGAAATAAGATTGAGCTTCTCCGGCTGTGTTTGATGCTGAAGCTGGAGTTGCGTCAGCTGGCATAGAGACAGATACTGAATCTGCTCCTGTTGCTGATGCATAAGTAAATCCTGAACAGTTTCCTTTCAAGACGTAGTTATATGAGCTTCCAGCTGGGATTTGTTCTTCGGTGTTAAATGTAACAACGATAACTGCACCTGTGCCAGAAACGTTTGTTGTTGTTCCTTCTAAGTCTGTTCCTGCTGTGTTCTGAATTGTAACTGAAGTTGTAATATCAGTTGCACCTCTGAAGAACTTTAATGTGTTGATAAGAGGAGTTCCAGAAGCAGCTGTAACAGTTGCTGTGAACTTCAATTGTTTCAAAGCAACAGATCCTTTTGAATCAGCGGCTGCTGTGAAGCTATACAAAGGCAATGTTCCACCAGTTGCAGGGTTTTGAGCCTGAATTGTTGCAGCACTTGTGGTTGTTCCACCAAGTGTGAATGTAGGAATTGATTTGTATACGTATACTTCATTTCCAGCTTTGCTGGTTGTAGGTGTTGATTCTGTTCCTTGGCTGTTAGCGACCTTCAAGTAAGACATAGTAACTGCTGCGTTCTTACCTGTTGTGACTGTTGTTCCGTCTGTATATGGAGTAACAGTTGACAAGTCGACTGTCAAAGTCTTTGAAGTGTTAGCAGGTACTGCTAATGACAAACCAGTTATATTGAAATAGCTGTGTGTTGAGTCATAAGGTACTGTTGCTAATACTGTTGAACCATCTTTCAAAATTAAGCTGTTGATTACAGCTGATGTAGCTGCATCGGCAACTGTAAATTGAACTTCTTTTACAGTATAGCTGTC
>Ga0172381_10002327_pt1 | contig 21103 bp, 16 predicted proteins | sample Leawel6488metaG_FD_119754 | JGI IMG/M metagenome (GOLD analysis project Ga0172381, IMG submission 119754) | Leachate microbial communities from a municipal landfill in Southern Ontario, Canada - Leachate well 64-88 metaG | ecosystem: Engineered > Solid waste > Landfill > Unclassified | place...
AACGGGACTACATCACTTAGTGTATGAAATTGTAGATAACTGCCTAGACGAAGCTCTTGGGGGATACTGTGATAAAATAGAAATTCACTTATTGCCAGGAGAAAAGGTTATGGTCAGCGATAATGGAAGAGGAATTCCTGTTGACATTCACGAAAAAACTAAAAAATCTGCCTTGGAAATGATTATGACAACCCTTCATGCTGGAGGTAAATTTGGTAATGGAGCTTATAAAATTTCTGGTGGACTTCATGGTGTAGGTGCTTCGGTAGTTTGTGCCTTATCAATGGAAACAAAAGTTGAAGTTTGTCGTGACGGAGGAAAGTATGTACAAGAATACAAGCAGGGAAAGCCGCTATATCAAGTCAAAAAAGTGGGTGAGTGCAAACAAAGAGGAACGACTACTACATTCTTCCCAGACAATACAATTTTTAGCGAAACAGTTTTTGACCGTAAAAAAATTCTTAGCCACTTAAGACAGCAAGCTTATCTTACCAAAGGAATAAGAATTGATTTCTATGACGATAGAAATGCGGATGATCTCTACGAATATCATTTCTATTTTGAAGGTGGAGTAGCTTCATATCTTAAATATATGGCTAGGCACTCAGAAAAAGTTCATCCTAATCCATTTTATTGCTCTGCCGAAAAAGATGATATGTTGGTTGAAGCAGCTTTCTTGTATACCGACGATTACGAAGTAATGGAAGAAAGTTTTACCAACAATATTCATACCAGCGAAGGAGGAACCCATTTGACTGGTTTTCGTTCTGCCTTAACTCGTCTTGTTAATGACTATGCCCGAAAAGGTGGCTTCCTCAAAGACTCCGAACCAAATCTTAGCGGAGATGATATCAGGGAAGGCTTAACAGCAATCGTTTCAGTTAAAATCGTTGAGCCTCAATTTGAAGGACAGACAAAAACAAAATTAGGAAATCCAGAAGCTCGTCCAATCACCGAAGCCGTTGTCTCTGAAGCACTCAACACATATCTTGAAAAATTTCCTCAGGACACCAAAGCTATTATTGAAAAAGCTGTTTTATCTTACAAGGCTAGAAAGGCTGCTAAAGCTGCCAAAGAAACTATTCTTAGAAAAGGTATTCTTGATGGATTGTCTCTACCAGGAAAGCTATCAGATTGTTCCAGTAAAAAACCAGAAGAATCAGAAATATATATTGTTGAGGGAGAATCCGCAGGAGGTTCAAGTAGACAGGCCAGAAACAGAAGGTTTCAAGCAATTCTACCGATCAAAGGTAAAATTCTTAACGTTGAAAAAGTACGTTTAGATAGAATGCTTGCTTCAGAAGAAGTAAAGGCCCTCGTTATTGCTCTTGGAACAGCCATTTCAGACGACTTTAATCTAGAAAAGCTGCGATATCACCGTATTATTATTATGTGTGATGCTGATAGTGATGGAAACCACATCCGAACTTTGCTTTTAACTTTATTCTTTAGATACTTCAAACCTCTTATTGATAATGGATTTGTATATATTGCTCAACCACCACTATACAGGATTCAAAAAGGAAAAGACTTAAAATATGCCTATTCAGATGATCAAAAAGAAAAAATCTTAGCAAGTGCTGATTTCAAAGAAAAAACAGGAGTAAATATTTCTAGATATAAAGGTTTGGGAGAAATGAATCCAGAACAGCTATGGGAAACAACCATGGATCCTCAAAACAGAGTATTATTGCGTGTTACTATTGATGATGCTGTTATGGCCGATAGTGTTTTTGACATGTTAATGGGCAAAGAAGTTGTTCCAAGAAAAAAATTCATCCAATCTTCTGCCAAAAACGTCAAAAATCTTGACATTTAAACACTAATATTCCAAAGCCCATAATTAAATTTACCTTTATTTTTATTGACAACTAGGGCTTATTTTGGTAATCTACTTATATATGAATATGCAAAATAAAATCAGAGATTTTTTTAGCGATGTTTTTGCTGAAATGAAGCGAATAACTTGGCCTAGCAAAAAAGACAACATTAATTATACAGTTACGGTTATTGTGTTTGTTTTAATTTCTGCAACTTTTCTTGGACTTACCGACAAAGTAATTCAGGAAATATTTAAACAATTTGTTATTAAGTAATAATCATGTCAAAACAACAAACTTCAAATGAACGAAGATGGTATGTCCTTCATACTTACTCTGGCTATGAAGATGCCGTGGCAAAAAACCTTGCACAAAGAGTTGAGTCATTAGGAATGGAAGACAAAATCTTCAATGTTGTCGTTCCAAAAGAAAAGAAAATCAAAATTAGGAATGGGAAAAAAAGAGTAATTGAAGAAAAAATCTATCCAGGATATGTGTTGGTTGAAATGGTTGTTACTGATGACTCTTGGTATGTCGTAAGAAATACTCCAAATGTAACTGGTTTTGTTGGTTCAGGAACAATTCCTTTGCCAGTATCTCTTAAAGAAATGGATTCACTAAAAAAGAGAATGGGCGAAGAAGAACCAAAATACAAAGTGGACTTTGATATCGGCGAATCCATCAAGATTGTTGATGGACCATTCAAAGATTACGATGGAAAGATATCCGAAGTAGACAAAGAAAAAGGCAAAGTAAAAGTTATGATTAATATGTTCGGCAGAGACACTCCGCTAGAGCTAGACTCATTACAAATCAAGAAATTATAAGAAAAGATTAATAGAAAAATATGGCAAAAGAACTTAAAGCTATCATAAAGCTTCACATTCAAGCAGGTAAGGCTAATCCAGCACCTCCAGTAGGTCCAGCACTAGCATCTCATCAAGTAAACATCGCAGATTTTTGTTCAAAATTCAACGAAGCTACTAGAGAGTTAGGAGATTTTAAAATCCCTGTTGACATTACTGTTTACAAAGACAAGACATATACCTTTGTTTTGAAACAGCCACCAGCAGCTCAGCTTATCAAAAGAGCAATTGATTTAAAAAGCGGTTCTGCTACTCCAAACAAGAAAAAAGTTGGGAAAATTACAAAAGCTCAATTGGAAGAAGTTGCAAAAAGAAAAATCGTTGATATGAATACCAAGGATATGGGACAAGCAATGAAAATTTTAGAAGGAACTGCTAGATCCCTTGGTATAGAAGTTGTTGACTAATAATAAACCTTAAGTCTAAATCCGTGATATTATCAGACAGAGAAATTAAAAAGTTTTTAGACGAAGGGAATATATCTATAATACCGAAGCCGAACATAGAAGAACAACTAGGTTCGGCTTCTTTAGATTTAAGGCTTAGTGATGAGTTTATGGTCTTTGACCACACCAAAAAGCCATATATAGATACAAAGAATCCTGAAACTTTTAAAAATATGACCAAAATGGTTAAAGTTTCAGAAGAAGACCCTTTCGTTTTTCACCCAGGAGAATTTGTCTTAGGAGCAACATTAGAAGAAGTAGGTCTTCCTGCCGATATTGCAGCTCGTATTGATGGCCGTTCTAGTTTAGGAAGATTAGGAATAGTAATTCACTCAACCGCAGGACATATTGACCCAGGGTTCAAAGGTAAGATAGTTCTTGAAATGGAAAACATTGGTATGATACCCGTTTTGCTTTATCCAGGAATGAGAGTTTGCCAATTAGTATTTGAAGTGCTGTCATCTCCAACAACCAAACCATATTATCTCAAGAAAAATGCTAAATATGTAAATGTTAAGCATCCAGAAGAAAGCAAACTAGAAAAGGAACTTTAACAAAAAACCGCTCACCGCGGTTTTTCCTTTACTTAACTTCGCCTCACCGAAGTCTTAGCGAAGGCGTACTTTGCTCTTGTTTTTTTAACAAAATGAATTTATAATTTATAGTGCTGATTATGAAAAAACAAAACTCATTTACATTAATTGAACTTCTTATCGTTATTATGATAATTGGAATTCTCTCTGGAATTCTTATTTCATCCATGGCTGGTGCAACTAACAGTGCGAACGACGCTAGACGCAAAGCAGATATTAATCAAATAGCAAAAGCAATAACAATAATTAAAACCAAAGATGGTTCTCTTCCAATAGAAGCAAATGCTAATTGCAAATTAGGTTCAACAGTTTCAGCAGAAAACTGTTCTGGTATCCAAGCTAAATTGACATCCCAAGGAATGGCTATTGCCAAAGATCCAAACGGAAACTTCTATATTTACAACAGAATATCAGCAGACGATTTTACTATAAAAGGAACGTTATCAGATTCAATCATCTATACTTATAATTCCACAAATAGTAAATATTCCAATGATTCGCCATCAACTTGTATTTCTGGTGGAGGACTGACTTGTACTGAGACAGCCGATGGTGCATATACAATTAATAAATATACCTTATCAGGAACTACAACCGGATCCACTAATTGGCAAACTCCTAATGGAGTTAATCAAGTAGAATACCTTATTATTGCAGGTGGTGGAGCGGGAACGCATGGCGGTGGTGGAGCCGGTGGAGTCTTGGCAGGAACAACATCAGTATCAGGAAGCATTACAGTTACCGTAGGTGCTGGAGGCGTAGGAGGCGTTGTTACAAGGGGTGATAGCCCGAGAAATAACGGAGGAAACAGTTCATTCGGCTCATCGCTTATCGCAACAGGAGGCGGCGCAGGAGGAGTCAATAATGAATATGGATATGGCTTAGGATACAATGGAGGATCTGGCGGTGGCGGGGGAGTTGCATACGCAGTAACTCCGGCAGCTGGAACAGGAGTATCCGGCCAAGGATATGCTGGTGGAACGAATGGAGGATATTCAAATAGTCCATATCCAGCTGGAGGAGGTGGTGGAGCCGGTGGGATAGGAGGAAGCGCAACCTCGTACTCCAATGCTGGCGCCGGTGGGATAGGAATAACATCTTCAATTACTGGTAGTCCAGTTCAATATGCGGGCGGTGGTGGAGCAGGTTTGTTTCAGTCAGGAACAGGAGGCTCTGCTTCGTACGGTGGTGGAGCGGGCACAGGGTCTATTGGCAACGGAAATCCAGGAGTTAATGGTACCGGCGGTGGCGGTGGCGGAGCAACTAATAATGGAGGGAATAGTACTGTATATGGCGGATCGGGTGGATCAGGAGTAGTCATTCTTAGATTTTTAAAACCATAAATATTTTAAATGAATCCGCCTTGGGCGGATTTTTTATTGTCTTTATTTTTCTTCCTATTCTGATATAATATGAATATATTAAATAATAACTAAAAAACAAATCAAGCATGCCTGCAAAAACAATCAATCAATATATTGACCACACAAATATTAATCCAAAAACAACCAAGGAAGAAATCATTCAAACTTGTAGCGAAGCCAAACAATACCAATTTCGTGGCGTATGTGTACGACCAAAATGGGTAAAGTTAACAGCCCAACAGTTAAAGGGGACTAATATTAAAACAGTTGTATTGATTGACGACCCAATCGGAGACAGCTCTCATGAGAAAAGAATGGAAGAGTGCAAAAAAGCTATTAAAGACGGAGCTAATGATCTTGATGTAGTAATAAATATTCCTGATGTCAAACACGAAAAATGGACAGCTATTCAAAAAGACCTTAAAGAAATTTGTTCTTTAGGTGATGCCAAGATAATCATCGGCAGCGGCTTCTTGACTGACGAGGAAATTGCTAAAGTCTCTCAAATCGTCAAAAAAGCAGGAGCAATCTGTGTCAAAACAGCCACCGAAAAAGACCCATTAGAAAATAGGGAATTAAAAGAAAAGGCAATTCATCTAAAAATTATGAGAGAAAATGCACCAGGACTCTTGATAAAAGCTTCTGGAAAGGTTAAAACATTAAAAGATATCAAAATGATGATAAAAGCAGGAGCAGACATCATCGGAACTAGTAGTGGAGTTATAATTATGAACGAACTCAAAAAAAATTAATTTATTTTATCTTTTTATTGTCATTGCGAGACATCCATCGTAGATGGATGCAAAGCAATCTATTTGTAATTAGATTCTTAATATTATGTACAAAGCAACCATAGGATTAGAAATACACTTTGAGTCAAAAACAAATTCCAAAATGTTTTGTTCGTGTCCAAACGAAGAAAATAATTCACTAGACGAAGCACCAAACATTAATGCTTGCCCAGTTTGTATGGGACATCCAGGAACACTGCCTGTAATCAACAAAGAAGCTATCAACAAAATCATCAAAACTGGTTTAGCTTTGAATTGCAAAATTGCCGAACATACAAAATTTGACCGAAAAAACTATTTCTATCCAGACCTTCCAAAAGGATATCAAATATCTCAGTTTGATATGCCGGTTTGCTATGGAGGGTATCTAGATTTCCCCTTAGATGATGGTTCAATCAAAAGAGTTAGGATTACTAGAATTCACATGGAAGAGGATACTGCAAAATCATATCACACAAACGAAGGAACAACTCTGATAGATTTTAATAGATCTAGTGTACCCCTAATGGAGCTTGTTACTGAGCCAGATATTCATACTGGTGAAGAAGCCAGAAGATTTGCTCAAGAACTTCAGCTCATTCTGAAATATTTGGACGTGTCAAATGCAGATATGGAAAAAGGACAGATGCGATGTGAGGTAAATATCTCTATCAATACTGAGGATGACGATGAATTAGGCACAAAGGTAGAAATCAAAAACCTAAATTCATTTAAAACTGTTGAAAAATCAATTGAATACGAAACCAAACGCCAGATAAAAGCTCTAGAAGATGGAGAAAAAATAATTCAAGAAACTCGTGGCTGGGACGACAACAAGGAATCTACCTTTAGTCAAAGAAACAAAGAAGATGCTCACGAATACAGGTATTTCCCCGAACCAGACTTACCGCCATTGTCTATTTCTGATGAAAAAATAGAAAAAATCAGATCATCACTACCAGAATTACCATATCAAAAAAGAGAAAGGTACGAAAAAGAATACAATCTAGACCACAAGACAATAGAATTTTTTGTTCGCGAAGTAGAGGTTGGTGATTTTTTTGAAAACTCGGTCTCCGAGCTCAATTCATGGTACAAAGAAACTAAAGGAATAAATGATATTGAAACCGAAGAATATTTTAATATGGTTAAGCTATGCAGTAACTATATAGTTACAGACCTGCAATCCATACTAAAGAATGACCCCGAATTAAAAGGTATTGAAGATATATTCACATATCTTAACAAAAAAATTACTCCCGAAAATTTTGGTGAATTTATTTGCCTGATCGTTGATGGGAAAATAACTAGCAAAATTGCAAAAATAGTTTTAGCCGAAATGTATAGTAAAGGGAAGGATCCATCCCAGATTATTGAAGACGAAGGATTAATGCCGATAGCTGATGATGAAGAATTAGAAAAAATAATTTCAGAAGTTTTAAAAAATAATCCAAAGCCAGTTGAAGACTACAAAGCAGGAAAAAAGAATAGCTTCGCATTTTTAATTGGACAGATTATGGCCGCCTCAAAAGGAAAAGCCAATCCTCAAAAAACTGCTGAACTATTAAAAAACAATCTAGAAAAATAAAAAGCAATTAGTTTTTTTACTATTCCCTTGAAACGAAAAAGGGAATCTTTTTTTAAGTATTTACAAAAACAAATTCTTTTCATCATTCTTTCTTTATGATAAAATATTCGTAATGGATAATAACTCTCAGAAAAGTTTTACCTTAATAGAGCTTTTAGTTGTCATTGCTATTGTCGGCATCCTCGCTGGCATAATTATCGTGTCTATGTCAGGTGCAACCGACAAGGCAAAAATTGCAAAACTACAAGTATATAGCAATTCATTAAGAGACTCATTGGGGGCTAATTTAGTTTCAGAATGGAAATTAGACGAAATAAATAATCCATCTACAAATCAAACTCCCGACACTTGGGGAGGCAATACTGGAACTCTGGGCGACGGAACAACCGCTTCAACTCTTCCAGCCCTTGAGTCCGAATCCAATTGTGCAATTGGAAAGTGTTTGTCGTTCAATGGAACAACCAATTACCTTAACGTTGGAACTGCTAATTTAAGTTTTGGAGACTCAGTTTCCGACAAACCATTTACACTCGCAGCCTGGGTTAATATGAAAGCTAGATCAAATTTTGAAATCATAAACAAGGCAAATGAATATAGATGGATAAATAATAATCTATTTCGTCTTTATCTATTTGACGAAAATGGAAGTAACTATATCTATAGAAATGCTATAGATTTATTACCGTATCAAAACCAATGGATATACTTAGTAGCAACTTATGATGGAAGTAAGGTAGTAACAGGAATTAAATTATATATCAATGGTTCAGAAACTACTTTCTACGGAACTGGATCAGCGGGAACATATACAGCAATGCATAACACGGGTGGAATACTCCGAGTTGGAACCACAACAACTAATGGTCTTATTGATGAAGTCCGTATCTATAGCACCAATATACCTTCAGCAGTGATCAAGCAACAATACTTCGCTGGACTAAAACAACTCTTTGCCAAAAACATAATCACCAAGCAAGAATACAATCAAAGGCTTGCAATCTATGAATAACAAAAACTCATTTACCTTAATAGAGCTTTTAGTTGTCATTGCTATCGTTGGCATCCTCGCTGGCATAATTATCGTGTCCATGTCGGGCGCAACCGATAGTGCCAATATTGCTAAAAATAGAGCATTTGAAATTTCACTAAGAGACTCTCTTTCTCTAAACCTTATTTCCGAATGGAAATTTGATGGAAATACTACTGATGGCCAACCAGCGACAACAGATGATGTAAAGGACACTTGGGGAACAAATCATGGAAGTTTTTGTACTGTAACAGGATCAAATCCACACCCGACACCAACCGTCAAAACAGGAAATAACTGCATTAGTAATTCCTGTCTTTATTTTGATAATATTGACGATAATATCAAAATTAATAGTCCCGTATTAAAACATACAGGACTAACAGGACTAACCATTTCTGCATGGATAAAAATTGATCCAACTACCACTAACGACAGCTATATTGTCTCAAACCCATGGAATGGAAATGGATATTATAACTATCGTTTTTGGTGGAGTAATACTACCAGCAAAATTGCTTTTAAGGTTGGGGGAGAGCAAGATGGTAATACCCTCGCAAGCACAAACACCGTCCCAAAGGATAAATGGATATACGTCGTTGCAAGTATTACTTCCGATGCTAATGCTCAGCCAAAATTAATGAAACTATATATTAATGGAGCAGCTAGTGGATCAGTTACCGACACAGTAACACAATGGATTCCAACATCTGGCGGAGGCGACACATCAATAGATTTATCAATTGGGCATATCTACAAATGCGATCAATCAGTTTCAAGTTATTTTTTTCACGGATATATGGACGAAGTAAAAATATATAAAGATTCCATTCCATTGTCACTCATAAGGCAGAATTATCTTGCTGGACTAAAACAACTCTTTGCCAAAAACATAATCACCAAGCAAGAATACAATCAAAGACTTTCAGCATATTCATCGGTTACCAATTTATCAAACTCAAAATGAACAAGCAAAAGGGATCGCTTTTATTCGTAATAACTTTAGGCTTTGTTATTCTTGCTGTTTTGATTGCAATGATTATGATCGCCACAAATTCAATCAAAGAAAAGCAAAACAATAATCAGACTCAAATTCAAAAAAAATAAACCTAAACAGGTTTATCTTTCAAAAAATCTTTTACAAGCCTTTCGGCTTCTTTTTTTGTTTTAATCCAATGAATTTTTTTATTTCTTTTAAACCAAGTTATTTGTCTTTTTGAAAATTTATTAGTATTCAGAATTATTCTTTCTTCTATTGCTTGCAATTCCTTTTTACCGATATCCATATTGGTAAAATCCTTCCACTCTTGGTAGCCGATAGTCTGAAGCGGGGGAATATTACCATATTTTCTAATCAAAGAAATAGCTTCCTCCTTCAGTCCCATTTTTATCATTTTACGTATTCTCTTTTTAATCCTATCCAATAATTCATCTCTCTCAACCTCAATACCAACCTCCAAACAGTCAAAAATTGGGCTTTCTAGGCGTCTATTTTCCCAAAACGACTTACCGCTCAATTTGCATACTTCAATCGCTCTAATCAGTCTTCTTTTATTCTTTTTATCAATTTTTTCCATCCCCAATGGATCTAATTTTGCATACTCGCAAACCAATTCTTCCAGAGTTTTTTTCTCCAGTTTCTCCCTTAATTTTTCATCAGACTTAATCCCAGGAAAATCAATATTATTAACTACCGCATCAATATATAATCCAGTCCCTCCAACCAAAAAAGCATTCTTACCTTTCTTTCCAATTTTTTTAATCTCGCTAATTGCCTTCCTTTTATAGCTAGCTACGTTATATATTTTTCTGAGGGACATTGTATCAATCATATAATGTTCAATTCCTCCCGAAACAAAAACCTTACCATTTTCATTTTTTGGCTTAGCAGTTCCAATATTCATTTCTTTATACATCAGCCTAGAGTCGGCTGATACAATTTCTCCATTATATTTTTTTGCAAACCAAATACCTAGATCGGTTTTACCCGTTGCTGTTGCTCCAAGTATGACAACCAATTTTTGCATTTTTTTATCCTTCATAATGCTCAGCCTCCAAGCTTAGTGGTAAAATTTTAGTAACCTTGGCATTAATTATATTACCGACAAGATTTTCTTCTTTGGAAAAAACTTTCACTGCCTTATTTTGTCTATTTCTTCCAAGATAATACCCTTTATATTTTTCAAAAATTAAAACAGGAATAATTTTATCCAAAAATGGTTTATTCTGTTTTTCGCCAACACTGCGAAGTACTTCAGTTAGCATTTTATGTCTCAATCTCTTATCAGCTTTTTTTACATCATCTTTCATATTTTTATAGCAGTGTGATTGAGGACGAGGAGAGTATTGGGCAATAAAAGCCATATCAAATTTAGCCAGTTCAAAAAGCTTCATCGTATTATTAAACTGTTTTTCGGTTTCAGTAGGAAAACCAACAATAATATCAGTAGAAATAGCTATTTCTTTTTCTAATCCACTACGATTATCTTTAAATGACTTTTTAATCTTTTTAACCAACTCAATATATTTTTTAGCAGTATAGGGTCTATTCATCTTATGCAAAATTTCATCATCGCCCGATTGGGCAGGTAAGTTTATATAAGGAGCAAACTTAGAAGACTTAGCAAGCACGTCTATCAGTTCATCCGAAAAATCTTTTGGATGGGGACTAGTAAAACGCAACCAAAAGTTACCTTCAATTTTATCTATTCTCCGCACTAGCTCAGCAAAATTGACCGAGCTTTCAGTAGGAGAAATATAGCTGTTAACATTTTCTCCAAGCAACCATATTTCTTTATAGCCCTTCTTAGCCAATAAATTTACTTCTTTCAAAATATCAGTATGCTTTCGCGAAACCAATCTTCCTCTTGCATACGGAACCGCACAATAAGTGCAAAAATTATCACACCCATTAGAAATAGGAACAAATGCTTGGAAAGAATTTGATTGTTTTGGAGTTATTTTTAAATAATCTCTTTTCTTTTTTACTATACCTTCTCCTGCCAATATTTGTGGCCAAACCTCCAAATCTTCTTTATTCAGAATAAAATCAAAAATTCGTGCAAATTTATCACGATCAGGATCAAGCATGCAACCAGTCAGAATTGTCTTTAAACCTTTTTTCTTTTTTTTGAGTTCAGCAAATTTATTTGCTAATCCGAGTATCCTATCAACAGCAGTCTGTCTCACGGAGCACATATTTACAATTATCAAATCAGCACTATCAATTGCAAGCGATTCTTGGAATCCAACAGATTCAAATAGGGAAGCCATTCGTTGCGAATCAGACTCATTCATCTGACACCCAAAAGTAATAATAAAATACTTTTTCATCAGCTAAAATTTACCTCAATTATTTACTCAGCCGCATCATTGTTAAACGTACATTCGTTTCTATAAAAAGCAAGTTCTTCGCATTCTTGTCCATTATGAATGCAGACATTATAAGCAACGCCATCCTTTACTCTCTGCTCCAAGTTATACCCCAAACGGAGGCAATATGCCGAAGCAGGACTAGCCTTTGCTAGTGGAGTAGCTTTTTCTTCTTCCATTACCCCCATAACTTGAACCGCATCTATTGATCCATAAATTGAAGCCACAATTTCACCCTTTGCTTCTTTGAGCAAGGTTTTTGTTTCATCATAAACTTCCAAACTATCAATTTTCTGATCCAGCTTTTCCAATCTTATAGTTGCAAGTTTTGCTTTAAAATTATTTAATATCTCCACCTCCTCTCCAGGAACTTTTGGAATAATTTCATCAACCCATTCACCCTTGCTGATTTCATTTATTAGTTTTTCTTGTTTCTTCTTCTCCAGTGCAATCGTGCGTTTTTTATAAAAATCAGTACTTTTTATTTCTGCTAATTTACTGTTAAAAAAATTTGCTGTTGAGTCATCGCCAAATCCTTCCACAACCTTATTTTCAATTATATCTGTTTGGAGCGACAGAATATTCTCTTTAAAAATAGCACTAGAAGAGTATGCCAAAATATAATCCAACTCTTTAATCTTTAACTCATCGCCATCTATTGTATTAATATGATTCTTAATTGAATTAAAAACTCCATCTTCCGAACCAATATAAAAGGCACTAGAAATAAAATTATTAAAACTGCTCGTCATGGCATAATTCTTCTTGTCAAGAATATCCACACCTAGACTATTCGCAAGAACTTGTCTTTGATAAAATAATTCATTGATTATTTTATTGGCCAGTTTGTCATTATTTGCATTGCGCAAAGATTCGGATGCCAGCTTAAGGTTTTCAGTTTCTACCAAGTAGCTAGCCAAAGCTTTTTCAAGGGAGCTATTGTCTTTTGATACTTTTCTTATTTCATTCAATTTCTCCAATGTAAAACCTAGACGCAATTCCATTCGCCTTGAACCATCAAAAGTCAAAAATGATTCACTACTGCGAGTCCATTCCTTCAAAAAATAAAATGGCTTATTGGGAAGAAATAAAGTATCAGAAATTACAGCACTATTTGCTATCAAAACAAATAAGACCACTCCGCATACTATTAATGATATTAATTTTTTTGATATTTTAATTTTCAAGTTTTTCTTGTTCAATTAATTGTTCAATTTTCATTTCTCCCAGCTCTTGTTGACCTCTCTTACGAACACTAACAGTTCCATTTCCTCTTTCTTTTTCGCCAACGACCAAAATGTAAGGAATTTTTTGCATTTCAGCCTCTCTTATCTTCTTTCCAATAGTCTGGCTATCCATATCAATTTCAACTCGGAAAGAACTTAATTTTTCCGCCACTTCCTTTGCATAATCAATTTGATTTTCTCCCACAGGGACCACTCTTATCTGCACAGGAGACATCCAAAAGGGAAGAGCTCCGGCATAATGCTCAATCAGTATTCCAATCATTCTCTCAAAACTTCCAAATATTGCCGCATGCAACATTACAGGAACTTTCCTCTCTCCAGACTCATCAACATACTCACACCCAAATTTCCCAGGCAATTGAAAATCTAGCTGGATTGTTGCAACTTGCCATGATCTTCCAAGTGCATCCGAAATATTAATATCAATCTTGGGTCCATAAAAAGCACCGTCCTTATCCTTTAATCCATAATTATCAATTCCGTTTTGAGATAACACTTTTTTCAAATCCTCTTCGGCACGATTCCAAGTCTCAATCTCTCCCATAAAATCATCTGGCCTAGTAGACAAGAAAAATTTCGGCTCAATATTAAGAGCACTATAATATTCTTGAACCATCTTAATCAAATTAGAAATTTCTTCTTCAATCTGATCTTCTCTCAAAAATACGTGCGAATCATCTTGTGTTATTTCACGCACCCTGAACATTCCATTCAACTGTCCAGATTTTTCATTTCTCATTACATGTCCGATCTCTGTGTATCTTATCGGCAAATCTCTGTATGACCTTTGCTTTGTTTGAAATATTTGGATATTAAACGGGCAATCCATTGGCTTCAAGCAATATGTTTCATTATCAACATCAAATACAAACATATCTTCCTGATAATGGTCCCAATGTCCCGAAGTTATCCAAAGACCGTTCTTCGCCATCTGTGGAGTTTTGATCTTTATGTATCCATATTTTTTTCTAATAGATTGTCCAAACTTTTCCAATGAATCCCAAAGAATCATACCCTTAGGATGCCAATAAACACTCCCAGGAGCTTCTGGATGAAAAGAAAACAAATCCAATTCTTTACCAAGTCTCTTATGATCCCTTTTCTCAGCCTCTTTCATCATTTCAAGATATTTGTCTAGTTCGTCTTTGTTTGCAAAAGCAACACCATATATTCTAGTCAACATCTTGTTTTTTTCGCTTCCTCTCCAGTATGCACCCGAGGTCCTTATCAGAGTAAATCCATCAGTATTTATCTCTTCAGTATTATCAACATGAGGCCCCTTGCACAAATCAACAAAATCACCGGTCTTGTAACCAGTTATCTCTCCATCTATTAGTTCCTCTATTAATTCCAATTTATAATTTTCATTTGCAAAAACTTTTTTTGCCTCTTCTTTTGGTAGATCTATTTTTTCAAAAGCGAGCTTGCGATTTACAATCTCTTTCATTTTCTTTTCAATCTTTGGTAAGTCATCCAGAGCTATTTGAGTATTACCAAAATCAAAATCATAATAAAAACCATTTTCTATTGCAGGACCAACCCCTAATTTTACATCCCTATACATTTCTTTAACAGCAATTGCCAAAATATGTGCTAAGGAATGTCTTATTATTTCTATATCTTTATTCATTTTAATAGTAATTTAATTTTTAATTTCTTTATTCCAAAAATCAGCCCGCGTCTGCGTACTTTCACATATCTGGATATTCTGATAAATGTATTTCTTTTTTTGAATAAACATACCTATTAACTATATAATGCCTTTACCCTTAACACAAGTACAATATTTTCACGTTAGTGAAAATCAACACTCAAAGATTGCACCTGCAATCTACCATTTTCCACTCCCTCCACCCTGAGTACGTTAAAATTTTACTAAACCAGAGCTTAGATATATTTTTTTCTCCACCTTTTGCGCCGACTGGGCGCAAACAGTCAAATTCTTAGCAAAGAATTTGTGTTGGAGAAAAAGATATATTAAGCGACTAGTTAATCTTAAAATTTTACACGTCCTCTTCCACCAATACTTCTTCTACCTCGTTAGCGACAATCTTTGCCGCATCATCTCTTACATCCGCTTTTCCCGTTACACTAATAATTTTATTCTCAATAAACAAGTCTGGATTTTTTGCGAGCATGGTAGGGAAGATTACTATTTCCATCTTATCCGTCAAATCTTCAATTTTTATAAACATCATCTGATCTCCCTTCTTCGTCATAATCTTTTTCACTTCAGAGATTATTCCAATCACCGTCACTGATTCACCTCTATATACATGCCTGTCATTAGCACCATATACATCCGTTGTTCGGATACCGAGCAAATCATTACTAAGCTTTCTAATAGACGTCGCATTCTTGTCCAAAAATCCTTTCATCTTCTGCAAAGGATGTCCACTAATATACAAGCCTAGCAATTCTTTCTCCCATGTCAATCTCTCTTTTTCACTTATTTCTGGTGCATCATCTAGAGTAACATTGGTACTGAACGAACCTCCACTACTACCGCCAAACATATCAAACAATCCTTTTTGTCCGCTTTCTTTTATCTTCTGATTCTTCTTGGTCCAATCCATTAATTTCTCCAAATTGTGCAGTATCTTATTTCTCTTTTCAAGCGAATCAAAAGCTCCCGCCCTAATCAAGCTTTCCAATGATTTTTTGTTCAAAACCTTGCTATCCGAACGGCTAAAAAAATCATGAATATCCTTAAACGGTCCACCACGTTTTCGCTCACTAATATTTAGTTCAACCACACCATCTCCAACATTTTTAATGGCCGAAAGACCAAACCTGATTTGATTTTTATTTGGAACCACACTAAAGTCTTTAAAACTTTCATTTATATCAGGTGGCAAAACTTCTATTTTCATTTTTTTACACTCATCAATCAAAGTCGCAACTCTTTCAATATCACCGCCCTCAGCAGTAAGCAATGCCGCCATATATTCAACTGGATAGTTAGCTTTAAGGTAAGCAGTTTCATAAGCAATCACAGCATAACAAGCCGCATGACTTTTATTAAAGGAGTATCTAGCAAATGGCTCAATCCAGCTCCATATTTCTTCGCCAATCTTTTTTGGTATTTCGTTTGCTACCATCCCATTAACAAACTTTTCTTTCTGTTCCATCAAAAGCTTTTCATTCTTTTTACCGATAGCCTTTCTTAGGATATCAGCCTCCGACAGAGTAAAACCAGCCATATCAGTTGCTATACGCATAATCTGCTCTTGATATAAAGGGATTCCATAAGTGTCAGCCAATAATGCCTTTAGTTTTGGATGGATATATTTTACTTCCTTGGTTTTATTCTTTCCAGCAATATAATCAGGAATATGTTGCATCGGACCAGGACGATAAAGTGCTACCATAGCAGTAATATCTTCAATTCCAGTTGGCTTCAACTGTTTTAGATATCTTCTCATTCCGTCCGACTCCAGCTGGAACACACCAATACAATTTCCTTCCTGTAACAATTTATAAGTTTTTTTATCATCAAGAGGAATAGCGTCTATATCAACATTCACACCATGAACGGCATAAATTCTTTTTAGCGCTTCTTCAATAATAGTTAGGTTACGAAGTCCTAGAAAATCCATTTTCAAAAGTCCCATGCTTTCAATTCCATGTCCTCCATACTGAGTCACAATTGCATTTGGATCTTGGCTTGGATGTTGAATAGGAACCGAATCGTCTAATGGACTTTTTGAAATCACAACTCCGCAAGCATGAGTAGAAGCATGACGAGCACAGCCCTCAATCCTAAGTGCAAGATTTATTAATCTTTCTGCCATTGAGTCGCTTTCAAAAAGATCAGAAAATTCTGGAATTGTTTCTAATGTGCCTTTTAGATCAAGACCCATTGGAATCATCTTGGCTATACGGTCGCAATAACTATATTCATATCCAAGAGCACGGCCAACATCACGGATAGAACCCCTTGCAGCCATTGTTCCAAAAGTAATAATCTGTGCAACCCGATTACGTCCATATTTTTCAGCTACATAGTTAATAACCTCATCACGCCTTGCATCAGTAAAGTCAGTATCAATATCAGGAGGGGAGATTCTATCAGGATTCAAAAACCTCTCAAAGTATAGTCCATACTTGAGCGGATCAACGTTAGTTATATTTGTAAGATAGGCAATAATAGATCCAGCCGCCGAACCTCTTCCAGGTCCCACAACTATATGATGTGATTTTGCCCAGTTTATAAAATCTTGAACAATTAAAAAATAATCAGTAAAACCAGTTTTCTCAATCACTCCCAATTCGTATTCACTTCTTTCAACTATCTTTCTCAATTCCTCATCTTTAACATCTTCAACTACTATATGCTCTTTCTTCAAAACCTTTTCAATTATCTCTTTAAGCTCTTCTGTATGGATGTTATATTTTTTTTCTATGCCTTTATAGCAAAGCTCTTTCAAATAGTTAAAAGCATCTTTTCCATCGGGAACATCAAACTGGGGAATTTTTGTTTCTCCCAATTTTAGTTCCAAGTTACAAGCTTCAGCAACCTTAAGGGTATTGCTGATTGCTTCTGGAATATGAGAAAAGTCTTCTATCATCTGCTCAGAAGATTTTATAGAAAAATCTTCATTCCTCATAGTCAATCTTTCTGGATCATTAATATCAGCACCAGTATTTATCAGCATTAGAATATCTTGTGCTTCAGCATCTTCTTTATAAGTATAATGAGAATCGTTTGTTGCAACCAAAGGTATTCCAGTCTTTTTAGCCAACTTTATAATTAATTCGTTCACTTTTATTTGCTCGGGAATTGATGGATGATTTTGAAGTTCCAAATAGTAGTTATCCTTTCCAAATATACTTTGATATTCCAAGGCTACCTTTTCCGCTTCGTCAAATTTATTTGCTAGTAGTAATACAGGTATCCTTCCTTGCAAGCATGCACTAAGAGCGATAAGCCCCTCGGAATGCTTTTTGAGCAGATTAAAATCAACTCTTGGTTTATAGTAAAATCCTCTTAGGTGAGCCTCTGTAACAATTTTTACCAAGTTATTATATCCAGTTTCATTTTTGGCAAGCAAAATTAAATGGAATCTTTTGTTTTCCACCTGAGGATTTTTGTCTTCCATATTATTAACTGCTTCATAACATTCACAACCAATAATAGGTTTAATTCCTTTTGCTTTTGCGCTTTGATAAAACTCTATTGCTCCGTACATCACTCCATGATCAGTCAAAGCTACCGAATCCATACCAAGCTCTTTTACTCTGTCCAAAATTTCATCAATTTTTGACAATCCATCCAAAAGGGAATAGTGCGAATGCAAGTGCAAATGGACAAATTTACTCATATTCTTACGTATTACTATTACTTATGATATTATTAACATAATAGCCCAAAACCCCCATTTATTCAATCAAATAAATTTACCATATAATGCACGAAAGAGAAGAAATAAAACTAAATAAAAAAGGATATAATTTCGTTGCCGGAATAGACGAAGCAGGAAGAGGCCCCTTAGCAGGGCCAGTAGTCGCCTCGGCTGTTTTAGTTGCCGATTGGGACATAAACAAAAGCTTATTTCTAGAAGTAAAGGACTCCAAAAAACTTTCAGAAAAAAAGAGAGGATATCTTTTTGAAATAATTACCGCCATTCCACAAATAAAATGGGGGATAGGAATAATAGACGAAAAGAAAATTGATGAAGTCAATATCTTCCAAGCAACAAAATTAGCAATGGCAGAAGCAGCAAGAGACTTAACAACCAAGCACCCACTAGACATTCTAATTATAGATGGAAATGCAACAATAGACTTCCCGTTAGAACAAAAAGCTATTATCAAGGCTGATGATAAAATATTTTCGTGCAGTTTGGCGAGCATTATTGCTAAGGTTACTAGGGATAGAATGATGTATGAGTATGCAAAAAAATATCCTCAATATCAATTTGAAAAGCACAAAGGTTATGGCACAAAAATACACATAGAAGCAATCAAAAAATTTGGTCCTTGTGAAATCCATCGCAAAACTTTCAATCCCGTCTCATACTACTACCAATAAACACCAGCTCGTTGTCATTCCCGACCTGATCGGGAATCTATAAAGATGCCCCCATTCACCTGTCATTGCGAGCATTCATCGTTGATGAATAAGCGAAGCAATCCATTCCTTTGCTTTGCCTCGCCGTAGTTTCAACGAAGGCGGGCTTTGCCTCGCCGTAGCCCAAAGGGCGAATGTTCCTATTCACTTATTGCATAAAATATAATATTATAATCTTGTCAGCCATTTAGGCGACAAAATATTTTCTTCCTTCTTTAAAGAGAAGTGGCGTACTGGGATCTTAACTTTTTCAGATTGCCAGAAAAGAAAGATTTGTTTCTTTCTTACAATAAATATTATCCGAGACTTCAGGGTCTCATTTTTTTACCCAATACCCCTTGACATCATTCCAGTAATATGCTATCTACAAACTGTCCATCTTGAATAGGTGGAGGATGTCAAAAAACTTGCGATTTGCGAGGATCATTTATGATGCCAAGCTAGTAAGCAAATTAAGCTACCCGACTTCTCTTTGAGAAGAAGGTTCAGACTAAGTTGAGATACCTCTTTATTTGAAATTCTCAGGCGAAAAACGCCAAAGGGCAGAGAACTCAATAAAGGGTTAAGGAATTATCAAGGCATACCTCGGGCAGAAAGATATTTCATCGAGGAAGGAGAAATTTTCCGATAATTCCGGAAATGCAGGTTATAAAAACCGAAACATACTCCAAAAAAAGGAGCAAGAAGAAAATATGAACCTTTAACGAGACTGCTGCCTAGTCTTTTAGGCAGCGCAACTGCTAGCTCAACCTACTAGCAGGCACACAATGTCTATTTAATTTGGTTGTGAATCGTGAAAAGAATATATAAAACCCACACCGATTGTATCGCGCGAACAATTAGGATAAAGGTGGGTTTTTTTATATCCATTTTTCCTCTTGACATATTTCAGTCATTATGCTATCTAAATTGTGTACGGAGGAAAAAATGAAAACAAAAAAAGATTTTGCTCTAGCAAAAAACAACTGTGGAAAAAAATTATATTGTACCGATTGACCGCGCGGATCCCGGAGACCTCCTAGAATGGAGGCACGCATAGAGGGGAAGATATGAGTAAAATTCCATTCTTCCTCTCTCTAACTTACACCATCAAAGGTGTTTTTTGTTTGTAAAATAGGAAGTCACAACCTCCTAAGGGAGGTTTGATCTCGCATTTTGCAAGAATTTATATTTTATTTACAAAACAAAATAATTATGATATTAAAATATTTGTCCCTTAGAGTGGATGCATTGCATCAGAAGGCTCTTTGTGGGCAAAGAGGTACGAAAAAAAAATGCGAAAGTGCTTCGGCGCTACAATGACTGAGGGAACAACTACCGAACGGTGTGAATCCCAAAATTCGGTAGAATGTTCCTAAAACCAAAAGCGGTGCAGAACATTTCATGAGGGTAGAGACAAGCTACCCTCCCATCTTAAAAACACCAAATGGTGTTTTTCTATTTTTAAATCTCACTTTTGACAAAAATAAAAAAATATAATATAAGGAATCACGTAGAACGAGGTGTTCTACCATGTTCAAAAAAACATGCATTTGTTCATTAAGGAATCTTGAAGCGAAAACAGAAACAACGGTAAGGTAGACAATTATATCGACGCTCATCATCTACCTTAAAAACTGGAGAACAACGATCCAATATGACTAAATAGTAAAACTGGCTAGAATTATCTCTAGCCGACAATGCGAGTCATGAATGGAGAAAGGGGAAGACGGGGGAGCGCCAATCTTTTCCTTTCTCTTGCTACTCTATCAAATCACCATCAAAGGTGTTTTTTGTTTTTTAAAGGAATTTTACAAAACAAAACAATTATGATATTAACATATTTGTCCCTTGGAGTGGGTGCATTGCATCAGAAGGCTCTTTGTGGACAAAGAGGTACGAAAAAAAATGCCACAATGTGCATTTACAGTAATCTCTCTTGAGAACATTGGACAGCA
>Ga0172381_10002329_pt1 | contig 21089 bp, 12 predicted proteins | sample Leawel6488metaG_FD_119754 | JGI IMG/M metagenome (GOLD analysis project Ga0172381, IMG submission 119754) | Leachate microbial communities from a municipal landfill in Southern Ontario, Canada - Leachate well 64-88 metaG | ecosystem: Engineered > Solid waste > Landfill > Unclassified | place...
GTCTTATCATAGATCTGCTCTTCAGTACGTCCACCTTGCTTCTTAAGAAACCGATAATACGCTAGAGCGGTAGACTTCCGGTTAAAGATCTCAGAGTAAGTCATGGGCCATCCGAGCACTTCAAGCGCTTTCATGCCCATCTTGTTACCGCCAGAAGCAACCTCAATCTTGATAGTTTGCATGAAGCGAGCCATTAACTCTCCACGTCTCTCGAAATATTCAAGCATGGCCCGTTCTTGGGCAGAAACATTAGGAGAGTTCTGCTTCATTATGGCAATATCCTTCATGGCTTTGAAGAAGTAACCCTCAGCTGCAAACATACTATCCTTGGTCTTCATGGCGCTCATCTCCATTGCCATACGTGGAATAGCAACAGCAAAGTTCTGGGTCATCTGCATGACGGCCGTAGAGAGTTTCCCCCCAAGATACCAATAGAAAATCAAGTTCTTCATTATGCCTATTGATCTATCGTATCCATCTTTATTCCTCAAATTATCTTGTGCATATTTTACTAGGTCATTGAACAATTGGGGAGTATTGCGTTTGACCTCTTTCAGAAGTTCCATGTATTCAATGGATGCACCAAACTTGGACTTCATCCCATAGTATCCATTAAAGTAACTATTCCATATATCCCGGAAGCCGGTATCCTGGTATCCACCAACGGTCTTCATTGTATCCCACTTGAGTACGTGGCGGGATATATCACTAGCACCAGCACCACGAGCTCTACGGATATCAACGATAGCATCTGTAAGGTTGTCCATCAACTCGGTAGCCTGCTCCATTGATATAGAACTATCTTCTTTGGCCCGGATATTAGCTATAGCCAGATCAATTATACGAACGGTGTTCATATCGCCAACCATAAAGAAGACCGAATCCTCTGGTTTCATAGATCTACCATCGTGAATGGTAAAGGTACCCTCTGAGGCATCTGTTTCTTTAAGGAGTTTGCCGAGTTCTCCCTTCATCTCTGATGCATGTTGCTCGCTCTGCGCATGATGCGACCATACCCATTCGCTATGCGTCTCGCCTTTTGCGTCTTGCCATGTACGCTTGACTGCTACGTAGAACGGTCCAGACCCATGACGTAACGGGGCATATCCATCCAGGAACTGTTTCTCTGAATACTTAGCCTGTACCTCATTGAATCGTTTGCTGATCTTGTTGTATGCAATTTGCAATTTATTGGTGTACTTAACCTTACCGTCTTCTTCGTAGGAAGTTCTCCATTTCTTATCACCGAGCAGTTCTTTTATATTAGCTGGTTCTTTTCCAGAAACTAGCAACTTGTGCAAACGCATCAACTCAGCACCCTGCTCGGTGCTAAGAGCAGGTAGAAAAGGTTTAACCAGCGCCATCTTTGCAGTAGTTAGTTTATCTGCCCAGATACGTTTAGACTCAGCCACTACTTCCAAGTATCCAGAAATAGCCTTCTCGCTAAGTTTATAGTCGGTAAGTTTACTTCCTGTTTGCTTGAATATTCTCTCGACCGTAGATGGATTTGACAACTCCTCCCTAGTAAGATAAGCATGTGAAATAGCAGATCCATATACAAATAAAGGATCTAACTTAGCTGCTTCCTTTGGATCCAATCTCTGAAAACTATCGGTACGCTTGTACATGTAGTACTTATCGGTCTGGAAATCAGCAGATCGCTTCTCTCCGATACGAAGAGCCTTAGCCCACTCGATAAAGCGAGTGCCTAACCACAGTGGGTTAGAGAGGTTGTGTTCCCATCGCCCCACTTCCTTGCCGGACACCGGCAACCCATCTGGATTGCTTTTTAATAATCCCTTGGCACGATCAAGAACAAGTTCGTGCCATGCACGATCAGTGGTTATGCTGTCCTGGTTGGTAGCAGCGAGCCCAACTGCTCTACGCAAGGACTCATTGCGTTCCAGTTCGCTATAATCAATCATACCGGTTGATTCTAGGGTTTTAATTATGGGCAACGTACGATCAACCGGGTTGGACCACGCTGCTTTCTCTGTTCTATTTGGATCACTCAATATACCCTTGATAACAGTTGGCATATCTCCGCCACCATACGCCTTAGCCTTCTGGCCCTTAGGAACACGGGAGATTGTTAGGTTCATCTGAAGTGGCCTGGAGAATATAACCCCAGATCTAATTGCACCAAACAGTTCATCTTTGGTTCCGTAACTCCGAACAGAGAATAACCCGTGCATCTTCCAAAGGAGATCTCGGGCACCGTTCATAAGCTTAGAGAATAGACTGGACTTCTCCTGTGCAACTTTAATCCCAGGCATCCATTTAGCATAGTCTTCAGCAATCAGTTCCTGGATATCCTTTAATGATTGCTTCGGGCTAGTACGATACATAGCGTATAGTCTATCCTGCTCACTCTTGGTGAGGTATACATCAAACACCATATGGAGCAACTCATGGCGTAGCGTTACACCAAAATCATCCAGATCCTTTGCCATCTTGGAGATCTCAATGATAGGCTTGAGTCCTTCTTTGAGGGACCACCTGCCATTGATGCGCACTAGCTCTCCCTTGTCCCTGGCCCAATACTGAACCTCCTTATTGCGGATTTCTACACTGAAGTTACCCCAGCCAACATGGAATATTCCAGGTGACTTCTCGAAGATATGAGTAGCTGTGGGAAGATCTCTACGTAATGATTCAACTGATAAGCTAAACTGCTTGGTGTTCCCAGTTATATCAGCAAGTCTGATCTTCCTGGACTCATTTTTGCCCTCTTCTCTGTATGCAGTTGAGAGCATCGCGGATTTGAGGGTAGTAGCTGTATCGTCTTTAGCCAGGGCTTCTCTATCAAAGGCAACAAACATCTTGCCACTCTTCATTACGATCTCAAAGTTCCCAGCTTCAGTAGCGATTGTTATAACCTTATCACCCATCTTTGGCCTAGAAATAGCCTTGTCACTCTTAACCATAGCCTCTATGGCTTCATCGGTTATCTGCAACTCGCTACGCATCTCAGGAGTAAGTTCAGCCAGGAAATAGTAAACTGGATTCTTTGTGCCATTATGGATATCCTTACGCAATGCCCAGTGCTTACCTATCCATACCAGATTCTCTTTGGCAATCATAGATCCACCACTCATCTGGCGAGTAGGATCTTTGAGTTTACCGAACCAAGCGTTGAGATCCTTATTCGAGTAATAGAACGGAGAAGCTATAGTCCAGATGAAATCATCGATCTCTGCCTTGGATCTCTTATCCTTAACCATATCATCCATCATCTTGGCTATGATAGGATTCTGGCGCATACGAACAGTGATCATATTCATCTGGTTAACATAGTCCATGACCTTGCGCTGATACTCTACACCTATGGATTGACGTGCTGTCTTACCAAACCTAGCCATCATGGTCATGATGTCGCGCCTAGCATCGCTCCACCTGGTATCGGTACGAGACAGATCTATGCGCAACATGTTCTTCATCTGATCTCTGGTTACAGGATCTTTTACCAGCGGAATCCTACTCTCGATATCCTTACGCATGAACTCGTAGATCTCTCGGCCAGTTAGATTGTCAATATCGGGGATCTCTGTCACACGGAGTGATTCATCGCTGGCATCGAGTGCCTGTTCCTCAGCCAGCTTAGCGATCTCCTCTTCGCGGGATAGTTGTTTAACGCTAGTAGACGTGGCACCACCTCGTCCAGACTCAGCAGCAAACACATCTGCGATATCTTGCGACATGCTCTGCTTAACCATTGTTTGCATGGCAGCATCTGCCTGCTTGTTAGTTGCCAACCCGTATTTAGTTTGGATCTTCTGAGCTGCATATGCAATCAGGTTAGTGAGCGTTGGAGCCTCGCCCTTCTGTTTAAATTTAGCATAGACAACCTCGGTCATCTCATCCAACTCTGCTTTGGTTGGAGGATCGCCAATATCTCGTGCCTTGTCAAGAGTAGCAATGGCGTCTCTAAGTGTAGTCCTGATCGCACTCTTCTGCTTGGCAATCTGCGCCTCTTTATTCCTCGCCTCGCGTTCTTTGGAGATTGGAACAACTGGTTCAACCTTAGAAATCTTCATTGCCTTGGCATCGCTGATCACATAGAACTTACCACCGATATTGGCGATCTCATAGTTGAGTTTGTTAACACCACTGAGTACGGTAATGAAATTATCAAGCATCTTCTGGGCTGGTTCTGGTGTTTTAAACTCCGGGCTACGAATCGCTTTGCCTTCAGGTAGCGATTTATATTCATTGGCAATAATTGTAGGCGCAACCTCTTTAACTACAGGCTTTGCCACCTCGGCCTTCGAGGATGCCCCAGGTTGGACGATCGGTACCTTGGGTGAACTAGGAGTCGACTCCTTTTTGGCAGGAGCAGGCTTAGCCTCTCCACTTGCCCCAAATACCTGATCAAAGTTATTCTGAGTCTCCTCTTCGGAGATCTCTACCTTGATCGGTTTCCCTTTTACCTTCACTTGAGACTCAGCAACAGCCTTCCGCTCCTCGGGTGTGGTTTTGTCCTTAGCTTTAATCTTGCTCTTAGGTTTGGTAGTACCAGCCTCGGCAATCAACTTAGCCAACGCTGGCATCTTTGTTCCTCTAGGCACCTTGACCCCAAGAGCCCTAGCATTCAACTTCATCTCTGCAAACTTCTCTTTGCCAGCAAGCATTGATGCAGTGCGTTCTTCCTTGGATTTCTTGGGTGTGGCTTCTTTGGCGACAGTTAAAGTCTCAGCCTTAGGTGTCGCTTTCACTCCAGCTATATCATCCCTGATCCTAGCATTGATAGCCTTAAACTGTTCCTCGGTAACAACGTTCTTTTTGCCAGTGGGAATCTTGCCAACTACGGCATCTTTTATCTGGTTAACCTTTTTACCGCTGAAGTCCTTCCCAAACATCTTCCCATACAGCTCTTTAACTTTGGTGCGGTACTCATCCCATTGCTCCTTGGTGAACTCAACCTTGGGTGCAGCCGCAGCTTTCTCTTTCGGCTTGGCCTTTTCATCCTTGGCAACGGCCTTCTTTTCCATCTGCACTTTATCTTTAGCGTCCTGTTTCTTACCGGCTTCAACAATCTTCTTAACCTTTGCCTGTTGGATCACTTCAGTTGCGGTCTTGTTCCCTTTAAGGAAGTTGTCGATGATCTCACGACCACCCTGAAAACGAATCATGCTAGAGATGATTGCCTGGAATCTCTCGTTGCTGAGTTTGCCCTTGCCAGCAAGATATGCCTCGATATCCTGGATAACCTGGCCAACAGCCATAGACTTACGCACACCAAAGTCATTAACAGTGGGTGCCGCAAGACTCATGTCGAATCCATCACCAGCAGGAATAGCACCTTCTATATCAAAGGTAGCATTCTCTTCTCCCGCAATAGCAGGGCCAAAAAGAGAGTCCAATTCTGCTTCAGTGGATTCCTTCTTCCCCTTAATCTGATCCTCGTAACTCTTTATCTCCTCAGCAGACATGGTATCCCGGTGAGTATCAATATAGTTCTGAATATCATCAACGAGATTGACCTCTCCAGGTCGTACTGCAACGGTCTCTTTAACAATCTTACCCATTCCAACAAAGGTTTTGAGAGTGGACAGTACATCTTTGAGTAATGCGTTTCTACGCTCCTTGGATGCAGCAGCAACCACCTTAAGTGACTCCTCAACCTTAGGACCAATCCATTTAGCAGTAGTCCCTTGGAACTTGGGAGCCATCCTAGCTATGCCAACGAACTTGATCTTTCCTTTATCGTCTTTCTCTTGATAAATCTTCCAGTTCTTGGCAGTGAACTCTTCCGGGGTCTGCTGAGACACCAATCCAAACTGCTTAGATCGTTCCTCGTCCATCTTGAACTGTCTGCGTTTATAGAAGGACTTCAGCTTCTCCTTGAGGATGTTTACCTTTTCTTTGGTGTCGATCTCCCTCTCTGCGTCACTCTTGTAATCCTTGTCTTTAAAGTGGTATCCCAGCTCTTTGGGAAAGTAATCTATGTGGCGTTCTCCGTCTTTCCCGGTAACATCTTCATATTTTGCCCCAGCATCAATGGCCTCTTCGATCTCGTCTATCGTCTTTGGCTTTAACTGTTTGAGTGAAGACTCTTTGGCGTTGGGGAACTTCAGTGATGGTTTCTCCTGTACTGCAACCTTAGGCAGGAACGATGCCATCGCATCCTCGTCCTTAAGCATATCAACCACGCTCTTAACGTTCATCCCTTTCGATCGTTTGGTTGATATAAAATTGACTATGTCATCGAAGGTCTTTGGGTTAGATGCCTGGAGTTCCTCAATGGTAAGATTCTTTTGTGCGGGGGGAACTGTCCTCTCCGTCTTCATAGTCAGCTTGTTATGACTATATGTCTCTGGTTCGCTATATTCAGTGACTGCATGTGCGGGGTTACTAAGAGCAGATATAACGGTGGCTATCTCTTCAGACGTAACCGCTGGTGCTTTAGGATCTGTTGCCAGCATTTCAACAACGTTAGCAGGATCTGCTTCTGAGCCCTGACGCTTAAGGAAATCCAATTCACTCTGTGCTCTATTGTGCAGTGCCTTAGTCGCATCAGATGCGTCTGCTGGCAAACCACCCTCCATAGTGTTGAATACTCTACGCCCAGTAGCGCCCTCTAATCCATGAGAGTCAATCACAAAGTCATGTTCACCAGAACGAACGACAGTCCCAGGAGGTGCAACCTCTTGGTCAACTGCAACGGATTTGGTTGCAGTGGATGGGACGTTTGTTGCTTCTTCGGTAATGATATCGCCCCAACTCTTGGCAACATCTGGCGACATCGTATACGGATCGGGTGGAGTCGCTGCGGTACCGGCAACGTCTTTCGCAGAGGTAACATTGCCAAGTGTGTCTGTTTCGGACGTAGTTGTTACATCAGTAGGAGGCGTAATCTGTCTGTCCTTTTTGAAATCCCCCCTGTATGCTTTATGCGTAGCACCAGCAGCACCCATCAGTGCGGTCATCACGGTAGTTGGACCGATAACGCCAATAGCCTCCATAAGAGGATTTGCATCTGGGCGTATGCCTTGTACTTTCTCGGTATATGCCTGCCCAAACTGCTGACCCATTTCTGTGAGTAACTCAACAGGTAATACTTTTGTGAGTCCATTGACAAGAAACTGCTTGAATGTTTCCATTGCTCCTGATGGGAGAGAGGCACCAAAAAGTTTTCCTAAATATTTGGTACCCGCATACTCACCAACCATTTCGATGATACCATTGATGATCGGAGCGGAACCTTCTGGCTTCCCTGCTTCTTGCGCAGTCTCGCGTGTTTGCTGTGCTTGCGACAATCCCATCACTGCTGGGCCAGCCAAACCAGCGGCTAGTTGCATACCAGCACCAGCAACTTTTGCTATAGGATGAGGAACTACGGTTAACGCTTTTCCTCCATAATATAATGCACCAGATACCCCAACCGATGGGGCAATCATTGAAGCACCTTCCTTCACAAAGCTCTCTGGTTCTTGAGACTCTCCCTCCCTGGCCCAATCAACAACTCGCTTACCTATCTCAGGAGCAATGCCAGAGAACTGGAGAGCCTGTCCTATTTGTTCGGGTAACCTACGCCTTACGCCTTCATACAAACCAGTAGGAACATCGGATGGTTTGGGCATAACAAAACTAGAACTCTCGGGGGGAGTTGGAACCGCAGATGTGGGTACAGAAGGTGCAGCTACTTGCCCGAACCCAAAAGGGTCACCAGTATTTCCGAATGTCTCAGGTCCAGCAATGGGAGTGAACCTATTCTCAAAAGAATCTGTGCTAGTAGACATTTGATCTATTGGGATAAACCTGGACGCAAAATCATCAGCCATCTATTAACCTCCTATCGAGGAACGGGAGTTCCTTCTGGATATGTGAATGCTTGCTTGGTTTGTGCATCCCAATATACTTGCTTCTTTGTTTTTTGATCCATAGCTAACACTGCTGTTTTGGGAACATTGGGCGGCATGGTGGTCTGTGGTGCAGCACTTGTAACTTGCCCACCTCGAGAAGTACGAGTTGTAACCTTGCGTTGAGATTCCACTATCTCCGGTATACGAAACGGAAGATCTCCAATGAATTGTCCAGTTTTCCCTGTTTTGTCAACGGTGTCAACAAGAGTTCTGTACTCTCGCATCTGATAATTTAATGATTGTCCGGGATCGGTTATTTGCATTGCCATTTGATTTATATCGTTAATTTTACCAATTACCGAAGCCGGAGGCTTTCCATTAGGAAATAAACCATATATGCTTTTGAGAGCCGCGGCTCCCATTGCTTGTGTTGCAATCTTCAACTCTGGTTCGGTAATGGTTTTAATCTTACCACCCGGCGCTCCTGTTGCACCAGCACCTACCACTTGACCGTTTGGCATAACAGCGTATCCACCCTCGGAGATGGCAACCGGTACCTCGTTGTGGTATGTCTTCCCGGTTCTCTTATCAATAACCATTTCGCCCTTACCAACCTTAATAGGTGCATTCTCGGCAGTAAACTTCTCTTGGCTATATTTCATCAAGCCAAGCGCCTCTGCTTGTTTGCCCTTTAACTCGGTAAGGATCTCTCTATAGGTTGCGTTCATGTCTCCATAGAACTCTGGCCTGTTCTTTCCATACTTGCTATATAGGGCAACCGTCCTGGCCTGCGCCTGGGCATCTGGGTCGGCAAATGGATTAAATCCCATCTGCTTGACGATGGTCTGCTTGAGATGATTCATGAAACTCATCTGCTTCTCTACTGCCTGTTGGTCAGCAGGGAGTGTGGATACGGCTGCTCGTTTAGCCATCGCTTCTTTATCAACGATCCTTTGCGTGCCCTGGACCAGCTCTCCGTTCGCTCCTGTAGTTAACGTGGGTATCTCTTTATAGATGATAGACTTATCAACTACGGGGGCAGCGGACACTCCTGCGGTGGCTACGGTTTCTACTGGGACAGTACTGGGTATTGCGGACGCTGCATTGTTAACTGCTGTTAATTTAGACTTCTCGTATGCACGGTTAGCAGACGCTTCTAGTGGCGATTCGGTTGCCATGTTTTGGCCGAACAAGGACAAGAGCGGCAAGGAACCAGCGATACGCGCCCCTGCTCCCATAACCAAGTCCTTTGCAGATGCTATGGTACCGGGTATGCCTACTGAACCCATTTCTGTGGTAGCAGCGCCAGGGGCGAGAGAATCAAAACCCTTAACTAGCCTTCCGGTTGCATTAACGGTCCCCCTTACCATATTCGGAACTGCGGTTACAAGGTTAGCAGGGTTGACGATAAGGGGAACAGCTTCGGCCATCTGCAAATATTTCCTACCACGAGAATTTACATATTCAGGCGGTACTCCTGACTCTAACATCGTCTGGTCGCTTGGACCCAGCATACCTCCCGTAAACGCATTAGGGATATCTTCAGCAACTCCGAGGGCCATCCCCCCTGCATATTTTAAATAATCAGTCCAGTCTCCAGTTGCTTGATTCAATGGAATGGCTGTGCTTGACATAGTGTGTTCCTCCCTTATCCCTGAGCTCTCATCCAATCCTGCAATGCAGCCTGGTATGCCATATCGTATTGTTTCTGTTGTGCCGTGAAGTCCATGTTGCTCTTGTTCTGGAGAGCGGTATTCCTGAAAGTAGTCGCATTTACATCGGCAGTATATTGACGGTAAGCGTTCTCAGTATCTGTTTTGAATATATCACCATATACCTGGCGTCCGTAGTTAGCCCCAGTTTTCTGTGCATTATCAAACATAGGCGCTGCTCCTGCCACTATCTTTTGGAACGATAGCGCTTGAGCGGGTCCGGCTGGCATTCCCAGGGCCTGTGAGACAGCCCTATTAATAGCAGACTTAATTTGATATACATAAGGTGCGGACTCTTTATACCCGATTCTCTCTGCTTCTTTCTCGTTATACTTAGGAGCAGCAAGCGTAGGCATCGCTTCAAACGTTGGCACCACATAAGAAGGAGGGGTTATGTTTGGATTAAACGCTGACATATATTGTGATACCGCAGGACTTGCTGCTGGCTTTACGGTCTTGGGAAACGTGACGGAATTCCCTACCCTACTACCGGATGGCATGTAGTCTGAATTAGAAGACGGAGCAGCTATCCTCCCCAGACCACTACTTGGTGATCCATAAGAAGATCCACCCCCGGAGTTCCCGGTTTGTATGCTTCCTCCAGAACTAGGACTCCAACCGCCACCCCATGTTCTGGTGCTCATAGTTGTCCCGTTTGGGTCTGGATAGTAGACGTTCTTATCCTCAAGTCCAGGCATATTCCCGCCGTAGGATTGGTCCCCAGTAACTGCATCAGAGGGATATCCATAGTCGTTAGTTACGTTACCAACAATCAGTCCCCCACCTGGATCATTCCATTCATTCGTATAATCGAGTCCCATATCCACTTCCTCCTTTGCCTAAACAACTATTAGATAGTTAATATAATTAGTCAAACATGTCAAGGGCAAAACAATTTCATCGCTTCATCTTGTGATATTATCACATAGAACGGAAAGCCATTGCTCCATCCAGACACCAATGTGTCGGTATCGTTAATGTGGAACCCATAATACAGCCGTACTTCTTGGGGTTCACTTTGAGTCAGGATTCTTCTTGCCATCATCGGGTATGTTTGTGGGGTCATCTTTAACCTCTGGTTTAGTCTTTATCGGTCCCAATCCGCTATGGTCGTGCGTTGCGCTACCCTGCATAAAAGTATTTCTCCGTTATGTAAGTCTGCCTAAAGGCTTCTTTTGCTAATATCTCCATCTCGACCTCAGTTAAGGCTCTATTGTAGATACGTGGTTTAGCTAGAACTACGTTAGCATTGTCGTGAATGTCTGTAAGGCGAACAGTATATGGGGAAATAAGGTCGACAATATTATACCTTGAGCATCCCATCCAGACATAATTTCCCATAGGAGTAGTGAACTCATTCGAGGTCGGTAATTGGGGGGCATAATAAAGAACACCAAAATTATTCCTCTCGGTTAGCAACATATTTGCAGCGCCGTATGAATCAACTGAAAGTGCGGCATGATACCAAACATTGTAAGATAGCGGGTTGGATATTGCACCTTGTCCCTGCGAAGGTTCGTTTGCTATCCTTCTGCAACCAAGCAACCTATTTCCGTTGTAGATAAACAAACCTGCCGCACCGCCTAATCCCATAGGTTTAATTCCATAATGAGGAACTTCGCATAACCTCCAATCACCACTTGGCGGGGAACTTCCAGTCGATGATGACACAACACACACGTAGTTATCCTCTCCCACACTCACAATAGCGTGTTGGTAATAGGTGGCCTCCGAGTTCCATGCGTCGGATGTATGGGGGGTATTTACTGCATCATACCCACTTGGACCCGGATATGCAGTTTGCCCGTAATACGGTTCGTCTGATGGTTGCGCCCACCATACCGGGTCGTTATCGTCTAATTTTCCGCTTCCCCATGTTCCAAACAAAACTGCCGTCATTCCATTGTGAGAGAAACTAAGACTGGAATCAGGAATGGTACACCTGATGTAAATATACTTTCCATTTGCATCGTAATGTTGATGGAAGTTTAGTGGTGTTTTCAGCATGAATATAATCGAAAGAGTAAATGGCCCCGTCTTGGGAATGAGAGGATAATTCCCATCAGAATACAAAATAGCACTACCCGAAGTAATACCACCGGGATGCACAAGCGAATTGAACGGTTCTAAAGTAGGTGTAGCAAATGTATTGCTCTGCCAATACACCCCTGAATAACCAGCCACATAAGACGCTAACCAGTTCCCGTTAGGATACCTTATCAACATATCGTTTGTGGTCTTGAGTCCACCCCTTGTAGGTATCATGTTGAACTTAGCCACGCATCCAGGGACAACATCTCTGACATATTTTACCTCAGACTCCGGTCCTGGAGTATCTGGATATGTAGGAGAATTAGGCATTCCCGGCCATACTGGAGTTGGATAATCATATCCTGGCCAAGTTGGCGTAGGCCAATCTATTGGTGGGAACGGGCTATATGTTGGATATAGATACTCCATGTCCTCATAAGGTTGCTCATTTGGGTTCATGAACTCTGAGTGCTTCTCAACCTTACCAGACATGGAAACCCCGGAAGTAGTAACCTGAGACTCTAAATCAGCTACGCCATTAGCCATGTTAGGCTGATACCCGTAGTCTCTGTTCGAGGTCTTAGGTCTGCTCATCGTTCTGCGAGTTCCTTCACGTCAAGGCCGATAGTTTGAAGTTGGAAAGGCGTATCTACTGTATTGTTCTGGAACTTCAACGAGATGTGCGATCCCAGAGCGTTCATCTTTTTAACATTGCGAGCAGGGAGCTTACTTGTTGCCAGCCCGAAGGATATAAGTTTGATCTTTGTATTTATCGCATTGTTTTGGATCTTCAAGCTGAGGTGCTGCCCTGTGTAGTTCGTCTTGATTCTATAGCGGTAGATCTTAGCAGGGAACCTAGCAACTATAGACGCACCAAGTCCAGCGGCGGCTCCGGAGCCCTCCAGTGACGTAAGATACATTTCGTAACTAGTTATAGTTTTAAGCATAGGCGGTCACATAATAACTTGCTGAGTCGTATTGAGATACCAGATCGATTGCTTTTGGTAGCTCGCTCAGGGCTGACTTGGAGTTCCAATAGGTTGATCCATTTGTCCAATCCAAGAACACCCAGTTGGAATCACTTGATCTGTAGTATGCTACCCACTTGTGATCTACGCCGCCGAGAGTCCCGATATAAACCCGAACCCTTGAGATGGGGATGCCAGAGTTCACCAAGATACTCGCAAGCAGAAAAGCCCCATCCTCGTTGTCTCCTTGCCCCCAATAGAGGGTTTCCCTTGGTTCTGCCCAATGGTCGGCAACTCCCCATCCCGAAAGATCACTAAGAGGCGTAAGGTTGGCAGCTACCCACTGAGTAGCTACCAGGGCAGCATCGTCATCGTCACCGGGGACAACCACCATAGCTGCAAAGGCTTTCATCCATGTTTCGTCATATTTCAAGAGTGCAGTAATGTCTGCCTCTGTTGAGGCTATCGTGCATGAACGAAGGAAGATATTCCCTGTTCCCGTGAAAGCAGCCATTGTACCTGATCCCGCTATCCCTGACTGAGATGCAGCCCCCGAACAGACAAAAGGTGCGATAGTAGAAAGCCCGTATATACTCCCTAAATCCCCAAAAGCATCCCCTTCAGCGTAAGATGTAAAGGATGGAAGGGTAGCAGATGCTTGAGATGTGTTGTAGGTGATGGACTTCGCCGCCCCTCCACCTGTAAGTATCCCATCAGACGTATCAGTTATGGTGATGTCGTCTGAGGTGTAGGCGGTTACGGTTACTACTCCATCAGCCGAAGTAGCCGTAAACATTGCCCCATAGGTAGCATTGATAACCACTGCAATATTCGTCGCTGTGGTAGATGCGTCAGGGCCGATGACTATCTGGTTGGGTGCGCCAGTGGGAGTGGTGACGAAGGTGTAGGTGGTTATTGGGAGGTTGTCAGTTGACGGGGCCTGAACAGGGGGCGTAAAGTTAGAAGTCCACTTGGCGTAGTTGACCATCTCTACTGCATCTATCCATAGTTTAAAATCGTCAGATTCTCTATAAACTTCATAATTAAGAGAGCTAATATTTAATAAGGCCTGACCCGTAGGAACTGTGTATGTTGCTATCTTGGTACCGCCAAGAAATATATATACTTCGCTCCCGTGTGAAACTACTGCAAGATGCACAAAACTTCCCGCAGTAAGAGGTTGAGTCAACGCACTATTTAATGTGGCATCGTTTATGAAGTCACCATCTGGATGAATATAACCTTCTACTTGGAACCAAAGAGAAGCTATAAACTGCCAACTAATATACAGATACCAATTCCAATCCGTATCTCTTAGTGTAAACTGAAAATAATGGTTATGGGGATTACTGTCCCCGGGTCCATCTGGAGGTGCCCAACTTAATGTGTCAACCTTAATGAAACAATGAAAGGTAGAATCTCCAGATGCAGGAGACCACTGATACTCTAATTCTGGATATAGGGGGTCAGCTGTATTCGCAGCGAGTAACGAACTTACACCAAACCTAGCCGTTGCGGTATCTACGGACATCCCTTCATTTGTAATTGGTGTCAATCCCTGTGCTTCTTCAACCCACGTAGTCGCCCCATCTGCACCATCAAAATTAAGAACAAGTAACTGCCTGTCATCCTTCTTACTAATCGTAATCGTATCCCCTGCTTCAATCAGGGAGTTGTCGGTTACTGAGATTGTGCCGGTAGAGGTTACTTCGGTAGTATCCTGAAAAGACACTCCGTTCTTTATTGTTATTCCATCAATCCAAAGTGGATAGTAAGTTGTAGGCATTAGGCCACCGCTATAGCACTATAGTTAAGAACTGTTAAGGTATCTAATCCTGCAAAGGGTGTGTCCACTACAGTCATCCACTTTGCTTTTAAGCCGTTATACTCAACAGTAACTTCTCGGCCTGCAACAGAAATTTTAACAGTATTCCAATTACCGCTATGAATGTAGTGCTCTTCATAGCTGCCAATCACTGTATCATTCTTGTCACTGGCGGATACAGTAAGATGCATTGTAGTAAGTCCTTCAATAACTACTGAAATATATGGACCTACTAATGTTTCTTCGGGAGCAGTCCCATCTGTTAGAAAAATGTATATTCCAGCGCCGTGAGCGTCATATCTGAATCTGAAGATAAACTCAAAGTCGTCAGCAATGTCCGGGATAGTATAACTGAAAGCACCTTCATTTCCTGCATCAGCAGTTTTTAGTAACTTTAACGAGGATGAACCACTATACTTATGTGCAGTGTCTATTTCGCACCCGAAATTCCTAACCGGACTTAACCCTTGTGCAGTTTCTGTCCAAGTAGTTGCTCCATCTACTCCTTCAAAATCTAATTCAAGCTTACTATCATCGGAATGAATTAGCGCCGCAACTACACCTGGGCTACCTGTGTCTTGAGGCGTTGCTACACCTGTGCCGGGATCATAAAGAATAGGAATCAGCATGGGTATGCTTAACTTTACTACAGAAGTAAAAGTTGCAGTGCCTGGAAGCGTAAAACCGGAAATTGATAAATAATCGCTCCACCTCCCATATGCTGGAATCTGAAAAGTAGTCGCTCCATTAACCTTTACAACCTTGGTAAGTGCGCCCTGTGTGACAACCGAACTCTGTACCCAATACGAACTCGAACCATTACCAGCAAACCAAACTTTGATATTCGTTCCAGTTCCAGTTAGGTCAAGAGTTTGGTTAATAGTTGCATTATCAACAGGAACAGACCCATCTCCAACTCCCCAAGGACCACCAGAACTGTAAAACGTAGTTTCAGACATTACTTATCCTCAGTATGCAGGAAGTGTGACAGAGAAGGTGTCAATCGTAGTCGTCAGTTCATCCGTAACGGTCAGGTCACTCATGTTCAAATCCCCGCCTGAAACCGCACAAGTCCCATCAAATCTGATTGCCGAACTCGAAGCACCCGTTGTGTAGGCATTGTCATAGAATCTGTAATAACCAGCTTCACCAGTAGCTACACCTACTCCCGACCACACTGACGCATCCTTAGCGATTGTCCCAGATGAAGGAGCTCCAAACTCAAGACCATTAGCAGGTGAAGCAGCTACAAAGGCACCAGAGGCAACTGTAATCGAAACAAGCAAGGTTCCGGTTTCAATCGCATCAGCATTAGCTGGAATGGTCCCTGAATAAATGTCCATGATCCCGTCTTTGAAGATGTCCCGCCAAGAACCACCTTTCAGGAGAACCATCGTCACGGCTTCAGTGGCCGCATCATCGGCAAGGGAAGCAGTTGCAACGGTTATGGTCCCTGCAACTACAGTGACAACGGTAAAGGGTCCGTGAATAGCTGCCATGCCTCCCGTGAATCCATAGACGAGGAAAGCGTCGCCAACGGTGAAGCCAGCGGTCACGAAACCACTATTGGAATCAGTGAACGAGTCGGCTAATCCTGCGCCACCATCTACGGCTGCGATTCCTGTTCCTCCACTGATGATAACTGACGCCTTCCTTGCGGGGACGTTCCCTAAGAGTGCTTGACGTAATCCTGTCGATAAGTGTATGGACATTATGATCCTCCTTAGACTTCTGCGGCTGTAAGATCGACTTGGATAGTTAAAACGTCGTTATCTACAGCGTATTTTTCTTCACTTAACTCAATAGCGCAGTATAAAACTGCCCCTGTGCTTGCCGTGTTACCTTTGGTGTTAGAACCTTCTGCGTTTCCTCCTACCAGCGCACCCCCGATAATTGTCTTGGTGGCGCTTATGGTGAAGGTAGCAAGAGAGGCAGAGTTAGTTAATGTAAGACTGCTTCTTACCCCTACGAAACTTGGTCTTGTGGCCTCATCGTAAGCGGTTGATTCGGTATAGATGGGGACTGCGTAGGTGGATGAAGTAGTGGGGACGCTGCCTGATTCAATCAGCGCAACGAACCACTTATCATCCGTTATCTGGGTGCCGTGAAGAAACATCACATCGAGCAGCGCAGCGAGTCCTTGGTCGGTTACTACATTCTCGCAACGTTCCCGCCACTTCTCTTTCCCATCGGCGGTGCAGATTATCGTCCAGACTGATTTGATTATGGGTTTCATTATGCCACCGTGATAGCTGTTTGGGCCACCCCTTCTACATAGGGCGTGAGAGTGCATTCGCCAGAGTTCCTGATAATAAATTCCCTCATTATGATCTCTGCTCCATCTCCGTCTATTTCCATTGTAGCATAGGCGTCTATTGCAGTTGAGACATCACTATCTCCGTAGTTGGTTTGATACACTGTTCCATCATCAGTTCCTCCAGCCGCCTGTAATACGACCGTATCTCCAGAAGCAGCCTCTACCTCTACGCAACATGAGAACTCTTGGGCAAGCGAATCAAACTTCCAGGTCTTATCTTCTATATCATACACCAAGAACACGTTCGGGGTAGTAGCGCTTGATCCAGACACCAATCCGATCCTCAAACATTGATAGGTTGAGTCGTACATCATCCACATCTTGTTCTCGTATCCACGGCGAATGCATTCAGGCTCCTTGGGATCGAAATAGTTCTGGATGGAAGACTCTGGGGCTCTGGATATCATCTTGACCGTTGTCCCGTTGGTTACGAACACTCCTGATCTAGACAGGAAGTAGCAAACAGTTACCGGGCTGTCCTGGATCTTGTTCCATCCAAGGGAGACACCATCAACCACTACTGCTGACTTCTGGGAGAAGGTGCCATAGTTGGTGCTAATCAGTAGCTTCCCGAAAGTGGACGGGTTGTATCCCTGGTACATTGTGATGCACCCACCATCGGTTCCTCGTTCTTCCTGAAACACCAAGATGTTGTTGAAGAATGGTTTGATGCATACAACCTTGTTCATCCTGCCATCACCGGGGCGTTCCAATACCGCAGCATCTTCTCCATCCAGAACCATCGGTCTATATAGGGCAGACACAAACAGATCAACTGGCCACCTGTCGAAGCAATATACCATCCTGGATCTCCAGGGGCTAGACACGATCCCTTTCTGCCCATACTCTGTAATATCATAATAAGGCATGGTCTCGATCGTAAGGTTGACATCTATCGAAAGCGTTTTGTCCCATACGATCTTGTACCAATACATATCGTAGTTGAGCCCGCCGAACTGTTGCTTATACACATCGGTCTGCCTGCTGAAGGTGATGAATCCAGACTGGCTGAACCCAGCGGTACCGTCATTGAGGTTCGACACAGCGGCCCAGGCGTTCCCGTCCTTCCAGTAATAAACGTACGGTATGGTTGTGGATGCTGTTTCATTTGGGGACATCTGGACATCTACATATATCCCAATCAGCCTATCCAGGGACCCAACGTACAATATATCGCTACTTGTACCATCTGATATATCTATGTTGACATTCCCAAACGTGGTGTATGTGTCGGCAGATGCATCATAGAACTGAGTTTCTACAGCAGAGTTCAGGGCTGAGTCCCACACATTAACAAGAGGTTGCCATGTAGTGTTGTATTCTACAGCTGATGATTTGGTGTTTGAGTCCAGGTCGCCAGAAGATAGGTATATTTGATACCAGAACCCACATTGATTATACATGTAGTGCGGGATCTCATCGGTTGGTGCAGTCCAACTCATGGAGCCGGTCTTACCAAAGGCGCATCCACCATCGATGGTTCCATCCGTGAACCCGGTCATTGCGGTCCATGCCCCATTGTAATACTTGCCAGCAGCTACGGCTGTCGTGGTGTTGATAGAACTCATCGTCCACTTGATAGAGGTCGCAGGAATCGTTGTCATGACAAAGATGCAGTCATAGTCAACAGCAAGATCTCCAAGTGAACTGAGGTCAACGTAGGTGGTTGAGAGGCCATCTGTGGCCTGGTCGGTAAAGTCTTTCCCTTGGTCGGGTATGATTGCTGGAGCCTTTGATCCAACATAGACAATCACTCGCTTGACGGAGCTATCCGATCCTGGGTATATCTGGTGCATAGCAGATCCATCTGAGTATACCAATGTGTCGTCTACCACACCCCATGAAGCAGGAACTTGCAGGGTGGAGTCCCCAGAGAATACCTCCGATCCAAATGCTCCAGTTGTGACTGTAGGGGGTTGGTCGGTAGCATCGAGTACGTCACCATCACTCATCTGGGCATAGAGGTGACGCTCGGTAACCTTGCCCTTGGAGAACTGGAACAGCGACACCACCTCATTGGATCCATCGGCAGTAGAGTGGTGCTTACGGCATCCCTTGCGCTTTTCGAACCCAGGGTGAGTATCCCGCATGTTCTGGATCCAGCTATACCCGCCCGTAGGAACGAGGTTGACATCACGATCGGTGAATACACCACCACGGAAGGGGACACCCTTCAACACATCGGTCAACGGTTTGGCTGTATCTTCCTCGCCCTTAACGGGATTTAGTGTTGGATCTAGTTTTGTGACTGGTATTTGAGGGTCAGTAGCCATGACGACTCCTATGTATATTTCATCTCGCTACGCGCAGTAGGCACGTTGGTTATGTTGTCTTGAGTGAGATAGATCATCTCGTTTCGGTATATCTGGTGGTAGAGGTTAGCCGCACCATAGTTCTGCTCTTTCTGATAAGCCCTATAACACGCATACCAGATTAACAATGGTCGGAAGGCGAGGGGAATAGCCGGGGTGTTTGCATCGGCTGTTAACTCCACCCCCACATCGTTCACGTAGAAGTTAAGGTTGTATGTGGCGTCAGGGGTTGGCTCAATGGTTGCCGTTCCATTTCCCGTGAACCATCTCTGTGGTTCAGTGCCAACTAGTTGGGCATTCTGTAATGGATCTGATTGCACTAGTGAAGTCCATCTGCCGGTGGTAGGTTTGTACTCAATGGCCGCTATGTCATATCCATCAAACGATACCGTACGTGCAGATGCGGTAGTAGTCTTTGCGTCTGTATTCTGGATGCATCCAGAGAACTCCGCGATCTCACGGAGACCATCATTAATGTATCCGTTCAGTTCGGCGTCGGTCCAAAAGCGAGCAGTAGCCTCATTTAGGAGGTCGCGGGTGGCTGTACGGATGTCGCTTAATATATATGCAAACGCAGCCATTAGTTTCCTCCCTTGGGCGGTTGAGGTACTTGAATGTAGTCAGGGATCTTAATCGCCATTAACCTATCAGCCTTTTGCTCAGTCAACATGCTCTTCTTCGCCATAATAGATTCGATGTATTTGTTGTATACATAGGAAGCTAACTGCCATTTACGATCTCGCAGTAGTGTGCGGAATAGTGCGAACTGGATAATGTCTTCGTGATACTCGGAAGGGATAGACGGTTCATCTGTGTCAGCGGCCATGTCACCAGCGGGAAAGTCGGACACATATAATGTTAATGTATAGGGAGTCGCTGGAGGGAGTGGTTCGATGATTAGGTTGGTTCCCCATTGCGCCCAGTACTGGGGGGTGGTGTCTGTTACCTGAGCATGCCCTAGGTGCTTGAGGGTGATACGTTGCAGCCCTATTGGGCCATTAGCACCGACGTACTCTACGTACTTCACTTTATAACCAGAGAAGGCAACTGTTCTAGATCCACTCGATGTAGTACCCGAGTCTACGGATTCAAGGCATCCCGTCTTGGTAGCTATATCCCGCTCTGCCTCATTGATAAACCGATTGAGTATTGTGTCGGGGAGAAAGATAGATGTAGATTCCTCGTTGACTAACGAGCGAACTCTACTGCGGATTATCGAAAGATCAGGCCATGCAGCAGCAGCCATTGCTACCTCCTACAAACATCCAGCGGCTGGAGTCATGTTTCGACTATACCCCTGGAGGTTCATACTGTTGCGTTTAATGTCCTCGATAGATTTCATGAACGTGGCCCTAAACAACATAGACTTTTTATCATCAAACGATGCCGAACCAGAACGCAAGTAGGCGTCGGCTAAGATACCATCTATGATCCTGTAGTGCAGATTGGCTGGCAATTCTGGAGTCTGTCCACTCATAGTGGTAGCAGTCATCTGCGCAATGGGATACCTAATCGTTCTCATGTTAACCAGATAACTATACTGTGGAGGAACATGAAACGACATATATCCACGAACATAATCGTTAAACATGCGGGTGGGTTCACCAACATCGCTCTTGCGCCAGTTGCTCCAACTCTCATACATTTCTTTGGTTCCAGTACGTAACTGTAATGGTCCATTTACATAGTATGTAGTCCATGCCCAAGAGTTAGTCAAGGTGTGTCCGGTGGTGGCAGCAAACTTGACATACATCCCATTGTCCAGCGCCTGCCAGTCTCCAGTCATAGATACCCCTGTGGCCTCCCAGGTTGCCCCAGAATCGTTAGACCACTTGAATGTGTTGGTAGCTCCAGCTCCATCCACATAAACGACGTAGGACGTATTTGTGGCATCCAGAGAGTAGTTCCCCCGAACGGTTAGATCTGACAACCCAACTCCAGTTTGAGTGATCGTTCCATTGTACCCTGAGATAGATGCAGATTTCACGGAGAGTACCCGCGAGTCTAGTGCGTACTCGATAGTTCCATTGGTGAGGGTGAGGTAACAGGTTGCGGGAGTCGATGAATCTTCAATGATCATTGTCTCTCGGCAGATAGTGTTTATCGCGTCATTGGCATA
>Ga0172381_10002330_pt1 | contig 21073 bp, 19 predicted proteins | sample Leawel6488metaG_FD_119754 | JGI IMG/M metagenome (GOLD analysis project Ga0172381, IMG submission 119754) | Leachate microbial communities from a municipal landfill in Southern Ontario, Canada - Leachate well 64-88 metaG | ecosystem: Engineered > Solid waste > Landfill > Unclassified | place...
AGGTGGGCCTGACTCTAATTTTCCGGATGCCGGAATAGCAGAAACCCGGTTTTACTTACCGTTTTGTATATTGATTTTCATAGTATTTCTGGTAATCCCCGGAGGTCACATTGGCCATCCATGATTCGTTGGCAAGATACCAGTCCACGGTTTTTTCAAGTCCGTCTTCAAACCTGAGTGAAGGTTTCCAGCCTAATTTCTTCTGAATTTTTTCAGAATTAATGGCATAACGAAGGTCATGACCCGCACGGTCTTTAACAAAGGATATCAGGTTCTCGGAAGTCCCGGCCGGACGGTTTAGTTTTTTATCCATGATTTTGCATAAGAGCCGGATCAGATCGATGTTCTTCCATTCATTATGCCCCCCGATATTATACGTTTCGCCAATTGCAGCGTCATGGAAGATCAGGTCGATAGCGGCTGCATGGTCCTCGACAAAAAGCCAGTCGCGAATATTTTCCCCTTTACCATAAACCGGGATCAGCTTATTGTTCTTGATGTTATGGATTGTGAGCGGGATGAGTTTTTCAGGAAACTGATAAGGGCCGTAGTTATTGGAACAGTTCGAAATGACCACCGGTAATTTATAGGTATGATGATAAGCCCTGACCAGGTGATCAGAGCTTGCTTTTGAAGCAGAATAAGGACTACGGGGATCATAAGCTGTTGTCTCATAAAAAAATCCCGTATCGCCCAATGAACCGTAAACTTCATCAGTCGAAATATGATAAAATAGTTTCCCCTCCGGATCTTCCCATGTCAGGCGCGCAGCATTGAGGAGATTAACCGTTCCGAGGATGTTGGTATGGATGAACTCCATGGGATTGCTGATCGAGCGGTCGACGTGCGATTCCGCGGCAAGATGGATCACCCCTTCAAACCGGTATTCATTAAAGAGGACTTTCATCAATTCCCCGGCAGTGATATCGGCTTTGACAAATTCGTAATTGGGCTCCCGCTCAATATCCCTGAGATTGGCCAGATTTCCCGCATAAGTCAGATTATCAAGGTTCACGATTTTATAGTCCGGATATTTTTTCACGAACCTTCTCACGACATGAGAGCCAATGAACCCTGCGCCGCCGGTGATAAGAATTGTCTTCATATTAATTCCCCTGTTTTTTTTCATGTTCGGCCTTTGCAGCCAGGGCTTTTTCCCATTTCCAGGCTGAATAGGTCATTTCATCCAATGATTTTTCGGCTTTCCAACCCAATTCCTGATTGGCAAAGCTGGTATCAGCCCAAACCTTTTCCACATCACCTGGTCTCCGGTCAAGGATCTTATAATTTAATTGTATCCCTGTCGAACGTTCAAATGATTGGATGACTTCCATTACCGAAGCCCCCTTGCCCGTTCCAAGGTTGAATGTTTCAATTTTCTTTTTCCCTTTATTGGCGATCATCCTTTCCACGGCTACCACATGCGCCTTCGCCAGGTCAACCACGTGAATATAGTCCCGGATTGCAGTACCGTCAGGGGTACGATAGTCGTTGCCCCAAACCCTTAAGAAGTCGCGTTTACCAATCGCTGTCTGGGTGATATAGGGCATCAGGTTATTGGGGATCCCCAGGGGAAGCTCTCCGATCATGGCAGATTCATGGGCTCCGATAGGATTGAAATAGCGCAGGAGTATAGCCCGGATATTTTCATTTTCACTGGTTTCCGTGATGATTTCTTCCGATATCTGTTTGGTATTCCCATAAGGGGAATTAGCTTTCTGAATGGGGGTTTCTTCCCTGGCCGGTAATTTCTCGGGTTGCCCGTATACCGTACAGGAAGAGGAAAAGACAACATCCCGGATCCCATTGTTGATCATCTCCTGAAGGATATTGATCAAAGAAACAAGATTATTCCGGTAATACATAAGGGGAAAATGAACCGATTCCCCAACCGCCTTGAAGGCAGCAAAATGAACAACGGCGCTAATGTCGTTATGCAGTTGAAAAAAATCTTCCGTTTTCCCCGGATCGGTGAGGTCAAACTTCTCAAAGAGTGGCTTTTTACCGGTAATTCTGGCAATATTATCAAGTACTTCGATGGATGAGTTGGACAGATTATCTACAATGATAACCTCAAAACCCTTGTTTTGAAGTTCCACCACGGTATGCGACCCGATGTATCCCGTTCCTCCGGTTACCAGTATTTTCATATCTGCAAAATGAGTGTCGATGACGGAACATTATTTAACATTCCTTGAATTTAAAACGATATTTCTTTTAAAAACGGATGATAATCTCCCTTTAACCCGATGGGTTTTGCATTTCTTATATGGTGAACAATAACAATGCTTTGTTTGGCATCAGCCAGGCCAAAACCACGGTTGGATAAAATATCACGGTACATCTCGGTATGAAGATCGGTAAATCCTTCACTAAATTCAATATCCTGCCCTTCCAAAGTAAGGGAGCGGTATGTTCGTTTCCCTTTTTCCCGGATATTTTTTGGAATGTCATTATAATCAATACTGAGGAACCAACGGATCCTGGCTTTTTCAAGCAGTAAAAGCCCGGCAGCTTTGTTTTCTTTTAACAGATGGACTTTGTTATCCTGAACGCCCCCGAAAATCCATGATAACATATCAAAAAAATGGACCCCGATATTGGTGGCAATGCCCCCGGATTTGGCCACATCGCCTTTCCAGGAGCGATAGTACCAGCTCCCGCGTGAAGTGATATAGGTCAGGTCAAGATCATAGACTTTCTCCGGCGGCCCTTTTTTGATCTGTTCCCGCAAAGCTTTAATGGCAGGATGTAACCGCAATTGTAAAATGGTATAGATTTTTTTTTCTGTCTCTTTTTCAATTTCTTTCAGGGCATCCAGGTTCCATGGATTCAATACGATGGGTTTTTCACAGATGGCGTTGGCATCATTGCGTAAAGCCAGTCGGATATGCGAATCGTGCATATAGTTGGGGGAGCAGATACTAACGTATTCCACCTTCATCGGGTTTAAATGATTTTTGGAGATGGACAATCGCCGTAGCTTGTCAAGATGACGGTCGAAACGCTCCGGTTCAATAAAAAAATCTGCATTGGGAAAATAACTGTCAATGATACCAACGCCATCATAAGGATCCAGGGCACAGACAAGCTGGTTACCAGTATCCCTGATGGCTTTCATGTGCCTGGGGGCCACATATCCCGCGGCGCCGATCAGTGCAAAATTAATGGGTTGAACTGCTTGTGGTATCATCCTTTTTCAATTTAATAACCCGGCCTTCTGTTGTAAGTTTGTATTTTTCATTGCTTTCAGGACAAACCGCTATTCCTTGTTCATCAAAATGAAGGCGGTGCCCATATTCGCTCATCCAACCCACATGACGGCCCGGATTACCAACAATCAGGGCATAATCCTGAACGTCTTTGGTAACCACGGCGCCGGCCCCGATAAAAGCAAACGCGCCAACCTCATTTCCACATACGATGGTTGCATTAGCGCCAATTGTAGCGCCTTTGTGCACCAGGGTCTTCATATACTGATCGCGGCGAAGAATGTGGCTGCGGGGATTGATCACGTTCGTAAAGACCATGGAAGGCCCCAGGAAAACATCGTCTTCACAGACCACTCCCGTGTATATTGAAACGTTATTTTGAACCTTTACATTTTTGCCCAACACGACATCGGGGGAAATAACAACATTTTGTCCAATATTGCAATGTTCACCAATAATACATCCTGACATGATGTGGGTGAAATGCCAGATTTTTGTCCCCTTACCGATCCGGCATCCCTCATCAATAACAGCTGTTCCATGTGCAAAATAATCTTTTTCCATGGTTAACGATTTACAAAATCCAGGACATTTTGTGTAATGTACATCAACTGTTCTTCATCCAGTTCCGTATGCATGGGTAATGAGAAAACATGGTTGCACAAATATTCGGTTACCGGAAAATCACCGGGTTTATATCGGGGATCAAGATAAGCTTTCTGCAGATGCAGGGGAACAGGATAGTATATCATGGCCGGAATTTCACAGGATGCAAGATACTCAATTAATGCCTTCCTGTCAACCCCTTTTAAAACCATAGTATATTGATGAAAAACATGGTTCGAATTGGGAAACCTGCCCGGAATCTTCAACTTAGGATGCTGGCCAAAAGCTTTGTCATAAAATTCGGCTGCTCCCCTGCGTTTTGCCGCATAGGAATCCAGGTACGGTAATTTCGCGTTCAGGATTGCTGCCTGAATGCTGTCAAGGCGCGAATTTACGCCCACGTAATCATGATAGTAACGGACCGTCATTCCATGATTTACCACAATCCTCATTTGTTTAGCCAGGGCATCATCTTGGGTGAAAATAGCGCCACCGTCACCATAACAACCCAGGTTTTTCGAAGGAAAAAATGAAGTACAGCCAATGTCACCGATGGCGCCGGCTTTTTTCCGGATCCCGTTTTTAAAAATATAATCAGCGCCAATGGCCTGGCAACTGTCTTCGATCACATAAAGGTTATGCTTTTTTGCAATGGCCAGGATCTCTTCCATCGGGGCAACTTGCCCGAAGAGATGTACCGGTACGATCGCTTTTGTCTTAGGTGTGATAGCCCGTTCGATAGCGCAGGGGTCTATGTTATAGGTATCAGGGTCAACATCTACCAGAACAGGGGTCAGCTTCAGCAGGGCGATGACTTCGGCGGTCGCGATAAAAGTAAAAGAGGAAGTGATGACCTCATCGCCAGGTTGAAGGCCTAAAGCCATCATTGAAACCTGAAGCGCATCGGTTCCGTTGGCACATGGGACCACATGTTTAATCCCCATATAATGTTCAAGGTTTTCCTGGAATTTCTTTACCGCGGGACCGTTAATAAAAGCGCAGGAATCGATCACATCCCTGATCGCCGTATCGATATCATCTTTTATGTTAAGATACTGACTGCGTAAGTCAACCATCTGAAGTTTTTTCATTCTTTTTAAGTATTAAGTCTGTTATAAAGCAAATATGTGCAAAATTAAAATTATTGCTCTTTAAGGGCGAATTATTTTTAATTTTATAATCAATTTAATAATAAAGGACTACCCCGAAAACCACTTTTCACCACCAAACCGCTAAGGCGCAAAATTTTAAACAATTGAATATTAAAACGGAAGACCCATGAGGAAATTTGCTGTAATATTAGCCGGATGCGGTGTTTACGACGGCGCCGAGATACAGGAAGCTGTTTTGACATTGCTTGCCATTGACAAATTGGGTGCATCTTATCAGTGCTTTGCACCCGATATTTCTCAGTTCCACGTTGTGGACCATATCACAGGCAAGGAAACAAACGAAAAGCGGAATGTTCTTGCCGAATCGGCCCGCATCGCCCGCGGAAACATTAAACCCCTCAGCGCGTTCTGCCCCGGCGATTTTGACGCCCTGATCTTTCCCGGTGGGTTTGGTTGCGCAAAAAATCTAAGTACCTGGGCTTTTGAAGGGGATCAATGTAGGGTAATACCCGATGTTGAAAAAGCGGTCAAATCAATGTTTGAAGCAAAAAAACCGATCGGGGCCATGTGCATTGCCCCGGTGATATTGGCTAAATTATTCAAGGGATCGAATTTTACAACAGGTAATGATCCTGCTTCTGGCGCATTTATCCGGAAAATGGGAAATAAATATTCACCCACGGGCCATGGAGAGGTGATCGTTGATAAAATCAGGAATTTGTATTCCACCCCCTGCTATATGCTGGATGCCACCATCAGCCAGATTGCCGAAGGAACGGAAAATATAGTCAAGGCAATGATAAATGGATAACAATTATCCCCATCCCTTATCCCCCATCTCCCATTTCTTATCTCTATTCCCTACCTGTAAGTTTTCACCTGAAGTTCTCCCCTGAGGATCATCAGGCCGTTAATGGCGAGGGCACGCATTTCGTCCTCTCCAGGGTAAACATGAACGGGGGCGATTTTTTCGATCCTTTCGGTGATCCAACTCACAAAGACTTTATCGTATGCAATACCTCCGGTGATGAGGATATCGTCAACTTCACATTTCAGGACTGTGTACATCTCGCCGATACATTTCGCCACCTGATAAGCCATAGCGCGATAGATCAGGTCAGCTTTCGGGTCCCCTGCCTCTACCATCTTTTCAACTTCAATGGCATTATTTGTCCCAAAATAGGAAACGAGACCGCCCTGCCCGTTGATCATCCTGTAAACTTCTTTCTGGGTATATTTTCCGCTGAAACATAACCGCGCAAGCTGTGCCACGGGTAGTGTCCCACTCCGCTCGGGACTAAACGGGCCTTCTCCGTCCAATGCCTGGTTCACATCAATGACCATTCCTTTATAATGGGCGCCGACTGAAATTCCTCCACCCAAATGGACCACAATCAGATTGAGGCTTTCATAAGGTTTATGGATCGATCTGGCGAACTCGCGGGCTACCGCCTTTTGGTTCAGGGCATGGAAAATAGAGATACGTTCAAACAAGGGATGACCTGCAACCCTTGCCAGATCACTTAGCTCATCAACCACAACGGGATCGGCAATATAGGCCTTTGCATTGGGCATCAGTTTTACCAAATCGCTGGCAATCAGCCCCCCCAGGTTGCTGGCATGTTCACTAAGCGACCTGTTCAACAGATCATCGATCATGGCATCATTAACTTCATAAACACCGGATGGTATGGGCTTCAGCAATCCACCCCTCCCCACCACAGCCTGGATGTCATCCAGGTGAATATCAGCTTCCTGCAATTGCCTGAGAATTAATTTTTTGCGAAACTGAAACTGATCGGTGACTTTTGCAAAAACGGCCAACTCTTCGGGTCTGTGTTTAATGGTTTTCAGAAAAATGGGCTCAGTATTCTGAAATACAGCAATTTTAGTAGATGTAGATCCTGGATTGATAGCTATAATCCTGATTTTATCCATTCTGCAAAGTATTAATGAAGGTTTTGGTTTTTTATCCTTTGTTTGCTGTGTTTTATACCATAGGAAAAATAAATGATAAATCCGATTGCCATCCAGATCACGAGACGTAACCAGGTGTCAAGGGGAAGCGCCAACATTTGAATAATGCAAATCAGGGCTCCAAGAAGCGGGATAGCAGGAACCATTGGGGTACGGAACGGACGTTGTAAATCAGGTCTTGTTTTCCTGAGAACAATGATGCTAACACATACGATGGCAAAAGCCAGCAGAGTCCCTATGGAAACCAGTTCTCCAAGAATGCTGATCGGGAGGACACCTGCCAGGATTATGGCCACACCGCCAGTGAGTAAGGTACTGATATATGGTGTTTTATATTTTGGGTGTACTTTTGAAAATACCGGAGGCAGCAAACCATCTTTCGACATGGAGTAGAAAATCCTGGGTTGTCCCATCAGCATCACCAGAATGACAGAACTCAATCCGGCAATAGCCGCTATTTTGACGATCGGACGAAGCCAGAACATTCCCTTTCCCATAGCATTCACACCAACAGCTACCGGATCGGCAACATTGAGGGTCGTATAACTTACAATACCGGTAAGGACGATGGCGACCAGAATATAGAGGATGGTTGAAACAGTCAGTGATCCCAGGATCCCGACGGGCATATCCCGTTGCGGATTTTTAGCTTCCTGGGCAGCAGTTGATACCGCATCGAAACCAATATAAGCAAAAAAGATCACCCCGGCGCCCCGAAGGATCCCGCTCCAACCGAAATGCCCCCATTCACCGGTATTTTTTGGAATAAAAGGATGCCAGTTTCCTGATTGAACAAAAGCAATTCCGATAGCAATAAACAGGATGATCACCGTAACCTTGGTGATCACCATGATATTGTTGAAATTGGCCGATTCCCTGATCCCTACCACCAATAACAGGCATAATATGGCGATGATGAACATGGCCGGCAGGTTTATGATGGCATGGACATGAGGTAAGGTGTCAGCGCTGATGCCCTGTGCCGACAATCCATTTACCAGGTTATCTGTTAACTCCTGCCACCCGACTTTTGGTACGTCAACCAATATTGACCCTGTGGCAGCAGTCAGGGCAGTTGGTATGCTGAGGCCAAAATCATTCAAAAAACTGACAACATAGCCTGACCATCCGACCGATACCGTAGAAGCTGCAAAGAGATATTCAAGGATCAGATCCCATCCGATAATCCAGGCTAAAAATTCACCCAGGGTAGCATACGAATAGGTATAAGCGCTGCCAGCGATCGGGATCATGGAAGCAAATTCAGCGTAACATAAGCCCGCGAATGCACAAGCAGTTCCGGAAATTATGAAAGAAATGACAATGGCCGGTCCGGCATACTGAGCAGCAGCCTGACCGGTCAAAACAAAAATCCCGGCGCCAATAATCGCTCCAACCCCAAGCGTGGTCAGGTTAAGCCTTGTAAGGGTTTTTTTTAATCCAGCTTTGTTATCTTTAGCTTCCTGAAGTAAATCACTTAGGGATTTGGTAACAAACAGATTTCTGGCCATAAGATGAGATTGGTGGAGTGACGCTATATAGCAGCGGCCATAATAATACTGGCTTGCTTTGATTCTTCTGTGTCAGAACGGGAAGTAAGGACAATGGGGGCCGCGGCGCCCAGGATGACAGCAGCTAATTTGGCATTGGCCGAAAACCCAAAGGCTTTATACAGTATATTCCCTGCTTCAATATCCGGAACAACCAGCAGATCTGCATCCCCAGCAACTTCACTAACAATTCCCTTATGCTTTGCGCTGGCAGGGCTCACTGCATTGTCGTATGCCAGTGGCCCATCAATGATACAATTTTTTATCTGGCCCCGTTGGCCCATTTTCGATAATTGGGCGGCTTCGAGGGTAGCAGGCATGGCTTCATTGACCATTTCGACAGCGGCCAACACAGCTACTTTTGGTCTGGCATACCCAAGTTTATTCATAAAATCAACAGCATTGGCAGTGAGCGCCACTTTAGTCTTGAAATCAGGAGCCGGAATCATCGCGGCATCTGTCAATCCCAACAACTTATGGTAGGTGGGCACTTCAAAAAGAGCAAAATGTGAAAGGACATCCCCTTTGCGGAGACCAATTTCTTTATCCAAAACCCCCCGCAGGAAAGTCTGGGTCGGAACATTTCCTTTCATCAGGATATCAGCTTCCTTGTTGCGGACCATCTTCACTGCTATCTTGACTGAATTCGTATCCACTTCCTCGTGGATAATTTTCATGTCGCTTACATCGAGTTTAAATTTCTTCGCGATTTCATTGATTTTCTTTTCATTCCCAACAAGAATGGCGTCAACAAGACCCATCTTATGAACAGCACAGATGGCTTCGAGACAATGTTCGTCATGTGCAACAGCTACCGCCAGCTTTTTTTTCTTTCCCGATTTAGTAGCCAAAGCGTTAAGATCAGTAAGTTTTGTCAAACAAGTAGTCACAGTTTTTTCCGTGGTCGTTGTCATGTCTATCTTTCCTCCTAAATTTTTAATGTTGTTAACTGTTTAACAATTGAATATCAGATGGCAAACCTACATGAATTTTAGCAAACTGGCAAGCGCTTTCTAAAATAATTGATCCGAAATTTTTTCTAACTTTGCAGCAACTTGTAAAACTATGTGATATGGAATTACCCTTTTCTGAATCCTATAAGATCAAGATGGTTGAAACCATCAGAAAAAGCAGTCGCGAAGAACGCGAAAAATGGATCAAGGAAGCTGGATATAACCTTTTCAACCTGAAAAGTGAACAGGTTTTTATAGACCTGCTGACTGATTCAGGGACCGGGGCCATGAGTGATAAACAATGGTCCGAATTGATGCTGGGCGATGAAAGCTATGCCGGGGCTTCTTCTTTTTACAAAATGAAAAATGCCATCAGGGAGCTTCTTGGATTTGAATATTTTCTTCCAACCCATCAGGGCAGGGCAGCTGAAAATGTCTTGTTTTCGGTGTTGATCCACGAAGGAGATATCATCCCTGGCAATTCGCATTTTGACACAACAAAAGGGCACATCGAATTCCGTAAGGCATCCGCAACAGATTGCACCATTGATGAGGCGTTTGATACAACCATAATCCATCCTTTCAAAGGCAATGTTGACCCGGAGAAGCTTGAAAAGGTTTTGAAAGCCCAGGGGAATAAAATTCCATTCATTATCATTACAATAACCTGTAATTCTTCAGGAGGGCAACCCGTTTCAATGGCCAACCTGAAAATGGTCAGGCAACTTGCTGATAAATATGGGAAAATGGTTGTTTTTGATTCCGCCAGATTTGCTGAAAATGCTTACTTCATCAAGATGAGGGAAGCAGGTTATCAGGATAAGACAATCCGTGAAATTGTCCTGGAAATGTTTTCCTATGCTGATGTGATGACCATGAGCTCAAAAAAGGATGCCATCGTGAACATGGGCGGGTTCATCGCAATGAACAGCAAGGAGTTATATTCCAAAGCAAGCGTTTTTAATATCATGTTCGAAGGGTATGTGACGTATGGCGGAATGTCGGGTCGGGATATGAACGCATTGGCCCAGGGACTATATGATGGCACTGAATTCGAATACCTGAATACCCGTATCAAACAGGTGGAATATCTCGGAAGCCGGTTGATGGAATTCGGTATTCCCGTGCAGCAACCCATCGGTGGCCATGCGGTTTTCGTGGATGCAAAACGGTTTCTCCCCAATCTGCCCAAGGAACAATTCCAGGCTCAGACCCTGGCAATTGAACTATACCGTGAAGCCGGAGTCAGGGGAGTGGAAATCGGCGCTTTATTGGCTGACCGGGATCCGGTAACGCGAAAAGACCGTTATCCTGAGTTGGAGCTTATGCGACTTGCCATACCTCGTCGCGTTTATACCAATAACCACATGGACGTTGTAGCTGCTGCCCTGAAGAATATCTGGGACCGCCGTGAAACCATCACCAGGGGCCTTAAGATTGTTGAAGAAGCGCCCATCATGCGTCATTTTACCGTAACCCTGGATCTCGCCTGATCCTGAACTTCGTTACCTTCATTTACGCTAAATAAAATCGAACCATCTTCAACCCATGAGTTTTTTCGAAATCTTTCTGATTGGAGTCGGCCTGTCGATGGATTGTTTTGCCGTATCCCTGGGATTTGGGGCAAGCCGCCGGTTTATGTGGAAAGATATTTTACTCATGTCTTTCCTTTTTGGATTTTTCCAGGGATCCATGACTTTTATCGGGTGGTTGGCCGGGAACAGCATACAAACCCTGATAGCCGCCCTGGATCACTGGATCGCATTTGGGCTCCTGTCTTTCATCGGGTTAAAAATGATTTGGCAATCGGTCCGTGAAAAAGAGAAAAAAGAGATCATGAATATCCGGAAATTCTCTGTTTTATTGACCGCCTCCATAGCGACGAGCATCGATGCCCTGATCACCGGTGTCGGATTTGGCTTCATCAAAGTCAATATCATGCTGGCAGCCATTGTAATTGCCCTGACTACTTTTCTGATTTCGGTTATTGGCGCTAAACTGGGAGAAAAAACCACTTTTATCCCGGCCCGGTGGGCTGAACTTTTTGGAGGGCTCGTCCTTATCGCGATCGGTATTAAAATCGTCCTGGAACACTTGTCGGTTATTTAACCTTTTCTGTCACCTGCTACACGGTTGACCTCCACCCGATATTTTATTACCTTTGCACTTATAACCATTTCGAGATGGGCCACATCCGCATAACCAAGGAATTTAGATTTGAAGCAGCCCATGCCCTGTGGGGACATGATGGCCCCTGCAAAAACATTCATGGCCATTCCTATGAATTGACCGTTACGGTCATGGGCGCTCCGGATACCAACCCCGAATCAGCCAAACTGGGTATGGTGATGGATTTTGGCGATTTAAAAAAGATCGTTAACAACCGTATTGTCGACCAGTTCGATCATGCTTTACTTTTAAACAAAAACCAGGGGAATGAAGCAATACATAAAGCAGAAGAACCATTTGGTAAAGTTGTATTCCTTCCCTATCAACCAACCAGTGAAAATTTTCTCCTCGATTTTGCAGCCAGGATAAAAGAAGCTTTACCTTCCGGGGTGAAGCTTCACAGCATACGGTTACGCGAAACCAATAGCTCTTTTGCAGAATGGTTTTCAGAAGATAATTAGCTTTTTTTGCTATTTTGTTTTTTCGCTTTTTTCTATCAGGTGGACATCTGTATAGAAATCCTCTTCATCCAGGATGATGATATGAGAAGAATCCGGTTTGATATGCTGATCATACCAGGAGGGTAAAAAATTGTCATTCCCCTCAGAATGAGCCGGGGGCGCGACCCGTAAGAGGTAATGACCGGGTTCCACATCAGGAAATTGAAAATACCCGTTTTTATCGATGGTCACCGTACGATAATGGTCTATTGTATCAAACGGTAAAACTTTGTCTTCAACACTGAAAAGGATAGCGGTCCCGCCACACAACCTGGATTCATCGGTATAAGCATGTCCGCGGATAACATGACGATCATGCGTTGTGAAATACAGAATGGTCAGTATGAGAATAATGGAAGCTGCTGCAAGGGAAGTAAAAGTATTTATTAGCCAGGGAGACGGTTTTATAAAAGCCTCAAAACGATCCCAGAAGCCTTCAGCTTTAGGTTCCGGGTGGAGATCGTTTTGAAGCTTTTCCCAAACTTGACTGGGAGGGACCGGAGAAAAATCAGAGAACGATTTCCTGAATTTCTCTTCTATGTTATCAGGTTTTTCCATCTCTTTTATTTATCACTGATCCCAATTGCCGCCAGCCTCTTTCTGATTAAAACCTTTGCCCGGTGTAAGTGGCTCTTGGAAGTGTTTTCGTTAATACCCAGCATTTCTCCAATCTCATAATGACTATATCCTTCCACGACAAAAAGATTAAAAACAGTCCGAAAACCCACAGGAAGTTCATGAATTATCCTGAGCATTTCTTCTGTTGTCAATATAGACAGTGCATCCTCCGAAAAAGTTGCAGATGAGACTACTTCATTCAGGCCAACTTCCAAATTATTCTTTATATGAGCGGTGCAATAATTGAGGGCAGTCGTTACCATGATCCGACGCATCCATCCTTCGAGCGATCCATCTCCGCGAAAGTGATGTAGTTTACAAAATATACGAATGAACCCCTCTTGCAACAGATCCTCTGCATCATCAGCATTACTCGCGTAACGCAAACAAATTCCGTACATGGTAGGCGCATAGCGTTGATAGAGTAATTTCTGAGAAGCCGCCTCCCGCTTTAAACACCGGGATACCAGGTCCAGCTCTGCATCCATAAATAGCAAATTGTTCGGATTCTGAAGGTAAAAGTAAATCTTTTTTTTAATACCGGGCAAGAAAGATTTAGGTCCATGCCTGCCAGGCATAAATTTAAACAATGCTAATCCGTGACAGGTTCAATCTTTCTGAAAATTTTTTAAAAAACTGACGGCCTTTTTCACTCAGGATCCCTTGAATATGGTAAACGAACCCTTCATTCAATATTTTGAATGAAATCAGTTCTTCCTGCGTAAACAAATCATTGGTAAGAATGCTTTCTGTGCTATGGACATGCAATTTGGCAATGATTTTCGCATTCAGCTCTTTACGGTAAAAGCCCTCTTTCTTGCCTTTTAAAATATTATCATGGACCGATTCGAAGAAATGTTTGCGACGGATGTATTTTATCTCCATAAAAAGATCCGGATAGTACTTGTGTATGTCATATTCCATAGCGGGATTATATTCCTTCAGAAAAGTATGGATGATCTTGTATAACTCAAATAATTCCTCGATGGCATTCAGGTTTTTATGTTCAACCGAAGATATAAAACCGTAACGCGAGTCCTGTTCCCGGAGCAATATCTGTCGTACAAGATCTTCCTTGTCCCGAAAATGTTCATACAGCGTCTTTTTAGATATCCCCAGCCTTGAGGCTACATCGTCCATCGTCACGCTTTTAATCCCATAACGCTGATAAAGTTTTTGGGCCTGCTCAATGATTAACCTTTCTTTTTGATCCATTTTGCAAAGATATGAAGTTGGAAACGTTTTTACCCTGTAAAGTTTTTACCTTCCATCACTACAGCTTATCTATGGTCCACAAGTAACCATTGGTATAAATGTGATTGTATGTATGACCTGAAAATGAACTTGCTATAGGATTACAGGCGTTGTGCCTTGCGGGAATCAGGAAACAATATAATACAAAACCGAATGAGTGTCGTAATAATCCGGAATTTTAACAGAGGTTAACTGAATTTTTTAAAATTAAATTTCCGTTTTTGCTTTTCATAATATTCAATTCCCTCTGGATTGGCAATTCCCCGGATAAAGTTGTCGAACATAACTTCAAAAAGCGTTTGAAATGAAAATTTATCGGCAGGAAAAAACTCCGGATTATGAAGATCGATCAGACGCCTGATATACAGCCTTGCGATCAGCTCGATACTCAGGTCGTCGCGGTACATCCCCTGGCTGATACCTTTCTGAATGTTGATCTGTATCTTTTGATAGATGAATTCGATGCGTTCATCAACATGCTTGTGGTAAATATCAGGGTAATATTTTTTCAGGTCAAAAGTCATAGCAGGACTGACATCCTGAAAACGATCGCCTACTTCACGACTGACAATGAGAAGGATATCAATGGCATTGACCCCTTCGAAATTATTCTGGTCAAATATGATCTCAAAATTCTGACGTTCCAGTTCCAATAATTTTTCAACCAGTTGGTTTTTACTGGTTACATATTGGTAAAGCTTCTTTTTCGATATTCCAATATCCCGGCAAATGTCATCCATTGAAACACTTCTGACACCATATTTATAAAATAATTCCCTGACCCGTTCTAGAATATCAATAAATGAAGTTTCCATCCTGATCGTATTAATCATTGTTAATGCATTGAATACAGGCGATATCTACCAGGTAAAAAAAGTTACCCTGGATTTTATAGGTGCAAATATAGTAAAAGGGATTTAGCAGAAACAAAACAAGGTTAAAGAGTTTCTCTATAACAACAACATATTTGTCTGATAGTCAATGATTGAGCCCACTCCGAAAACTACTTTTCACCGCCAAGTCGCTAAGGCGCAAAATTTTAAATAATTGAATATGATATACAGGATTTTTCAGTAAGTTTGGCTGTTTATATAAAGGGAATATGCGGTTTTTGCTATCCATTATTTTTGTAATCAGCTTCATGTCAGGTTATTGCCAGATCGATAACTGGACTACCTACTATGAAAAATCCGGAAAAAAGGAAACCCCGCGATACCGGGAAACCGTCGATTTTTGTCGTCAGATGGATGAAGCTTCCCCGTTTATCACGATGCAGTTCTTAGGAAAAAGCGCCCAGGGAAGGGATATTCCCTTTCTGATCATCGACGGGAAAGGATTGAAGGATCCGGAAGCCATCCACCAGGCAGGAAAATCCATTGTACTGATCCAGGCGTGCATTCACCCAGGTGAACCAGAAGGAAAAGATGCGGGGCTTATGCTCATCAGGGACATGGTATTTGGGCATCCGGAATCCGGAATACCGGAAAACCTTTCGATACTTTTTATCCCCATTTTCAACGTGGATGGCCATGAACGGTTCGGGCCCTATAACCGGATCAACCAGAACGGGCCAACGGGGATGGGATGGCGGGTCACGGCGAATAATCTTAACCTGAACCGCGATTTTCTAAAGGCAGATACACCCGAAATGCAGGCTTGGTTAAAACTGTTTAACCGTTGGCTACCTGACTTTTTCATCGATACCCATACCACCGATGGCGCCGATTATCAATATCAGCTTACCTATTCCATGAATATTTTCGGTGACATGGATACGGGATTAACCCGGTGGAGTAAAGAGATTTTCCTTAAAAATATGACAACCGATATGGAAGCTGCCGGGATCCCTGTTTTCCCCTATATTGAATTCCGTAACTGGTTTGATCCGAAAAGCGGTCTGGAATCAGGCGTTTCGCCCCCCATGCTATCCCAGTCTTATACTTCTTTGCGCAACCGGCCAGGTTTGCTTATAGAAACCCATATGCTGAAGCCTTACGATCAACGGGTTAATTCAACCTATCAATGTCTGAAAATTTCATTGGAAATTCTGAATAAAGAAAATGAAAGACTTTTCGCCCTGGTTAAAGCAGCTGATTTCTATTCGGCAAATCCTGAATTCCGAAAGATTGATTTTCCGTTACAATTCAAAACAGCCTTAGATGACAGCAATATGGTTGTTTTTCGCGGTATCGGCTATGATGAAGTGAAAAGTGAAATCACCGGAGAAACCTGGTTCAGGTATGGAAAAAATGAGGTCACTTTTTCTCTCCCCTATTTTGATAAAATGGAACCGGTTACGAAAACAAAATTGCCCGAAGCTTATATCATACCGGCTGAATGGGCAACGGTCATCGGGCGCATGGCGGATCATGGCATTAATATGTACTTGCTGAAAAAAGATACTGTATTCACCGTAAATACCTTTCGGTTCAGGGATCCCGCCTGGCAATCAACACCCTATGAAGGCCGGCACAGGATGACGCATATTGAATTTCAGGAAGTTGCTCTCGAACGGAGCTTTCCGGCCGGATCGGCGATCGTCCCGATGGACCAGCCCTGTGCCCGGATCATAGCCCATATCCTTGAACCGGATGGAAACGGATCTTATCTGTCCTGGGGGTTTTTTGATGCCATTTTCGAACAGAAAGAATATGCCGAACATTATGTTATGGAGCCTATTGCACGGAAAATGCTGGATGAAGATCCTGCCCTTAGATCAGAATTTGAGAAAAAAATGAAAGAAGATTCCACATTCGCCAATAATTCAAATGTTATCCTGAACTGGTTTTTCAGTAAAACTCCGTACTGGGACAAAAACAAGGATCTTTATCCGGTGGGGAAAATTTTTGATAAAAAGCTTACCGATCAGTTGATTAAAAACCAAGCTGTTGCCCGTAAACTCTGATCTCCTGGTTTGTCCCCCCGATAATTCCTATAATGACCGCATCAGGTGCACCATGTTTGTGAAGGTCATTCAGTAAGAAAATTCCCGTGGCGACCTGACGTCTATTACCGGAATGGTTTTTGACTTGGTCGAAAAATGGCCGGATCAATCTGACGTATCATTGACAGAAATGTGCGATGTGTCAAAATTAAGTCCGTTTTCATAACCAATCAAAGGTTTTGTTTTTACATTTACATTTTAAAAATAATTCCGGATTAGTCATGAAAAACCGGAGATGGATTATCCCGCTTCTCCTTATATCTGGGCTCATTTTTATTATGGCCCTTCGTCAACTTTCGGATCCTGATTTCGGATTTCATCTGAAATATGGTAAGTGGATTGTTGAAAACCACCAGATTCCTTCCAAAGACCTTTCCACATACACGGTACCCGGTCACGAATATGTTGATCTGCATTGGTTGTTCCAGGTTATTACCTATGGGGTATATAAGCTTACAGGTTATAACGGAGTAAGCCTTTTTTTCTGTTTTATTACCTTGTTACTTTCGCTGTTGCTGATCATCAGGAACCGTGTCGGCCATATCCCTCTCCCCATTACTTGTTTTCTGCTTCTTTTCTCTTTTCTGTTAATAGATTCGCGCTTAGCGCCGCGTCCGGAAATGTTCAGTTTTCTTTTTCTGACCCTTGTAATATTTATCCTGGATATTTATCGCGACACACACCGTACTTACCTTTACCTTTTACCGGTTATTTTTTTGTTCTGGTGCAACATGCATTCCCTTTATATACTGGGGTTAATTGTTTTGGCGACATACCTATTCAGTCAGTTATGGTATGAGCGGAAATTTGATAAAACATTACTCCTTTGGTCCGGTACAGCGCTCCTGGTTTGTTTTTTCAATCCCTTTGGGATCAGGGGATTCGCATTCCCCATGGAGCTTTTAAGCCGTTTTGATCCCCGTAATGTGTACAACCAACACATTCAGGAATTCATGCCTTTTTTTGCCCGGCCCCGGTTTGTCGCCCGCGATTATATCTTTTTGTTTTCATTAGCATTGACCCTTGTATTGATGATCCTGACCTGGCGGAGGCGTAGAGTCCATGAAATTATCCTGATTGTCGTATTTGCATTTCTGGCCATCAATTCCATCCGGAATATCCCATTGTTTGCCCTGGTCGCGTTTCCCGTTTTAAGCCGTTCCCTGTCAGAGCTTAAACCCCGGTTATCTTCCCCTTTGAAAAAGACCCGGCTGATCTTTTATATAATCATGATCATCTTACCGATAGCTGTGGCTTCCCGCGTCCTGACAAATTCCTGGTACATCGATAATAATTCATTCAATAAAACCGGAATGGGGGTAGATGATCTGCATCAGCCGGCGGAGGCGGCAGCATTTCTTGTGAGGAACCATCTTGATGGGCGTATCCTGAACAGCCTTGGTTTTGGAGGTTGGCTCTCATGGACAATTCCACAACCTATCTTCATTGACGGAAGGCTGGAGGTGATGCAGGATTCTTTATACCGCGAAATCACTTCAAGTTGGGAAGGAAATTTATCAAAACTCATTGACCAGCACAAACCTGTCCTGATAATTTATAATTACCTTAAGTATTATCCGTGGACTTTTCAGCTTAAAGAGATGCCGGATTGGCGTCTCATTTACGTTGACGGGATTGCAGTCATCTTTGCTTCCCGGAATTATGCCCCTGAAATTCCAGCAGTTAACCTTTCTACTATCCCCTCAAAAGAGATGGCTTCGCCCCCTCAGAACTTTGTTTCCTGGATGAAAGGATTTTATAGGCCAACTGATTACCAATCTTTAGACGAAATGCATAAGGGATTGTTCCGTTTTCAGATGAGTGGTAGTTTAATCGGAAAAATGAATGCCGGGAAAGCTGTCATCATCTTTAACCGGGCCAACGAAAAATATAAATCGGGCAATTTTAAGGGTGCTATTATAGGATATGATTCTGCCATCACACTTTATCCTGAATATGCTAAGGCTTACAACAACCGGGGAATTATACGCGCTTTTGAACTGAAAGATTATTCCCGCGCTAAAATGGATTTTGATAAAGCCCTGGAATTATCACCTGAATATGCCGATGCCTGGTTGAACCGCGGGATTGTCTGGTTTTATTTACACAACCCGGAAGCGGCATGCAGCGACTGGAATCATGCCAGGCAACTTGGGAACCCGCGGGCAGCAAGGCTTATCGAATTACATTGCAATCGCGAATAATTCGTACCTTTGAGCGCTAATTTCATGTATCATAATGAGCGATTTTATCCATCACGAATGTGGTATCGCCCTTGTTCGTCTCCTCAAACCGCTTGAATTTTACCTGGCCAAATATGGTACTGCGTTTTATGGCCTGAATAAGCTGCACCTTCTTATGCAAAAGCAGCATAATCGGGGACAGGATGGAGCAGGGATTGCAACCATTAAATTTGATCTTGAACCGGGGAATAAATTCATTAACCGGATCCGTTCCAATGCAAGCAACCCGATAGAGGATATTTTCCATAAAGCGGGTAAAGCTGTTAGGGAACTTGAGGAATTGCATCCTTCCCGGTTGAACGATATCCAGTGGCTTAAACATAATATTGAGATGTTTGGGGAATTATACCTGGGTCATCTCCGATATGGCACTTACGGGAAAAACAATCTTCTCAACATCCATCCCTTTATCAGGGAAAATAACTGGATGACCAAGAATTTGGTGCTTGCAGGTAATTTCAATCTGACCAATGTTGATGAGCTTTTTGAGAAATTGATCGACCTGGGACAATATCCGGTTGAAACCAGTGATACCATTACGATTCTTGAAAAAATTGGTCATTTTCTCGACGAAGAAAATGAAGAACTTTATCGGAAATTCAAGGAACAAGGGTATCCTAAGCGCGATATTACTTTTCAGATCGCTAAAAACCTGAATGTTCAGAAAATATTGCGGAGGGCTGCCAAAACCTGGGATGGCGGTTATGTTATTGCCGGATTGTTCGGGCATGGCGACTCCTTCGTTATGCGCGATCCCTGTGGCATCCGTCCTGCATTTTATTACCGGGATGACGAAATTGTTGCCGTAACATCGGAGCGTCCGGTTCTTCAGACTGCCATGAATGTACCGTTTGACGCCATTTCTGAATTACAACCCGGACATGCTTTGATTATAAAGAAAGACGGGAAAGTAGCTGAAAAGGAATTCAGGAAACCAGAAGTCAAAAAACCTTGTTCATTCGAAAGGATTTATTTTTCCAGAGGAACAGATAAAGATATTTACAGGGAACGGAAACGGTTGGGAAAGTTCCTGGCCCCGGGAATATTGAAAGCGATTGATCACGATATTGAGAACACGGTTTTTTCTTATATCCCAAATACGGCTGTCGATGCATATTACGGACTTGTTGAAGAAATCGATGATTTCTGTGACAAGATCAAAATCGATAAAATACTGGATGCTGGTAAAGCGCTCGATAGGGACAAGTTGGATGCGATTTTCAAGCTCAAACCCCGGTCTGAAAAAGTAGCGGTGAAAGACGTTAAACTCCGTACTTTCATTACCCAGGACTCCCAACGTGATGACCTTGTTACCCATATTTACGACATCACTTATGGCAGTATACGGTCCGGAAAAGATAATCTGGTAATTCTGGATGATTCCATTGTACGAGGGACAACTTTGAAGCAAAGTATCATCCGGATCCTTGACCGTCTTGGCCCCCGCAAGATCATCATTGCATCTTCAGCGCCCCAGATCCGTTATCCGGATTGTTATGGGATCGACATGACAAAATTGACTGAGTTCATCGCCTTTAAAGCAGTCATTGAATTATTGAAAGAAACCCGGCAGGAAGAAATCATCAATGAGGTTTACAGAAAAGCAAAATCCCAGGAAAAATTGCCAAAGGAAAAAGTCGTCAACTTTGTAAAAGAGATCTATCAACCTTTTACATCAGAACAAATAGCTGATAAAATCGCTGAACTTGTCACCCCTCCATCCTGCCACGCACGGATCCAGATTGTTTTTCAAACCATTGATGATTTGCATGAAGCCATCCCGGAACATCAGGGCGATTGGTACTTTACCGGAAATTATCCTACCCCCGGCGGAAATAAGGTCGTTAATAAAGCTTTCATCAATTATATTGAAGGAAGCGATTCAAGACCCTATTAATCTATTGACTATTGACAATTGACTATTGACTATTGACT
>Ga0172381_10002331_pt1 | contig 21064 bp, 26 predicted proteins | sample Leawel6488metaG_FD_119754 | JGI IMG/M metagenome (GOLD analysis project Ga0172381, IMG submission 119754) | Leachate microbial communities from a municipal landfill in Southern Ontario, Canada - Leachate well 64-88 metaG | ecosystem: Engineered > Solid waste > Landfill > Unclassified | place...
CGTGGTGTGTTCCTGAACACCGAACCGGCCAAAATCCTTGGTCTGTCGCGGTTTGACGTGGTGCAGAAGCAGGAGACGGAAGACGAGGTCTACTACGAAGTTCGCAAGTTCTTCGAGTTGCTCAAGGAAGGCAACACCGGCGCCCTCGAAATCCTCTTCACCGATCCCACCAACTACCTGTTGATGGATGCTTCGTTTGCAACCGTAGTCGAGAACCGTCATCAGTTCGTTGACACCGAGAAGATGTTCCGGTGCTTGCTCGGTTACATGCAGTCGGAACGTCGTCTCGCCAACGGCGAACGTACGGGCTTGCTTGGTAGCAAACGAAAGGCTCAACTAGACCTCTACGGATTTTCCCCGAAAAACTTCACGCAGCTGTTCCGTCTCTGCTGGGCTGGCATGGTGTTGTTTGAGACGGGCGATTTTCCGGTCCACGTGGCAAGTCGAGATGTTGAGATGCACAACCTGCTCTTCAGCATCAAAACCCAACCGCAGAACTTCACCAAGGAGCAACTCAATCTTATGGTGGATGAACATGAAGTTGCGTTCAAGAAATCATTTGAGAATCGCAAGGTTACGAGAGTGTTCAACTTGGACTTGGCCAACGAACTACTACGGCAACTCTATGTACCGTGCATTATACGTTCATCAACACGGTGACGTGACGGAGTGAATCTATCGACAATTGGCTGATAATTAACCGTCAGAATACGGGCAAAAATACGTTTAGATAATCCACTAAAGCGTGGCGGGCTGCATATCCCGAGTATTTGTCTATCTTCACGAGTAATCCTGTTTCTCGGTTGTACGGTATATTGTCTGTATGCGTTTCAGCTAATACGTTATTTATGTAGAATGATGTATCGGTTCCATTCACGGAAACGGTTAAATGATACCACACGTTGGATATTATTGGAATTGACGTTGTTGTTGAAGTTCTAACACCGTTAGATGCGGTTTTTACAATCCAATTCTGGCTTGTATATCCATCTATTGTAAAATATGCACCATCGATTAAATCTCCGGCGTTGGTATTATCACCAAATCCTACAAAAAACTGAAACAGTTCGTCGGCACTGGAGGAAATTGGAATTTTGACCATACAATCTAATATGTAACTCGACGACGTGTCAAATAATATCGTATTGACGCCAGCCGACAACGCGGCACTTCCACTGTTTGTAACTCCTGTACATAAATCGACTATTCCAGGATGTTTAACTTCACTTCCTGATATTAGCGTGGTCGCGCCGTCGCCGGTTGTTATCGACGACCATCCAGAATTTCCGATATACGAATTGGAAATCCAATGTTCGTGAAAAATGGAATTTGCCAACGATCCATTTAATGATGGGATAATATATGACGCGGTATTTGAGAAAGATGTCTCGTTCGCAAAAGACGCCGTTCCGGCAAACTGACTATCTGCACTTATTCCAGTTACGGCGGCATAATCAACACCATCGGCGACCACCGCGTAATTTGCAGCGTCGGCGAACCACGCGTAGCTTGCAGTTTCTACAGAATCAGCATCCATTGCAAAAGACGCCGTTCCGGCAAACTGACTATCAGTAGAAACACCGATAACTCCGGTATTGTAATCAACGGTCTCGGCGACCATCGCATATGATGCCGACTCCGCCCCGTCCGCCTCACTCGCATGTGATGCTGTTCCGGCGAATTGGCTGTCTTCACTTATACCAACAACGTTGATAAAGTCAACTCCTTCGGAGAAAAGAGCGTATGATGCCGATCCGGCAAAATCGGCCTCGTTCGCATATGACGCTGTTCCGGCGAATTGACTGACGGCATTTATTCCAGTTATGTAAGTATAATCAACTTGTGCGGAGGAACTAACTACCCCAACAGGAAGTGGAGAATAACTTGACGATATAGAATTTAGAACATAAGACGCCGTTGCGGCACGTATAGAGTAAGATGCGGTGCCAAATAAGCTGGCAGTCACAGATCCATTTGCTAGTTTTATAGTAGATTGGCGTTGATTGTATGTATGGTAATCTTGTCGGCCCTGTACAATTACACTTCCCGATGTTGGGTGTGATCTGGTTACTCGACCAATACGAACCGGATAACTACTTCCAGTCGGGGAGATCGTTGTCATACCACCAACTACCGTGTCAGATATATAAAGCGCATCTCCTTCATTAAATGCCGACGTATTTAGGCCATTCACCTTTCCGTATAATGTAACATACGAATCTGCGTTGTCCAAAATTTGGGAAGTTGCCATTCCAACCAATCCGTTTAATTGTGCAGCTGAACTCGCAATAGCCGGCCATGCCAGAACGTGATTTCCAATAGATCCTGATATATAGACGATAGTTCCGTTTGGAATAGTTACTCCTGTAGCATTACGAACTTTGAGTATAGTTTCTTGACCAATCTGTATAGTCACGTCGGGCACATCGGTAGAAACGTCACATGTTCCTTCATACGTATTCCACTTTAGCATTCCCGTCTGGGCCGGTTGCGTGGTAGATGTTGTGTCAAACAGAATGTGCTTAAATCCCGTTCCGCCGTTGGAATCACGTAGTGCTAGTTTATTTGGAATCGACGCGGTTGTTCCGCCCGTGATTGCTATTGGATCGATGTATGACGCGGTGATTGCTTGGCTTGAAGTGAGATACGCCGGACCATTGACGGTTAAACTGCCGGTAACAACCATATTACCCGTCGTAATGTTGTTGCCCTGCACTATTATACCATTTTTTACGATGAATTCGTTGGACATTGTGTAGAAAATTGATTGGTTTGGATCAAAGTACGAATCGAATCGATTTCACGGTCCAGCTACCGCTGGCAGGATTGGCAACAAGATTGATACTTCCGCTTGAGGTATTAACGGACATTGCAACGGGAACGAAACCGATCGCGTTGGTCGTGACTTCGGCAAAACTTGAGGAATTTGTAACAGCGTCACATGTCGCAATTATTTCACTGATCTTATACGATGATCCATCGTTGATAGAAATCGTCCATTTTACCGAATTTCCGTCCGTGATCGGAAACTGGTCTACAGCCGTCGCAAACTCAATTCCAGTCATGTGTTGGGACATGATGTATGCACTTGATGCTGCATTTGTCAGTATAACTCGTTGAATTGTCGCCGATGATCCCGATAGATACGATGAAGAAATACTACTTTCATTGTTGAGTGCATATGACGCTGTATATGCGTATGACGCCGTTCCGGAATTATCCGACCAGCTAGCACTTACTGACGTCAACGAGTGCCCTGAAAACTCCGCCCAACTTGCCGAGACCGCATTTGCGATACTACCCAACAGATAACTGGCGGTTGATGCGAATTCAGCGTAAGACGAGCTGAGAATGTATCCCAATATAAACGATGCCGTTTCGGAATAGCTTGCACTTGTTGCAAAATCCGCCGAAACTGGATAGCTGCCGGTTGGTCGAAGCTTGGCCGGAACCAGTTCATTGTTCGGCCCTGGAATGTATTCTGGAAATGGCATTGGTGTTGATAATAAATATAACACCAAATGTACTTACCGTAATTTTTATCAGCACCAAAGATTATTGTTCAGATGCCATTGATATGAAATTCCATCGTCCGCCCACTCCGGAGGGATTCCTGCCGTATTTATTGGAACAACTCCTCTTTTCCGATCAACCTCATACACTTCCGGAGCCTGTCCAGAAAAAACCATTGCATCTCCATTGCTCCATTCTACCTTGATGTCAAATTTTGCATTGCCATTGACTTCGAGTTTCCAATGATTTAGTACCATCATTGATGAGCGTTGAACGGTCGACTTGAGAGTGGTTTTTGGCTTAATGCCGTTTGGTTGTCGCGGCAGCTTCTTTGCCAAAATATACGTCGCCATGTTGGACGCCAACAACACTAATCCGAAAACAATGTATTCTATGTAGAGGATGATCATCCCCTATAAATACTTACATCGATGCGATAATCGGTGGCATAAACACGGCGTCCGATCTAGATACCGTAATCGATTTGCTGGGCTTGGGCTGAACAAAATGAACGGATGGGGCGTCGTCGATTGTGTCCAGTGTGAGAACGATACGGAGAGGTTCGTATTGTTTTTTCGTAACCGTCTTCTCGTCCGCGACGGTCTCATAGTGGTTATACAGATTGGATACTCGATCCGCATAAGATATGTGTCTCCGTAAGAAATGCGTCCGATTTATGCCGCCATTCCATCGAAGTGCGATGCTTCTATGGTCAACCGAAACGTTCCTCTCGTCGAGTGTGTGTGCTATTTCGTTTATATAGCAAATCGCCACCCGCCGAGCTTCGGATTGATAGTCGCGGAGAGACGCTTTCCAAAAAGGAATCGAACTGTACTTTTTCCACACATCGGACTTTATTTGGTACTGGCTACGTTCGCCGGCAGCTCCGATTCGGCCATGCCAGCCGCCTGTTTCCACGTCAGAGATACTTTTCAGTAACGAGTTGGTGTTCAACGAGTTGTCTCCAAAAACTCCGACAAAACTGCTCAAAAACAGTCCAACGGTGAATACGATTTTTTTGAGTAGCATGGGTTGATAAATATGGGTTGTTCCCCCTAAACGTGGCAGAAGTTCGTTCCGTCGTCAATCTTTTTCGTTGACTTTTGATAGAATTCATTCAAATTGGTTGGTATGCCAAAAGCGAAACCTGTCAAGCGTCCGCAGTGGAAGTCCGCAAACAGCCGAACCACCCTCAAACAGATGCATCTCAACACCGTTCGGGGTGCCCGTAAGGAGAACCAACGGATCGCGGACTTCCTCGTGGCCAACGGCTTCGAGTTTTGGGACACCGCATGCATCGCCGACTACGAGTGGGACTTCGAGGGCTACACCATCACCTTCCGTAAGCAAGTCGGCGAACGGATCGTCTGGTTCAGCTGGCATTGGGTCAACGAGCAGTCCTTCTACTGGACAGCCGACCTTCGGTGTTCATTGAACCTGATGCCCGGTGACAAGTTCTACCACCCCTACCTCCACAACGAGGTCTCCGGCATCACTGAACAGACCCTCGCTCACGTTCCCACCTACGCCAACTTCGTACTTCGTGGTGTCGAAGCCGTTGCGCCGTGGGTCCACCTCACACCCCGACTACCGTAACCATCATGGGTATCCGTATCAACGTTAACCTCGGTTGGGGCTTCCCCAAGGTCAAACAGAACGACCCTCGTTTCACTGCCGAGTTTCTGAAGCGTTGGAACGACGGCGAGGCTGACCTGCTTCCCGAGTTCCGATCCGCCGTGGTCAAGGCCAAGAAGGAGGCCACTCCAGCGCCCGGCGAGTACAACCGTGATCAGGGTGATGCGGAGTTGTTGCTTCAACGTATCGACGCCAAGAACTGGTTCGACAAGAAGGAGCCGATCAAGCATCTACGTTTCTACGAGGTACTACGGCAATCAGGCTTCGCCTACGAAGGACGCCGTGTGTCGCCGCTCATCTTCGTTCCTATCGAGCACGATGAGTGGTCACGCCACGACGACATCATCGACTACTACAAGGCTGGTCGTGAGCCAAAAGACAAGGTCGAGATCGTCAAGGACGAAGGTGGCTACCCGTGTCCAATCTACCCCTACGCCTGCTACGTCAACCGTAAGAACGGTGAGCCGATCCCAAATGGATCGATGGTTGCCGAGTTCCGTCGTGGTTGGGGGAAGGTGAAGCCGGACTTCTCGAAGCCGTTGACCAAGTTGCTTTCCGCCGACATGGTAAAAAAACTGAAGGCAGTCGGCATCACCGCGGGTGAGCATCTCCGTGACGACATCGTTCCGGAGCCACCGTTCTCCATCAGGCTTTTTTGCAAAACCTTCAACGTTTTCAACGACCCGTTTGAGCTTTACAACACGGTGCCGATGATCTACACTTACTGGTGCTGATATGAAAACCGTCTACCCACCGAAACGTATCGACCAGCGCAGCATCTTCCTCGCCGGCACCATCGACAACGGCGACAGCCGTGACTGGCAGACCGAGTTGGTGAATGAGCTGAACAAACACCTTGACACCGTCTCCCCCTTCGAGGACTTCGTGTTCGCAAACCCACGACGGCCCGACTGGAACACCAACTGGCACGGCGACCATCCGGAACTGATCAAGCAGATCAAGTGGGAACTCAACGCGATGCGATACGCGGACTCCATCTTCATGTGGTTCGAACCCAACAGCAAGTCGCCTGTCACAATGCTCGAACTGGGTCTCTTTGCTGGCACGAACAAGTTGATCGTCGGTTGTCCGACCGAGTTCTACCGACATCAGAACATCGCAACTACGGTGTCCTGGGCTCGTACGAACTTTCTATTCGACATCGAGTTCGCCCTCGACTGGGACGGGTTCGTCAAACGATGCAAACGTCGGCTCAACCGCGACTACACCGATGCAGATTGACAAGGTCATCTTCCTTGACATCGATGGCGTTCTCGTGACAACTCGGTCGTTCATCGCCAATCGGGGCAAACGGCTGTTCGACTGCATTGCCGCCGCAATGTTACGACGCGTCTGTGAGAACGGTGTTTCCATCGTCATCAGTTCGACGTGGAGGTTCCGCGCCGATCTGACCGGTAAGAGCGACTGCCCAACTGACAATCAACTTCACGACAACCTCATGTCGGAGGGGCTGTTGCCGTATCTTCATAGTGACTGGAAGACCGCCGATCTGCATCGCGCCTGCGCCGATCAGATTCGTGGTGATGAGATCGCCGAGTGGCTGTCCCGACATCCCGAGGTCACCCACTACGCCATCATCGATGACGACGTCGACATGACGTTGGAGCAGAAACGAGACCATTTCGTCCGCACGGACGCCATGAACGGCTTCATGTACGAGCACTACAAGTCGCTTGTGGAGATTTTGGAGGTAAACCTACTATGATCGGCATCATCGGCACCGCGGGCAGGGGAGAGGACGCGTTCAGGCTGTCCGCCCGTTCTTTCATCAAGATGAGCGAAATCGCTCGGACGATCATCGAGGAACGGCTTCAGGTACAGTGCCACGAGGCCGATTTGATCAGCGGTGGCGCTGCGTGGGCAGACCACATCGTGGCGCATGCATTCGTTAACGGACGCGGTCAATCGTTGTCACTTGCTCTACCGTGTGGCTGGGACGATCTTCGGATGCAGTTCGTGGACAATGGTAGCACCGATTGGCGCAAGAACCCTGGCGCAACCGCGAACCGACACCACCTCGCATTCAGCGCACGGTGCGGCATCAACTCGTTGGAAGAGCTGCACCAACTCATCACCGAACGTCGTGCTGACGTGTTGGTCGGTAAAGGCTTCCACGAGCGCAACACCTTCATCGCTGAAAGTGCCGATGCTCTCATTGCCTTCACGTTCGGCAACGGCGCAACCCTCAAGGATGGTGGCACCGCCGACACAATGGGAAAGTTTCTCAAGATGAATGGGCCGGTCGGCGCTTTTCACGTGGACCTTAACACGTGGGAGGTCTACGATAATCCAGTGGTTCCTTAACGATCAACGAGTTGTGAAATGTGTCCAAAAGACGCTTGACTTCGGATAGAAGCTCATATTTATTGGTGTCCTCAAGGGCGATTTAGATGCCCGAGAGAAACAATCAACGCAGATAAAGATATGCAAGTAAAACAAAAACCCTTCTCGGTTGGAGTAGTTGTGGCGCGGTTTCAGGTGCCCGAACTCCACGAGGCACATAAGGAGCTGATCCAGGGTGTTCTGGACGCTCATCCCAAAGTCCTGATCTTTCTCGGACTTTCCCCCCTCCGGGGCACCACGGCAAATCCGTTGGACTTCGCCCCTCGCAAGCAGATGTTGCTGGAAGCCTATCCGCCTTCGCAGTATCCCAATCTGACGATCCAGTACATCAAGGATCAGCCGGACGACAAGGTGTGGAGCAAGACCCTCGACGGACTCATCCGTGAGAACATGGCTCCGAACGACACCGCCGTTCTCTACGGCAGCCGCGACTCGTTCCTCAAGTGCTATTCGGGCACGTTCGAGACCCGTGAGTTGGTCGCCACCCGGTTCGTCTCGGGCAGTGAAATCCGCGCCAAGGTCGCGCAGGCTCCCCAATCGAACCCGTTGTTTCGAGCTGGTGCCATTTGGGCCACCCACCAACGCTTCCCCGTCGTTTATCCGACCGTGGATGTGATCGTGTTCGACCCCAAGGAGAACAGGATTCTTTTAGCTCGCAAGGCCAACGAGCAGGCATACCGAATTGTTGGCGGTTTCACTTCGCCTGAGGATGAGAACTACGAGCTAGCTGCTCTCCGTGAACTGGCCGAGGAAACCGGTCTCACCGTTGGTCTCGCCGGCCTCCGTTATGTTGGCAGCAAGAAGATCGACGACTGGCGGTATCGCACCGAGGTGGACAAGATCATCACCCATCTCTACGTCGGTTACTACTCGTTCGGCGCTCCGAATGCTGATGATGATATTGCCGAAGTCCGGTGGTTCGACGTCAAGTGGTTCCGTGAGTTCGGTGCAGTCGTACCGGAACACAAACCGTTGATGGAAATGTTCTTCAACTGGCTCGACGTCAACCATCCGGCCAAGAAGGCCGAGTAACAACTTTCGTGGACCGTTCAAGATAGGAACACGATACAACCAACCTCCTGATACAAGATAGGAAATCACAATGAATAGCATCATCACCAAAACCGACAGTTACAAGTTGGGACACTGGAATCAGTACCCCAAGGGCACCGAAGCTGTCTACAGCTACTTCGAGAGCCGTAAGGGCGCCAAGTTCGACGTCACGCCGTTCTTCGGCCTCCAGTACATCCTCAAGTCGTACTTCACCGGCGTCCGAGTCACCGACGAGAAGCTCAATCAGGCCCGACTCCTCGTGGCCCTGCACTTCGGACAGACCACGTTGGAGAAGATCACTCCCTACATCTTCAACAAGCATCTGACCCTCATGACGATGGCTCCGGTTTTCGACACCGACGGCGTTCAGACCGGCGTCAAGCAGGTCATCAATCCGGGAATCCGGATCGACTGGGACCGCTACTTCAAGGACACCAACCAGAAGGAGATGTTCAACTTCGCCGGCTGGAACTACATCCTCAAGGAGCACGGCGGCGTTCTTCCGCTTCGCATCAAGGCTGTTCCGGAAGGCACTCCGGTTCCCACCGGCAACGTACTGATGACCGTCGAGAACCTCGATCCGAAGAACACGTTCTGGCTTACCAACTACGTCGAGTCGATCTTGACCCACGTCTGGTATCCCAGCACCGTCGCGGCTTTGAGCCGTAAGACCAAGCAGGTCATCAAGGGCTTCCTTGAGGAGACCGGCACGGTCGACTTCCTCCTCAACTTCAAGCTGCACGACTTCGGCTACCGTGGTGTCACCAGTGACGAAGCGGCCGGCATCGGTGGCATGGCCCATCTCGTCAACTTCATGGGCACGGACACCGTTCCCGCGCTGGAGTTTGCCATGTTCTACTACGGCGCAAGTCCTGATGGTTTGGCCTTCTCGGTGCCGGCGACGGAGCACTCGGTGATGACCGCGCTCGGCGCCGGTGGTGAGGAAGAGGTTGTGGACAACCTTCTCCGCGAGTACCCGACCGGCATCCTCTCGGTGGTCGCGGACAGCTACGACATCTACAACTTCGTCGAGCACATCGTCGGCGAGGTCTTCGCCAAACGCATCAACGACCGCAACGGTATCTTCGTCATTCGGCCTGACTCGATCACTCCGACGCACATGACCCCCGAGGCCGAGATGGTCTGGATCGTTCAGACCCTCGCGCAGAAGTTGGGTTACACCGTCAACGACAAGGGCTTCCTCGTCCTCAACCCCAAGGTCCGCGTTCTCTGGGGTGACGGCATCGACCTCGACGGCATCGCCCGTATCCTTCAGGCCTTGAAGGACGCCAAGCTCTCGACCGACAACATCGCTTGTTTCGGCATGGGTGGCGGCCTTCTCCAGAAGGTCAACCGTGACACCCAACGTTTCGCCTTCAAGAGCTGCGCTCAGAAGCGTAACGGGCAGTGGTTCGACATCTACAAGCTCCCCAAGGACTTGAGCAAGGCGTCGAAGCGTGGTCGTCTCAAGCTGGTGAAGACCGAGACCGGCTTCGACACGGTTCCCGAGAGCGATCCACGTGAGGACGTGATGGTTACGGTGTTCGAGAACGGCAACCTCACCCGCGAGTTCACCTTCGACGAGGTGCGCAAGAACGCGGCGGTTTGATCAATACGGGAGGGACGGTACGTCGTCCCTCCTTTTTATCATCTACAAAAACGGAGTCCAAAGCTGGTACACCCAATGAAAGAAAAACTACATCGCACCTTCACCAACGGAACGGTCTATCTGCTACACACCGAAGACGGTTATCCTATAGAAACCACGGACACTTGGTTGCCGTTTTATACAAAAGACGCAATCGGCCGCAAGCAGAACCGCCTCGACGACTACAACCTTGGAGACAGATCGGAACGGTGGATGATCGGCGTTAGCGTGATGAGCGGATGCCCCGTCCGGTGCAAGTTTTGTGCAACCGCAAAACTCAAAAAGTGGCGCAATCTCACCGCCGAGGAGATCGTCGAACAGGTCAAGTTTGTCGTCAACAAGAATCCCACCATTGACCCATCCAACGCCAAGGAGTTCAAGATTAACTACACGAGGATGGGGGAGCCCGGACTCAACATCGACAACGTCCGAAAGGCTATTGAAATGATTACATCGATCTGGCCAAATACCCACCATTACGTTTCGACTGTCGGTATCAAGGGTGCCGACTATTCGTGGATTAAGGGAAATATCACGTTACAAGTGTCGTTGCACTCGTTGGTCGAGGAGAACCGCAACTGGCTCATCCCCTACAACCGTAAGGTGTCCATCCCCGAACTCGGCCAGATTCGGACCGAAAGCGACCTCAAGACCACCGTCAATCTGACGCTCGTCGATGAGAAGGACTTCGACATCGAGACGTTGGCTCAGTGGTTCGACCCACAGAAGTTTTTCATCAAGCTCAGTCCGATCAATCCGAACGACGTGTCGGACAAGAACGCGTTGGGCAATGGTATCATCAAGGCAGTAAACCTCGTATAACGGAAAGGAGTAAACATGAACGACAACATCAAGAAACAGTTGGAAAGCAAGGGCTTCGACTACGCTATCGCGGTCGCTACCAAGGCCGAAGTTGAAGCGGGCGCCGCTTGCGGCCAGCTCGCCATCATCAGCGAAACCGAAAAGTGAGTTGACTTTTTTCAGGGATGGCTCCATCATCGGAGCCATCCTTTTTTATGCCAACATCGTACCAGTGTGAAATCTGCGGTCAGCCGGTGCTCGACTACGTTCCGTCCTTCTGTTGTGACGGCCACGAGTGCTCCTGCCAAGGTCGCCCAACCGAGCCGTGTACGTGCTCAGCCACGTGCGAGAACGCTCTGTTCCGTGGCATCGGTAAGACGATGGAGGAACGTCGGTTGGACGCCAACATCCTTCCCAACGACTTTCGGTCCGAGTTCCACACGTGGTTGAGCCTCGCTGGATTCACGACCCGAGACCCGTCGGCCGACTTCGGCGACAAGCTCGTAGGCACCAGCTACTTCTACCGAGAACGTGCCAACGCCTACGAGTATGTCCTGCTGTCGTTCTACCGAGATCAGTTCTGCGAGGGCGTCTACTGGGTCTACGCGTCGCCACGCAACGAACGTCTCAAGACCAACAACACGTTTGACGCGGTCAAGCGCGGCGGCGCACCCGTGTCGGTGTCGTTCTTCCGAGACCTGCCCGATCTGATCAACCTTGAGCTGACCGACGACAATCTCTCCCACTTCATCGCTACCACAATCCAATCTCTCGCACAGGCGTGCAAACGAAAATGATCGAGTATCCATCCATCATCAACTCGGCCAAGGCTCCACGCAAGCCTTGCATCGCTTTCGACAAGCTCGACGGCAGCAACATCCGCGTAAAGTACACCGCGAAGAAGGGCTTCTGTCTCTTCGGTAGTCGAACGCAGTTGATTGACGACACCCATCCGCATCTGGGAGGAGTCGTGGCAGCATTCAAGCGAACGCATGAAGAGGTGTTGACCGAGATTTTCAAGGACACCTTTTCAGGCGAACGAGAGATGGTTGCCTATGGTGAATACGTCGGCAACAAGTCGTTCGCTGGTATTCACGATCCAACCGATCCATCGCTCCGGTTCGTTCTGTTCGACGTCCTCGTCGGCCATAAGAATGAGAAGTTCCTCCTACCGCAAGAGTTCCTGAAACTGTTCGCCGGAAAGGTAGAAATCCCGACGGTCATCTACCGTGGCAATCTCAACGATGCTCTCATCCTCGACGTTCGAGAAGGTCGGTATCCCGTCAATGAGGGCGTCATCTGCAAGGGAACTGAACGAAGTGGCGCATTCCGCGGCGGCGTGTGGATGGCCAAGATCAAAACCAAGGCGTACCTCGACCGAGTGTTCGCCCGATACGGACAGGAAGGACTCAAGCAATATGGCGAATAAGAAACTCACACTCGCGTGGTCCACTTTCGCTCTCAAGCAGAATGAGAAGGGCCACCACAGCCAGTTTGTCGGTCGCAAGGAACGACTGTTGGAGCTGGTAAGGAAGCATTGGCATCGTCGTGTTCCCGGCGTCGGCCGCAAAGACCTGAAGCAAGTGGTGGTCGTGCCGATCCTCGAAGAGAACCTCCATCGGATGTTCCGCACTCCGTGGGGACACATTGAAGACGCTCACCATCTCCGCGCCAAGGTCACTCGTCGTCAGAAACACGAAGACCCTTACATCGAGGTCCACGGTAAGGGCAAACGACTCAAGGTCAAGTTCGCCAAGGTCGTGCTCTACTCGGCTGACACGCTACTGGAGAACGATGGTGAACGGTCGTCGGACGCCGACTGGGAGATTGTGGCAATCCTCGCTGGACCGTGGGAGAAGGAACCGATGGCACCACTGACGATGGCTCGGAACTTCCTACAGGCGGTCGGCGGAACCTACGCACCCTATACGGCGTGGGAGTTCGCCTACAGCATATATTTTTGGTCAACTTTCGTCAAAGTGTTGGCGTAGAACACTGCTCTCGTCGTTTTTTCCAACGTTCCTTAGCTAGTTGGCTCAATAAAAGTTTCTGTTCTTCAGACATTGGGCGACCTTTGAGAGCAATGCTTATTTGGCGTTTTACTTCGTCCGACATAATACGCTTATGGCGACGTTTGTATGGAGATTTTGACTTACCCATGAGTGATGTGCTCAAGTTCTTTTTATGTTGTTCGGTGAATCGGATTCCTCTACGAGCCTTACTTTGTTTAGCACGAGTCTCGGCCGATACCGTTCTTCCAAGAAACATTTGACGGAGTTTTCGTTTCGTTTCCTCGGAATGCGGTTTTCCAAGCCGACCTTGTCCACCAAGAGTGCAGTTATACCCACGATTTACGGAGTCAAAATGCTGTATCCATGATTGTTCTTTTATGTCCAATACGTCCTGTGGCACGCCCTCGTCGCAGAGTTCTATAACACGTTTCTCAAAACCGTCATATCCATATTTTTTCAGAGCATTATAAATTTTTGGTTGACTTTTACAATGTCCGAGCTCATACGCCGTATACCAACGGGCGTGGATGTCCCGACTCTGCCCAATGTTCCAACGTTCGGGATGAGATTTGTTTTGTAGACCGTATATTCCAATCATACTAATAAGTATGAACATGTTAGGCACGTTGTCAACATTATTTGCATAACAAGTTGACATGATAAATGCCTGTGATAATCTTATCGAATGATCAACGACAACCCAATGTTCGATGAGGTCGGTGTCGACGGAACGCCCGGCACCTACAAATACGGTGACTGGAAGAAATGCGCCGTTCACAACGACAAAGAGATACGGGGTTTCTTTGGCCCGTACCGATTCCTGTCGAACTTCCAGTTATGTTTGGTGTCATTTGGCGGTACGTTTTACACATCGGCAGAAGCGGCATATCAGGCCTCAAAGGTCATCCCCGAACACCGTGACGGGTTTCAGACCTGCACTCCCACCGAGTCCAAGACGTTGTGGAAAGACCCAAAGTTGACAAGGATTTACACGGCGGAGGAATGGGACACCGTCAAGTACGACATCATGTTGGTCATTCTGATGGATAAGTTCTACAGAAACGTTGACTTGCGTAAGAAGTTGATACTCACCGGAGACGCGTACCTCGAAGAGTTGAACTGGTGGTCGGACTCTTACTGGGGAGTTGACGTTCGCAAGGGTGGCTGTAATAATCTGGGTCATCAACTAATGATGATCCGAAAACTTTGGAGTATCGGACCTAACAGCCTCTCTCAACCAAAATGAAATTGACGCTTCGATGTAAGACACTGGCGAAAGCCCAAGTCAACTATCGTAAGCACCAACGCACCAGAATGAACCGTCTGGACCGTCGTCGGACCAAGCAGGTTTGCCCAAATGAATAACCCCGCCCTCATCAACCTCATCCGTAAGACGTACGCTCTCAAGGAGCAACGACGGTGGGATCGTATCTATTGGTGTATCGACCTTCATGATGTCATCATTGAGGGAAAATACAACAAGTACAACGAGGGGCGCGAGTTGGCGCCGTTCTGCGCCGACGTGTTCCAGATTCTCCGTTCGCATGATGAGAACTGTACTATCCTCTGGACCAGTTCGCACGGTGGTCCGATCATAGACATGCGTAGTTGGTTGTCAGCTCGTGGGGTTACGTTTGACTACATCAACGCCAACCCGGAGTGCGCCGACAACGAGTTGTGTGCATTTGACCGAAAGTTCTACTTCAATATCTGTTTGGAGGATAAAGCGGGATTCTCATGGCGAGAGGATTGGAAGGACATTTACGACCTACTCGTGGGAGAAATCTACAAATGAAAGCCGCCGACATCGAAAAACTCTTCAACACCGTCACGACCGCCGAACTCGCCAATCGGACGATGACACGGGAGCAGGTCGATCTCAAACGAAAGATCAAGACGAACGATCTGAACGTCCGAGTCCGCATCTGGTATGAAGGCCCCGTGGACAAATACGGTCCGTGGTATAGCTTCTTTCTCAACGGCGACCGTTGCTTCTACTATGATCTGGATGAAGAGGAACGTGAGATGGCGATGTCTCTGATTCCGAGGGGGTTCGCCGAGGCGATGGAAAACGCCTACGAGTTCCGTGGTAGCATGGAAGAGGCGATCAAGAGACTCAACGAGTGTGGCATCACAAATATCGTGAACGCACTGACCGACGAAAACGTCATTCCAAAATGAAAACCCGCGACGACCTACCTCACTTCCTGAACCGACTCGGCTTGACCGGAGTCGGAGTGGAGGTTGGCGTCCACCAAGGATCGTTCTCCCAAACCTACACAAATCGATGTTTTATCAAATCTTTCTCGACGACTACCGAAATCCCCGTGATATATATCCAACCACATCAAATTCAGAGTGGAAAATTGTTCGGTCATATGATGAGTTTGTACGTACTATTGAACTAAACGGATTACCTCACCGGGCCAGTTTCGATCATGACCTCTCCGATTCTCATTACCCCAATCGAGAAACCGAAGGACAACCAATCGACTACACGCAGCACACGGAGAGGACCGGCTACGCTTGTGCCATGTGGTTGATCGACTACTGTCTCCGCAACAAGATAGAGGAGCTTCCCGAGTGGTACGTCCATTCAGCCAATCCCGTTGGTCGCAAGAACATCGAACAACTCCTTCATAGTTGGGACCGCATCAAGCACATCAGCATCCAATGAAACGTAAAAACCGAAATACCATCTGTCCCGGGTGTCTACGCAACGATTGTCGGTTTCCAGGCGCCAAGGGACTCTGTGGAGACCCGAAGGCTCAACGTGAGTATCTACGAAAACATCGAAAAAAATGAACATCACACTCAAACGCACCAGCAACGGTCGAGGTTGGATTGCCGACTGCCAAGATTTTTGCGGTTCGCCGGCAATCGGAGATGGGAAAACGCGGGAGATGGCACTTGCGTGTCTACTGTATCGAACTCTCCGAAGCAAGACCGTCCATGACATTGTTCCAAATGAAATCCTAACCGTAAATGGAAAGTTGTGGGAAAGTCCGTTCCCAAAATACGACAACACACGATGAAAATACCGAAGCAAGTTCGCAAAGTCAGCAAACTCGAAAAACGTAGCCTCCTCGCTCGCGGCCTCAAGCTGAATGAGGAGGCTGGTGAACTGGCCGCTGAGATTCTGAAGTACCTTGGGGAAAAAGGACGAAACGGCAAGACGGAAAGAGAAGTGCTCGACCACCTTCGGCTCGAAGCCGTAGACGTGCTCCTTATGAGCATGGACCTGTTATGCCATACCAACACCGGTGATAAGCAGATTACCGAAATCATGGATTCGCAACTTGCTAAGTGGAAGCGAGGGCTAAAGGATCGTAAGTAGCCTGCTTTCTCAAGTTGTCTTCGGCCCATAGTGGCTGGAGATTGGAGTAGTGAAAACATTCTTCTTGCTGATGTGGGTCGGACAAGTCGAATGATGCGCACGGTCTGATATGATCCACGTGCCATTTGCCGTAGTTTTCCCATGACATTCCTTGCTGGAACTTTGACTCTATGTACTTCTTGAGGTTTTCGATTGAGCATCCGACGAGGTTCATGGTTCTATCCTTTTTGTGTAGTCCGGCCAATGCGTGATGCAATCGGGTTCGAAGATTTCGTTTGAGTCGAAACACCGGGTCTTTCATCCGAATACGTGTACGATCTCTGGACGATTTGGTGATCCGAGCTCTATTGGCCTTCGTCCATTCACGTTTGTACGCACGTATCACGTTTGCGTTCTTAGCTTCGTACGTTCTTTGTTTATCACGGATGGCCTTGTAGTTCTTTTGGCGATACACTCGGTTTCGACGAACGATTGTCGATGCATTCTCGGCGTTATACCGGCGTTGCCAACGTATGATCTTCTCTTTGTTTCTCTGATAGTATTCTTTACTTCGTTGCCTGTTCCGTTCGCTATTCTTTTTGTTGTACTCCCGTTTCTTGATCGTTAGCGTTGATCGGTTCTTTTCTCGGTACGATCTGCACTGCGCAGTGATCCGACCTCGGTTTTTTGCGTAATACTTCTTCTTGTATTCACGGCAACATGATTTGCATCGTGAGTTGAGGCCGTCGGACATTCGTCGGTTCTTTACAAACTCGGTTTCGTTCAGTGATTCGTTGCAGCAGTTACACGTTTTCATACACGCATAAATAGTATGCAGATGTGATTTTTATGGCATTTGACATTGTCGATTCTACATAATCGATTGTGGCCGTGTCCTATATTTATAGGCATGTCTCGTGATGTAAAAAAACTCCAAGAACGTATTCCCTTTGCCAAAGCGGCCGACATCGAAAAGTCGATGGTCGCAAAACACGGCGCCGCCGAGACCTACGGTCCAGGCACCTTCGGTGTGGAGTTTGAGGCGATTCCGTCTGGAGTTGTGACGTACGAGATGGACGAGATGATCAACAACGCCGATCCGGATGACATCGCACAACTCATCCAACGTTACGGCGACAAACGGTCGTTCGAGAGTGACTATAACGATTGGCTGGACGCCGAACGTGTTGACGACAACCGGCGCGGATGGAGACGTGAGTGGAACGATTCCCACGGTCCGATTGATGTTGACTCGTGGTTAGAGAACCATGTGGAGCCGGAACGGAGTGACTACGAGGATGATTCCGATTATGATCACGATCACGAAAAGTGGGCCAGTGAAAAAGGCGTGGTCGACGACGAATACTCGTCTTGGGAACGATATGACCGAGACAACTACGTCGGAGAGTTTGTTGCGTATCGGTTGAAATCTTTCGGAAGTGGGGTGTTCGACTACATTGAACCCGGACGACTATTTGCGTATCTGTATCCTAACGTCGACGGCAATAACGAACGGCAGACGGAGCTGATTTCCACTGTCCGTGAATGGTTAGTTCGGAGTGGTGAAAAGGTCAGTGACGATGAGCAGGGCCACAAGGACGAGTGGGGTGTCGGCACTGATGGTGATAACATCGAGATACGTACCAAGCACATGCGGAACGGGGACGTCGATACATTGGTGGAACTGATGAACTGGATGCGCCGGAATCGATTCCAAGTATCAGGAGGTACAAGTGCCCACGTCCACGTCGGCCTTCCCGCAGATTTCGACTACTTCGATCTTCTCGTCACCGTAACGTTGGTGGACGAAGACAAGGTGAAGACCGACGCAGGGCCGGACCGAGAGTTCCGTGATTGGGCACGACTGCGTGATCAGATCATTCCACACATCTTCCTCCAAGTGAAACGGTGGGCCAAGGAAGGTGGCGACACAGTGACACTTTCGGAGAAGGAGATGGGCGATTTCCTCCGACAGACATTTCAGAAGTTCCAAGGTACTAACATCTCATCGTTTTTCCACCGCAAGACGGTCGAGTTCCGCTATTTCTCCTCGAAGATGATCGTAAACCCACCGTTGTTTATACAGTGGATCAAATACTTCATGCTACTGCCCGCTGTGGCCAAGAAGCGTAACCGCGCCACCTTCGTTCATCCCGAGAACTCCAAGATGAAACTTGTGGCAGTTCGTAAGCAAGACGGATCGGTGACGTTGTCCATCGGTGGAAGAGTGGCAGATGTCGGTGAAAAGCCCGCCGATCTCAAGGGTGAAAGACCGTCACCTGAGAGGACCGACTTTGACTATGTCGAGTTTGATGCGAAGGAACGGGCGCTGAAGAAACACCTCGACCGGCTTCTGAAAAAGGCCCGTGCGGCCACGATTTCTCCACGTGAGGAGCAACTTTTATCACGGTTGAAGGACGTGTGGAAACGAATCTTGGACAAAAAGCCCGTCAAAATCTGATTGACCATCAACGAGTTACAAAAAATCGCACATTTTTCCGAAAAAACACGTTGACTTCGCATTTTTCTCTGATACTGTCATATTTATTCAAGAGACAACACATCTCAATCACTTTCACCAATGTCCTCAAGACACACATATTCAACCAAATCCTTTACCGCTTTGTGGAGCGTGTGCCCGATGACGCAAGTCGCCGCCCTCCCAAGCCGCAAGGATAATGAAGGAGTAACGGGCTAAGTAGGAGTTGAAGTAAAGAACATCAACCAACCGAAAGGCCCGAACCGATAAAGTTCGGGTTTTTTGTTAGGAAAATAGAGCAAGACAGAAAAAAGTAGTTGACTTTCGATAGAAACAAGATAACGTCCAAAATCACTTTGTTAGTAGTCAGAGTTCAGCAAGGCCTTTAACAAGTTTGTGAGCCGTATCACAAAGCAAAGACGAAGGAATAAGTCTCATTGAGACCCAACCCCCGACGGAACGATGAAAGAATCGTGTAGAAGGGTTTTGTTCTTTTGTTTGAGAACAGCGGTGGACAGATCGTTCGCTTGGAGGCTTTTTCCTCGGCGGCGTTTTCTCCACCGTTCACTTTCGGCTGTCTAAATCAGACAGCACATGGCTCCGACTCATAGATAGCGATGTCTCCGACTCTTAATCGGATGAGTAGGGCGCAAATCCCTACGGAGCCACCACTTTTTTGCACGTGTTACTTTAGTAGCGAAAAGAGCGGCCTTTTAAGCCGTCGCGGTCAAACGCCATCGGGGGTGCGAGTCCCTTCACGTGCACCATTTCAAGATAGTCGAGGCACGTGACCGATACGTCTTGAGAAAAACGTGCTAGGATGGACTAATTACCCATCCTTCGGAATTGCACACCGACGCCAAGGGCCGCGATAGTGTCCACCATTTTCATTGGCCAGTAGCTCAGTGGCAGTAGCGGCGGTCTGTTAAACCGTAGGTCGTTGGTTCGATCCCAACCTGGTCAGCCATTTTATTCCGGTGTAGCTTAACTGGCAAAGCGCCACGCTGTTAACGTGGAGACCCTAACAAGGCAAGTGAAGGTTCGACTCCTTCCTCCGGAGCCATTTCACATTGTCCTGTCGTATAGTAGTCCATTACATCGGTCTCTGAAGCCGTAAGACGCTGGTGCGAATCCAGCCGGGACAGCCACTCTCATTCCGGTGTAGTATAACAGTTCATTACGACAGCCTTTGAAGCTGAACGATGTGGGTGCAACTCCCTCCGCCGGGGCCATTTTTCTTGACGAAAATACGATCCACAATATACTTATAGTCATACTGAAAATAAGGATCGACTATGATGTGTAAAAAGTGTGGAGGAGAGTTTTCTCCGACTAAGGGTCTAAAATCGTATTGTTCTCTTGAGTGTAGAAATTCACGCGTCAGAACCGACGACACTAAACGTAAAATCGGTATAGGCGTCAGTATGTGGCAAAAACGATGTCGAGAAGAACGTCCCGATGAATGGAAAGCATACACGAAAAAACTTTCGGATACGTCGAAACGAACATCCGAACTAAAACGGTTGTCGTGGAAGAAGAAAATATCACTACGATCTTTTGACTCGTTGGCATGGGATGCCCGACGTTCCCGTGTGCTCGATGAGCAGAGTGGAAAATGTGCTCATTGTGGGATTGACGAGTGGAAAGGTCATCCACTGACATTGGAGGTCGATCATATCAACGGCGACCATTCGGACAATCGACGTGAAAATCTTGTGGGATTGTGTCCAAATTGCCATTCTATCACTGACACATGGCGAGGAAGAAACAAGCAAACGGTTACGACCAAGATTACAGATGCCGTGGCATTGGTCGCAATAAAATCGACATCGTCCATACGGCAAGCGTTGATCAAGTGTGGTCTGTCGCCTCGTGGCGGAAATTATGTTAGATTTCAACGACTAAAAAATTTGGGTTCGTAGCTCAATGGCAGAGCAGTGCGCTTTTAACGCATTGGTTGTGGGTTCAACTCCCACCGGACCCACCAAAAACATTTTCATGGTAGTGTAGCATAACAGCAAATGCCCACGCTTGATAAGCGTGAGATAGTGGGCGCGACACCCACGACTACCACCACTTTAAGACCCTAGCAGCAATCAAAAAACTTCCCTTATCTGGAAACCAAAACGGGGTCTTGTATTTTCGGGGGTATGGTATATGGGTATTACAGTGGCCTGTCACGTCACATAATCGGGTTCGAGTCCCGATACTCCCGCCACTTTGCGCCATTCGTATAACGGCTA
>Ga0172381_10002332_pt1 | contig 21064 bp, 18 predicted proteins | sample Leawel6488metaG_FD_119754 | JGI IMG/M metagenome (GOLD analysis project Ga0172381, IMG submission 119754) | Leachate microbial communities from a municipal landfill in Southern Ontario, Canada - Leachate well 64-88 metaG | ecosystem: Engineered > Solid waste > Landfill > Unclassified | place...
CGAACTTCTGTCCTGCTGCTGGGTTCCGGGCGAGCCGGTCTTTACCCCGGTTATCGGTTTGCCGGGTCGCTGGCAGGATGCACATGGCAGGGCCCACTACGCTTGTCCGGGTTGCCTCTCGCTTGGGCTGGTTGCGGATGATATGGGTCACGGCCAGGTCGTCCGTGGGGTGCCTTTCGTCTGCGAATTCTGCAAGGGCCGAATCTGGACTGCTCAGCAGCAAGTGATCATCGTGCCAGACCCTGCCAGCGAGGGCGAGACGAACACCGAAACGGCATACTGACGAGGAATGGAGGTCAGACGATGGCAACGTATCGTCATGAAAAGTCCGGACGCCGGCTGGTCTGGTGTCCGCACTGCAGAGCACATGTCGTCGAGAGGGGGCATTACTTCAACTGCCGGCTGCGTCAGTCCCTCGTGAGCATTGGCCGGTAGTTGGCGATCGCGGTTTTGGCGGCGCTGGGGGTTCTATTACCCGGCGTCGCTTTTCTTTTTGCCCATTCTGCGTTACGGTTGGAATGGTCGACTTTGAAAAAATTGTCGCTCCGCGACACCTTCAACAAAAGATGATTTTTCGCTTCTTGGGCGAGTAGCCGCGCAAACTTGTCGCGGCGAGTTCTCCCCGGAAAGAAAAATCATGCTTTTGAGCGTGCAGGGTAGTGGGGTTGCAAGGGGTAGGAGGGGCGCTTCGCAAGTAGGCCTTCCTACCCCTTGCATAAAGGATGCGAGCTTTAGCTCGCAAATAATTGCAAGCGAAGCTTGCAAAGATCCCGAATCCACCCTACGCCAAAGGCTACGGAGTGGCACGGCAAGTTCGGGATGACAAGGATTGTCATGATTATCTTTTTTTACGGCCCCAATGACTATCTTCTAAAGCGCAAGCTTAAGGAGCTCAAGGAGAAATACCAAACTGCCTCCAAGGGTTCTTTTGATTTGGTAACTTTGGAAGGGGTCGAGTTAAATGCAGAAAAATTCATCTGCCAAATTCAAACCGTTGCCCTTTTTGCCACGACGCGGCTTATCATAATTAACCAAATTTTCGACTGCCCCAAAGAAGTCCAAGCTAAAATCAAGGAATACTTGTCTGAAATCAGCAAAACTTCGGTTGTGGTTTTTGTCCACACAGGCGAGCCCGATAAGCGTTTAGGGCTTTTTAAGGCGCTAAACAAGCCGAAATCGAGCCAGTATTTCAAAGCCATTGATCAGGCGAATGCCGTTTCTTTTATTTTCGATGAAGCAAAAAAGAGGGGGGCTAACATCGACCAGCAAGCTGCTCAATATTTAGTCCAAATTATCGGGTCTGATCCTTGGCAAATCTCAAATGAAATTGAAAAATTATCCACCTACAAAAACGGCGAAAAAATTACCCAAAAAGATATCGATGAGCTGGTGTGCGCAAATGTTTTTGCCAATGTGTTTAATTTAATCGACGCTCTCGTGGCCCAAAATAAGAAAAAATCCCTCAGAGAGCTTGAAAAAATTATCGCAATTTGCGAGCCGCCGCTTAAAGTTTTGGGAGCGATCAACTTTCAATTTAGACTGATCGCTCTTGCCAAAGATGAACTCGAGCGAGGGGAGGGCGCGGCTCGCTTAGCTTCCAAGCTCAAAGTCAACCCGTTTCCCTTGAGCAAAGCTCTGCCCTACGCCAAAAATTTCACTTGGCAAAATCTAGATATGTACTACGTTTTGATGAGCGAATTGGATGAGAACATCAAAACTGGTAAAATTATTCCTGAAGAAGCACTTAAGGAGTTTGTATTGCGAGTATGAAAATCGGCATTTATTATAGAAAGCTTTTCTTTTTCGCCTTTATTGTGCTGGTTATTGTCGGTGTAGCAAATATCGGAAAATTGAACCTCAAAATCCTGCCTCAAGCCAGCGCTTCCATTGATGTTCCGCTTCCAAATGAATCAAAAATGCTTTCTGAGTATGTTTTGAATCTGAATTTGGCTAACGATGGATCGGCGATGATCGACGGCAAAAAAGCCAATTTGGTAGTATCCAAAGGCGACATCGACGAGCTTAGATTGATAGTTTTCAATCAGCCAAAAAATTCTTATCAAAGCGCAACAATAAATGTCAACTTGCCGAAAAAAATTAACCGGCTGGTCACTGACCCAAAAATCATTGCTGTCCATGGCGCCTCTCCCGTCGAGGCTCAATTATCTGGCGAGCAGATCACATACAAAGCCCGCGATATTACGGAAAGCTCAACTGTTACGATTGTCGCCCAGTTTCCAAAAGGCTATTTTAGCTTGTCGACAGAGGAGGAGGTCAATCGCACTATCGGCAAAATCCCGGGTTATATTTGGATTTTTGGCGGAATAATTTTTCCGCCGGTTGCACTTATTTTGATTTTTTATATGATTTTTGGCTCGCGGTTTGAGTTAAGGCGAAAACAAATTGAAGGGCTGAGAAATACCCCGCCGAGCAATATTTCGCCGGCGCTTGCAAGTATTTTGTATTTTGGCCACGTGACCCCGAGAGCAATTATGGCCATGCTGATTGATCTGGCAAAGCGCGGTTTCATCGAAATTTATAACAAGGGAGATGATTTTTATATTTATCGCCATCAATTTACCAAGAGAATGGCTCGGACGTTGACGAAGGCAGAGTTTTATCTTTTAGATAAAATTTTTCTGCCCCACCAGAAGAAAGTTGACAATGTCGATGTTGAAGAGCGGATCGCCAGGCATATTTTTTCAAGAAAAATCGCCCTGGTTTTTCTTGATGTTTACAATGATGGGGCGCATTTCGGATTTTTCAAAGACAATCCATACTACATTCACCTCAAGTATCGGATGCTCGGAATTTTGACTTTCTTTATCGGATTATTTGGCTATATTATTTTTGCTGTTTTCTACCCTGATCCGAAGATGATTTTGTTTCTTTGGATTGCGCTTGTAATTTTTGGCATAACAATTGTTAATCTTGCGCCGTCTTTGACCGGTTTTTCGCCAAAAGGGGAAAAAGAAAGAGAGGAGTGGGTAAAGTTTAGAAACTTTTTATCCGAGCCGACTTTAATCGAAGGCTATGATAATTATTTTGAAAAATATTTGCCCGATGCGATTGCAATGGGAGTGGAGGCGGAGTGGGCGGCCAGATTTGCCAAAGCCAATTTTATTATGCCAAAATGGTACGATTTTTATGGCGAGCTGGCGGGAATTGAGAATTTCGCCAAAAGCTTCTTGCCCGTGCTTCAGATAATTTCTGCCGAGCTAACCGCCTCAAGCGATCCGCTCGTGAGGTGACGCGGCAGCGTCATCCTGAGCGCTTCAAAAATTCAGCAGAGGGAGTTTTAAATTTCCTAATAGTACGGATTCACCACCGGTCCCCAGTCCTTGAAAGTAAAGCTAGGCAGGCAAAATCCCATGCAGTCTTTTTTTGTAACAATTTGTCCCAAGACAAACCTAACCGGACCGATCATATCGGATTTCGAAGCGGAGTACCACTTCCTGGAGTCGTTGGAATTTTCCCGATTATCGCCCATCAAAAAATAATCATCTGAACCGAGCTCGACATCGACATCGGGTCTAATTTGAACTTTTCCTTGAGCGTGAAGCGTTTTTGCTTCGCTTTCGAGATCAGAGCTTTCGTAATAATATGGCAAATTTTCTTCATCTGGGACTTTAATGTATGGTTCAAGTAGTAGCTTGTCGTTGACGAATACTTTGTTATTTTTGATAACCACGTGCTCTCCCGGCAGTCCGATGAGGCGCTTAATATATTTTTTATGCTCAGGATCGCCCGGAAATTTAATAACCATCGGATCGCCGCGCCTGTAGGCGCCGGTAAATAGTCCAATTCTCGAAACAGCGACAATTTGTTCGTTGTGGAAATTAACTTCCATTGAAGGCCCGGAAATTACAAAAAGAGTTACAAGGAAAAAATGGCAAAGAGTGCCGATAAGTATAATGATAAAAGCCCATTTTCCGAGTTCATATGCGATATTGGCAAAATAAATCAGGCTTTTGTTCATATGCTAATTTTAGCAGAATAGAGAGAGAAGAAGAATTAGATCCAGGTTAGGGTAATTTAAGTTTAGGGTTAAGGTTAAGCTGCCGGTATAGTCTGAAGGTTAGGCGAATGGTCGGTAGGCCTTTTGACTTTGACTTAACCCACAACCAAACTGGCTGCCTAACCCTAACCTTAACCAGTTTTGGTCTTAGCTATTTTCTTAGCCAGTCTCGACTTTAGTCTCGCGGCTTTGTTTTTATGGATATAGCCGGTTTTTGCCGCTTTATCGATGATGCTTTGGGCTTTCGGCATATCTTTTTTGTCAGAGGTTTTTTTGACTGCAGATTTAATATCGCGCTTTTTGAGGGCGTTTCTTTTTCGTTTGACTTCGGATTGCTTCAGGGCCTTTATGGCCGATTTTGTGATAGGCACGTTTTCTCCCACTAACTTATAATTAATAAGGTATAGCGTATAACTTTGGTATCCCTTCGGGATGATTTATTTATTTTTTCGTTGTGATTATGCGTTATTCGCTTTACCTTCTGCATTATAACCAATTATTGAGCTGTTGACAAGGTTTGCAGGTTTTGATAAATTAATCTCTTAATAATTTAAGCGAATTATGACAGAGCAAACACCCAAACAACAAGCAGTCGATTTGATCACAAGGGCGGGAAGTATTTTAGTTGTCTCGCATCGCAACCCGGACGGCGACTCTTTGGGTTCGATGATTGCGCTTAAGCTAACGCTGGAAAAATTAGGCAAAACCGTTACGATGGCTTGCTCGGATCAAGCAGGGCAGATTTTCACTTTTCTGCCGAAAATAAGTGAAATTTTGACCAAAATCGACGTTTCAAAAGATTTGGTGATCTCAGTTGATTTAAAGAACGCAAAGTTAAAAAAACTCGGTTACAAAAAAATCGAAGCGGAAAATAAGGTAGAAATACTGATTACTCCTGAGAGCGGGCGATTTGAAGAATCCGATGTTTCCTCTCGCATCAAGGGAGCAAAATACGACCTGATTGTCTCGCTCGATACTCCCAACCTGGAGCGATTATCTTCCTTGGCTGAACCGGCAGATATTTTTTATGAAATTCCGGTTGTAAATATCGATCATCACCCGGCTAACGAGCGTTTTGGCAAAGTCAATTGGGTTGAACTGGTTTCTACCTCGACTGCCGAGATCCTCGTCTCCTTAATTGAAGCTTTGCAAAAAGACAAACCGCTCATCGATGAAGAAATCGCTACCGCTCTTTTGACGGGTTTGATTTATGATACTTCGAGTTTTCAAAACATTAATACCACGCCAAAATCTTTAACTGTTGCCGCCCAGTTGGTTGCCGCCGGCGCCCGCCAACAGGAAATTGTAAAACACTTGTACAAAACCAAAACTCTAGAGACGCTCAAACTCTGGGGAACGATTTTGCAAAATGTTCAAGAAGACAAAGACGGACGTTTTATCTGGTCTTCGGTAACCAAAGATGAGATTGAACAAGCCGGCTCTGACGAGAGCGCAATTAGCGGAATTTTGGATGAACTTTTGAAATCGGCTACCGATGTTGATTTGGCCCTGCTTTTATCCGAAAGAGACGGTCAGATTCACGGCTCGCTCAGATCAATTGCCAAAGGGATAAATGTTTCTGAAATTGCCGAGTTGTTTGGCGGCGGAGGTCATGAAGTAGCCGCCGCTTTCAGAGTTGAGGGAAAATTGGCTGAAAAGAAAGAACTGGTTTTGGAAAAAATCAAATCTTATCAGAGGAAGGAACCGGTTGAGGAAGGGAAGAATACGGAAGAGAGTATAGTGAATACTGAAGTCAAAGAACCAAGTAAAGAACCTGAAGTAATCAGCCAAAATCAAGTAGCAATCGAAGAAGAGAAGCCGGAAGACAAGGAGTCGGTAAAATCCGAAGAAACCAAAGCGCCAATGCCACCCCAGTCCGATTCTCCATTTGATTTGTCTGCTCCGACTCCGCCAGAGGCGACTCCCAAGACGGAAGAGCCGCCGCAAATTGAGAAGAAAAAACCGGCAGAGGATATTGTTGGTGGCGAATCTCTTACCAAGTGGTAATGATAAAGTTGAATCTTGGCGGTATATCTGGTATAAATAGCTAGGAAATATAAAAAATTAGGGAAAAAATGGCTAGAGTAAAGAAAGAAACCAAAACTGCACAAAAAGTTAAAAAAGCAGAAAAAAAGGCTCCGAAAGCAGCGAAAAAATCTGTAAAAGAAATCAAAAAGATCGAAAAGCCGATTAAGGCTGAAAAAGTTAAAGTCTCCAAACCAGCCGATAAGCCAAAAGGCGCAAAAAAAATCAAAACCGGTCCCAAAGAAGATACAGGCTCCGTCAGCTTTCAGATCGATAATTTTAGCGACAAAATAAAATCTCTAGCTAAGCATTTAAAGACTCATATTCATGATTTTGACTCAAGAAGAGGACTTTTGATTATGGTTGGAAAGAGAAGAAAATTGCTTAATTACCTCAAAAAATCCGACCCCGTAAAATACGAAGAAGTTGCAAAAAGTTTGAAATTGAAAGCATAACCCCTGAGTACAGGGAATTAAGAGTTTCGAATGACGAGTTTTGAATAAAGTACGAATGATTGAATATTAAAAAATTAGATAATTAAAAATTCAATCGAAATTCAAAATTAAAAACTAAAAATTAATATGGAGAGTTTTGCAAGGCAGAGAATTGGCGCATCTAATGTGCTTCAACCTCTGATTTGCAGAACTAAAGTGCAATGGAAAAAAAAGAGCATAAGTTTGACTTAGCCGGTCAAGAAATTATTCTAAAGACCGGTGAATTGGCATTTCAAGCCGATGGAGCAATTGTGGCTCAGGCTGGCGGCACGATGGTTTTAGCGACTTGTGTAGTCGGCAAAGAACCGGCCGAGATTGACTACATGCCACTGACGATTGATTATGAGGAGAGATTTTATGCCGCCGGCAAAATTTCCGGCAGTCGGTTTATCAAGCGTGAAGGCCGACCATCAGAGCAGGCAGTTTTAAATTCGAGAATGATTGACCGGCCGATTAGACCGCTTTTCCCGAAATTTTTTCGCCATGAAACCCAAGTAGTTATAACCACGCTGTCTTTCGACAAGGAAAACGATCCGGATATGCTGGCGCTTCTGGCCGCTTCGACTGCCATCTCGCAGTCGATGGCGCCGTTTGCCGGTCCTATCGGCGGCGTTCGCGTAGGACTTGTCTCAGAAGAATTCAAAATTAATCCGCCGCGCTCAGAGATGGAAAAAAGCGTTCTTGATTTGGTTGTAATTGGAACCAAAGATAGGGTTTTGATGATCGAAACGGCGGCTCAAGAGGTTAGCGAAGAAAAAGTCATCGAGGCGATTGAATTTGCCAAGCCTTATATCTCCCAGCTAATTGATGCTCAGGCGCCTTTTGCAAGCGTAGACAAAATCACCGCCGAAGATCACACTGTCGAGATTCAGGGAACGGTTAAAGAGCTTATCGGTTCCCGCCTTCACAAAATAATGCTCGATCGGGAAAATACCGAAAAAGAGCAATTAGTTGAAGCTCTAAAAGATGAAGTTTTGACGACTTTCGAGGGTAAACACAAGCAAGCCGACCTTGAAGAAGTTTTCAATAAATTCTTAGAAAAAGAGGTTCGAGAGACAATTTTGGCTGACGGCATCAGACCGGATGGAAGAAAACTTGACGAAATAAGACCAATCACAGTTAAAACCGGATTTTTGCCAAGGGCTCACGGATCCGGTTTGTTTACCCGCGGCCAGACTCAAGCACTGACGATTGCCACCTTGGCTTCTCCGGGTATGGAACAATTTATTGACACGATGGAAGAAGAAACCACCAAGCGCTATATGCACTTTTACAATTTTCCGCCATATTCAACCGGCGAAGTAAAAAGGATGAGCTCAACGAGCCGGCGTGAAATCGGCCATGGCGCTCTTGCCGAAAAAGCTTTGGTTCCGGTTTTGCCCGAGCGGGAGAAATTCCCCTATACTATCAGGCTCGTTTCCGAGATTTTAGCTTCAAACGGCTCCTCGTCGATGGCCGCCACTTGCGGTTCGACCTTGGCGCTCATGGATGCCGGCGTTCCGATCAAAGAGCCGGTTTCCGGAATCGCTATGGGAATGGTTTCAAGGCCAAAATCCGGCGAGAAAGTCGAAATTGCCGGCATTGAAGAAGATGAAAAATATCAATTTGCCGTTTTGACTGATCTTCAGGGAGTAGAGGATTTTGGCGGCGATATGGACTTTAAGGTTGCCGGAACTAAAAACGGTATTACTGCGATTCAACTTGATGTCAAAATCGACGGCTTGTCGATGGAAATGATCAAGTCAACGCTGGAAAAAGCAAAGATCGGCAGAATGTCGATTATGGAAAAAATGCTTGCGGTAATTCCTCAGCCGAAAACGGAATTGTCAGATTTGGCGCCGAGGATTATCACCGTTAAAATCAATCCGGCGAAAATTGGCGAGTTAATCGGGCCGGGTGGAAAAAATATTCAAAATATTATTTTGCAGGCCGGAGGCAAAGAAGTTGTTGCCGTTGATATTGAAGATGACGGCACGGTGATGATTTCCTCGGCTGATGCCTCAGCCGCGCAAATTGCCAAGGACTTAGTCGAAGGCCAGACCGTTGAGGCTGAAGTGGGGAAAATTTACGAAGGCGAAGTTAAAAATATTCAAACCGATCGAAATTCAGGCAAAGAAATCGGCGCAATTGTCGAAATTATGCCTGGAAAAGACGGCATGGTCCATATATCCGAAATTAAAAATGAAAGAATTGAAAAAGTCTCTGATTTTGTCAAAGTGGGGGATAAGGTTAAAGTAAAAGTTCTCGCGGTTGATCCGGAACGTGGAAGAGTTTCGCTGTCGATAAAGCAAGCGACACAGGAGTAATTTAAGACAACCTTCTTTTCAGAACCGGCATAAAAATTTTCCAGCGAAATTTTTTGCCTACACCTCGACTTGCTGGTCCCGCTTCGCGGGAACCAAGCCCAGCAAGTCTGCGGAGTTTCTTCAAAGTAGGTTCTCTTAAATTTGTATAATAAATAAAATGTTCTGTCACTGCGGGCATCGAGCTGGAATCTATTTATAAAATGAAGAAGCCGCTCGTTGTCGGAAACGAGCGGCTTCGGGGGTGTGTGTTCTGTGGCGAACGGGGGGGATGAGCTCTAGTCCGTGTGGTCACGGATCAGGAGCTCGAGGAGCGCCATGCGGGTCCACATGCCGCATGGGGTTTGGAGCTTGAAGTAGAGAGCGTTTGGCAGGTCGTCAACGTCCGTCGCGATCTCGTCGACCCGCGGGAGCGGATGCAGAATCGCGATTTCGGGGTTAAAGTCGTTGATCATGTCTCGCCTCAGGACGTAAGCGCCCTTGAGGTGTTGGAGTTGATCCATGCCCGGGCGTTCGAATTGGATCCGGGTCATGTAGATGATGTCTGCTCCAGCCAAGGCTGCCTCCAGCTTCTCGACTTGGGTCGACTCGATCCCGTCGGGTGGGTCGATCTGTAGCTCAGCGGGAGCGCAGAGAATCAGCTTCATCCCGAGCAGACGGTAGAGCGGAATGCCGGAGTGGAGCGTCCGGCCGTTCCTGAGGTCGCCGCAGATGGCGATGGTCTTGTCCCGAAGAACGTCGAGGTTGATGCCATCTGGCCTGCTGAAGCCGCCGAAATGCTCCAGCAGACACAGCACGTCGAGTAGCGCTTGGGTTGGGTGCTGATTGGTCCCGTCGCCGGCATTGATGACGGGGATGCCGCAGTTGTCAGTGGCGACCTGTGCCGCGCCGATCTGGGGGTGGCGGATCACCAGGAGGTCGGTATTGTAGCTGGTGACCGTGCGGACAGTGTCGGGCAAGCTCTCGCCCTTGTCCGTAGAGGTGCCAGCCGAGGAGCGGAATCCGCTAACGTGGCATCCCAGGATCTGGGCTGCTGCCGAGAAGGACTCGAAGGTTCTCGTTGACGGCTCGAAGAAGGCGAGGAAGACCCTCCGACCGCGCAGCGTCCCAGACTTGATGTTCGAACCCCGCTCGAAGTTGTTCTCGGCTCGTCTGCGCGCCAAGTGCGCCGAGATCATGATTTGCCGTAGATCGTCGATCGTCATCCCCTCGGTTGTTAGCAGATTTTGGCCTTTTAAGCTGAGTACGCTCATCGGGTTTGTCTCCTTTACATTCGTTTGTTGGGGAGCGGGTAACGGCTTGGAGTGATTGCGGCGAAGAGGGTAGATGGGCTTTGGGTCAGATGGTGAGGCTCTGGCGGCGCTTGAGAAGCGCCTCAACGACAGAGACCACTAGGGCGGGGAGGCTTGGTACTTCGAACTTAACTCCTCCGGTAGTCTCGAACGATGCGGCTACGCCCCGCCCACCCATGGTCAAGGCGAAAGTCGGATTACTCTCCGCCTGCCGAAACAGATAGAGCAGATCGACTTGATCGGGGACCGACCCCGCCAACTTCCTCGGCACGCCAAGCCTCACGAGAAGCTCGATCAGCTCGTTGAGGTTGATGTGCATGGAGGTCGGAATCTGAGCGATGAGGTGGTTGGCACGTTCCTCAACGCTCATTTCCTCCTCAAACTCCCAGTTCGGGTCGGTGGCCTTGCGCCACTTCTCAACGGCGACGAAGGCGTCGAACCACCCCTCCGCCTTGAGCGTGTACTTGCAGTCACCCACGGTGTGCTCCACGTGCTTCACGTGGATTAGGGTCTTCTCTCCTACTTCCACTGAGTAGTCCGAGTGGAGAGCCAGCGCGAGCATTGTCCCGACGTCTCTCGTCTGGAGAGGGACAATGCTGATCTCGACATATTGCGGCAAACCGGCCTCACGGCCGGCGGCCAAGATCAGTGCGGTCGGAAACGATCGCATGAGGGTAGCGTCCTGGCAGAGTTGCCGATATCGTTCTATCGGCTTCATGCCAGGATACATCATCTCGAGCTGTTGGACCACAAGTGGTCCATAATTACAATCCATTTGTCAACGACCTCCCTGTTAGGGTCAGATTCTCATCGGAAATGCATGAGGGGAAATAGTAGCAAATTATTGTCCGGTAGGCAATAATTTGCAAGTTTATAAAGTGACACTACTGTGTCATCCTCGCCTGCCCGTCGTAGCCTTGCCGTGCCACTCCGTAGCTTTGCGAAGGGTGGGCGAAGGTGGGAGCCGGATGAAATCCGACACCTGCCTGCCGGCAGGCAGGTCGGGGATCTAGATTCCGGCTCGATGGCCGGAATGACAAACCATGTGGCAGATATTGACAAACGGTGCAATTCAGGGTATTGTGAATACAAGAGTTTAGTTCTCAAGGTTTTAAATTGCATAAAGAAGCAGAAATTTCATTAATTTATGAACAGGTGAGGGATTGTAAAAAATGCCCTTTGCATAAGTTTGCAAAAAACCCGGTTCCCGGAGCCGGTGCAGAAACTGCAGAAGTGATGTTTATCGGCGAAGGCCCGGGCGAAAAAGAGGACGAACTTGGCCTGCCGTTTGTCGGCAAAGCCGGCAAGCTCCTTGACGAAATGCTTGCCTCGATCGATTTAAAAAGAGAAGATGTTTATATCGCAAATGTTGTCAAACACCGCCCGCCCGGCAACCGCGATCCCAAACCCGAAGAAGTCGAAGCCTGCTGGCCGTATCTGGAAGAGCAAATTAGAATTATCAAACCAAAATTAATCGTCTGTCTCGGCCGTCACTCGCTTGCAAGATTTTTGCCAAGCGTCGGGCCAATTTCCGCCGTTCACGGCCGGGCATTTAAAAAAGGTAAACAAGCCTATATGTCGCTCTATCACCCAGCCGTTGGCCTTTATAACGGAGGGATGCGAGAGACGCTCTTTCAAGATTTCAAAAAAATAAAAATAGCAATAAATAAAATAAAAATTTAAAAATCAAAATGGAAAATGATAAAGAATTAAATAAAAAAGAAACTATTTCTCTTTTATTTTTGACTTATCATTTTAATCTTTAATATTTAATTTTTAATATTAATCGCACTCGATTATCGAAGGGAAAATAGAAAATATGAACAAACAGGAAAACAAAGCGGGAGCAAATGCCCCGCAGAAGATGACGACTTATCATGCCTCGCTGGATGATTTCTCGCCAAGAAAACAGCAGCCAAGTCAAAGCGGACCAAGATCTAAGGGCTCTTTTTTTGCCAAAGGTCAGCCTCAAGACAGGTTTAACAAACCGCAAGATCGGTTTAATAAACCTCAGTCATCCGGCCGTCGCGATCAACCGCGAAATAGGCAGATGCAACCTCGCGTGCAACATGAGGGTCCGATCACATTTCACGCCTCGAAAAATTTGAAAATCTGCCATCTTGGCGGCCTGGAAACAGTCGGCAAAAACATGGCTTTTTTGGAATACGGCAACGATATTATTATTATCGATGCCGGTTTTGCATTTCCATCGGATGATATGCCGGGAGTCGACTATGTCATCCCCGATGTTGGCTATTTGACTGAAAATCGCTCGAGAATTAAGGGTCTGGTATTAACTCACGGCCACATGGACCATATCGGCGCGATTCCTTATATTATCGAAAAAATCGGCAATCCAATTATTTATGGCACAAATCTGACAATCGGGCTCTTGAAGGAAAAACTAAATGAATTTGGTCTTTCCGGACGGGTCAAAACCGTTGTCATAAATCCGGAAAAAGATGCCGTTAAACTCGGAGTTTTCAAGGTTAGTTTTTATCGGGTTAATCACAATATTCCCGATACCGTTGGGCTTGTGGTTGATACGCCGGATGGCAAAGTTGTTCACACCGCTGACTTTAAGTTTGATTTGACGCCGATTAACGAGCCGGTTGTTGATCTTGGCAGAATTGCTGAAATCGGCAAAAGCGGCGTTTTGGCCCTTCTTATGGATTCGACCGGAGCGAGAAATTCCGGCTATGCTATTTCCGAAAGTGAAATTAAGCAGAATTTGGAGGAGCTGTTTAGAAAAGCTAAGGGCAGAATTTTCATTGCCTCTTTTTCGACGCTGATTTCTCGAATTCAGCAAATTATCGATAGCGCCGTGCTGGTTAATCGAAAATTGACCATAACCGGTCGGTCGATGATCACCGCTGTTGAGGTGGCGGGCAAACTTGGCTATTTGAAGGTTCCCGAGGATTTAATTATCACGTCGCAAAAAGCGGCCAAATATCCCGATGATAAAATTGTAATTCTATCAACCGGAACCCAAGGGGAGGACGCTTCGGCCCTGACGAGAATGAGCCGCGGCGAGCATAAATTCTTCAAAATCAGAAAAGGAGACACGGTTGTCTTGTCGAGCTCGATTATTCCCGGCAACGAGGGATCGGTGGTTGAAGTTTACGACAATTTGCTTCGAGCCGGGGCAAAAGTTATCGACTACAAACAGATGGATATTCACACTTCCGGCCATGCTCATCAGGAAGAGCTGAAAACGATGATTCGTCTGGTTAATCCGAAATATTTTATGCCGGTTCACGGCAACAGATATATGCGCGAGGCCAACGCCGAATTGGCCAGATCGCTTGGCTACGAGGAAGACAAATTGATAATTGTTGATGATGGCGAAGTTGTCGAGCTAAACAATGAGCGCACTTCGGTCTTGAAGCCGAGGATCCCGACTTCTTTCGTCTTAGTTGACGGGCTTGGAGTCGGAGATGTCGGCAATATCGTTATCCGCGACAGACAGGCGATGGCTGAAGGCGGAATTTTCGTCATTATTTTGACGATCGATCACAGAACCGGTGAAATTATTACCTCTCCCGATATTATCTCGCGCGGATTTGTCTATATGCGCGCCGCCGAAAACCTGATTCATCGGGCAAGAAATGAAATCAGATCGATCTTCAAGCATCATGTTTCTCGGGAAAACGTCGATCTGCAATACATCAAAACGATACTCAGGGAAGAGATTGGCGAGTTTTTGTATGAAGAGACAAAGAGACGTCCCATGGTAATACCAGTTATTATCGAAGTCTAAAGCTGATGGGTTGTTGTATCTACTTTACTTAGTGTTGTCATTCCAGCCACCGAGCCGGAATCTAGAATTTCTAGTTTCTAGTTTTAAGTTTCGATTAATTTTTTTAATGTATTAGTTTCAATTTATTCAACAATTCGATAATTTATTCGAAATTCGAAAATCATAATTCGCAATTCAGCGAGCTCTCTCTTGATCTCAAGAGCTTTTTTTGTTATGATTTTTTTTCGTAACTTGACAGGTTGCAAGAGGGCCGGGCTATAGGCGCTCTCAAAAAGCAAATCGTATTAGCCAACACCCTAGGCCTGTTTTTCGCCGTTAGGCGAGCAGGTGTCGATGGAGAGATGACATGAGACGCGAACAAGTAGGAAAGCTGGTTATCGTAAGGCATGGCATGCAGATGCAGGCCGAACCGGTCGAGATTGTCTCAGCCGGCTGTCGGGCGAAGTGGGATGGTTGCGGGGGCATCGCCATCACATATCCGTTCATTAAGGGGGTGACGCTTCCCGGCGCGGTTCTTTTTCAGACGCGGGGAGTGGATAGTTGCTGGAAAGTTGCGAGGGTGGAGCAGGACGAAGTCAAGGTGTTTGGGTGTCCCGACCAAGGGATTGTTCTGGGACGCTTTGACCTTGACGAGTATGGTCGGCTGGTACCCTACGAAGATGTGTATGAAATACTGACGATCAGTGTCGCAAACAGGCCGTTTGTATACCGCTATATCCTGGACAAGGGGCGGTGTAACTCGGCCTATGATGTCAACTGCGCTCTGGCTGGGCTGTCGCTTGACCTGCTCACTGAGCACGGGCCGCAAGGTCTTCACCCTCAGAGCATCGGTAAGTTCCTGGCCGCGCTTGATTTGGCCGGGCAACTGAAGGAAGAGTGGGCCATCCGCCAGGAGATCGATAAGGAGGTAGACCGCTATCTCCGGAAAAATGTCCATAGGTTCGAAGGCGGTGGCGGCAATCGCCCAAGCGACATGAATGATCTGTTGCGAATGAGTACGTCTGCTGCAGACAGAGTACTGGTTCGCCAACTCCGAGTGTTGAAGTTGCTCGGACTGATCAACCCCAAGCTTGGGTCTCTGGAAGGGGCGCTCAAGCCCCACTCGGACTCACTGCCCGAGGATCCGGCGGAGTAGCTCACCGAAAACACACAAATCCAACCCGAAAGAGGGATTGACATGGCGATGTCTGATTGGCAGAAGCACCTGAGTAGGCTTGTCTCGAGGCTTGGCTTCGAGGTTGTCCAGACCAAGGAATTCCCCTACAGTGATGTGAACGGGGTGGATTGCGGTTTGTGCCATCAGGTGATCGCGGCACATCGCGAACACAAGCTCCTTGCGGTAAGCGAGTCTTTCAGAGCATGGGACTCGAGACCGGACGAGGAGTTTGTCGCGAGCTCGTACCTACACTGGGCTTGGCGTGGTCCGATGTCACACGAGATGCACAGTGACCACCTGTTGAGATACACCGGTGGTCCACCGGCATCAGTACCGGTCGGCCGTTTCTACGACCGGATGCAAGGCGGCCCAGATGACGAGTGGTGGCGTCTTGAGCACTACCGGAAGTACGGTTTTGTGAACTGGGACGTACGGGGTTCTGGTCGCCATCGGTTTGTGCCAACTGTGACGCCAGGGGCTCAACTGAGCGGGCGTAGCATCCAGAATGCTGGGCACTGTTCGGACGTACTCGACATCATGTACATTGACTGGCTCGATTTCCTCGCCTTCGCGCCCGACTGGGTGCGAAGCTTCATCCTCGACCCGCCCGACCCTGACTGACGAGGGCGGACCATAACGACATCAAAGGGGCGGCCATTTCGCGTGAATCCACGCGAGGGCCGCCCCTGTTTTCTTTGTAAGAGATTTATGTTTAATATAATTAGTTTATTTTATTCTTGATTTTCAGATTTTTATTATAGAATCAATTCACTATACTATTTTCACGATCGTGAAAATAGTATAGTAATATTAATGAAAAAGAAGGTATCTCTTGCGACCAAAATGTTATTTGCGCTATATGATATGGTTAATATTGGTACGGATTGCCTCGATGCGTTCTTGCTAAGTGCCGGATCTGCTAGTCAGTTGCAGAGGAACCTTAAATTGTTAGACAGCCAGTTTCATTCAACTTTTCAAGGTCTCCAAAAGCATGGTTACATCAAAAGGATCAATGAAAATCAATTTTTAATCACCCCAAAAGCGTTTATCAAAATTCATAGGTCAAAAATCGAGGAAGAGTCTTGGAATAAGGGAAAATGGGACGGTTTTTGGAGAATTATTAGCTTTGATATTCCGGAATTAAAGAGACAAGAACGTGATCTTTTTCGGTCAATACTTAAGCGCAAGGGGTTTATTGGGCTACAAAATAGCGTTTTTATTTCTCCGCATGCAAACTTTGAGGATCTTGCCCAACTGCGTGCAGATCTGAAAATCGAGAAATACGTAACTTTTTTTATCTCTAAAACCTACACAACCGATGACGACTCGGATTTAAGAAGAAAATTTGATCTATAAATCACTATACTATTTTCACGATCGTGAAAATAGTATAGTAGCTTTTTCTGTTTTTTTTACCTCTGCTCTTGCTTTATCGTTCTTGGTTGTTGCATTCCTTCTTTGAAGTGTTTTGTCAAATATGGTAAATTGTAATAGGAGGGATTTTGGCAAAAAGAGGAAGAAAACCAAAGAATCCGAATGTTTTGGAGTCGGTTGATCCTAAGGTAATGAAGGAAGTCCTTGGACTTTTGGTTGGCGCCTTAGCGGTGATTGTGATTTTAGCCGAATTTGGCGCGGCCGGGAGCTTTGGAGTTGGGGTTTTTAATAAACTCAAAGACTTTTTGGGCGTGATTGCTTATATTTTCGCTTTTTGGCTGGCATTTGCTTCGGTTATGTTTTTCGACCCCGATATTTTCAAAAGAAGCCGGCTGGTTCTCTGGAGTTCGCTGTTTTTGCTTATTTTCTTCGCTAGTTTGATCGCGCCATTTGGAGAAAGCGGCGGGGCGCTCGGAAGCGTAATTTTTTACTCTCTAAGGCCGGTCTTGGGCGATGCCGGAACATTTATTTTGATGCTAATCGGGGTAATCTCGATGCTCCTTTTGATCTCCAATTTGTCTTTAAAAGAAATTTTTATAAAAATCAGCACAGCGAGCAAAAATGCCTACCCGACTAATTTAGACCAAAGGGTCTCGGTCTTTAGAGCGGTGAGAAAAAGGATTGGAATGCGCGGCAAGGGGCAAGAGGTCTCCAAGCAAGAGGCGCCGCTTGACGGCAGCTGGGTTTTCCCCTCAACCGAACTTCTAGATGATGCCAAATCAACTGCTCAGCCAGGCAATGTTTCGAAAAATGTTGAAATCCTTCTTAAGACCTTAAGAGACTTTGGAGTCGAAGTTTCTGCCGGCAAGATTAATGTCGGGCCGACAGTTACTCAGTATGAACTGAAGCCTTCGGAGGGAGTTAAATTAAATACCATTAAGGCTCGCGCCGACGATCTGGCGCTCGCCTTAGCAGTTCATCCGGTTAGGGTTGAGGCGCCGATTCCCGGCAAGTCTGCTGTCGGTGTGGAAGTTCCAAACAAGGAAGCCGCCAGAGTTAGCCTCCGCCACGCGCTTGAAAATGAAACTTACAAAAAGAGAAAATCAAATCTGACTTTGCCGCTTGGACTCGATGTAGCCGGCGACTTAATTTTGGCCGATCTTAAGAATATGCCCCACCTTTTGGTTGCTGGTGCGACTGGTAGTGGTAAGTCGGTCGGATTAAACGCCATGATACTTTCGCTTCTTTATCAAAATTCGCCCCGCGATCTTAGAATTTTGCTTGTCGACCCTAAGAGAGTGGAGTTCACCACGTATAACGGCATTCCCCACTTGCTAACTCCGGTTGTCGTCGATGTTGAAAAAACAGTCAATCTTTTGCGCTGGGCGGTGACGGAGATGGAACGCCGGTTCAAATTGTTTGAAGAGGTTGGTTCGCGCGATATCGAATCCTACAACGAGAAAGTGGGGAAAGGGGTTTCTTCGGAAAGTGGAACGAATCATGCAAAAATTCCCTATATTGCTTTGGTTATTGACGAGCTGGCGGATTTGATGGCGCAAGCCTCAAACGAGGTGGAGGCGGCAATTGTTCGATTGGCGCAACTGGCTCGCGCCACCGGAATTCACCTGATCGTTGCTACGCAGCGCCCGAGCGTTGATGTTATCACCGGATTGATCAAGGCCAATATCACCTCGAGAGTTGCTTATGCGGTTGCCTCGCAAATTGACTCTCGAACAATTATCGATCAGGCCGGCGCCGAGAAATTGATGGGCAATGGAGATATGCTTTTCTTGGGTGGGGAATTTTCAAAACCAAAACGTATCCAAGGTGCTTTTGTTTCGGAAAAAGAAGTCAAAAGCGTTTGCGATTTCTTAAAAAGCGAGGGCTCGGCAGTTTACGATGATTCAATCACTGAATACAGAGAAGTTGCCGGGATCAAAAGCGGAAATCGCGGCGGTCATGGTGGCGGCATGGCAGGATCGGATGTTATGCTCAAGGAAGCTATACAGCTGGTAGTTGATAGCGGAACCGCTTCGGCTTCATTTTTACAAAGACGTCTAAGTGTCGGCTATGCCCGCGCTGCCAGACTTCTTGATTTGATGGAAGAACAGGGAGTTATTGGTCCAAGTCAGGGAGCGAAACCGCGGGATATTTTGATCAGTTCGGTTGAAGAAGTTGCCGAAGAGCCTCCAATGCCCCGCCAAAGAGACAACATGGACGATTACCAGAGCTAATTTCTCTTGCATTTTGTCCCCACCCCGCTACATTAGAAGTTAATCAATTAAGTTATTGAATTGTTAATTGTAGAGTTGTTAAATTATGGCTTTCAAACGAAAAAAAATTAGCGGGGCAATGACTGTCGGCGCAAGATTGCAGGCCGAAAGAAAAAAAAAGAAACTTACTCTTGAAGACGTTGAAGAGGAAACAAAAGTAAGAGGCAAATATTTGCGGGCGATCGAGTCGGGCAGTTGGAACGAATTTCCAAGCAAAGTTTACGTCTATGGTTTTGTCAAAAGATATGCCGATTTTTTGGGTCTTGACAGCAAAAAAGTTTTAGACGATTTCAAAGCCGAGTTTGGATCGAGTAGGGTGAATTTTATCTCTCAAAAAACTTCGAAAGTACTTGATCGGGTGGTAATTACTCCAAAGACTTTAATTCTTGCGCTGGTTATTGTTTTTGTCGGTCTCATTTTGGGTTATATTATAGTTTCTGCCGAAAAAATATCTCGTCCGCCGGAAATTGAAATCATTGCGCCCAAGGAGGAGGTTACCGGAGTGCAAGAAATTTCCATTGAAGGCAAAACGTCCAACACGGCAGTTGTTGAAATTAATGGCCAGCTTGTAACCGTTGACGATCAGGGTTATTTCAAGCAAAAAACAATTTTAAACGAAGGGGTGAATCTTTTTGAAGTTAGCGCCAAAAGCAGGATGGGCAAAGAAGCGAGCAAGCAGGTAAGGATTTTGAAAACACGATGAATTGAGCAATTAGGCAATTAACAATTAAACAATTATACTAATAAAAAATCGTTAAAAAGCGGAGGAGAAAAATGGCAAAAAAAGTAAATAAACGCGAGGCGGTTGAAAAGGCCCAAAGCTCGGGCAAAAAACAAGCACTGGAAGCGGCAATTTCAGTTATTGAAAAACAATTCGGATCGGGTTCGATTATGCGAATGGGTCAGAGCCGGCACCTCGACATCGAAGTAATTCCAACCGGATCTTTGGCGCTTGATATTGCCCTCGGCGTCGGCGGCGTTCCGCGCGGCAGAATCGTTGAGATTTTTGGTCCCGAGTCGAGCGGAAAAACATCACTGTCGCTCTCAATTGTAGCTGAAGCCCAAAAAAAAGGTGGGCTGGCGGCATTTGTCGATGCCGAGCACGCTTTTGAACCAGATTATGCCAAAAAAATCGGAGTCGATCTTGATGAACTTCTGATCTCTCAGCCCGACACTGGCGAGCAGGCGCTTGAAATTGTCGAAACCTTGATCCGCTCCAATGCGGTTGATATTATAGTTATCGACTCAGTGGCGGCGCTTGTTCCGCGAGCGGAAATTGAAGGCGAGATGGGCGATTCAGTCATGGGCGTTCACGCGAGGCTTATGAGCCAAGCTCTTCGCAAAATCACCGGTGCGGTGTCAAAAAGCAAAACTGTTGTAATTTTCATCAACCAAATCAGGATGAAGATCGGCGTGATGTTCGGCAATCCGGAAACTACTACCGGCGGAAAAGCTTTGCTCTTTTATTCTTCGGTTAGGATGGATGTAAGGAGAATTGAGCAAATTAAGCACGGCGAAGAAATTGTCGGCAATCGCGTTCGGGTCAAAGTTGTCAAAAACAAAGTTGCGCCGCCGTTTAGAACTGCCGAGTTTGAAATGCTGTTTAAATCCGGTCTTTCGGTTGCCGGCGAGGCGATTGATCTCGGCGTGAGGTACGGCGTTATCTCTAAAGCTGGCTCTTGGCTGACTTTGGCCGACCCCAAGGCTTTGAAGGAAGAAAACGACAAGTTGGGACAGGGACGCGAAGCGGCTCGCGCATACTTAGAAAATAATCCCAAACTGCTTGCAAAAATTAGCGAATTAATTAGTGAAAGAGCCAAAATCGAATCCAGCGCTGACTAAAGCTTTCTTTCTGCTTTCTAAGCGCAGTTATTCAAAAGAAATTCTAAGGGAAAAACTCCAAGAGAAAAAGTACTCGGAAGAGGACATTGATTTGGCTTTGAAAAAATTATCCTCGATCGGCTTTATCGATGATAAAAAATTTGCTGAAAATTTAGTCAGAGAATATTCAACTTTCAGGCGCTACGGCGCTTATCGGATTAAGTTAAAATTAAGAGAGAAAAAGATACCGGAGGAGATTGCCAAAGGAGCTTTGGAAAATCTATCGGAAAATAATCAGGCAGACAATCTCAAGGAATTAGTTGATAAATGTTTGAAAAAAAATATTAAATTATCTCGAGAAAAACAATATGCAAGGGCTTTAGCTTTTTTGCTACGGAGGGGCTACCCGTATGACAAAAGCAAGAAAGCGCTTCAAGAGGGGCTAAAAATTAGCGTTGTAGTTATCGTCTGATTTTTCCCAGAGTTAGATAGTCCAGCTCTTTGACATCACAGCCGGCAAGTTTGAGCGGAGCTTTATGATTTTTGGC
>Ga0172381_10002333_pt1 | contig 21062 bp, 29 predicted proteins | sample Leawel6488metaG_FD_119754 | JGI IMG/M metagenome (GOLD analysis project Ga0172381, IMG submission 119754) | Leachate microbial communities from a municipal landfill in Southern Ontario, Canada - Leachate well 64-88 metaG | ecosystem: Engineered > Solid waste > Landfill > Unclassified | place...
AATTGATACTGATGGACTTACTGATTGGCTGATAGAAGGGCTGATCGAAGGACTGATTGAAATTGATGGACTTACACTAGGAGAGATGCTTGGACTAATGCTAGGAGAGATGCTTGGACTTATACTTGGACTTGCAGAAGGAGCTGATACAAACGTCATACTAGTCCCACTATCAACTAAAACAAATGTATGAACCGTATCAGAACCAACCGTGGTTTTTGTTCCACCTGTGCAAGTGCCAAAATCAGAAGTCAAATAACGAATAATTACAATACCAGAACCACCCGCTGCTCCATTTTGATAACCAGTATCATAACCTCCTCCTCCCCCACCACCACCAGTATTTGCAGTTCCTGCCGTTGGAGTATTTGCAGAACCATCACCACCATTTCCTCCACCATAACTACCAATACCTATTCCTCCTCCTGAAGGTCTAACTCCTCCCCCACCACCACCAGCATAATTAACAGAAGAACCAGAGATAGAATTTGCTACACCAATTCCACCATTACCACCACCACCAGATGTTCCATTTGCTCCAACTGCACCAGCACCACCACCACCACCTAATTTTTGCTGTGGTGTAGTATATGAATTTCCACCAGCATAACCTTGTCCTGCTGTTCCTGCCGCACCTGATAAATTAAAATTACCGGCTCCTCCGCCAGAACCTCCCGTTGTAGCAATAAATGTATCTGTATTATCTCCTCCACCACCACCACCGCCTACGGCAGTTAAACTTGAAAAAATTGAATCTGCTCCATTATAACCATGACCATGTGTTGCATTTACTCCACCAGCACCGCCGCCACCAACTGTTACTGTATATGCTTGAATATTTACAGCAAGTGCAGCATTATATAAATATCCACCAGCACCACCACCGCCGCCCAAACTACCTCCACCTCCACCGCCACTTATTACTAATGCAGCTACTGTAGCCATATACCCTCCACTTCTAATTTAGCGACTTTTAATAATCGCTTCTGGTTTTTAAGAAAGAAATTGTTAGAAAAGTTAAACATTTATTTATAAATTCTTAGGTAATTTATCTAAATCTTCCTCTGTCCAACCTTTAACTGGCATAAATTTTTCTATTAACCAACTTAGTGGATGTATTTGCTTATCATATTTATTCTTCCAAAACATATCCCTAACTTTAGCTTTGCATCTTGATACCTCATTTCCTGATTGCTGATAAGGAAAACCAAAATCCCCTCCCTGCGTCCTAAACATATGAGCATACCAAGTTTTATGATTAACCATTACTTTACCACCTGATAACCAAGTTTTAACAGCAACTTCTATTCCTTGATTACCCCAGGAACCAAAATTTTCGTCACATAACTTAAGTTCCCAATACTTATCTCTTGTGCACATAAAACAACTACCTTGTAATGACATTGTTTCTGTTAAACCAGTTTCAGCTAAATCTTTCTTATACTTATCTGTTTTAGTATACTCGTTAAAATACTGAAAATGTGGTTCGCTATCAAAACAATATGAATTACTTTGCGGTCGTTCTTTTCCAATCCATAAAATTTTACGTCTCATATGTGTAGTACAACCGCATTGTTCACATTTTTCTGGAGTTGGTCCTTGATATTTTTTCCATCCGCATTTATAACATTTCCAATCAAAAGCCCAAAGATTTTTCATAGTTGGAACCATTGTCCAGTTATCTTGCATATTCTCAATCATGATACGGTCAAATCCTTTATCGAATGAACAATGAGCATCAACTTTCATGACATACTTTGCTTTTGATAATCTAACACCTAAATTAGTAGCCGCTCTTTGTCCTATAGCTTCTGGTAAATAGACTAAAGTAACCCTAGGATGGTCAATAATTGGCGGATTAGCCCATTCACCATCTAATACGGCGATTATTTCAGTTTGGTCGGAAGTATTCTGAGTTAAATCTTCGATTGTCCGTGAAATAAACATTTCGTTCCGAGCTGGAATAATAATACTAAGTTGATAGTTCATATCTATTATTTTAAAAATTATATTTATTTTTATCAATTATTCTATAAATTTTCCTATTTCATTATCATACCAAACTGTTTTTTCACCACGGTCAGAATACATTCCGTCTAAAAATCGTTCCAACACTTCTCTTGAGGGCATTTTTTTAATTCGTGTCCACTTGCTTCTCGCTTTTTTCATAATTTTTTATATAAGTTAATAAATCTATAGTTGTTTCCCAATCAGGTGTAGTATTTTTTAAACTAGAATGATCTAATTCGCCTTTACGTTTAGGTTCAAATTTAATAGGTTTGCCAACAGCCTTAGCTATTTCTAATACTGTATAATTTTGGTCACTACCTAGTTTATAAGTACCTTGTTTCCAATCTAATGATTTAATTATACCATTAACAATATCGTCCACATACCCATAAGTTCTATTAGCACTACCATCGCCATAAATTACAATATCATTTTTAATAAACTTATCAGCTACACTTCTGCTACCAGCACCATAAACATTAGGAAATCTAAGTATTATATAATTATTACAAAGCATTTTAATATAACGTTCACAGCAATCTTTTGATAATCCATAAGGAGATATAATTATTTCTTGTATAGCTCCTCCAGTTGATGAAAAAATAAACTTTGAATCTTTATAACGTTCAGCTAACCTAACAGTTCCTAAAATATTAGTACGTGCATTTTTAAGAGGATTTGCCACAGAATCAACTACACCAGGTTCAGCCGCTAAATGAATAACTACATCGGCATCAGGTAAATCACAAGTTAAAATATCGTTGCCTTCTTTAATGTCTAAACCAATAAAATTATCAAACTTCTTGGTTAAATATGAACCGATAAAGCCCATATGCCCTGTAATAAGAATTTTTTTCATACTTTTATAAATTAAACATTTTTTTAAAATCCCAACCAGGGATATTATTTAAAGTTATTTCTTGCCAATTAAAAGGTTTATGTTTAAATGTTCGTAAATTACATTTTACTGGAGTTAATGTACCATTATGTCTTATATCTATATTAGGATATTCCGATTTCCATTCTTCACAAGTTTCATTAGTTATTCCGCCAATACGCCTACGTTTAGTTCCAGGTTCAAAGCCATATTTAAGCTGCCAACCGTTAGCCTCTACAATATCTAGACGCCTTTTATAATGCTGTATAGCCAATTGTCTATTAACACATAATCCAGATAAAGACTTTAAATGGTCATAAGTAATTAATTTATCGTTAGGATAATGCCAACGCCAGTTATTAACATTATAATAATATATATCATTTCTAACTGGTGTAAAATCAAAATGACTTGGATGATATAAAACATCATGTTCTGCGAAAAAAACTATATCTGCGATACTGGCATTTAACGCCGCTAAAATTTGTTTAAGCATAGTTATAATCCCAGGTTCTAAATCCAAAACTATATTCTGCCCAAAATTTATAGGCTTTAAAGAACAACTGATAATTGGTAATTTAGCTTCTAGTAACTGCTTTTGCACTATTGAAAATATAGGTTCTTCTAATTGATTATGGGTATAATATATAATTTCCTTCATCATATTATTCTTTAATAAACATCCAACTACGCCATTGATCTCTGGTATTTGAATTCTTTAAACCAAGAACATAAGAATGTTTAATATTAAAACAAGCAACATAAGCATCAACTATATATCTAACATGACAAGCATTTAAACATTTATCAGCATTAGTATAAAAATAATCATGTCCGCAAACAAATCCTCCTTTTTTAACTTTTTTTGTCCATTCACAAATATCTTCAGCTACATATCTAAACCAATGATTACCATCAATATATACAAAGTCTAAAGATTCATCTGGTATATCTACTAATGCATCCATTGATGTTTTACGTATAATAGTACAGTTGTAAGGAGCTAACGCTTTTTTAGTAATTTCGTAACATTTATTTTGGCTATTTTGAAATCCTGGATGTCCGCTATTATAATCTTTAAGTTCTGCCCAAGGGTCAATAGCATACATTTTTAAACCAACCTTAGCGAACTTTTCCGTAAATTCGCCCTGCCAAACACCAATTTCAGCACCAACTTTAAATCCCATATCTAGAAAAAATTGCGGTAAATCATAACGGCTACAATCTGGTATTTCAACAAGTTTGCCTTGTAATTTTAGTCCTTCTTTAATTTTCATAATTTATATCTTTAAAATTACTAATTATGCTGGTAAAGGGTATAGTGCATTTCCAATCATAACGATATTTAAAATTATCCCAAAATTCTTTATCATATCCGTAATATTCTATTTCGTTTGTATCGTGTATAATAATATAATCTGCTTTATCTTTTAATCTAACTGCATCAATTTTACGGCGTTCTGCAACATGGTCAATTAAAACTACACTATAATGCCTATTTAAATCTATATTATCCCAATTTTCAACAAAACATATTCTATGATTCTTGCTTTGAAAATTCTTTAACGCCCTAAAATATTCAAAATTACTTTCATAAGTTATTAAAGTTCTACCAGATTCAGCACAAAGCCAATGTAATAATGGCGTACTAAAGGTTCCTCCGCCAAGTTCCATAACAGCACCATCTGTAGCTTGCACGGCTTTAATTAACAAAGGCATGTGGGTTGTAAAATTTTTGCTTATTCGCATAAATACTTTTTATAAATATAATCAGAAGTTCCCCAATATGGTAATTCTTTAGTTGTAATATCGTTAATATATCCAGTCTTAAATCCGATACCTTGTCTAGTCTTAAAATATAATACTGGATTATTTCCAGTCCAACTATTTTCATCTTTATCGTCAAATACAAATGGTGGATTAACGGTTATTGGATTCCAATCTGTAGTACCGTTTAATACTTTTTCTATACATTTAATCCAATGTAATCTGCCACACATTTGTGCCGCTTCAACCCAGCGTTTTTTCCAAAACTTATTACGGTCTGCAAAATGCACCCATAAATTTGTATAGCGATAAACCTTATCATTAACAGGCGGTATAAATTGAAAATATTCTGGCGGATAAAGGCAATCGGATTCTGCAGCTATGCAAAATTCTGTTTTAGCTTCCTTTAAACCTATAAGTAATTGCCTAAACGAATTAGGATAACATACGGGCGTCTCGCCAACACAAATATTCTTTCCTAAATCAATAGGTTTACGGCTAACACTTATAATCGGTATATCGCCAGCCTGATGTTTAAGATTATCAATTATCTTTTGTTCAAAAGATGGTAACTCGCGATTAGCAGTATAATATACTATAGTTAGATTATTCATTAAAATTACAGTCCCTGCAAAGGGGCATATTAAAATCTAAATTTTTGTGCCTATCTCTAAGCACTTGCATGCTAGACCAAATATCTTTTAAATGCTGTTTATTAGCATCGCCTAATATAACCCTGCCATCGTGATCCATACAACATAAGGCTACCCTACCATCCCAAAGTATGGTTAAGTGTTGAAAAAGCATATAGCAAGGATTTTTAACGCCTTGTTTTGGTATGGTAGACGTCTTATAACCTGCCCAATTGAGAAACGGTCTCATCTTGGCACGCCTACCCCACATTTTTTTAAATTCATTAACTTCATGTGCATTGTCCTCGGTTATAACCATTGATACCTGTATGGGGAATTTAGCCAGTTTGATTAAATTTTCAATATTATTTTTAGCCTTATCATAGTCAACTGTACCCATAACTTTTGTATAAGTCTTTTTTGTCGCACCGTTAAAACTGCAATTTACATAACGAATATTATTATATTTGGATAACCGCTCTGAATCCATAAACTCGGCATTAGTATAAATAGCAGTCTGTACTCCTTGTTCTTGCATATAATCAAGCCACTCCCATATCTTGGGAAAAATAAATGGTTCACCATTCAAGAATGGCAAAAAAAATCTTGCTTTCATTTCTTTGCCTTCTTTAATTATTTTATGAAAGAGCACATCAGACATTAAACCCTGCGGTCTAGTCATTTCACTTCTAGGGCAAAATGTACATCTGGCATTGCATTGCGTTCCCGATTCGAATTGGATGTTCATTTTTTTAAAAATTTAGCATACATTTTATTATTAACTATATCTATATCGCCAACTAATTCAAATCCCTGGCTTTCAACTAACTTTTTTAACTCTGCCATGTTCCAATTACCACAATGATACATATCTACTCTTTTATCTTTTTGTGGTACAGCCAAATAAAGATATTGCTTTAAAACCCTTTTTGCTTCTAACAACGCTTTATCAACAAATTCTAAATGTTCTAAAGTATCACCCATAAATACTGCAGTAAATTCATTATCTTTAAATGGTAATAAATAAGCGTCGCCTAATACTATATCAACGCCACGCTTTTTTGCCGATTTAACGGCATGCCATTCATTATCAATACCCTTAGTAAAACCCAATACATGTAATATTAAACCATCGCCAGCACCAATATCAAGTGTATCTTTATCCGTAATCCATTCCTTTAATTTATTAACATGATTTTGATATCTAATATTATTACCATAATACCATTTCCAATGATATGCACCATAACGAGAATATTTTGCGAATCTCATACAAATTTTTTAACGAGTTCTTTAGATGAACCCCAATACGGAATTGAATATGCCCTTATCATCGCCATTCTTTTTCTACCTGTTTGTTGTATCAATTCTGTACCATATATATGGCTAAATTGTACAATCGGTATAGTTGTCCAAAATTCAACCATTTTTCTATTTGTCAGCTTAGCCATTTTATCTGTTCGTGGTTTTCCCAATTCCCCAACATATTTAGCTGGCATACCATCTGGATATTTAGCAAATCTTTCTTCAAGTGCATCAATTGTTAATTGTCTTGGTGCAATTAAAGAAAAATTACCAATACGATGTCTAAACGAATAAGTTGCCTCGCCGAAAGTATATAACGACCAACGTGTCATATTATAAGCAAAGGTATCTAGCGGCGGTCTAAATTTAATAAAATGTTCATAATGATATAAAACATCATCCTCGGCAATAGCGATATACGGTGTAGTGGCTAATTTAGCACCTTTTAACATTTGTCTATAAATATTTTCAGAACTTTCAGGTTCGGTTTGTAAAATATTAGTACCAAAATCCATAGGTACTTTTGAAATTGAAATAACTGGATAACCCTTAATAGCTTCTTTTAAAATTTTTAAATGATAATCAGACCAACCTGCTGGAACTTTATTTACAGTCAAAAAAATAATTGTTAAATCGTCATACTTCATAGATAATTATTATACAATTTATTACAATCGCCCCAATATGGAAGTTCTTTTAGCCTGCAACCAACGCTATTCATAACAGTTGTTCTGGCAGTCATACTATCACCAGTTTTAAAACTAACACAAGCATTAATACCGCTAAAATATTCAAAAGGTGCTCCGTTATAATCTGCTTTATTTGTTTTGAATTTACCATTTAACCATTCTGGCTGCCCTTCTAAATATTTTTCAATTTCTTTAATAATATATTCACGTTTACAAATTTGTGCTCCAATAGAATATTGTTTTCTAAAATATCTTGTAGGATGATTTCTAAATATTATCCAAATATTATCATACCTATATATATTACCATCACTTGGTTCAAATTTAAAATATTCTGGAGGATAAAGAAAATCAGCTTCTGCAAAAATTAAATAATTAGTAATAGCCGCCTTAGCACCTATAAGTATTTGCCTAAATTCATTAAGATATGAATGACCTACATTTCCTACACAAATATTTTTACCTAAATTTATTGGCTTTTGCGATACGCTTATAATTGGCAAACCACCACAATTTTTAAGAATATTTTCCTGTATTTTATTTTCAAATTCTTCTGATTCTCTGTTACTGGTATAATATAAGATACTACTGGATACCATATTTTTTAAAAATATCTATTAATTCTATAGTCATTAAAGGTTGCCCTAATTCATTTTCACCATACATAAATGATTCTAATACTTGCCTGCCCCTATCAAAAGGATGAAAATGTATAACTTTTAATGGTTTAATTGCCTGTTCATAATTAAGTAAAAGATGTCTCATACCAACCTGATAAGTTATATTTAATATCTTAATTCTTTCATTAATTTTATTAATATTTTTTCTGGTTAAAGCCACCAATGCTCGCTCATCTTCTATTTTTAATTCATAAATTTTATCTTTAAGAAGTTTAAATATATCGACAGAACTGCTTTTTAAAAAATAACTCCCTAAACACCATTTAGCTGACCAGCCATAAGTTGTAAAACCAACATCTTTTATATCTATATTGTCAAAAGGTACAAGCTGAAAAGCATCAAAATCGTGTACCCAATATATTTGGTCTGGCTCTATAAGACCTTTAGCCAGCATATTAGCCACCACTACCGTTTTAGTTGATAAAGGTCTAAACTCGCAAAAATTACTAACATCTAAAAATAAAGATTTAACGCCATTATGTTCAAACGGAAAATTAGTTACTATAATTATATCTTCTGGTTTCCAGCCAAGCCGTAAACTATTATCAATTTGTATTTTAGCTAAAATACTTTTTTCTTTATCAAACCTTTTTACTGGGTTGATATACACTAATAAATTTTTCATACTATACTATATTTATTAAATATTTTAACTAATCTATCTTCCATTAACATTGTATTTATCTTATTTTTTCCTCGTAAAAAGAAATCTAATGTATTACGACCTTTCCAATCCCTAAACGGATGAAAATGTAAAACTTTTATAGGTTTAACTGCTACTGGATAACAATTATTTACATTTCCCATTTGAAAATTATAAGATATATTTAATTTTTTTATTCTTGGATTAACATTATTAATATTCCAATCTGTAATTTTCTTAAGTGCCTTTTCTTCTGTAGTATTCATTTCGTAAACTTTTTCTTTTATCATCTTAAAAATATCTTTTGAACTTTTTTTAAAGAATATACTTCCTCCGCTCCAGCGTAATAATCTTCCATAATCAGTAATAGCAAAATCTATATTATCTAATTCAAGTTCGGATTCGGTAATAATATTATTTTGAAAAGCATCTAAATCGTGTACCCAATATAATTCATCTTGTATAATATTTAAATCAAATAAATGCGATATTGTTACAGTTTTACTCGAAATATCCGAATAACTGCTCCCGTCTATAATATTTGCTTTTATTCCATTATATTCATAAGGAAAATTTGTAAATAACATAATATCATCTGGCTTCCAACCTAAACTATAACTATTATCAATTTGTATCTTAATTAATACTTTTCCTTCTTCGTCAAAATCTCCACGTGGATTTATATAAATTAACAAATTTTTCATGCTTTATTTTTAATAATTATAGTATGTAATCCTTCTGGTATATAAAAATCATAATGCTTTAAACAACGAGACGCCGTATATAAAAAAGTTACATCTTCCATAATATAAATAACATCTTTTTTAAGCAATGGCATTACTGTTTTAAACGTATTAATTTGATTTCGTATATCATGATATGCATCGTCTATAAATAAATCTATGTCATGCCCTGTCTTCTCTATTAGTTGGATTAAATCTTGTCCATTTCTTTCATCACATAAAAATGTTTGTATTCTATCTGCAGTAAATATTGTTTCTGGCAATATATCTGCACCATATATTTGTGCCTTTGGAAAATAATCACGCCACATATAAAGGCTAGCACCTGTCTTATAATTTTTAACATGCTTCATTGTACCTTGAGTACCGATACCCAATTCTAAAACTTTTTTAAAAGATTTACGCTTATCTTTTAACTCTTTATGATAAGCACGTGTATAAACATACTTATCCGTACCATATTTAGCGGCTAACCTGCAAAGTTTAGTTTTCATATTTTCCATTTAGGGCGGATTTCTTTATTAAAATAATCTTCCCACACACTTAACGAATAAGCCCAACATGCCTCATTATTTGACGGATTTTCTTTAGTACCATTATTATGAGTACGTTGAAAACTTCTATGTTTGTGGGCGTGCCAGCAATTTTTATTAACCATTAACTTTCCGCCAGCTTGCCAAGTTTTAAATACCATCTCGTGTGAATCTTGATAAAGCGGACCGTAACCTTCTGTTTGCAGTTCACCAATAACTTTATCCCACCATTCGTGCGGCATAAACCAGCAGGATCCTTGCATCGCCATCGTTTCATCTACCATTATATCCGCACGTTCTTTATTACGTGTTTCCCACCGTCTGCCAGTAAATTTACGTACCCCATTGCCACAATCCTGTATAACAAGTTTGGCATAATCTTCATAAGGTATATCCATTCGTTCCCATTTAATAGGATCAAGATAATAACGCCGTGGAGTAACAATCCAATTAGGTTCACAATTTTTAATTAATTCAACATCATACCCCTTAGAAAACATATTATGTTCATCTACACGCATAAGCCATTTACCCTGTGCTATATCGACACCAGCATTAATAGCACCACGCATGCCCCTATTTTTACCTAAATGCACTATTCTGATACGTTTATCATCGCGTATAGGCTTTTCAGTCCAATATCCATCTAATACAACAATAATTTCAATATCTCCTTCTGCGTTATCTAAAAGAGAATCTATTGTATTATGAAGATATGGATCTCGATATGATGGAATTATTACGCTCAACATTTTTTTATATTAATAATTATTTTTTTTCACGCTCTTTAAATATAGTCATGATTTCCGTTTGTACATTACTCATTCTTCTCATTTCCTCTTCAATATGTCTAAATTCGTTTTCTTTAAAATGAGCAAATGTATAATCAATACCCTTTATAGCTTCTTTTGTTTCTTCTCCTATTTCATCTAATCTTAAATGTTTTTGAGCACATGTAGCACTAAAAACAGTTAAATCTTTTTCAGCTTTCTTGTCAGGATCTGTAAAGGTTTTATAAACTAAAATAGCCACACCAATAAAAGTAATAATTGATCCTAATATTGCTAACCATTCTCTAAAAGTAGACAGCGTCATAATTTTAATTTTATTTTTTAACTGCTAAAATATTTTGTAAATACAAAAAGCCAAAATGCCATTACCCACATTGATAAACTAATTGAATAAATAATAATTATGGTAAGTCTTATAAATGACATATCGTTATTATTTAGTTTGTAGTTTGTGAGAAGTATCAACCACCACATAACCACCTAAAATTGAACTAATTAAATTTCTTTCTAAATCTCCAATAAATCCTTTTGCAGATAAATAAACTACAACTGCTCCTAATACAATTGCCCAAAATCTTGTTGAATTTAAAACATTCTTTAATTTTTCTAACATATTTTTATAATTAGTTAAAAGGTCTTAAACCTTTATTAATAAATTCATCTTTAGTTAATTGTGACCAGATTTCATACATTGCAGGATTAACGACTGTAGGTAAATCCCATCCGCCGTAAACTAAAGCATTTATTTTTTCAGCAGTTGGATAAATCTTTTTCATCCCTAAAATGGTTAAAATTCTTAATTCATTTTGATAACCACCCTTAGGTCTGCCCCTATAATACCTATGATAACAACGGCTTTTGTCCCAATCTTTATTACCAATAGATGTACCATTATAAGCAAAATTAAAATATCCTGCTGGATTTATTTTTTCTCCATTAACTCGAAGTTCAAAATGAAGGTGATCTGCTGTAGTATATTTTCCAGTATTATCGCATAAACCAATTAAATTTCCAGCAATAATTTTATCGCCAATCTTAACTAAAGTTTCTTTCCAATGATAGTAAAAGGTAGACCAACCTTCTGGATGTTGTATTTCTGCACCAATGCCTCCGTCAGAATAAATACCAGTTCTTATCACTATACCGCCATTAGCAGCATAACATTTACAATCACTTCTCGCTCTAAAATCCACTCCAGGATGATAAGGTAAACCCATCTTTTGATAAAAGTCAAAATAATTAACTCCAAAAGGTTGAGTAACAAATATATCTTTTAATGGTAATCTTAGTGAAATCATTTTATTATTTGGCATTTGGGCGGAGGATATAGACTACAAATAAATATGTTCTAATACCTCCGCCCTTGCCGTTATACAAGGGATATATTCCAACCTTGCCAAGCCAGAATATATTTATTATTTTAATCTTTGTTTCTTATTGTATAAGAGCCACAACAGATAAAGTGCCTTGTTGCTGGAAGGATACGCTCGAGTAAGCAGAAAATCTAATCTTTGGTACGCAGATATCAATTAAGAATTGTGCATCATAAGTAGTTTCTGCATCTGCCGCATTTATTTCAAATCCTGTTGGCGTAAAGATAGCTACTCCATTAGTAATAGAATGTTCGCCTAATTGCACCCAGTTATCAGTATCTGCGGCTATTTCAACATTACTGGTACTAGCATAAGGAAAACTTTCAGTAGCAACTTTTTTTCCAATATAACCCCAAACTTTTATAATAGCCGATGATGCAATTGCCGAAGGTGATGGAGAAATAGATGGCGATGTACTCGGAGAAATACTAGGTGAAATTGATGGGCTAATAGAAGGACTTATACTAGGAGATATTGAACGAGATATTGAAATTGATGGTGATACTGATGGCGATATTGAAGGAGATATACTAACCGAAGGACTTATTGATGGTGAGATAGAAGGAGATAAACTTGGAGAAATTGAAGGGGATATGCTTGGCGAAAGCGAAGGAGATATACTTCTAGAAAAAGAAGGGCTTACAGAAGGACTTACTGACGGACTAATACTAGGCGATTCTGAATTTGTAGGAGATACAGAAGGAGAAACAGAAGGACTTATTGATGTAGTTGGTGAAACACTTGGCGAAATACTTACGCTTGGAGAAATTGAGGGGCTTACCGATGGAGAAATACTAGGAGAAATACTGGGGCTAAATGAAGGAGAAATTGAACTAGACGCCGAAATTGAATGTGATGGGCTTACAGATGGTGAAAGTGAATCTGTCGGCGAAACAGATGGACTTATACTTGGTGAAAACGACGGACTTATACTTGGTGAAATTGATACACTAGGAGAAACCGAAGGACTTGCCGAAGGTGATGGCGATTTAGTTGTTCCACTTGTATATTTACAAATAAAATTTAACGTCTTAGAAAAATACGTATCAAGTATAATTCTATCTGCCACAGCCTGCGTTGTTGCCTCGGTAGTTCCTAGTGTAATTTCATCAAATACTCTTATTGATTTTACTTTACTATATGATTCTGCCATATTTTTAATTTTAATTTCTTATATTGTGAAGCCACCGTTGAGTATGTAATCGGCAACTTCTCTAGATTGTCTATCATCTTTTTTTATTTGTCTTTGTTTTTTGTTATGAGCTATTGAAGTTGTTATAAAATCTTTACGTCTGCTATCCATTAAAACAAGTTTTTGCAAAATCCACTTATAACTACCAAGATATTGATTATTTACCGTTAAAATATCAAATTTCGTAGTAGTATATGGACTTTGCCTATAAATTGTAAGCGAACCATCTAGGTGTTTCTTACAACCTAAATATTTATCATATTGTTTAAGCAGTTTGTTCAACATTTTTTTTTGGTCTACCCATTTTTTTAGGTAAAGTTTCAGTAGTTGCACCGCCAAATGCTGGTGCAACAACTTCCTCTCTTTCTTTCGTTATAGAAGGATTATATACTTCTTTTTTATCTATTGATTTAATTTGATCAATAGTTGTATTAGGTACAGCATCGACTTTTTTACCCCATTTATTAGATGAGAATAAAATGTGATTACCTAACTTTTCATTAACAACTTCAAATTCACCGTGCGGAATAGTATATTCCACACCACCAAACTTAACTACAAATTGTTCTGAATCATTTACTATTTTCATATAAATTTTTAAACGGGGTTGGAAAAACCAACCCCGTAATACTAATTAACTGTATAAGCAATTGCTACCCAGCAAGTTCCAGCACCAACTTTACTACCAGCATTATTAATCCAAATTGGAGTACCTGCTGGTACAAGATTAAGTGTCATATCGCCTTGTGCATATGCTTCTATATCGCCAGCAGTTTTAGAAACGCTAGACGTAATTTCGGCATAATCAGCACCACCATCGGTAGCACCAATATGAATATGAACGCCCGTATCTGCAGAACTACCTTCAACCCAAACAATATAAATATTATTTATAGTAATACTACGTGTTGGGTTAATAAGCACCATTTCGCCTGCAGCAGAACCGCTTAAATCAAATAAAGTTCTATTATAGGCTGTTAGTACCTGCTTATCAATGTTTTTTCCTCTTATCATATTTTTAAGATAGTTTACCCCCCAGTTAAGGGGATACTTAATTAAGACTAGTCGGCAGTTTTTTTAAGGGTGACCTCTGCCAAACCACCCAAACAATATATCAAGAATCTACTAATTAGGCAACCACATCCCTTAAACTGGCGTTCTTATTCGGAGCAGAAATACAGAGATTGGAGTAATAGCGAAGAGTCGCATTCCATGTCGGGGTTGTTGAAGTTCTATCCAAAATATTTCCATCTTCATTCAAAAATGACATAGGAGCTAAATCTTCTACTGAAATGGTTGTCGGATCAATGAAGTAAACTTCATCAAATGGGCAATCATAATCAGCCACTAAACCAATATCATTAAACTTAACACCAGTAAATCCACCACCTAAAGTCATTTCCGAAGTATAACGTCTATCAGTGGCTAAAAGCTGTCCGTAGGCAGAAAATACATCAAATGACGTCAACGCATATTTCGGTTGACCTTTTTTCTTAGCTTCTAAAAAGGTAGTCTGAAGTAACGCTTCAGTTAATGACCTACTTGAAGCAGCATCATTAACATAAGATTTCCACCAGATATCAGTTGAACGAGTAATACCTTCTAAAGCATCTACATTGCTAGCATCGTCAATTAAACCTTTTAACCCCATAATTTCGACTGAACCATTTCTACCAACAGTAGGAGTAGCAGTACCATTAGCATGGGCTAAAAATACATAATCATCGTCGGCAATACCAGAAGAAGAAGCAACTGTCATGGTGTAATTACCGCTAATAGCAGTTACCGTAGTAAAAGCTGTGCTGGTAACACCTGCAGTATCACTAGCAAACAAAACTGGACCACCAGCAGTTGAAGTTGCATTATACTCAAAATAATCTGTTGGATACTTACCTACCATCGGAGTATCAAAAGTCAAGGTAGTATCTGGAGCAGCATCATTAACACGACAAATTACTCCAGTACCATCGGCATAACCCATACGGCTTAGTTGTCTTTGCATGTCATCTTTAGCTCCAGTATATTCTGATTCCAATACATTGACCAGTAATTCCTTAGAACGCTTAGAAGCTTGCAAAGCTACATCTGTAACGGCAATTTGATGAAATAGATATTTCATTGCAACATTAGCCTGTGAATATTGTTGATTACCAGCCGTAGGCAAAGTTACAGTTTCAGTTCCTGCAGCTGAACCAATATTTCTGCCATAATGAACAGAAATATACTTAGTCGTCGCACCCTGTTGATGAGCAACATTTGATAAGATATTCATAAATAGGACATTCTTAGCAAATACCTGTTCATGAACAACTTTGTCATAGATTCTCATTGCAACATTCGCGAGATTTGTTATGGACTGAGCCATATTTTTAATCTTTAATTTTTGTTATCTACATTTCTGCTTCAGCCGCATTAATCGCTTCTGCTATAGTATCCCGCAATTCTTTTTCCGTTTTAGGTTTAAAATCTGCGGGAATATGTATTTCAGGACTAACACCTGGCTGTTCTACATTCTCAACTTTCTTTTTACCTGAAAGTCTTTGTTTAACCTCCCAATCAATAATTTCATTCTTTTTCATCTGATTAAAAGCTTCTACTGGAGTAAGATAAAGTTTACTATTTTCCTGTTGCCACTTTAAAACTTCTTCATCTAAGTACTTAGGTTTCCCATCAGTACCATCCCATTCTTTTTCTAATGTAGCAACTTCATTCTTGATAATTTCTCCTTGTTTTTCTTTAAAACTTTGTTGTTTTAACTCTTCTTGTTTGTTTTGCCAAATTGCTTCAGCTTCTTCTTGGGTTAAATACTTTGGTTTTTCATCAATTGCTGGTGCTTGTTCTGGAGTAAAAACACTTTGAAATTTTTCAAGAATTGGTTTGGCTTTACCAAACTCTTCTTCGACTTTCTTTCTCGCTTCAGTTTCCACTTTTCTTAATTCTCTTTCCTCTTTTAGAGCAATATTGAGATTATTAATTTGCTCTTGAGCTTTATCAAATACTACTATAGGCTCTTTTGGAGCTTCCACTTTTACTTCTGGCGAAGGTACATTTTCTGGTGTAGCGGCAGGGGCTGCACCGCCATCATTATTAATGGCATCTTTAACCTGCTCTTTAATTTCTGCTGGGTCCATACGATTTAAATTTAACGGGCTTATTAACGTGTAAGACCGAAACACGAAATATATAAATTACTATTTTTTGTTTGAAGTAGATACCTTATCAGGGGCTGCACCATAAAACTTACCTCTTTCGGCATCAAGCGGTTTTTTTCTTTTTCTTAACATAGGTAACGGCATTGGTGTTTCTATTTTTCTGGTTTCTTTTTTTATCATTGGTAATAATGGTTTTCTTGCTCTTTGTGCTTTAGCAGCAGCAATTAACTCATCGCCACGCTTTAAAGTATCTTTTGTATAAGCGTCTGTTTTATCGGAAAATTTATCATATATATTCTTTCCAATTTTATTACCAGCCCTACTAATAGAACCAGCAGTTGGTAAAACGCCGATTCTACCTTTAACATAATTTGAAAAATTTGACATACTTTTATTTAGTTAATTATTGAGTTTGTGCTACTGGCGGTTGCCCTGCACCTTGTCCGCCACCTATATTAAAAACTCTTATCCAAATATTTCTGTTTCCATTAACTTTACTATTGCATCTGCAACAAAGTGTTATTAAATTATTTGGATTACAATTTTTTTTATCATAATCTATATGATGAACAGAATGTGCCTTATCCCCTTGTAAGGCATTACATAATTGACAGATATAGTGGTCACGTTCACGGATACTACGTCTTAATGTTTCTGTCCAGTCAATACTATATGGTTCAAACGAAAGTCCTCCTTGCCAATTATTTGCCTTTTCACCAGTTTTTCCTAATTGCCTCTTTCTACATATTTCTTTATATTTATCTGATTTTTTTACTCCTTTTAACTTTCTACTGATTTTATCGCCCCAAGTTATTATTCTTCCTTTAAGTTTATCACTTCGTTTTTTCTTTGTAATATCAGATTGTTTAGTACCTAATTGTCTTTTTCGTATTCTTTCACCAAACTCTTTACTCATTTTCTTATTTTTATTCCATCCAGCTATCTGCCTTATATTTTTAGGCATCTTACCTTTTAATTTATCACTAATTTTTTTCTTAAATATATCACTCCTTTTTGTACCTATTAATGGACTAGGATTTTTGCTTTTAGATCCTTTTGTTCTAGACATATATTATTATTGCGTAGTTACTTGAGGTGATTGCATTGCTCCCTGTCCTCCTCCTTGTTGGTATTGTTCTTCTTGGCGTATGTGTTCTTCAAATAAACGTTTTACTTCTGAATTAGCATTTATATCTTTAATATTTTCTTGCATAAATTGCATATGAAGTTGCAAATGTTCAGGAACCCACAATGCTTGGGGTGTCAATGGTACTTGCTGCCCAGATAACATCTTAACATTTTCTTGGTCAGCCAACGAAGCAGAATCTTCTGGAGCACCACCACCACCTTGGCTGGCATGGCTAGCAGCCTGTTTCATCATTTCCTGTTTATATTGTTCTTCTTGCATCTTTTTCATACGTTCAATAACATCGCCAACATTTGAAATAGAAAGTTTTTCCAATAAAGTTTGCGGGTCAATAAGTTTAGCCTCCGCTAAACGCATTAACCATTCTTTCTTATTTTCCTCGCTATATGCAATTTCAGGTACAATAACAACTTTAACCTTACCAGCTTTAATAACAGTAGTATCCGCTGGTGCTTGTTGTCCTGCTGGTAAATTTGCACCTATAAATTTAATAGTTTCGCCACCTTCAGTAATTTCTTGGCTATCAATAACATGGTCTTCTATAAGTTCTAATATAAACTCACCAATTTGTTCCAAAAACATCTCCAAATTTTCAATTGGTTCGGCAACAGTACCAGCATCTGCCGATTGCAAAGCTTCTAAAGCCTTACCAGAAGTTATACCACCAGGTGCTTGCCCTAAACTAGCTTCACGTATTCCACCTAATTCTTCAATCCATCGTTCCAAACTACTAGTATATGTAAAAGGTGCGGCTGGTAACGGGGCTAATTGCATTTGTGCAGGGGCTACATTACCTTTATAAAAGATTTTCTCTGCACCTTTATCAGTAATAGTGCTTACCTCAACACCCTGTTTAATGAGCCATTTACCAGCTAACATACGTTGAATATATCCTTCAATTTGGCTGGCTGTCTTATCGAGTGATTTATTAAGAGATATAAGTGGTTTAATCCACGGATCACTATATATTGAATTTGTTTCCTTTTCTGGATTATAACAGAATAAAGGATAACGCCTATAAGGTTTTTCAGTAACTCTCATTAACTGTTTAGAACAAACTGTAAATACCTTAATTTTAGGTTTATTGTCTGCACCTTGAAATTTAATCCATAATTCTTTAACAATAGCCGATTCCATATCTTTAGAACTTCCTTTTGTATCAGAACCTTTTTTCTCCATTTCAAGTAATTCGCCATATTGCGTAGAAGCTTGTTTATTATCAGCTACAACTTCACCTACCTTATAATCTGGATTATTTTTAATATCTGATAATGGTTTTTTAAAAGCCTTAAAGAAAAAACGAGCACTTGGTATATCTTTTGCATATGGGTCTATTAAAATATCAAAAGTATCATTAACCCACATATCGATTTCATCTTTGCCATTTTTATTAACCATGCCTACTTCTAAAAAACCAGTAGAAAATTTTAAAGAACTTACTATAACATCGGTTAATAATAAAGGGATTTGTTTAATACGATAAATATATTGTAAAATTCTATTTTTTACTTTTGCTACTTCTAAAGAAGCATCTTCAGAATTATCTGGTTGTGCTTCCCATCGTGGCTGATTTTTCTTAATAAAATTTTTAACACCACGTATTTGAGATTTTATCTTATTAATAACACGCCTAACTTCTCCATCTGTTGAAACAATTGATTGTATTTTATTAAGCGTCTTATTATATTGTATCCAATGATCTCCTCTAGCAAATCGTTCGTTCAAATACCAATCGCGATGATATTTTAAATAACTTTTTAAAGTATCATCAAATAAGGTATCAATAAAAACAGCAACATCTTTATTGCCAACTTCTATTTTACCTTGTAGTTCTTTAAGAGTCATATATTTTTAAAATTTTCTTGAATTATTTTTTCTAATTCAAAATATGCGGAAGTAGTTAATGGGTAGAATATTGAAATTTTTTTATCACCAATTTTCTTTTCTGGAAATACTAAACGTATATTTTCAGAATTAAGTCTTGTAAAAATAGCTATGTTTCCGAGATAAAGCCAATCATCAATAACACATGATACAAAACCTATATGCCCTTTAACTGGTACAAGACGTTTTATTTTTATTTTTGTAATATTCATCTTATTTTTCCTTAAATTTAATCTCAAGAAGTTCTTCTGGAGATAATTGTTCGAGGTCAATTAATTCATCTTCTTTTTTAATTTCTAAAGGTTCATCATTAGGCAATGCCTGTACATATTCAGTAACATCTTTTGTCTTTACGGCTAAAACAAATTCTCTAAAACGGTCTTTTTCAACTTTATCACGTCTAACATCTGAAAAATAAGCAAACGCAAGTGCCGCTAAAAATAAAATTGTTATGATAATTATTTCCATATTTATTTTTCGTTAGAAATTGCTATTGCACAATTTGAAGTTAAGAGTATTCCGCTTGTTGATACAGCATTTTGAATTTCATTTCTTACAACCTTTTTAGGGTCAATTATACCTGCTTTAAATAAATCTTCATACTCACCCGTAAGGGCATTATATCCTAAACCATGGTCAAGTACCTTACCAACAACAGCCTCGCCGCTAACACCACCATTATCAGCTATTTTACGTAAAGGCATATTAAGCGATTTTCTTACTATTTCAACACCTTCGTTAAATTCTTTACTTTCAATTCTACTTTCTTTTGGCATAAAACCATTAATACATTTAAGCAAAGCCATGCCACCACCCTCAACAATTCCTTCCTCTATAGCCGCCTTAGTAGCATTAAGTGCATCCTCTATACGATACTTAATCTCGGTTTGTTCACTTTCAGAAGCACCGCCAACTTTAATATTAGCAATTGATTTTGTAAGTCTTCCTAAGCGTATTTTAAGTTTCTCTTTACGGTATTCATCCTGTTCGCTTTTTAAAAGTGCTTTAACTTCATCTATGCGTGCCGTAACATCACCAAACGCACCAGATAAAATTGTCTTATCATAATTAATGATAACATTTTCGCATGTACCAGCATCTATAATATCAGCATCTTCTAATTTTTTAGACTCCTCTTTACCAAGTACGGTAGCACCAGTAAGTGCAGCTATATCGTAAACCAAATCTTTTTGATAATCTCCAAATGACGGAAGTTTAACTGGTACGCAGGTAAACTTTCCTTGCATATAATTTTGAACTAAGAATGCAAGTGCTTGTCCGCCGATACTATTAGCCAGTAAAAATACATTCTTTTCTCCAGCGTTTAAAAATCTTTGTAACATAGGCACAAGTTGGCTTTGCATGGTAATGTCATCGGTGCAAATAACAATCTTTGGGTTATCCATGTTAATAGCCAATGCCTTTGGGTCGTTAATGAACATGTGCGAGCTAAAACCTTGGTCTAACTTAGTACCATTAACATAATCAACATCTATATCCAAACTATTTGAATTAGTAACAGTTATAGTTCCATCAACGCCAACTTTGGTTAATACATCAGTTATAAGTTTTCCAATTAACGGGTCATTATTAGCCGATATAGTAGCAATCTGAAGTTTTTCTTTTTCGGTAGTAATTTTCTTA
>Ga0172381_10002334_pt1 | contig 21054 bp, 34 predicted proteins | sample Leawel6488metaG_FD_119754 | JGI IMG/M metagenome (GOLD analysis project Ga0172381, IMG submission 119754) | Leachate microbial communities from a municipal landfill in Southern Ontario, Canada - Leachate well 64-88 metaG | ecosystem: Engineered > Solid waste > Landfill > Unclassified | place...
GTTGAAGCGTTCAATCAAGTAGTAGCTTAAGTCTGCATATCCACCTGCTTCGTACAGTGTAGTTGTCAATGATCCCATTATGGAGGCTTCAGCCCAAGTTGCAGCGAAAGCGTTACCGACTGCACCAAGCTGTTCAAAATCCATGTTGTCAGTTACGTAAGGAATGTTTGCAACGTCGCCAGGTTCATTCTTCAAGATTTCAGATGTGTAGACGTAGTCTCTGAGGTTTGCTTTGAGTTCTTTAACGCGGTAGTTAGGGATTACAACGGTCCATTGCTCGGTGAGTTTCCAGTTGCTTCCAGATTCAGGTGCGGTTTTGAGGGCTTCGATGAGTTTGGTGCCTTCTGCTGTGGGCATTACGTAGCCTTTACCCTGTGGCTCGGTTGGTTTGAGGGATTCAAGGATGGTTTTAGCCATTTCTTTTTGGGATTCAACGAGGGCTTCTTTTAACCCGCTAAAGTTTAGCTCTAATGCTTGAGACTCTTCTATTTTCTGTGCCATAAATTTTTCACTTGTTTTTTTCTAGTATTCTGTTTTGTGCCGTTTATCTCCCCGTTGGAGTGACCGAAGTTAAGATACATCTTCGGACCCAGCATCATTCCGCTGGATTGGTCGAGTGTCATCTGGTTTAGGGGTGACTAAAATTTAGTGGTGACTTTGGTGATGCGGTTTACGTGCTTAATCTTATCTTCAAGCTGCTCAGATTTCTTGGCGATCTGTAGGTATTCTTCGTTGGTTTCTGTGAGCTTCTTCTCTAAGGCTAAGTTGTTGCTGAGTGCTTCGCGGTACTTGGCCTCGATCTTTTCTTTGTCGATTTTGAGGGCTTCAAAGTCTTTTTTGTAGCAGTCGCGGCTTTCTGTCATGTCTTCAAGGCGTCTTGTTAGCGATTTGACTTCGGCGGCGTCAGCGACTTTTTCTTTGTTTAAGCTCTCAGTCTGCTTTTCAAGGCGTGTTATGGTTGCTTCGTGGGTGGCTATGATGCCTTCTAGCTTGCTTACTTGGTTGTAGTTTTTCTTGAGTTCTAGGTCTGTTTCTGCTTGGCGTAATTCGAGGCTTTTCTGTTTTTCCTCAAACTGTCGGCGCTCGGTGAGTAGGGTTTGTTCTGCTCTTAGTGCTTTGACTTTGAGTTCGGGTATGGATTCGCCTTGTATGTGTTTTGCGTCGTTGTCGTCTGGTATGGCTGGGCCGATAGCGTTTACGCCTGCGTTGGTTACTACGGGTTTTATTGGGTTCACGGTTGAGGTTGCGTAGGGTTCTGCGCTGGCTTCAGATTTACTGCATGTGCAGTCTGCTTTGGGTTTTCCACATTTGGGACATAAATCGGCATCTACGGTTTTTTCTTCTTTCATTTTGGGTTCTAATCCTACAATTTTTATTTTACGGTGAATGGAGGACTTTAAACCAGGCAAATACGCCTCTAACTTTGTTTCGATTGGGAAAATACGCGCGAGGGGTATGCCTGGCAGTACATTACTCATAAGCAGAGTGAAAGGTATTTTTTCATTAAAACGGAAACGCCCATTTGATGCAGTAAACCCTTCGAGAGAAACATTGACAATCCGCTTATCATCAATCACTTTATGGAGTTTCTCACCTGTAATCGGGCAAAGAGTTGTTTTAGGCACCTTTAAGAGAGCTTCTACTGCCCCGTCTTCGTATTCTGCGCCCGTTATGTAGACGCTGCCGTACTTGCTTTTCTGGAATATATCATTTCCATACTGGCAATCAGGATTAAACCAAAAATCGTCTTTATGGTTTAGTGAGGGGTAGCCTCTGGTAACGGTTTTTACATCTTCTCTTAAGTCGGCTTCGTGATACACGTTGCCGTTCATGGATTCAAGCGGAAACGCCACAAGCACCTTATAGTATTTGTTCTCAGCATCTTCACCCACAGATTTGAGCATGTCTTTGGCCCACTGGAACTTTTCATGTGTTTGACTATAACAAAGTCGCTCGTCTAGGTGCAAGGCGTTTAGCCATTGATAATACTGTTCTTCGCCTTTAGCTACGCTGCCCTTATAGTAATTGATAAACTCGTTTCTAATACGCTCAAAATCGGTGTGTCTCATAATCATCACATAGTTTTTTGGGTTATTTGCCTAATTCACGCATATAAAAATCGGTTTTAACAGGATGCACTAAATATTTCTTTTTCTTAACCAATCTAAGCAGCCCCCTGCTGTGTATATCTGCCCAGATTATACGCGACTTTATCGTTAGCGCCAACATAAGCAATATCAACGGTTGCATGAAGGTTGCCTACGGCGTCGTTGTTTGAAAAAGTGTTATAGTTGCTTGTGCTAATTTCGTGAATGCCAACATCGTTACCGGTCACTCTGTTACCAACGATAGTTATGTGGCTTCCAGCGTCTATGCGGACTCCGCTTTGGGTATTTCCAGATATTATATTGCCACCTAAAACAGCGGAGTATGTATCTGCGCCGCCATGGGCGATATAAACGCCGTGGACGCCGCTGCCGCTGATTTCAACGCCGTTAATCGTGATGTTAGTGTTTGTTACGGAGACTCCGCTACCGTTTGAAGTTTTTACTTTTCCATTAACCCAGACAAGTGTGCCCCCGTCTGTGATGCTTACGCCTGTTCCAGTGTTAAGTATGGTTGGGGATGTTAAAGTGAAAGTTGCACCTGCCTGCCCAATGTAGCGTATTCCCCATTTGTCATTCGCTGTTCCATCGATGTGGGGGTGGTCTATGTTTAGCCATTCGGGTGCGCCGTTCATTACGATGCCGCCGCCTGTGCAGTTTAGCAATGTGGGGTTTACGATGTTTCCGTAAGATTCACAACCCGCAGTAGCAACAACTAATATTCCAACTGTGGAATCAAGAACCCGCACGTTTTTCAAATTAGCAGAACCTATTTCCCAATAGACGCCGATGTAGCAGCTTTCAGCATAAACACCGTCTATATCATACCATTGATCTGCTAATTCGGTATCTGCATTTGGCCCGGAGGTAGGTTGATAAGTGATGTATTGCCCTGCGTAGCAATCATAAAAAGAGACATCACGTACTTTCACGCCTGAACCGTATAGCGTGTTTAAGCCAAGTCCGTTTATGTTGGTTACTCCAACTTTAGCTTCCCAATTAATGAATTTTACGTTTTGTACTACTGCGTCGGTGGCGGGGTTATCGGTTACTCCATCTAGATAGTTGCCTAACGCGACGCCTCCGAACCAGCTTGCAGGAGTATAAGCTACTAACCATGTGAGGTTGTCTTTGTTGCCGTCTAAGGTTAAATCCCGCAGCATTGTCTCTGCGCCTAAAATGAAAAGTGAGCCGCCTAAATCGGGCATTGTTCCAATCTGCTTAAAGATAGTTACGTCTATACCTGAGCCTATAATCTGTATTTTGGAGGTGACGTTAATTAATGGGTTGGGGTTGCCTGTGATGTCGAACTCGAAGGTGCCTGCGCCATATTTTATAGTGCCTCCAGAGGGTAAAGCAGCGATTACAGCTAACAAATTAGTCTTAGCACTAGTTGATGAAGAAAATATTTTGCCTGTTGAGCCATTTATGGCTTCGTAGGTGCTGCCGTTTTTGCGGATTATATAGCTATATCCCTTTTCAAGTCCGTGGTCTAGGATATTATTATAATCGCTGTCCCATCGTATTTTTGGGTGAGTTACACTACAAGCTTCAAATTCAGTCATGTTTAGAATACACTCTTTTCTGGTTCTGTATCTATTGTTCCTATTAAGCTGCCTTCGCGCTCGAAATTGTCGTCGAAGCCTTCTGTGGCGTTGCCATCTATGTCTCGGGCTGTGACTTCAAAGCCTCTGTACGTGTTACCGCTTCCGCTTATAGTTTCATTGATTAATTGATTAGCGCAGTATCCGCAAGCAAAAACGCCGTCGCTTACCCGTACCATTCGGACAGGTTTACCTTCAGGGCTGTATCCTTCGGGTGAGCCGCAACTGTTACAGCGTTTACGGCTGGGTCGTTTAAATGATTTATCGAAATCTTTTTCCTGTTGGCTTTTCATCTTATGTTAGGCTCCTTAAATTTCATGCTGGGAAAGTCTGGGAGGGGTTCCGTGTAAGTGATATAGTCGGCTAAGTCGGTGACTCTTAGAAGAGTGCATCGGCAGTTAGGGTGTACATGAGGCAACATTTGGCTAGGACCAATTATTTCTAAACGAGGATAATACGCCCGTATGAAGTCACCGCTGATAATCATTCAGTCAAATTCCATACAGAGCTTGCAAGTTCTATCATCTGTGATGGCTATGTATTGGTAGAGGTCAAAGGCGCTAAAGAAACTGTTGCCCCTGAACTCTGGGGGTATGCGCTGCTTGGCCTCATTTACATCTGGTGAGGTGTAGAGGTCATGCTCGACATCTAAGCACTCACACATTTCGGTTTAGCCTCTAATGGTAGGATGCTGTTGCGGAAGTCACGGAAATACGAGTCGTGTACAAACTGGAAATGCGCTTCTGATTCGGGTGTTAATTCTTTGCCTAACTGTTTGAGTTGCCGCTTAGCTTCCAGTTTGGCTTTTTCCACTGTGTTGGTGATGACTCGGTTGCCTTCTTTTAGTGCTTCGGTAAAGATTAGGTGCCCTTCTTCGTGGCTGGCTTTTATCGTTTGCAGTTGAAGCTCAAGTTGGGTGGTTTTGTCTTTGTTGATAAGTGGCTTGCCGTCTGGATCGGTGGGTGCTGGCAATATCGGATCAGGTTTCTTGTTAAGCCATTCTTCATCTTCTATGAGTTCGATGCCTTTTTTGCGGATAAGGTCTTGTGCCTGTTTTTTAGATATAGATTTGTCTGTTAATGTGCTTATATCTGTTAGAGATACATCTTTTAATACACTATTGGGAGCGCCATGTAAAAACTCGGGAATGGGTGAAGAAACCAGGCGGGTGAAAATCTTTTGCTCAATAGTTTCTGCGTTTTCGTCTTGTTCTGATTGATTGTTGCGATCTACTGACTCCAGCATTTTTGTAGCAGATGCTTCAGTCGCATTCTTCAATAATAGTATAAGTGGGGCGTGTAGTTCCTCGGCAATCTGGAAATTAATAAGCTCAATATACTCGGTGAATTTTACGCGGGCGTCAGGTTCGTGAAACTCTATCTTTAATCCATCTGGACCTGGGGGGGCGTTGCCGATGAAAACGGCTTCGTCTACTTCTTTGTTTTCTATAGCGGTTTTAACTTGTGATACGTCTTCGGTGCTTATCACAGTCATGGTGGGGCTGCTGAAGCGGTGGATAATCTTTGGCATATCCACATTTAATTGATCGCGGCACTCGATAAGGTCCGCTATGCTATCTGATATTGCTACACCGTAGGGGTGCGATACATCCTCATTATGGATAAACAGTATGATGTCGTCGAATTTGCCTGAAACCACGCCTTCAGTAACTTTACAGACTTGTTCACGTTCTTGTTGGGTATAAAACTTTTCTATCTGCTTAAAAGACTCCCCAAAATTGCTTTTCTCCCAGCGGGCAACCTCTTGATTATTAATCTCTTGAGTATAGCGGTAGACGCGTCCGAATTTGTCACGCCAAATATAGAAGCTTTCGGGAGGAAGCAACTTTATTGTTTTGTCGCTTTGAATTTCAACCGGGCAGAAGCCTTTACCGATTTTAGTACGAACTATTTGTTGATAACGTGTTTTGAAGCGTGTGTCTCTTATCCATTTCTCGACGACTTTAATGTTTTTGTGTTTAGGATCAATTTCTTTGCCTTGGTCGTCAAATTCGGGCATCTGCACATAAATCGAGGGCGCTATCATGTGGGTTAAGAGTTCGATAGCTACGTGAATTTCGGGTTTACTGTTTAGATTGTCATATTTGCCCATGTTTGCGGGGTGGGGGAGTTTGTCTGTCCATGTGCCGCTGCTTGAGACTACGCCGCCGTTTTTTGCTTCCTTTCGGTACATAGATGGGCCATGAAGGGCTTGTATAGCCTTAACTGCGGCTTCGGTTTTACGTCGTAAAAAACTCATAATTATACACTCTAGCTAAAGATTGATTTACCTGTTAACGCCTGCATCTGACCCCGCCGTAGCACGTTTGATACTACCAGTTCCACACAGTCAACGGCGTCATCGTGTTGTCCTCGGGGGAACTGTACCCACTGCGTCCAAAACTCACCTTTATTTAGTAAGAGGGGGTTGACGAGGACACGTTTAGATTCAAAGTGAGATGATAGGGGGATGAAGCGTTCTTCTTTATTTTTGACTGTGTTTACGGGTACTATGGGGAGTCCTTGTAACTCAGGCATTTTTAAGAGGAGTTTTTGCCAGAAGTTGGTTTCCATAAAGATTTTCAAAGGCTTATACTGCTGTACCATTTGGGGCAATTTCTCTTTCAAGATTTGCGGAAAAGGCAGGTGTTCAGCCCAAACATCCTCAAGATAACACTGATTTGTCTGTGTGTCCTGTGCTAATACTGCGACGCCAAAATAATCAGATTCGCCTAGTGAAGGATCGATACCGAAGTAATAACGGCAGGATGCAGGCGGACGCTGCTCCCATGGTTGAAGCCACTTCGCTTTTAAAAGTGACCCTTCCATACTTGTGGGGTCGTTTTGGTATTGACAATCGAATACGATAGACCCGATTTCTTGGCGGCGTTCTTCTAGTTTCTGTAAACTCCAATAGTCAGGCCACAACACAGAACCATCTTTTTGGATGGCTTGCTTAAGACTAACTGAGTATTTGCGGTTAGGCTTCATTAACTCAGCGTATAAATCCGCATAGTGCCAGCGGGTGCCAATAGTGATGTCTCCACCCCAAGGGTAAAGTGTAGGCATAAGCACTTTATCATGCCATGAAACAACCTTTTCAAACTGCAAGGGCGTGCGGACGTTTTCTTCGTCAATCAAATCGTCCTTAATGATTAAGTCACTGCGTCCGCCTGTGATAGGGCCTGCAAGTCCAGTGGCTTTAATCGTGGGATTCTTAGAGATTTCACGGCGGTTAACAATTAATTCGCTACGAGTCCACATCACGGGATTCTTAGGTTTCAATTCACCAAAGATCGCGATGTATTTCTCGTCATACTCAAATCTTGTCATTAAAGCAAGCAGGATAAGTTCGGCTAGGTTACTTGTTTTGGTAACGATGTTAACATGAATATCCGGGTAATTCCCAATTAACCAACTGAGATAGTTTATGCTTGTAGCTTCACTTTTACCGTGACCACGAGGCCAAAGTTGCAGCTTTCTTTTTTCACGGTTTGGATAAAGTTTAAGGGGACTAAACTTGTTCTCTAAGTAATCATACCATTCCATATGGAAAGGGGCATTTTTGTAGCCGAGTTCCTCAGTGAATGCTGATAGGCTCAGACGGGCTGCTTCGTTTACTATTAATTGCTCGTCTAGCGTTAATGATTGCGTTTTTGTCTTCCTCACTATAATTAAAATTGTAAGTAACCGTTTTGTTTTCGGTTGATTCTGTTTTAATTTCTGCGCGTCGTGTGGTTTGTGCGCAGATAAGTTTGGTTAAGGCTTTGAATGCTTCCACTTCTTTCTCTTCTGTACGGCTAAACTGGTTATACTGTTTTAACCATAATGTTTGGCTCCATTCTCGGAAGTCGTCGGTTTGCATCCATTTAGCTATTTTGCGACTTATAGCTTCTCGGGTGTACCCAAGTTTTTCTGCAATTTGTTGTTGAGTGTAATGCTCTAATAAGAGGGGTTTGATTTGTTCGATGTCTACGAGTTCTCGGGGGCAGAATGTGATGTTCTGTGCGGTTTTTGGTTCGGTTGTGATTGTGTTGCGTCCGAGTGCTTGTAAGCATAGTGTTTCTTCACTCATCGGTGTGTCAGCTTCCTATAAACAATAATATAGACAGCAACCGCAATTATGATAACTGCAAGTATTAGGGGTGTCAAATAAATAGGGCCTCATAACAAGTTTGGTGCCGTGGAGTTAATGTGTGTCCATTCTGTTTAGTAACAATCGTATCGCCTACGTGGAAGTAGTCTCCGCATTTTTCACAGGTGTCTTGTCTGAGGCGTTTTAGGTTGGCGTTGGTTAATGTGTATGTGTGGATAGCCATTTGTGATTATCTCTTTGGCAGTAATGTGTTAAGTGATATTTTAGGGCTTGTTGGCTTGTGAACCATTCTGTGCAGTAGGGGCAGAGGGCTAAGTTGCCGCATGGTTTTTTTTAGAAGTGTCATTTTTACATTCAACCGCTTGCTTTATCGTTTGGGGGTTCGGTGGTTTGTTGTTGTGTTGCTACTATTACAAAGATTTTTAGGAAAGTATGTAATTATTACTTATCTGTTACGCCGTATGTCATAAAGGCAACGACCAGCACCCTCTCTATGGTGACACTCACCTATAACACAGAGTTCGCGGCTCCATGTTTAAAGGTGGGCTTTGCCCGAGACAACGGCTCAATCTAATTATGGTTTGTCCCGTTGCTGATTTGGTCGCTTACAAATCCCGTGTAACCATGACTATGTGAGTTTCAGTTTAGAGTTTCGGGGAGATGTGAAGCCAACCCTGCAACGTGTGGACCCATACTTAGATTAAGGAACCACCGTTTTAGGCGGCGTTAAAACTTCAAGTTGATTCTTGGCTTTTTCCAGTTCTTTTGATATGTTTTCGTTGATGAGTTTTAGGTTTAATTTTTCTTGTGTGGTGGATTCTAGTTTAGTTGTTAATTCGCTTATTTTTAAGAGGTCATTTAGGGTGGAGTCAGTTTTAATTTTGTTTGCGGATTCTGTGATGGATGCGGTTTGGGTTTTTAGTTGCTCTGTGGCTTCGGCTGCTTTGGCTTGGGCTGCTTCAACTTGGCCTGATAAGCCGTTATAGGCTGATTGTAACTTGTTTTTTGCTGATGACGCTGATTTGTAGGCTACTCCTAACCCTGTTGCTATGCCTCCTGTGGTGCCTATTGCTGCGACTTCAGGAACATGGCTACCGATATATTCGGATGCTTGCGATCCGTACCCGCTAAGAGTAGCCCAGATATTGCTTAAGCCGTCTGTTAACATGTTACCTTCTTCTTGGGCTGCAACAGTTGGAACTAGATAGAGAGCTAATGCTAACGTGAAAAGAAATAGGGGTATGGTTTGTTTCGGATTCATGTTTACTTCACAACTACAAGTTGAGTATAAGTTACAGGGGTTTCTGTTGGAATTGGGGTCGGCGATTGTGTAGGGGCAGACGTCGCAGAGATATGGCGGCAGTTAGGCTCCATTATAATCTCATTGTTTACAACGATAGCGCCGAAGTAATTGGTGTTGTCTGCTTTGAAGGTACCGGGATTATCACTATAAGGTATTCCAACGGGGGTAAATGTCCAAGCATTCCATGTGTAGCTGGGGGTTGTGGTTACTGTTATATCGATTACGTTTCCGCGTGTTACGTTGAAACTATAGGGTAAGCTGGTTACGGTCGCGGTGTATATTGCGCCTGTTTTTTGATTAATGATTTCTACGGTTTGGATGCCTACGTTATAGTTTATGGTGATTGTGACGATTTCGGATTCTTTAACCATTTTTGTTGGCTGATACGATGACATCCCCCAGAGCAAACCAATTACAAGAAGCACACCAAGCACACCGACAATAATTTTACCCTTCGAACTTAGACCCATTACGGCTGGACCTCCCATTCAGGTGCTTGTGGTGCATCAAGAGGTTTCTTAAGTTCAGGTATAGGAGGCATTTTGAAGTTAAATAAGCCCCGTTGCGCTTTCTGTCTAAAGTCTTCGGCGTCAAAACTGTATCGAACACGGTCTTTTTCCTGTGATAAATCAAATTGATAAATAACGGTGTGGTTTATTATTCCAACTCTGCCAAACTCGTCAGGTTCAGATTTAATTACAACCGTCATGGCGACGTATCGATCTTGGCTGAATGCGCGGCGGTAGGTGCCGATTTGTTGTTGATCCCACATTGGCGCAAGTTTCTGCGGTGATAATATTTCCATAAGCCCTGGCGATTCATAGGTGACTTCAACGCCGCCTATCATGCCTTTAACGAATTGTGCGGATCGCATTAAGAGGCCAACTCCGCGAACCAATCAAGGATTTTATTAAGCCAAAATTCTGAAACATAGATGCTGTTGGCGTTGTCTTCCCAGTTTTGTGTGCGATCAAAGAGGTCTTTGCGTTTTATCTTGTAGTCTAAGGGATTTTCTGGGGTCCAACTTACGGGTTTTCCGTTGACTTTTTCTAGTTCGATGAAGCTTGGGAAATATCGGATGTCGGTTAATCCTAGGCTTGTAATTGCTGCGTGTGTTGAGGGGTAGAAGGCTCGCATAAATTTGTCAAGTGATTGGGCGCTTACTTTGGTGTCTAAGGGGTTGAATGGTTCGCCTGTGATGCGGCTGATTTGTTCTGCAATCGGAGCTAACCCGTCCCAGGCGGTGATTACTACGCCTACATGGTTTAATGGTGGGAAGCTGCTGTTTTGGCTTTTGAATTTAACGATGCCTTGAATCATGCGTTTCATGTTGGCGTCGCTGTAAATACTCATGCCTGTTTCGTCTGTAGGTTCCTTTTCGAGTTCCACGCCGTCTAAGCCTTGTATACGTGTAGCTTTAGCGATAATTAGAATTGCGTTGCTTTTACATACCATTGTTATAGCGCGGTCTGAAGGGATGCGTTCTGCATCGGCTAATGTTCTTGCTTTGTTAACTCGCTCAATAAGGTTAATTAGGTCTTCGCCTGCAAGGTCTGCCATTACGCTTTTGACAGTTTTATTATAAACAGTGAATGGTATGCCGCCGGGTAACATTTTAATGTGTTTATAGTTGAAGGTAGCGCATGGTTCAACTGTACTGATACCCATTTTGCCTGTTTTGGGCGGAAAATGACCTGCTCGCATGGCTGATTTACTATTTTCTATATCGCCAGTTCCTTCGTCAATGGAATAGATAAAAGGGTATTCGGTGCCACGACTTTTTGATACTCGTCTGTCTGCCGCGATTAAAAGAGAGGCAAGGAGAGCGCTTTTTCCTGCGCCTTTTGTTCCTATGAGAGTGATGCCGCCTTCAGATGTGCCAGCGTTCATTATAGCGCCGACATTCTGGTTTCCAGACTTCTTCTCCCACAGTATATCTTTTAGGAAGCTCATTAGCTAACCACCGGGTCGGATTGGCTAAGAGTTTGTCCGGGTGCAGTATATCCTGTGCCGTTTGTAACTGTTAGGTTTGTGCTATTGCCTTCCATGCCAATTAAGTAGTCTTTGAGTATGTAGCATATGCCGAAGCCAGCGAATCCGCAGCCTATTGCTAGTCCTGCTGCGATCCATCCTGAGGTTGCGCCTGCCATTGCGATAGACATTGCGAAATCTCCTAATGGAGATAGGTCATAGACGCCTGTGAAATGTACAATAGGGGCAGCAATTAAGCCTATAGCGGCAAGAATCAATAGTATTTTTTGTGATTTAGATAGTTTTTTACGAATAAGAGTCATAGTTTTAGTTCACCTCGATTCTTTTTGCTTTATGTTTATTCTGTTTTTTAGCAAGTTTGCCACCGCTCTTTCGAGCAGAGAAAACGTTTTCGTGGTGACTAAAATCTATGCTGTCCATCACTTTCAACTTCATAATTTGTGGTTACTGTGAATTTTGTTCTGTTGTTATCGAAATATCCGTCACACTAAACACCGCATGACAAGAATTACAATCAAGCTGGCAATCTTTAGGGCATGACGCCATCGAAAAAACCTTCTCCCCGACTATCCGAAATCACTAAACCTTGAGGGTATTCTGGTATAGCAACCGACCTTTCCCCCTTACACTCCGCAAGAACCGCGCCAGCCACATCCTCGGCTGTGCCCGTGTAGACGCGTTCCCGCATTTCATCAGGATTATTGTTACGGTTTACGTTTACGCTGTGTTGGTAGATGTATTTTTGGGCGGCTCGTATTTCTAATTTTTTAGGACTACGTTTATGCGGCATATATTCTGGTTCCTTTTTATAAATTATAATGGGGGATGTCATAGCGGCAGTTTATAGAGATGCGGCTCTGAGCACGCTCTAAACCCCCGTGCTATTGGGATTGATGGAGTTGGGATTTTGCCACTCAATGGCGGCAGATATTAGGGGCTTGTAGGGGGTGCAAAGAGTAACGCAAAGGGACACATACACGGAGTTCCCCACTAAGCGGTGTTTAGGTTGGCTATTTCCTGAGAGTCTAAGTTAACTATTGGATAGCAAGCGCCTTTAAGCTTTGTGGTATTTATATTTTGCACGTGCATTTTATCCATACTTTACTTATAAAGCAGGGTGAGTTTTGCTAGAAAGAATATGCTATTAAAAACCGTTTTGAATAGCTATTGTGAGCACCAATAAATAGTTAATGGATCGAGGTGCTCATAGAAAAAGAGAAAACAGTTAAATCGTCGACATAGCTTCGCGTAGTTGAGCCTTTAAATTTTCTATTTCAGATTCTAGAAGCTCCTTATCATCTTGTAAAACAATTATCTCGCTTTCTAGTGTAGCAATGCGCTCTTCATAATTTAAAAAAATACTTCGAATTTCTTTAAGTATCTCTTGTTTAATTGAATCTTTGATTGATGGCGGGGTTGAATTAATTACGGTAACTCACCTTTCCAGCTTTTTAAGCAAATCTTATTTTGATACCACTTCAAATAAGCCCCACCCTCACGTTTAGGCGTAATGTAATTTACGCCATCAAGTATGTACTGTTCGCCTTTAAAGATAGGTTTCCCACACTCATGACACAGATAATTCTTACGGGCCGTAACAAGTTCGATGTATTCTTTTCCCGGTTGAATCCACTTACGCTTACCCATGTCGATTCCTCGTTACCGCATATAATACTCGGCGTTCTTCAAAGTCTAACCCCAAGTTATCTGGTGTCGCTAAGTCTTTTTCTGTTATGTCCCGTCTGTTCTGGAGTAGTTCGGCTAGTTTAAGGTCAGCGTCTAAGCTGGCTTGTAATTTAGCGATTAATTGACGTTTGCTCTGTAATCTTAGCTTTAACGGAATAGGTTTGCAGTGTTCAAGGGCTTTCTTCTCTGCTTGTCGAGTAATCTGCACAGCTTTGAATTGTTCGACAAACCAATTTTGTTTACAGTGAAGCCAGTTTATGAAGTGAGACATGGATTTAACGAATAAACCTAACGCCATATCCAAACGCTCTATTATGAAACCGTTCTTATAATAGAGTTGAGTTAACTTCACTGGACGGCTATCTTCATCTTGTACTAAGTTGAAAGACTCTAAAAACTTAAACAGACGCTTCTCATAGAAGGGGATTATAACTTTATCCATCAGTTTGCGCCATAACTCGTTTGTGCTTGTAATTCCTTTGTCGCCAGCTACAAAGATCGCCGTTAAGTATCCGCCTTTTTCTGAGTTTACTTGTTTGAAGCCGTGGGTCCAGCTGTGGCGTTGTAGTGCCACAATTACGATTAGTTCGCTGTCTATGAAACCGGCGGGTTTTATGCATTTTTTGTGAAGCGCATCCGCTAGGCTTTTTGCTTGTTCTTGGTCTATGCTTGGTACTACTTTGATTATGATGTTTGAGTATTGCATGGCGTAGTCGGGGGTGCTTTTGGTTGGTATACAGATTTGGTACTCGCCGTTTTTGGGGTCAGAATTTCGGTATGTTTTTGCGGCGTATGCTACAAATCGGTTATCTGCCCAGTAATTGCGGAATACTTTTTCGTATGTTTCGCTAAAGGTTTGGTTGGCGAGTCCGATGGTTTCTTCTTTTAAGTCTTTGAAATTCATTAGTAGACCACCCGTTTGCCTTTGAAATCTGCTTTCTCCAGCGGCGGCTCTTTATAGTATTCTTTTTTACCCATCAAAACTATAGGTGAGTCGGGTACTATTTTGTGTGCTTCACGCTTCGCCTGTACCACTGTTTTGCCTTCTAAGAAAAACGCGAGCGACGGCCCAGACCGTTTCTCCACTTCTATACCGGGTAATTCTCTTTGGATAAATCGTTGTACGTCGTCGATGGTTAATGTTTTGTTTTCGAGTTGGTCGCGGGCTTGGGCGAGGGTGACTCTGCCGACTCCGCACCATACGTCACGCCGTGCTAACGCTAAAAGACAGAGGGATTGTTCATGTTCGGCTGGCGCTGTTTCTTGTGCTGGTTTGGGTTTGGGGGTGAGTTTCTTAACTGGGGTGCATGGGCCTGTGAGGTTGAAGGTTTTTAGCGTGTTTAGGGTAGGGGTTTTTGCCTCAACTTTGTCACTTGTGCATGGCGCCTCTTTATCGGTTTCAAGTGTACTAGGCGCCTCTGTATTGGTGCCTGTTAGGATGCATTGCCATTTATCTTTTTTATACGCAGACGTTAAAGTCTCTGCATCTTCTAATGCGGAATCTTTGTCGCGGTAAAAGTTGGCGGCTGAGACTCCGATTATGAAGCCTGCATAGGTGGAGCTATCTGGGGTCATGTGTTTGTCTGTTAAGGCACGGGCGAGGATGTAGAGGCGGTTAGAACGAGAATAAACAGACATTCAGCATAACACCTTTTGTTTATCATCTATACTAGCGTGGTGTCTTCGTTGTGCTTCACGGTTTGGCAACTCATAAATCCAGGTTATTGAAGGTTGATAAATTTGGTTGCCATGTATATGTTTACATCCTTGGCAGTTATGCATAGTTGAAAGGCTTGAGTGAGGGTCAATGTCTGGGCAACTAAAAGTCAAAAGTTTATCTTGGATGTTGTTTAAGGAATATTTATTAGATGGTTTATTCTCTACATTCATACGCAGTTAGCCCCTGCAATTCTTTTTTATTGTTTGATTCTATTGTTAGGGCTTGCTTTCCCTATAAGCCTACCGTAACAACACCATCCACCATAACTAGACATGTTATAACAAAACACTCTTTGTCTAGACAAAATAGAATTTATCTAGAGAAAAAGATATTTGTTTAAACAAAAAGAAAATGTTTAGACTTATTGTGTTGTTTCGATGTTTTCTAGTATCCGATCTAAGGCTCCGCAGACGGGGCACATGTAGATGGTGCTGTAGACCTGCATTTCTGTGTGGCAGGCGGGACAAAGTTTAGGCTTCTGCTTCCCCACGACTAGACTCCCCATGTTTAGTGACATTAATAATTTCTACTTCAACGGTATCTTCGGGAAATGTCTTTATTATTTCTGGTTCCAGCAGCGTGATTAACCGTTGCCAGCCACTTGCAGTTTTCACCATAACATTATCGGCAAATTGTTTTTCGACATCACGCCATACACGTTTAATATGAAGTTCTGCGTAGCCTTGTGTTGCAAAAATCTCTTGTTCTACAACTATTAGTCTTTGGGCGCGGTTTTTGTTTATTCTTAAACTGTTGATTTCACTCACGGCTAGGGCGCTCCAAACCATTTTTCAAACCAATGTTGCCTAAGACGTTCTATTGGTACGTTTGGTTGAGGTTTGGTGGGCCATTCCGCTTTAGCCTCATCAAGAATCTTAAAAATATCCCCAGAAGTCAAACCTTCAAGCGAAACCTTATCATTATCCTCTTCCATCCGTGGCTTCTCCCAAATATCCACGGAGTCTATGATTCGCTGTTTTAGTTGGCCTTCACTCATGTTTATTTTTCTCCAACAAATTCACTTATTTTATTCATTATTTCTGTTAATGCTTTTCCTGTTAATGGGGGATTGTAGGGCAACCGCAAAACAGACCAGCCGTGTAATTCGAGTAAGTTATCTATCTCGGTGTCGTTCGCAATCGCTCGGTCTGTGCCATGAACCTGTACCCCATCGAGATAAACCACTTTCTTTTTTTCTCGCCACAAAAAATCGGGAATAGTCATCCTCAGAATTATTGTGTCCTGTGTAGTCATGCCGTGAGTTAAGCCCATGCGGGATAACTCTGTGAACACGGTTAATTCTGCTTTTGAGACGGGGCCGTCACTATGAGCAAAACGATTCAATGTAATATCTCCTTATTCCTAATTTGTTCCCGCCGCACAGGGTCCTTAATATCCGACGGATGAGGCTTCAACCTTAATAGATACCCACAGAGTTTATGCCGTAAACCCGACGCATTAACTTGATACGCCTCCAATTCTAAACTTTGAATATAGATGCCGCAGTGAGTGCAACGGGCTTCCGCATTTAATTTCGTGTTATACGTCATTTGTGTATCATCTTCTCCGTGCAGGTTTGGCAGAATATGAATTCGTCGTCTGGGAGCATTTTGGGTTGGATGGGTTTTCCACATTCAGGGTTTTGGCAACATACGATTAGGTGCATTAGATGCTTTTTCCTCCTGTGATCTTCAATGCTCTTAAGAGACACCGCATTTGGTCGCTCTTTTTGCATTTGGAATGGTTGTGGCAGGCTTCGGGTTTGCGTTGCATTGTGAGGGTGAGGGTGATGTCAGTTTGGGTGGCAGGGCAAAAGATTTCTATGTTTGGCATTATTGTTTTACCTCTGGTGCGCAAGATAGACAGGTATATTTTGTACCCGTAAACGTTGGGTCTGTGCATCGACTACTCCGTGCGGCTATGCGTCCAGGCGTAACCCACATCCGAGACTTAGCTGGAAATATCTGAGTACATCGGTTGCACATGTGAGGTTTACGTGTAGTTCGGATTTTTGATTGATTGCGGCTCATGATGGCTTTAAAGTTTTGTAGGGCGGCGTCGCATTCGGCGTTATCAGCTTGAATCCTTGCAGTGTTTGCATGGTGTGCGTCTAAGATTTGTTTGATTTGTTCGGGGGTTAAGTTTGCTGTCATGTTTACCTATGCCTCTGTTGTGCTAATACGCTTAAGTTGTATATAAGGTTTAAAACTTATAGCAAATCTTATAAGTATAATCAATACATTGTAAGTTAGGGATAACAAAAATGCCAGCTACAATAAGAGTAGAAGATGATAAAATAAAAGAACGCTTCGACCAAATCCAAAGAGATCAAAGCGCAAGATTACGATGTAATCTAACCCAAACTAACACACTTGCGTATATTCTTGAGTGTTTTGACGCTTACTGGAAACTTAAGGAGGCACCCCAATAATGCAGAACACCATCCTACTTGACGCTAACAACCTAGCCGCCTCAACCTTTCAAGAAGCCGCAATAAACGGCGACCGCACCACCTTCAAACACGCCCTAAAACACCTGTACATTTTGTATCAACGCATGGAGGCCCAGTAATGCTGAACTTTGAAGAGCAGGGTTTAGGCGGATACCGTGATTACGCACAAGCAGCCGTAAACATAGCGTATCTCTACAGGAAACAGGCGAACAAACCATGACCGAAACAACCGAAAAGAAAAACGAGTTAGCATCCCAGCCGTTTCAAGAAATGGATGTCCGCGACGAAGGCCAAATTCTTGCAGAAATGCGGGGCGAGTTCCTAGAGCAGTACGTATATAGTTTCAATCAAGGCGGAAAAGCCATCACAAACTTATCCTACGTTGGCGTGAAAGAAGCTATACGCAGACGGGGTCATGTGCAGATTTTAGATCATAAAGTCGAGGAAGTTAACGGTAAATACCGCGCTACCGTCCTAGTCCATGACTTAGTGAATGATATTGATGTGCTTGGCGTGTCTGAGGCGGAAGTAACCAAAACCTTCGCTTATGTCCTAGCCGTCAATAAAGCTGAACGTAACGCTTTTATGAAATTGATACCCGCCAAATTTTATGCTGAATTAATTAAAGAAAAGCTATCACCTAACCGCCCAGCACCCGTAAATATAACTCCAAAACCCGTTAGTAACCAACCAAAACAGGAACAGATCGAAGAAGAACTCATCCAAGCCAACCTACTAGAGCTGTTAATTATTAAAAAAGAAGAAGATAACATAACGATTCATTACAAGACATTACTTGAAAAAGAAGCATTCAAAACAGTCTGCGGAATCGTTGAAAAGTTTGGCGGGAAATGGGTTAAAGAAAACGGTGTTTGGATAGTACCGCTTTAGGAGTTGTGTTTGGTTGGCTTCTCTTGCACAAATAAACCGCACCCTCCGCCACTGCGAAGAAACAATCGTCATAAAAACCCCCGAAGGCCCAGCAGTCGGATTCTGCGGTGCCCCCCTCCATAGCCGAAGTTTCAGTGCACGCCGCCCGGAAAATAAAGTAAACCGTTGTCGAACACACCTACACAATAAAGAGGCTAAACCATGATTGCACAGAAATATTGCCTCGACTGCCATAAACCATTAAAAACTAAAAAAAGCGTCCGATGCCTTACCTGCACCGCCAAACACCGACAAAAACAACAAAACCACGACTGGAACCCCACAGAAGAAACCGCGTTAATTGCGTACTCCCAAGTATGCGCCGAAATCATACGGCAAAAAAAGCAGTTAGATGAAACAAGAAACACAGCCCGCACACTGCGGCAAACTATAACGAAACGGCATACGTCTCATTCGATTCATAATAAAATGTGGCTACTGCAAGAGAAGGGCGTTATCAAAAGGGAGGTTCATAGTTTTGTTAAAACATAGATTACCCGCTGATTGCCCTCAACGTTCTGCGCCTGAAGGTGAAATTGTGCCCTGCCCCAAACTACGACTGATACGGAGTTGCCGTCGATGTATGGAGGAAAAACAGAAATGACTGATTACTGTGAAGCCGCGCAACTATATTGTACTTGCGGAGTCTATTACGCTTGTTTGCTTGGTTGCCCAAGAGGGTACTTACATAAGGTGGATAAACGGAGGCGTCATGTAAAGTGACTAACACAGAAACTAGCCGCGCCAGTTATCACCAGTTACCTCCCGCTCAGGAGCCAAGCGAAGCTGAAATGTGCCTCGCCATATTCCAAGGTAAACCGCATCTAGTCTTTAGTCACCGAGACATAGCCATAGCCACAGGGTTAGGCATCAACAAATCAGAATCACGATGCAGCTACCTCGTCAAAAAACATAAAATAGAATACGCTGGGCGCTATTACGATTTTTTTACTAAGCGGGATGTGCAGAAGTATCGCTTCGCAAAACATAAAAAGAAAACAAGCCCTAATTCATCTACGGCAAAAAGAAGGACAGAACCATGACTAAAAACGAACTAACTCTTGATGATGTTGATTTTGCATTACAAAGTCTCAGAAAGCTATTAGAAAATTCCAGTTGCGGAGAATTTTCTGTTAATAACAAAATTTGGGTAGAAGTTTATAATGAACCGAGGAGAGCCTAATTGAATGGCGAAATCAGAGTTGCAGAACTCTTCGCAGGCATCGGAGGATTCAGGCTTGGACTTGAACAAGCCAACAATACTCAACATGCACCTATCAGCCAGAACCCCAAACAGGAAAACAGCAAACAAGGGCGGAAGTGGACCGCTGATGAGTCAACAGCATTGCTTCACATTGGAAACAAGCCCTCATTTCGTGTTGTCTGGGCTAACGAGTGGGACAAGTACGCCTGCCAAATCTACCGCAAAAACTTTGGCGAAAAAGAACTTGTCGAAGGTGATGTTAGAAAAATCAGTACAAACGACATTCCAGACTTCGACATCGAAGTTGGAGGTTTTCCATGCCAACCTCATAGCTTGGCTGGCAAACGCCAAGGATTCAACGATGAGCGTGGAGAGGTCTTTCATGAAATTGTCAGGATTGCCAAAGCTAAAAAACCTAAAATATTACTCCTGGAAAACGTTAAAGGACTCCTTAGTAGCGAACAGGGAAAAGCCTTCGGAACCGTACTGGAAGAATTGGGGAATATCGGATATTGGTGTGAGTGGCAAGTTATTAACAGCAAACATCATGGAGTTCCCCAGAACAGGGAAAGAGTGTTCATTATCGGACATCTTAGAGGAACAAGTAGCCGACAAATATTTCCTATCGGAGAAAATGATAGCCAATATACAAAAATGGAAGGAAGAAGGCAAGTCTCTGCCGCCATTGATGCAAGCTACTACAAAGGATATGACCATAAAAGACAACTCATTACCTACTGGAAAAACAGCACCGAGCGATGGGTTGATGAATACCGCGAGGATTGTTTAACTTTGAAAGGACAAAACGACCTTTGCCGCCAGCCTCTAATAGTGGCTGATAGAACCCACACCTATGCCAACTTAGGGCGTAACTTAGAATCACCTAAAGAGATTACTAACGCTTTAAGTGGGGTCCAAAAAGATAACTTAGTTTTATTAGATAATCTTGGTGGCAACATAAAGAAAGGCAGAATAAAACCGTTAGATAATGGTACCGCTTGGACTTTAGGCGGTTCTAAAACTGGAGTACAACAACATCAAAAATTAAGAAGATTAACGCCCACTGAATGCGAACGGCTCCAGGGCTTCCCCGATGGTTGGACAGAGGGCGTTAGTGATACACACCGGTATAAGTGCCTTGGAAATGCGGTTACTGTTAATGTAATACAGTTTTTGGGTGAGCATATTTTAGAGGCTTTGGATTAATGGTTTTCATTTCGTCAGAAATACACCCCACAAAGGAGGCTACCTAATGGCGCTTGAAACACTCTACCAAAAATCCAATGATGTTTATGCCACGCCAAGTTGGATAAAAGACGGTTTATTCAAAGGTTGGTTTGACCCTTGTCCATTAGCGATAGGTGGAGTATTCAAAGTTGACGGATTAAGCCAACCGTGGAAAGATAAAACCTTTGTTAATCCACCCTACAGCAAGCCATTACCTTGGATAGAAAAAGCGATAGCTGAAAACAAGAAGGGTAAAACAATAGCTCTTTTAGTGAAGCATGATAGCTCTACAGAATGGTATCGTAAACTCCATGAAGCGGGAGCAGAGTTTTTGATGGTTCAAGGTAGGCTTCACTTTAACGGTGGGGAAGCTGCGCCTTTTCCGTCTGTTATAGCAATTTTGTATTTCAATATGTCGGAATCTAAGGAGGTAACGAGATGAGTTTTGAACAGGCGGCTGGCGGTCTTTTTTTGCTTTTGATTGCGGGGTTCGCTTTGTTATTTATAATAAGAATCTATGAAGAATATTTTGAGAATAGAGCAAAGCTACGAAAAAGACATAAAACTAAACATAAACTTTTACGCTTCATTTCGGAGAAAAAGTAATTCACCTGTGATAAATTTAATACCACAAACCTTAAAAGCAGTATGGGTGTATAGGTGTATGTAATGATAAGTATGACTTGCCCAGAATGTAAAAAAGAAACATGCACCAAAATTGGGAAACGAATGACAA